>Ga0154792_171_pt1 | contig 2324 bp, 1 predicted proteins | sample Rifle2008BG16ft_FD_105800 | JGI IMG/M metagenome (GOLD analysis project Ga0154792, IMG submission 105800) | Deltaproteobacteria bacterium RBG_16_64_85 | reverse complement strand
GCCGCTTCGTTTCGACCCTGGCCACGACCGCCGTGACCGAGGCGGTCATCTTCCCGAGGAACGTCTGCGGAGAAAATCCGATCCAGAAGACGAACACCAGGAAAGGCAGCATGCAGGCCGCCTCCCGCGCGCTCAGGTCCGGCAGGCTCCGGTTCTTCTCGTTCGTGACCGCGCCGAACATCACCCGCTGGAACATCCAGAGCATGTAGACCGCCGACAGCACGACGCCCAGGGAAGCGAGCAACGCGAATCCCGGGGACACCCGGAACATTCCCATCAGGATGAGAAACTCTCCGACGAAGTTGTTGAGCCCCGGGAGGCCGAGAGAAGAAAGCGTCACGATCAGGAAGACGATGGCGAACACCGGCTGGATTTTGAATAGCCCCCCGTATTCCGAGATCAGGCGGGTATGCCGCCTCTCGTAGAGGATCCCGACGAGAAGAAAGAGGGCCCCGGTCGAGATCCCGTGGTTGACCATCTGGAGGATCCCGCCCTCGATCCCCTGAACGTTGAGGGCGAAAAGGCCGAGCATCACGAATCCGAGGTGGGAAACCGAGGAGTAGGCGACCAGCTTCTTCATGTCCGTCTGGACCATCGCCAGGAGCGCCCCGTAGATGATCCCGATGACGGCAAGAGCCGCGACAACAGGCATCAGGTCGGAAGCGGCCACGGGGAAAAGCGGGATTGCGAACCGGAGGAACCCGTAGGTCCCCATCTTGAGCAACAACGCAGCGAGGATCACGGAACCCGAAGTCGGGGCGTCCACGTGCGCATCGGGGAGCCACGTGTGGAACGGGAACATCGGGACCTTGACGGCGAACGCGAGCGCGAAGGCCGCGAAGAGCCAGAACTGCAGTTTCACCGGGATGGTGAGATCGTACATGCTGAGCAGGCTCGTCGTATAGACGCCGGTGACATCGTATTGGTGGAAATAGAGGGCGATGATGGCCACGAGCATCAGCACGGAGCCGGCGAACGTATAGAGAAAGAACTTGATCGCGGAGTAGATGCAACGGTCGGTTCCCCACACGCCGATGAGAAGGTACATCGGGACGAGCACCAGTTCCCAGAAAACGTAGAAGAGGAAGAGGTCCATCGCGAGGAAAACCCCCACCATGCCGATCTCGAGGAGCAGCAGGAAGATCATGAACTCCTTCACGTGGCTTTTGACCGCCCGGTAGGTGGAGAGGATCGTGATCGGCAGGAGGAAGGTGGTCCGCATCACCAGCCACAGGGAGATCCCGTCCACGCCCACGTGGTAGTCGATCCCATAGCCGGGGATCCAGGAAGCCCGCTCGACGAACTGCATCGACGCGGTTGCGTCGTCGAACCGGAAGACGATGGCCAGCGAGAGGAGGAACTCCGCGAGAGCGGTCAGGAGGGCCGCGTTCCGGATCAGGCGGAGGTTTCCCTTCGGCAGGAAAACGAGGAGCAGGACGCCGGCCACCGGGAAGAAGATCACCACGGTCAGCAGGTTCGACGACAGGAATGCAGGAACCGTCATGACCATACGCTCCGCCAGGTTTCCCTCATTGCGGCATATTCCCCGCTGCCGCGCTCCATCGCAAAGGCCGCCCCGGGGCGGACGCGATTCAGCAGACCGCGCCGGCCTCCGAAGGCTCCCAGCCGCCCCCCTCCCGATAGCGGAGGAACGAACCGGCCAGCGGGTCGAGCGCGACCAGATTGACCCATCCATTGTCGAACAGGTGCTGAAGGGTGTGGTGGCGCCTGATGATCTCCCCGATCCGGCCGGTCGGCGCCTCGATCACCGCCAGCAGGCGCAAGGGATCGTGGTAGCGCGCCTCCCCCGCCATCACCGTCTGGAGGGGCAATCCCGTCTGGAGGTCGCCCCCGCTGCCCAGCATGACCCCGAAGCCCCCCACCACGTTGTGGACGACCTTGCTGTCGCTTCCGTACACCCGGTTGTCCACGGTGGAGAAGTAGTGCTCCATGTTGATCCACTCACCGACGATGAGCGGTGCCGTCATGATGATCTCGAGGACCGTCCCCTTGGAGTCCCGCCGCCAGTCGTAGGAGTGAAGGAACACCCGACCTCCGAGGTCGAGCCCCCGGGTGAGTGACCGGTGGGCTACGATGAACGCCGCGTTGCCCGACAGACCCCACTCGGGACGCACCTGGGCGAGATCCGCGCTGCGCCGCTCCACGTGCCTGAGCGCGGCGCGTCGTGTCGGGCCGCCCGGGGACCCCGGCAGCCGGCCGCAACGCTCCTGTGCCTGCCGCGCCCCGGCCTCGGCAAGGTCCCGGCGAAGCCGGAGGAGATCCTCCCGGTGCGTCTCCGGGCAGTCGGACTCCTCCAGGATGTC
>Ga0154792_171_pt3 | contig 3345 bp, 2 predicted proteins | sample Rifle2008BG16ft_FD_105800 | JGI IMG/M metagenome (GOLD analysis project Ga0154792, IMG submission 105800) | Deltaproteobacteria bacterium RBG_16_64_85 | reverse complement strand
CGTCGTCTTGCCGCACAGGCCGGGACCGTAGTAGACGATCTTGCAGTTGATCTCCTTGGACGAGTAATTGATGAAGGACATGAGTTATTTGAACAGACTTTCGATGTCGGATTCGGTCAGCTCCTCGATCACTCCCCCTCCTTCTTCCTCCCCGATCGCGGCAATGTCCACCGCCTTGAGGACCCTTCCCAGCTCTTCGCCCGCTCGGCGCACGCGGAGGCGAACGAGCCCGACCGAGGAGCGCCGGTCGAAGATCACGACCAGGATGAGCCGGTTTTCGATCACCGAGATATGCATGTTGTCCCGCTCCCCTTCATGGAAGAGAATCGAGAACTCCTTCTCCCCGATCAGCGACGCGAGCCCCCCCGTGGCGGCGATGTTCCCTGCGGCCAGCGAGGCGAGCGACGTGGTGTCGAAGCCCGCCGTCTCCCCCGTGGAGGAGAGGAGAGAACCGTTCTTGTCGACCAGGAAGACAACCTTGGCGTAGGAATCGATCAGAAGCTTCTTCAGGACCGACTGGAATTCGTTGTATTCCTTCTCGTGGAGGATGAAATGGCCGCGGCTCATAGCCGAGAAGATACCACAGCAATCCGGCAAGGAAAAGAGTTTGAGATCTCCGCCCGGGGACCCTGGCTCGCGGGTCTCGCTCCGCAGCCTCGGAGGGGGGCTCCGTTCGTGGCTCGCCGTGCGGGGAACCTGCACGGCCCCGATCGAGGGGTGGACCTTCCCCGAGCCACGGAGGAAACGAGGAGGGGGAAACGTCGGGTCAGGATTCGTCTGTCTCGATCTGCACGGCCGTCGAGGGAGCAAGCAGCCCCACGCGCTCTTCCGGGAGGGAAGACGGATCGCGGTACACGCAGATCCAACGCCCGTCGCGCTTGATGTACACTTCGTCCGCCGTGACCAGGATCCCGTTCGTTCCGTGGTAGCGCATGAGCTGGCGGGCTTTCTCGTTCGAGAGCCAGGTGGTGACGAACATGTCCTTCTGGGGGTCGTCATCCCCTCTTCGGCCGTCGGGCCCCGCGGAAAGGAAGCAGATCGATAGGAGGCCGATGAGCACCCAGTACCGCATATTTCCCTCCTTTTTCGGTTCGGGCAAGGGAATCAACGGGTTGTGGGAAAACTCCATTTTGTAATGCCTCGGACACAACATCATGTGGGATTTGGGCTTCCGCGGGAATGCAGCAAGTTTGGTACCATCGGGGGGAGGACCGCTGAAACGTTTGTTTTTCCTCAGAATTTTCCCAAAGATGCCCCCGAATGAAGGGCAATCTCTCGCCGATAATGGGCAAATATTTTCCCTGAAACGGGAAGAGGCGGGCCTTTCCTATTCCCCCGAAAATGTCCGGAAAGAACCGCCCCGACCAACAGAAAAAAGGAAAGCCCGGGAAGCCTCCACCCCCCGGGCCTCATCGAAGATCCCGGGAACGTCTCTTTTCTTAGCCCGCCACCAGGTAGAGCCCCAGGATCAGGATGGCGCCGACGACCACCGCGACGGCGTAATGGTGGAACTGTCCGCTCTGAAACGACCGTGCAAATTGCCCGAGCGCCTTGAAGGCCTCGCCGATGCCGTCGACGGCCCGGTCGATGACCCCTCCCTCCATATACGTCGAGACCCACATCCCGACGCCTTCGATAACCACGCTGAAGCCTTCGAAACCACGGTCGATGATTCCGACCTCGATCGAATCCGACAGCCACTTCCCGACGCCTTCCAAAACCCCGCTCAAGCCTTCGAAAGCACGGTCGATGATTCCGACGTCGACCGAATCCGACAGCCAATTCGCGAACCCCAGCACGGGACGAACAATAACCGCCTGATAGACCTCGTCCACGTATCCGCGGTTCACCACAACAACGTAGAGCATCGCGCTCCATCGATCCCACAGGCCGGGCGCTGCAGGCGCGCGTCTTCGCATGGCCGCATGAAGGACTCCGAACGCCGCGGCCGCGAGCGTCACGCCCATGGCCGTCATGATTGCGGCCGACAGCGTCCCTTCCGCGGCGGCGACCGGAGCGCCGCGCGACGGGAAGGGGAGCGCCGAAGCCATGAAGCGCTCGAACCACGCCCAGCCGATGAGGGGGGACCATACGGAAGCCAGGGTCACCACCGCCACGGTCCCCGCGATATATCCGAATGTCTTCGGCGTCAGGAGACGAAGCGGCGTGGCGTCCGGCCCGGATCGGTGCTCTGCGGCCCTGACCAGACGAAGCAGGTACACCACCGTCATCAGCGCCGCGACCCAGGTCAGCGCCCAGAATACCGGATGCCCGTGTTCCGACGGGGACACCAGTGGAAAAAGCCCTTTTCCGCCCGCGATCAGAACCAGGGGGGGCATCGACGCCAGGGCGACAGCCGATCCCCAGAGGAGCCAGAAGCGGGCGGGAAACCACCCGTCGGACCGCAAGGGTTCCGGGGAATCGTGCCGGGCGGCCACCTCCTCGATGGCGGTCCCCGCGGTCAGGAAAAGCAACGACTTGAATGCGGCGTGGGCGACCAGGTGGAAGATCGCCAGGCCGTAGGCCCCCAGTCCGCAGGCCATCATCATGTACCCCAGCTGGCTCATCGTGGAATACGCCAGGACCCGCTTGATGTCGGCCTGCACCATGGAGACAGCGGCGCCGAACAGCGCGGAAGACAAACCTACGACGACAAGGACATCCAGCGTGACCGGCGCCTGGTCGAACAGCGGGGAAAATCGCGCGATCATGAACACGCCCGCGGTCACCATCGTCGCCGCGTGGATCAGGGCCGACACGGGGGTGGGAGCCTCCATGGCGTTGGGCAGCCACACGTGCAGGGGGAACTGGGCCGACTTGGCGAGGGCCCCGCACAGGAACAGCAGGGTGAGAAGCGTCAGCGTGTTCACCGACCCGTACGGACCGAAGATCGCGACGGATTCGCCTGCATGCCGCCCCGCCTCGCGCACGATCGTCTGGGAATCGAGCGTCCCGAACGTCCTCCAGGCAAGAAGGATCGCCAGCAGGAACCCTGCGTCCCCGATCCGGTTGACCCAGAACGCCTTCACCGCGGCGTCGCCTGCGGCCTTCCGTTCGCAGGTAAACCCGATCAGCAGGAAGGAGCAGAGCCCCACGGCTTCCCAGAAGACGAACAGCTCCAGGAGATTGTCGCTCATCACCAGCATGACCATCGAGCCGGTGAACAGCGACACGCACGCGAAGTACCTTGCGTACCCTCCGTCTCCGTGCATGTAGCGCACGCTGTATGCCTGGACGAGGCCGGCGACCGCCGTGACCATCACGAGCATGACGACGGTCAGCCGGTCGACAAACAGACCGACCTGCACGGAAAACGACCCGGCGTCGATCCACTCGTAAAGCGGC
>Ga0154792_152_pt1 | contig 4718 bp, 5 predicted proteins | sample Rifle2008BG16ft_FD_105800 | JGI IMG/M metagenome (GOLD analysis project Ga0154792, IMG submission 105800) | Deltaproteobacteria bacterium RBG_16_64_85 | reverse complement strand
GGAGATCGTGAAGATCGAGGGAAGAGTCACCAACCCGGCGGGCGAAGCGGTCCTTACGGGCACCGGGACGGTCCTGGTGGCCCGGAGTCTCTGAAGAACGGAAACCGTACGGACAGAAAGGGGGGCGATGAATCTCCCCCTCATTTTCTCACCCCGGTACGACATCCGGGTCCTGGGGATCATCGGGCGCGACGGTATCGTGTTTCAAGGGCAGGAGTCATCGGGAGGCATCGCGGATACCTCCGCACGCATTCCGGTTCCCGGAATCGATCCTGACGATCGAATCCCACGCTTCGCTCAATGGCCGGCGGCATCTCCCCACAACTGCTTGAGCCGCCGGTCGCGACCGCACCCGGCGCGGTAGTACTTGTACCGGATCGGGTTTTTCTTGTAGTAGTGCTGGTGATACTCTTCCGCCGGATAAAATTCGCCCGCCGGCGCGATCCCGGTGACGATCGGTTCCGGGAAGGGCTTGGTCTTCGCAAGCTCCTCCTTCGATTGTTCGGCCAACAGTCGCTGCTCTTCGCTGTGGTAGAAGATGGCCGTGCGGTACTGGGACCCCACGTCGCAGAACTGCCGGTCCTTGACAGTCGGGTCGACGTTTCGCCAGAAGATCCCGAGAAGCTTCCCGTAGCCGGTCTTGGAGGGATCGAACACGATCTGGACCGCTTCGGCATGGCCGGTTCTCCCCGCGGACACCTGCTCGTAGGTCGGATTCTCCACGGTCCCGCCGGCGTACCCGACGGTGACCGAGACCACCCCGGGAAGGGTGTCGAACGGCGCCTCCATGCACCAGAAGCAGCCGCCGGCAAAGGTCGCCTTCTCCCGTTTCCCGGCAGCCGGTTCCCTGGTTTCCGCCTTTGAACCGCTGCCGGTCATGACCGTTGTGGATGCGATGAACACGAACGATAGGATGATCAACGATAACGTCAACTTTGACATCGTCCTGCTCCTTCCCCGGGATATCCGGTATTCAACGCGATCGGCCGCCGGCAGACTCTTCCTTTTCCGATTGATCCGCCTTGGCAAAAGCAAGGGCCGCCGAATTGATGCAGTAGCGGAGCCCGGTCGGTTTCGGGCCATCCTTGAACACGTGGCCCAGATGCGCATCGCATCTCGCGCACAACACCTCCGTCCTCGTCATGAACCAGCCCGTGTCGGTTTCGGTGCGCACGTTCTCCGCCGCGACCGGCTCATAGAAGCTCGGCCAACCGGTTCCGGATTCGAACTTGGTCTCCGACCGGAACAGGTCGGTCCCGCAGCAGACACACCGGTAGATCCCCTTCCCGTCGTGGTTCCAGTACGTCCCGGTGAACGCCCTCTCGGTCCCCTTCTTCCGGGTGATCTGGAACTGCTCGGGCGAAAGGATCTTCTTCCACTCCTGCTCCGTCTTATGGACTTTATCGGCCATGACATACCCCTCCTGCGCAGCGGAATAGAGTTTGATTTTCTGTGGCCCCGTCCCTTTCATGTCCGTGCGAGCCGGCGAACCTTCCGTGCCGCGTGCCATGCCGCGCGGGAGAGCAATACCCAGCAAGGTCCCTCCCGCCAGAAGAGCGGCATACCGGAGGAATTCTCCCCTTCCCATTTTCCACATCATCACAGTGTCCATCGTGTATGTGCCTCCTCTCTTTCCCGTAAAGATGTATTCGGGGGCGACTCTGCTTCGCCCGCCCCGTATCTTCCATGCTGACGCGCCGGGATCACGTGGACGTAACGGAAAGATCACATTTCGATCACGGAAAATTCGGGGGGACATGCGACGGTAAGCGATGGTGGACGAAGGTGCGGTTCCGCTCGGGCGTAGGGGCTGCGCTTATTCCCCCGGCCGGCCGGCCGGCAGGGTGAATTCGAACGTCGACCCGGCGCCGACCGCGCTTTCGGCCGAAAGATCGCTTCCGTGCAGTTCGAGGATCCTGCGGGCGATGACCAGGCCCAGCCCGGCCTCCTCCCCGTCCTTCCCCGCGTAGGCGTATCTTCCCGCCACGGGATCGAGCAGGCGGGAAAGACGTTCGCGGGGGATCCCGCATCCGGTGTCCGAGACCCGGACGGTCACCCCTGCCTCCTTCCCCTCCGCCTCGATGGCGATCTCCCCTCCTTCCGGGGTGTGCCGCAGGGCGTTGCCGACCAGGTTCTGCAGAACCCGCTCGATCAGGCCGATGTCGGCGAAGGCGAACGGGATCCCCTCCGCGATCCGCATGGACAGACGGATCCTTTTATCCTCCGCGTCGAGCCGGAACTTCTGCAGGATGTCCTGGACCAGGTCGCCCAGCGAAAACCGTTCCTTGCGGACCGCGACATCCGGCGAATCGAGCGTGGCCAGCTCGAACAGCTCGGAGACCAGTGTGGAGAGCCGCCGGCAGTGTCCCACGGCGGTCCTCAGATACTCCTTCCGCTCCTCGGGGGAAAGCCCGCCCTCCTTGAGGGAGAGCGTTTCGAGATACCCCTGCAGGGAGGTCAGCGGGGTACGCAGGTCGTGGGAAACGTGGGTCAACAGCTCCCGCCGAAGGCGGTCGGCCTCCCGCAGTTCCCGGATCTGCCGGACGATCCGCTCCGCCATCTCCGCGAAGGCGGCCCCCAGCCGCTCGATCTCGTCCCCCTTGCCGACGGCGAACCGTCCCTCGATCCCGGGGGGGTCGGAGAACCCGCTTCGCTGGAACTCCTCCACCGCCATGGCGAGCTTGCGGTGCCGGTAAGTGAGCCGGGAGAAGAGGAGCAGGCCGGTCAACAGCGCGAAGAGAACCCCGCCGGCGGCAGCCCAGGCGGAAAGACGCACGATGTAGCTCCCCTGGAGCATCCGGGAGACCGTTTCGAACTCCTCGCCGCTCAGGATCACGTAGAGATACCCTTCCACCGGCCCCTCCACGGGCACCGGCGCGACGGAGAAAACATTCCTCCGCTCGGGGCTGCGCGGGTCGTCCCCCAGGATGGGGAAGGTGTCCTGCCCGGCCAGGAACTGCCGAAGGGGCGCCAGCGACACCCGGTCGAGTTTCACCTTCCCGGGGGGGGCGGAGTAGGAGAGAATCCCCCCTTCCTTGTCGAGGAGGTAGACCTCGATGCCGGGATGGACAGCCATCAGCATGTGGAAGACCTCCCGGATCGCGAGATCCTGGACGCGCCCCTCCTCGATCAGCGGGTTCTCGGCGGCGATATGCCGGGCGAGGGAACGGTTGAGCTTCTGGGTCATCTCCTGGAGGTGGACGCGCGTCGTGAAGAGGGTGAGCAGGACGAAGAGGATCCCGATTCCGAAGAAGAGGAGCGCCAGGACGGCGGAGAGCTTCCCGTAGAGCGTCCGGAACATCGGCTACCCCGTTTCCCGTTCCCCGGGCTCGGCGAAGAGGTAGCCGGCCCCTCGCACCGTCAGGATGTAACGGGGCTTGGCCGGGTTCTTCTCGATCTTTTCCCGCAACCGGTTGATGTGGGAGTTCACGGTGTGTTCGTACCCTTGATAGCTGTACCCCCAGACCTTGTCCAGGAGCTGGGCCCGTGTGTACACCCGGCCGGGATGGCGGGCGAATTCCAGCAAAAGGTCGAATTCCCGCGCGGTGACATGCACGGGGCTCCCCTGAACGGTCACCCTCCGTTTCTCCGGGTCGATCACCAGGTCGCCCGATTCGATCTTCCTCTGCGGCGCCGCCGGATCCTTCGCGCGAAGCGCTTCCACCCTGCGGAAAAGGGCCTTCACCCTCGCCAGGAGCTCGCGGACGTTGAACGGTTTCGTGAGGTAGTCGTCCGCCCCCATCTCCAGCCCCACGATCCGGTCCACATCCGTCGATTTCGCGGTAAGCATCAGGATGGGAGTGTAGTCCTTCCGGTTTCGAATCCCCCGGCACACCTCCAGCCCATCCATCCCGGGGAGGATGAGGTCCAGGATGACGATGTCGAAGGGCTTCGAGAGGGCCTGTGCCAGACCCGTCTTCCCGTCGGATGCGACGGCCACCGAATATCCCTCGTCCCGGAGATGGAGGTCCAGCAGGCGGGCGATATCCTTGTCGTCTTCGATCACGAGGACATTGCGGGACATGGTCCATCGTACCATCAACGATGACCCGCATCCGCTCGCCCCGGATCCACCCCGTCGCGCTCGTCCGGATGGCGCCCTCCCGGATCCGCGCCCCGGTGAAATCCGACCCGAATCATGGTCCATTTCGAATCGGGAGGGAACAGGCGGGATCCCTGGAAATTCCCTTCGGGGGCATAACACTCAACCGCCGGGATATTCAGGGGAAAGGCATGGTTTGGTGGCTTCTCTTCGCAGCCGGGTGGACCATGTTTGCGCTATGGCGTTCGATGGTCATCACGCTCCGACAGACCGATATCGTCCTCGTTGTTTCCGAGGGTCACACCGCCGCCTCCCCCGCCTCGATCTCCACGGTCAACCGTTCGGTTCCCCTCAACACCTCGAGGCGTATCAGGCTCCCGACATCCACCTCGGAGAGGAGACGGTGGAGGTCGTCCACGCTTTGCACGGGAAGGCCGTTCATTGCCACCACGACGTCTCCGGGCAGAACTCCGCCCGCCTCCGCCGGCCCCCCGGAGGAGAGGGAAACCACTTCCACGCCGGACTCCCGGGACAAGTTGAAAAACCGCACGACGCGCCTTGGCAGGGGGCGCGGCCTCCCGGAGATCCCCAGGTATCCCCTGCGAACTTTCCCGCTGGTCAGCAACTGGGACACCACATGGCGGGCCATGTTGGAGGGCACGGCGAACCCGATACC
>Ga0154792_133_pt1 | contig 5152 bp, 4 predicted proteins | sample Rifle2008BG16ft_FD_105800 | JGI IMG/M metagenome (GOLD analysis project Ga0154792, IMG submission 105800) | Deltaproteobacteria bacterium RBG_16_64_85 | reverse complement strand
GAAGCTGGCAGCGCAGCGCGGATTTACGGTAGACGAGTCCCTTATTTTCCCCGACGAAGCGACGTCCGGTGCAAGGTCGGATCGTAAGGGGTTGGCTGCCCTTCTCGCTGCCAGCGAGGCAAAGAAATTCGACGTCGTCCTGGTCGATGACCTGTCCCGCCTGGCCAGAGACAATTACCTCATGCTGTCCCTCATGGCGGAACTTCACTTCAACGGTGTCCGTGTGGTTTCCGTCGCAGACGGCCTCGATACGGGAGATGAGGAAGCCAAGCTCGGTATCCAGATCCGGGGCATCTTCAACGAGCTACAGCTTTCGGACCTCAAGAAGAAGACACTGCGGGGACAGATGGGCCAAAAGCAGCGGGGGTTCATCGCCGGGGAGGCAACGTTCGGGTATCGATCCACGCCCGTGGGGACCGTCCGCATGGATAAAAAAGGCAGGCCAAGGCCGGACGGTTACAAGATGACCATAGAGCCCCGCGAGGCGGCTGTGGTACTCCGCATCTTCCAGGAATTTGCCGATGGGCAGGCCGAGTCGAGCATCATGAAATCACTGAACCAGAAAGGTGTCCAAGGCAGGTTCAGATCGAAGGGGGGATGGTCCCCAGCGACCGTGCACAGAATTCTCCGGAACGAGAAGTACGCCGGTAAGTGGGTCTGGAACCGGAGCGAGACGAGGCGGGATCCGAAGACGGGTAGGCGGCGGAAGTTCCCCAAGCCGGAATCGGAATGGTTCATAAGCCACGACGAGTCCCTTCGAATTGTTCCGCAGGAACTATGGAACCGGGTCCAAGCGAGAATCCAGGAAGTGCGCAAGACATGGCCCGGAGGGAAGGGACAGCGAGGTTACGAGGGCCAGCAAGGCCACAGGGTCGCCCTTTATCCCAAAGAGCTACTCTCGGGCAGTATGGTCTGCGGCGTCTGCGGATCTGCGATCGTAAAGGTGAGCGGCAAGGGCAGCGGATATTACGGATGTCTCGGAGCCGCAAAGGGCGCGTGCGAGAATCGCCTCTTGGTCCGCCGAAGTTTGGCCGAGCGGATCGTTATTGCATCTGTCCGCGAGACGCTGTCCTCCAGCGAGAACATGGCATATATCCTGAAGCGCGTCGAAGACGCTGTCGCCAGAATGTGCTCAGACGTTCCCGAGACGATCCGTCTCAAGGAAACCGAGCTTCAGGCCGAAGAACGTCGGGTCGCCAACTTCATCGAATTCGTCGCCGAAGGGCGCGGGAGCAAGTCAGTAGCCGGCGCCCTGGAAATCTCTGAGAAGAAGGTCCAAGAGCTGGTGGCGGAGCTGTCGTTGCTTCGCCAGAGCCGGGACAGGGTCTTCAAGGCCCCGCCCCTGCCCTGGATCGAGGAGCGGGTCGCCACCGTCCAAGAGGTCCTGGAGCGGCGGACCGAAAGATCGGCCCTGCTTCTGCGGAAGCTCCTGGGGAAGATTAAACTGGAACCGGTCAAGCCGGAGGTGGGACGGACGTACCTCATGGCAAGGTCGAAACTGCAAACACTTACGTTATTGGAGATGGATCCGACGGACAAGGAGGGTGAGCGAGGCGCCCCCGCCTCGGACGAGGGTTCGAATGCTTTGCGATGGTGGAGGCGGGGGGAGTCGAACCCCCGTCCGAAGACTCTTTACTCCGGGCTACTACGTGCGTTTCCGGTCGTTTCGTTCTCGTCCCCGGGGACCCCGGCCGGCAGGGTTCCCGTCGGACCATCCCGGTTTGGGTTTCGCCCTTCCTCCCCCCGGGAGGGGGATTCGGGCTATCCCGTTAGGGCGACGCCCTTCCGCTTACACGGGCAATCGGCGGTCGGACGTACGCGGCTAATTAGGCCGCGTAAGCGTAGCTATAGTCGTTGGCGACTATGGGTTCCCGCTTTTAACGAGGTCCGCGGGGCCTCGGCACGCAACCCGGGAGCATCGACGTCCCCGTCGAAACCGTTTCGCCCCCGTATGTTTAAAATACCATCTTTCCCGGGGCGTGGGAACCGCCCTCCGAATCCTCGAATCGACCGGCCTTTCTCCGTGATTCGGGCCCAAAGAGGATCAGGCCGCCTTCCGGTACAGTCCCGACTTCCCGAGGTATCGGGAAAACGGTGTCAGGCGGATCCAGTACCGGCCCCTGAGCCTCTCGATGTCCACGTCGTATCCGACCTCGTCGAGCCACCGGTACATCTCGGCGAGGTCATACCCCAGGATTTCCTCGGCCTTCTCCTCCGGCATCCGCTCGTACCGGATCGGGTGGTTCATCGTGCAGGAGATCTCCGACAACGCGATCATGATCCTCCTCTCGTCCCCCGCCAGGTCGATCTCCTCCCCGAGAAACCGTTCGGGATCAAGGAACGCCTCCGCCGCGAATTCCCCGATGTCGTTCACGCAGATCATCTGGAGGTTCGTCTGCGGCGACAGCGGCAGCGAGAGCTCTCCATCTTCGAGCGAAGGCCGCATCCACGGGGACTCGAAGTTCTCCATAAAGAAAACAGGCCGAAGGATCGTGGACGGCAGACCGGTCTCCCGGATGTACTCCTCGATCTCGAACTTGCTGTCGAAATGAGGAATCGCCGTGTCCTTGTCCGCGCCGCACACGGACGAATACACCAGATGCGGAACGCCTGCCTCCTGGCAGGCATATACCATCGATCTGCCCTGATCGACCTCCGTCCCCGGGTCCGCCTCGAACGGGGTGCCCATGAGGAACACTCCTTGGACTCCTTTAACGGCCTCCTCGAGGCTGCGGTAATCGTCGAAAGCCCCCCGCACCACTTCCGCGCCCGCCTTCCCCCATTCCCGGGCCTTCTCGGGGGTGCGCGTCATGATCCGTACCTTCTGTCCCTTCGAGAGAAGGCACCTGGCGACGGCCCCTCCCTGCCGGCCGGTCGCTCCGGTGACCAGTATCGTTTTCCGCGATGCCATGGCACTCTCCTTTCCTCTTTTCTTCCTTTTTAGATGGGAACGAGGGGGCCGAGGGATCGCCCCGGAAGGAGGAAAATGGAGCTTCCGTGGAAGCGGGCCCCGCGAGTAGGGAGGGAAAAAAGGGGGGCAGGTTACCCCCGGTCGCGGGTTTTCGACCTGCTCCGCGTGGCGCGCTCGATGTCGCGTTTCGCGTCCCGGGCGGCGATGTCCTCCCGCTTGTCGTACAGTTTTTTGCCGCGGGCCAGCCCGATCTCCAGCTTCACGCGCGGGCCTTTCAGATAGAGCCGCAAAGGGATCAGGGCCAGTCCCTTCTCCCGGGTCTTCCCGATGAGGTAGTCGATCTCCTTCCTTTTCAGTAGCAGCTTCCGGGTCCGCAGCGGGTCGATGATGCGCTGGTCCCCGTGCGAGTAAGGGGTGACGTGCATGTTTTCGATAAACGCCTCGTCCCCCCGGACCGTCCCGTAGGCGTCCTGGATGTTGACCCGTCCCTGGCGGATCGATTTGACCTCGTACCCGTGCAGGACCAGCCCGCACTCGAAATTTTCGAGGATATGGTATTCGTACCGGGCGCGCCGGTTCGTGGCGATCGTCTTTTCCGTCATTGCCTTTTCCATTTCAGGGCCGCTCGTGGATCCTTTCGCCGGCGATGACGGTCAGCCGCACATCCCTGTCCTCCACCCGGTCCACCATCCGGGAGAATTCCCATCCCGCGTTCCCGCGGGCCGGGTCGTCGATCGCCGTGAAATCGGCCGGCGCGCCGGGGAGAAGCGTCCCGGAAGATAGCCCGAGAAGACGGGCGCCGTTCCCGGTGGCCACGCGGAAGAGGGACCGGCACAGTTCCTCCTCGGAAAGGCCGCCCCGGTAGAGCCCGGCCGCCTCGCGCATCTCGTCCCACATGCTCAAGGAGCCGACCGAACCGAGGCTGTCGGTCCCGAGCGCGAAGGGGATCCCGGCGTCCACGAAGTGCGTCACGTCCGGCAATCCGTTCCGGTGCGCGGCGTTGCTGCGCGGGCAGAGGACGAACCCCGCGCCGTCCGATCGCAACTCGTCGATCTCTCTGCGGGACAGGTGGACATTATGCACCAGGATCAAACCCTCGCGCAAAATCCCCGCCGTCCGCAGGAACGAAGGCACGGACGCGCCGATCCCCCGGAAGAAGGAGACGTCCTTCCCCACCGCCGGGTAGAGCCGGGTCGACACCTCCCCGCCCCCCGTCGCCAGAAACTCCATCTCGGCCGGCGATTCGGCCATGTGCAGGGCGAGAGGAAGAGAAAGGCGGGCGCCTAAGCCCGCGAGTCCCTGCAACAGGTCGAACCCGACGGTGTACAGCGTGTGGGGGGAAATCCCCGGCGCGAGCATGCCGGCGCCCCCGGAGAGCGATTCGATCCGGGCCACGCCCTCCTCTACGGCACGCAGGACGGTCCCGGCGATTTCGGGGTGAAACCCGATCCCTTCCGCGAAGATTCGCGCGCGCAGGGGGAGAGAGGCGTAGGCGGCGATGTCCGGCCCGGCGATCTCGCCTATTGTCGTCGTCCCCCCGGAGATCGCTTCCCCGGCCGCCGCCCGGACATTCTCCGCGAACTCCCCGGGTGGGGCGTTGCGCTTCCACTCGATGACGCGCAGGATCCAGTGGACGAAGGAAAGAGAGGAAGACGCCGGGATTCCCTCCCGGCCGGATAGCCGCGGGATGGACAGGTGCGCATGAGCGTTCACAAGGCCGGGAAGGATGGCCAGGCCGGGGAGATCCACCCGTTCGCATCCCGCCGGCATCTTCCTCGCGACATCGGCGGGGTCCCCGACGGCTGCGACAAACCCGTCATCAACCGCCAGTGCCCCCGGAGAAAAGAACGTCTCATCATCCAGGAGGAGACGAGAGGCGACAAAAAGCATAGGGACGTTCATCAACTTTTCCTCAAAAGCAAGGGGACGTTCATCAACTTTTCCATGATCAGTGCAGCGTGCTTATATTCCATGCTCACCCATCCGCGGGAAAAGGGGAAGAAGATCCTTGAATGCCGGAGATTTCAGGGAGAAACCGTTGCAAGAGCCCCTCCGGGGACAAAAGGGGTCCCCGGATTCCGCCCGGATGGGCTGAAAATAGCGGCGGGGTAGGACAAAAGTGCAGGAACGTCCCTGTTCTTTTCCGGCGCCAGGGATATTAAAAAGTTTAAGAACGTCCCTAAGCTTTTAGCGTCCCGGTTCTCAGGCGACGATGCGCGGGGCCTGGCTGTCGGACTCCAC
>Ga0154792_174_pt1 | contig 5200 bp, 9 predicted proteins | sample Rifle2008BG16ft_FD_105800 | JGI IMG/M metagenome (GOLD analysis project Ga0154792, IMG submission 105800) | Deltaproteobacteria bacterium RBG_16_64_85 | reverse complement strand
CTCGGCCTTGGTCATCCATAAGACCGAGGTTCGACGGGGCGGCAGCGTTTCCCGGTTCTGCCGCCCTCCGATACCACTTCTCCATCTCGGCGCGGTCCTCCATAAGACTGAGGTTGTATTGGGCGGCTATATTCCCTTGTTTTGCCGCTTTTCGGTACCACTTCGCCGCCTCGGCGTAGTCCTGAGGAACACCTTTGCCTTCGTCATACATGAAGCCGAGGATAAACTGGGCGACGGCGTCTCCCTTCTCAGCCTGTGGCTTGATAAGTTGATATGCTGTCTTGTAGTCGCCACGCCAGTATGCTTTTGTAGCGTCCTCGATAGGCCCCGCGAGTATCGGACGAGCCGTCAGGAAGGAGAGTAAGGAGGCAATCAGTATCAAGGCGGCGGCAGGTCTTCTCATATGCCACCTCATTAGGAAGGATGGAACCTACCACGGAGTGTATAATGTTGGGGGACTGCCCGACAATAGGCAAATCCCCCTCTATAACAGCCGGGGACACCGCTGACCTGCCCCCCACGATCGGTCCACGCCTCTCTGATTGTAATAATCAAATCATAATAGCCACCTTTCGATGAACGATTTGAAAAGGGGCCTCGCGAGCAATGCCGACGACTCGATGGACCTCTACGTCCGCCCGACTGTGCCAAAGGACTTCGAGACGAACACATCCCGGAACGATCCAAGGGGGGCAGGTCATGCCTTGGTTACGTTCTCGTGTTGTTTTCCGGCATCCACCTTCAGGTAGTGCCTGGCCGTGATAGTGATGTCCGTATGACCTGCAATCCGTTGGGGTGTCGCCATAGGTATCCCATTATCCCTGGTCATCCATTTCTCCGCGTACTCCTTGACCGGGATGGGCATTGCATCCTCGGGACAATGAGGAACACGGGACCGGCGTTGCGTCGTATAATGAATAACAACGGGAAGCCGATTCGAGTACCGGATGGGAGGCCTCGGGAGAGATGTATGCCCAGGGAATTGCCGAATATGTATCCATTCTTGCCGCGATAGGCGGAGGTATCCTTTCAGGTGTTATAAGTCTTACAAATCTTGAACCTACAGCGAATTTTATTTTAATCGGCGGTTTCATCGGCTTCTTGTTCTGGTTAGTCGTCTTCAAATTATAATTGGAATCCTTTCGAGAACCGGATCGTTTCCCCTGCCGGCCTCCTTCTTCCGGCCCTCCAATCCCTCACGGACTCGAATCGGGGGAGGGGGATGGAGCCTTCCGGTCCAGGCCGCGGGGCGCACCCGTGAAACGATCCCTAGCGGTCTTCCTGGTAGCTGCTGCTGCAGGGGGCCTCTTCCTCCCGATTCCCGGGGAGTCCGGCGCCCGGAGCCTGCTCGACCTGGCCGCCGTAATCCCGCGCCAGATGAGGGAATTCGCCGCGCAGGGGCCGGACGAGACCTATGACCGCAAGTCCATCTTCGACTACATCGACGGCGCGGGGGAGATCTACCTCGCCTATAACATGCAGGGATGCCTGTCGCGTCGGTACTCCGCCGCGGGCGAGCCGGCCATCGTCCTGGATCTCTTTGACATGGGATCTTCGGCGGATGCGTTCGGGGTGTTCACCCACGACCGGGACGGGGAACCGGCGGACATCGGGGAGGACGGCCTGCGCGGGGATGGGTGGGTCCGCTTCTGGAAAGGCCGCTTCTTCGCGTCGATCTACGCCGAGCGGGAGACGGCCGCGGTCCGGGAGGTGGCCTCCTGGCTCGCCCGGGCCGTGGAAGCAGGAATCGGGGAGAAGGGCGAGAGGCCGCGGATCCTGGAGAGGCTGCCCGGGGAGGGTCTTCAACCCCGAAGCATCCGGTATCTTCACGACCACGTCCTTCTCGACACCCACGCCCGCGTTTTCGAGGAGAACACGCTGGGCCTCGGGCCGGACACGGACGTTCTCCTCGCCTCGTACCTCCGGGACGGGGGGCGCGCGCGGCTCCTGCTCGTTTTCTACCCGGAAACGACACGGGCGGCATCGGCCCGCGAACGCTATCTCTCCCTCCGCCCGCCCGGGGCGGCCGGGAGGGAGACGGTCGTCATGGAAAGCGGGAAGTGGACGGCTTTCGCGCAGGCTGGACGGCTGCTGGCGGTCGTCCTCGGAGCCGAAAACCGCTCCCTGGCCGAGGCGCTGTTGAGGGAAGCGGGGGTGCTACCTTGATCTTCCCGGAGCGTTTCGCCGCGCAGGGTCCGGCGGATGGGGATGGAGAGGGACGGAGAAGGAGGCTTGCATCGTGAAGGACCGGAAGTCCTGGATCAGCCGTCGCGACTTTCTCCGGAAAGGGGCGCGCATTGCCGCAGGGGGCCTTGCCGGCCTCTCCCTGGCGGGGATATCCCGCGGGGAGGCCGCTGAAAAGAGCCGGGTCGTGCTGGTCCGCGATCCGAAGGTGCAAGACGGCCAGGGCCGGATTCGCCCCGCCCCGTTGCGGGAGATGCTGGACAGGGCGGTCGCCGCGCTCCTGGACGCGCCCGATCCCTCGATCGCCTGGAAACGGCTCGTTTCCCCCGCGGATGTCGTCGGGGTCAAGACCAATGTCTGGAGCTACCTTCCCACCCCGGAGCCGCTCAACGCCATCCTCCGGGAACGCCTGGCCGGCGCGGGCGTCCGGGAGGAAAACGTCTCCGTGGACGACCGGGGAGTGCTCGACAATCCCGTCTTCCGCCGTTCCACGGCCCTGATCAACGTTAGGCCCATGAGGACCCATCATTGGGCGGGCCTCGGCTCGCTTCTCAAGAACTACATCATGTTCGTCCCCGACCCGAGCAACTACCACGAGAACGCCTGCGAGCGGCTGGGATCCATCTGGCACCTGCCCCCCGTGAAAGGGAAGACGCGGCTCAACATTTTGGTGATGATCACCCCCCTGTTCCACGGCACCGGACCCCACCATTTCACCCCCCGGTACACGTGGCCGTACTGTGGGCTGATTGTCAGCCGGGACCCGGTGGCCGCCGACGCCACGGGGGCCCGGATCATCCAGGCGAAGCGGAACGCCTATTTCGGGGAAGACCGGCCCATCAGCCCGAATCCCCGGCACATCGTCCTGGCCGACACCCTCTACCGGCTGGGCCGGAGTCGGCCGGAAGAGATCGAGATCGTCCGCCTGGGATGGACCGAGGATTCCCTCCTCCAGGGAATCGGATGACGCGCGATGCGCTTCTTTTTGGGACTCCGTCTCCCCAGACACCCCCCTTGTTCACTTGGAGAGGTTTCATAACATGTGGCATGAACGGATCGGGTCCTTCCTGCCCAACCGCTGGAAATTCCAGTGGCGCTATTGGCGCCGGCAGACTCCTTGGGACACTCAAGTCACCCCGCCCGAGGTGATGGAGTTCATCGCCCGGACCCCGCCCGGAAAAGCGCTGGATCTGGGATGCGGCACGGGTACCAATGCCATCACCCTGGCCCGGCACGGATGGAGGGTCACGGGCGTCGATTTCATACCCAAAACCATTCTCGCCGCTCGCGCCAAGGCGGCCCGGAGCGGATTTGCGATCGAATTTCTCGTTGCAAGCGTCACCGACCTTTCCGCCCTGTCCGGTCCTTTCGACTATGTTCTGGACATCGGCTGCCTGCATGCCCTGAAAACGGAAGATCGGAAGCGATATGCCGTGAACCTGTCCCGATTGATGCGGCCGCAGGCCTGGTACATGCTCTACGCCCGGCTGCCGAGGTCATGGGAAGGCGGGGTTGCCGGCATCTCCACCGAGGAGGTCGAATCCTTGCTGCGAGCGGATCTCTCCAAAGTCCGGACGGCGATCGGAGAAGAGAACGGCAACCCCTCCATGTGGTACTGGTTTCAGCGGTGTTGAGGGGGACGAATTTCCGCGTGTTCCGATCATGGCCGGTATCCCTGAGGAAGGGAGGAGGCGGGCGGAGAGCCAAACGACGTGATGACCTTCTTGGTTGCCGGAATTGTCCTGGGATTGTCGGCGGGTTTCACGCCCGGCCCCCTCTTTGCGCTGGTGCTTTCCCACACGATCCGTCACGGAGTCCGGGAGGGGATCCGGGTCGCGGCGGCCCCGCTGCTGACGGATCTGCCAATCATCCTGGTATCGACGCTCGTCCTATCGAGGATAGCCGGGTACGGAAGCCTTTTGGGGGCGGTGTCCCTGGCCGGCGCGGCGTTCCTGGTGTACATGTCCTATGAGACGTTCCGGGCGAGGAGGCAGGAACCCTCCGTGTCGGATGCCGGACCGCAATCTCTAAGGAGGGGAGCGATGGTAAACGCCCTCAGCCCGCACCCGTACCTGTTCTGGCTGACCGTCGGGTCCCCCATGATCCTCAAGGGATGGAAGACGAGCCCGGCCGCCGCCGTGCTGTTCGTCGTCGGTTTCACGGGGTGCCTGGTGGGCTCCAAGGTGGTGTTGGCGATTCTCACCGGCCGCTCGGTGCATCGGCTGAGCGGAAGAAGCTACGAATACCTCATGCGGGCTCTCGGGTTTCTGCTTCTCCTGTTCGCGGTCCTTCTTCTCATGGACGGCCTGCGCTTGCTCGGGTTTCTCCGGTAACCGGCGGTGACCACTCCTTCGTGATCGGACCAACCCGTTCTTGATCTTGTTGTAAGAATGTTCTGAACGCCTCTATCGGATTTTTATAGGGAGAGCCGGAACGGACTGCAAACTCCGTGCAAACAACCGCTATTATTGGGGTGAAAAGGGGGTCTTGCCGAAACGGTGTTGACGTGGGATGTCCCAGCGAAGGACGCAGTGGAAAAGGTCGCGGACCCGTATAAAGAAGATGATCCGACTTGGGATCGAGAGGGCGAGAGCCAAAGCCTCGGCCTCCATGGACGAGGTCCTTGGTGTGGAACACGCCGTATGCCGAACGGCACGTACGGTGGTGTGAGAGGTGGGGGGATGTAAGACCCCCCGACTACTCGATGCCCCTTCCTCAGTGGCCCTTCAGAAAAGCCTTGGCTGCGGCGAGTTCCTGCCGCTCGGTATCGCGATCGGTGGTCAAGGTCTGCAACTTGGCGTAGTAATCGCGGGCCGCGGGGAGATTGCCGGAGGCTTCCGCCGCGCGGGCGGCACCGGAAATTCCACGGAAGCGGTTGGGGTCGCGCTTCAAGGATCGCTCGAACTCGGCGAACGCCTGCTGCGGCTGGTTGAGGGCCATGAGCATCTCGCCCAGCAACTCCCGCGACGGCACGACGTTCCCCGGGGTAACCGGATGCTTGTCGCTGGCTTCTTCC
>Ga0154792_147_pt1 | contig 6527 bp, 10 predicted proteins | sample Rifle2008BG16ft_FD_105800 | JGI IMG/M metagenome (GOLD analysis project Ga0154792, IMG submission 105800) | Deltaproteobacteria bacterium RBG_16_64_85 | reverse complement strand
GCGTGGGGACCGCCATCTTCGGGAGCCGCGCAAGGAGGGCTGGATGAAGGGTTTGGGGTTCATCGGGGCCGGGAACATGGCGGAGGCGATGATCCGGGGGATCCTCGCAGCGAAACTGCTGCCGCCCGAAAAGCTGTTCGTGCTGGACATCCGTGCCGGGCGGACGGAGGAGCTTCGAAAGCGGTTCGGCGTCTCCGTTTCGCCCGGGCTCCAGGACCTGGTGCGAGGGAGCGAGACGATCGTGTTCGCCGTGAAGCCGCAGACGATCCCCGAGGTGCTCCGGAAGATGGCCGGTAACGCGGGCAGGGGAAAACTGTTCATTTCGATCGCGGCGGGGGTCAAGACCCGGGTTTTCCTGGATGCCCTCGGGAAGGGAAGCAGCGTGGTGCGCGCCATGCCGAACACTCCGGCGCAGGTGGGGATGGGAAGCACCGGCCTCTTTTTTGCAGCGGGCGTCAAGGAAGATCAGAAGGCGCGGACCCTCAAGATCTTCTCCTCTTTCGGTACCGTGGCCGAATTCTCGCGCGAGGAGATCCTGGACGTGGTGACGGCGCTGTCGGGCTCCGGCCCCGCCTATGCCTTCCTCTTCATCGAGGCGCTGGCCGACGGGGCGGTCCGCAGCGGGATGGGGCGGGAGGAGGCCAACCTCCTGGCGGCCTCTACCGTCGAAGGAGCCGCGAGGATGGTGCGGGAATCGGGAAGGCACCCGGGGCAGCTGAAGGACCTGGTCACCTCGCCCGGCGGCACGACGGCAGCGGGGATCGCGGCGCTGGAACGGGGGGCCTTTCGCGGGGCGGTGATGGACGCGGTGTTCGCCGCATGGCAGCGGTGCAGGGAACTTTCAACTTGAGGTGAAGGACAATGATCGTCATTCAGGATTTGCTGAGAGTCATCCTGGAGCCGCTCGGGATCATCCTCCACTACGTCCTGGGAGCCTACATCTGGGTGCTGATCATCCGGGCGTTGCTTTCCTGGGTGAGCCCCGATCCGTACAACCCCATCGTCCGGGGACTCTACTCGATCACGGAGCCGGTCCTGTCCTTCCTGCGCCGGAAGTTCCCGCTGATGGCGGGGAGCGTCGATTTCTCCCCCATGGTGGCCATCCTCATCATCTGGTTCCTTCAGATGGTCATCGACCGGCTGTTCCACTCGATTTCGGTCTGGCTTTCGTTCGTCGCCCGGTGACCGGGACGTCGGCCGCGTTCTCCGTCCGGGTGCTGCCCCGCTCCGCGAGGGAGGAAGTGGCGGGGATTGCAGGTGATGCCGTCCGGATCCGACTGAAGGCTCCGGCCGTCGAGAACCGGGCGAACGAGGCCCTCGTGCGGTTTCTCTCGCGGGCTCTCGGCGTCCCGTGCGGGCAGGTGGAGCTCCTTGCCGGCCAGCGCACGCGACACAAGGTCGTGCGCATCCACGGCATGTCAAGGGAGGAGATTTTCCGGCGTCTCGGTCTTGAGCAGCCTCCGGATCAGGCGGCCTCCTTGCGCTAATCCACGTTGTGCACCCAGCCGTACCGGTCCGGGATCTCTCCGTATTGAATGCCTGTGATCTCGTCGAACAGTTTACGTGACATCTCTCCCACCCGGCCTCCGTTGATGTTGAACTCCTTGCCGTTGTAGCTCAAGGTTCCCACGGGGGAGATGACCGCGGCGGTTCCTGTTCCGAAAATCTCGCGCAAGGACCCATCATGGAAGGTCTTTGTCACCTCCCCCATGTTGATGGACCTCTCGGACACTTTCCACCCCCAGTCGCGAGCGATCCGCAGGACGGAGTCCCGGGTGATGCCGGGCAGGATCGATCCGGAAAGCGGGGGGGTTACGAGTTCTTCTCCGATGACGAAGAAGATGTTCATCGTGCCGACCTCTTCGACCTGACCCAGCCGGCCGGCGTCCAACCACAGCACCTGGTCGTATCCCTTCTCTTTCGCCTTTTTCGCCGCCAGAAGACTCGCCGCGTAGTTGGCACTCGTCTTGGCTTCGCCCAGCCCGCCGTTCGCCGCGCGGACGTACCGCTGCTCCACCAGGATGCGCACCGGCTCGAACCCCCGGGCGTAATAGTTCCCGACGGGGCCGGTGATGATGAAGAACAGGTACTCCGCCGAAGGCCGTACGCCCAAGCCCGCCTCCGTGGCGATCATCGCGGGACGGACATAGAGCGACGTGCCTCGGGACGCGGGGATCCAGTCCCTGTCGGCACTCACGAGAGCGGAAACGGCCCGCAGTTGGTCCTCCGTTGGAATCCCGGGCATGCACAGGCGGCCGGCCGACCGGTTCAAACGATCGAAGTTCATGAGCGGGCGGAAGAGGCAGATCGTCCCGCCGTGGCCACGGTAGGCCTTCAGCCCCTCGAAGATTTCCTGGCCGTAATGCAGCACCATGGAGGCGGGGTCCAGGGCGATCGGTCCGTACGGCACTATGCTTGCGCCGTGCCACCCCTTATCCTGCGAGTACTCCATGCGGAACATGTGGTCGGAAAATATTTGCCCGAACCCCAGGGCCGAGTCATCCGACGGCCTCGGTTTTTTCTGCGCTGGCGTTACGAAGTGATTTGCGATTTCCATCGTGCTGCTCATCTCCCTGTCAAATAACCCGCTCACCCGACGCGACCACGGATATTGGATAAGGCAATATGAATGCCATAAGCACCTCGCAACGTCAATCGAGTCCCCTTTTCCCCCGATTGAAAAAATATCCCAAAGGATCATTCACATGCCAATGAACCTTTTGAACCTCGGTGAGCGTTTAAACTATATAGTTAAAATGCCCTTAACCTGGATATCAATGTATTGGAATATTCGATTCGGAATCCTGAGGGCAGGTGAGCGATGATCCGAACCGATATGCCGGACGGACCGATCCGGATCCTCGTCAGCTCCTGCCTGCTCGGCGAAAAGGTCCGGTACGACGGCGGCCACAAGCGCGATTCGTTTCTCGTGGAAACCCTGGGGCGGTTCGTCGAGTATGTCCCGGTCTGCCCCGAGGTGGAATGCGGGCTTCAGACTCCTCGGGAAGCGATGCGCCTTGCGGGGGATCCCGCCGATCCGCGCCTGGTCACCTCGAAAACAGGCCTGGATCACACCGGGAAAATGCAGGGCTGGATTCGCAGGAAATTGCAGGACCTCGAGGGTCTGGACCTGTGCGGCTATATTTGCAAGAAAGACTCGCCGAGCTCCGGGATGGAGCGCGTCAAGGTCTACGGCGAGACCGGAATTCCGGCGAAAGTCGGAGCCGGAATGTTCACGAAGGCCTTCATGGATCATTTCCCCTTGATCCCCGTGGAGGAGGAAGGCCGGCTCCAGGATCCTGTCTTGCGGGAAATGTTCGTCGAGCGCGTGTTTACCCTGCGGCGGCTTCGCGACCGGATCCGACAGGGCAAATCCCGAGGGAGTCTCGTGGAGTTCCACACCGACCACAAACTTCTCATCCTCACGCACGGGAGGACCAGGTACGCCGAGATGGGCAACTGGTGGCCCATGCGAAGGAACTCCCTCTCGAGGAGCTTTACAGGCGCTACCTGCACCTTCTCATGGAGGCGCTGCGGCTCCGGACCACTCCCGCCAAATGCGCCGACGTGCTCATGCACATGATGGGACACTTCCGGCAGTTCCTTACATCCGATGAAAAGCAGGAACTGCTTGAGGTGATCGGCCGGTACAGGAATCGCCTGATCCCGCTGGTCGTGCCCGTTACGCTGATCCTGCACCATGTCCGCAAATACGACGTGCCCTACCTGAAACGGCAGGTATTCCTCAACCCCCATCCTGTCGAGCTGATGCTCCGGAACCATGTATAACGAAGGGAGGAAACCCGTTCTCGTCACCGGAGCGACCGGCTACGTGGGAGCCCGGCTCGTCGCCCGCCTGCGGAGACGCGGTTTTCCCGTTCGCGCCGCCGGGCGAAGCCGGCAAAAACTTCTGACCCGCCCCTTTTCCCGGGACCCAGGCGTCGAACTGATCACCTGCGATGTTCTGGACCTTCCCATGCTCCGGGAAGCCTGCGCGGGTTGTTCAGCCGTCTACTACCTGGTCCACTCCATGGATCCCGGGCAGCAGGACTTCTCCCATGCCGACCGGGAAGGGGCGAAAAACATGGCCCGGGCCGCCGAACTCGAGGGCGTGGAGCGGATCATCTATCTGGGGGGACTGGGGGATCCCGGCGCGGGAATCAGCGAACACCTCCGGTCCCGCATCGAAGTGGGAGAGATCCTCGCGCGCGGTAAGGTCCCGGTGACCATTCTTCGGGCAGCAATGATCATCGGCGGGGGAAGCGGCTCGTACGAAATCTTGCATTATCTCGTCGACCGGCTTCCCGTAATGATCACGCCCCGGTGGGTCGGCACGGAATCCCAGCCGATTGCGATCCGGAACGTCCTCGACTACCTCGTCGGGGTCCTCGAAGTCCCTGCGACTGCGGGCGGGACCTTCGACATCGGGGGCCCGGAGGTGGTTTCCTACAGGCGTCTCATGGACCTCTACGCGGAGGAGGCCGGTCTCCGGAAGAGGTGGATCATCCCGGTCCCGGTGTTGACCCCCCGTTTGAGTTCCTACTGGATCGACCTGGTGACCCCCGCTCCTGCCTCCCTCGCCAGGCCATTGGCGGAAGGGTTGAGCAGCCGGCTCGTCTGCGGCGAAGACCGGATCCGGCGGCTCGTCCCGGTGGAGCTCCTGGATTGCCGCAGTGCCATCCGCGCTGCGATCCCCGGAAGACGACCCCTTTCATCGGAAACGGGCGGGGCCGAGGAAACCGGCGGGCGGGAGGAGGCGAAAATCCTTCCGGGGGACCCCGAGTGGGCCGGTAAAGCCCTGGCATGAAGCTGGACAGCATCCATACCCTGTGTCATCTCCCCGTTTCCGTTTCGGAGGCCTGGAATTTCTTCTCGGATCCCCGGAACCTCGAACGGATCACTCCGCCCTCCCTGGGAATCGAGATCACGTCCGACATTCCTTCGCGAATGCACCCCGGGATGCTCGTGACGTACACGATCCGGGTTTTTCCCGGCATCCCGGTCCGCTGGGTGACCGAAATCACACACGTCCTGGAACCCAGACTGTTCGTGGACGAGCAGCGTTTCGGCCCTTACCGGTTCTGGCATCATCAGCACCACTTCCGCGAGGTTGAAGGAGGAACCGCGGTGGAAGACCTCGTCCATTACGCCCTCCCCTTCGGCCCGGCGGGAAGAATTTTCGGCGGGGAGTTCGTTCGACGGCAACTTGACGGGATCTTCTCCTTCCGGAGGCGATTCCTCGAAGAGACGTTCGGGAGGCTGACCGTCCCTCGCGACGATACGAAGGGAAGATCATGACCTCCTCGCGGGATCGGAAGGTCGCGATCGTCTGGTTCCGCAGGGACCTGAGACTCGCGGACAACCAGGCCCTCCGGATGGCCCTGAGCCGGGGAGGGCAAAGCTGGTTCCTGGAAACGTTGACGGACGCGGACCTTGCGAACAACACGTTCGGGTGGCATTGGACGGCGGGATGCGGGGCGGACGCGGCCCCTTTTTTCCGAATCTTCAATCCCGTAATCCAAGGTAAAAAGTTTGATCCCGAAGGGACCTACGTGCGCCGCTGGGTGCCGGAACTGGCAAGGTTGCCGTCCCGCTGGATCCACCGGCCCTGGGATGCGCCGTCGGAAGCGCTACGGACCGCGGGAGTTCGAATCGGAAAAACCTGGCCCCGATCGTGGATCACGCCTCGGCCAGGACCAGGAGGAATTGCCAGGAGTATTTCTTCAACATGCCTTCGTCCCCGACGCCGGAATGGCACGGCGCATGGGGAAATTCAACCATGGTCGGTTTTCCGCAAGGGATCCTGCACCGTGGTTACAACTTCGGGGACATGATTGCGATTACAAAGATTTTTAATGCTGAATCGCGTTCCAATCATGCGAAAGATTAACCGGTTAAATTACATTCAGAATCGCCATCCCATTGAAGCCGTTCCTACCAGCCCGTCCAAGTGGGATCCGAAGAAGCCAGCGGCGATGGGCTCAAGGGTCTTGTCGGTCTTCGCCCAGAAGTACTTCCCCTCGACGCCTATAAACCATTCCTTGGTGATGTTGAAGTTCGCGCCGGCCAAGACGTGGAATCCGAAGGCATTCTTTAGATCGTCGCCGGACTCCTTCGTGACGACGGTCCCGAGAAGAGGAACCACCGTGGTGGTGGTTGCTACGGAATTCACCTTTGCGAAGTAGAGGCCGATCCCGGGGCCCGCGAACAGCTCGAGCCTTCCGATGGGCAGAATCCCCTTGATCGTATACAGAATATCGATCACCTTGAGTGAATCCTCCAGCAATTCGGTCGCGGTTGCGCCGGGGATCGGCGAGGTGACTGAAAACGATCTTCTCCCGTTGCTTTTGAAATAACCGACCCCGATCTCGGACGCGAAATTTTTATGGAAGTATCTGCCGTAATAAAATTCACCATTGAATCCCTTGTCGAAATAATCGAGGTCGTCGTGTTGCGGCGAATACGCTCCCAGCTTGAGCAGGAGGTAGTTTTTCGGGTCGCTATCTGTCGCGCCGGAATAACCGACG
>Ga0154792_140_pt1 | contig 6612 bp, 5 predicted proteins | sample Rifle2008BG16ft_FD_105800 | JGI IMG/M metagenome (GOLD analysis project Ga0154792, IMG submission 105800) | Deltaproteobacteria bacterium RBG_16_64_85 | reverse complement strand
GGCTCCCCCTGGAAAATCCTTCGTTGCCCGTCCATTATATCGGGAACGTGGTAGCATCCACGGTTGATTTCCCGCAGCGGAGGAAGCGGCGGCCCATGGTCGGGGTTCATCTCGTTCTCTTCTGGCTTTCGCTTGCCGCCTACGGTGCGGAGGCGGGTCTGCAGCTGGGCGGCATAACGCCGAAGTCTCCCTACCGTTCGGCCCTTTTCGGGGGGCTCGTCCTGCACGCCCTCTTCCTCATCCTGCGGTGGGTCCTGTCGGGGCACGCGCCGATGGCCGGGCTCTTCGAGTCGCTCTCGGTCTTTTCCTTCTGCTCCGCCCTCTCGGCCTTTCTCCTCTGCGGAACGGAAAACACGATGCGCGCCTGGAAGCCCCTTGCCGTGCTGGTGGTGCTTCCCCAGGCCGGGGCGGCGCTCATCGGCAAGCGGCTGACCCCCCTCTACCCGGCGCTGGACACGCCGTGGTTCGCCGCCCACGTGGGCCTGTCCTTTCTGGGGTACGGCCTCTTCGCAGCGGGTTTTGCCCTTTCCTGGGCGTACCTGCGGGACGGGGGGGACGAGGCGTATCACGCCGCGGGAAGGTCGGCGCTTTACGGGTTCTCGGCGTTCTCGGCGGGGATGGTGTGCGGCGGGATCTGGGCGTTCTACGCCTGGGGCTCCTACTGGATCTGGACGCCCAAGGAGATCTGGTCGGTGGTCTTGTGGGTCTACTTTGCGGTGCTTACCCACCTCAAGTTGATCCCCGCATCGGAAGAGTGGCCGCGCTGGGGGAGGCGGCTGGAGATGGGCGCCACCGCGGCCGGCTATTTCGTGATGCTGGCCACGTTCCTCGGCGTGAGCCTCCTTCTGCGCAGCTCGCACTCGTTCTGAGCAGGTCCCGGCGGCCGCCCCTGTACGAAGGGCGCTCACCGGCTCCGCAGCCTTGGAGGGGGGCTCCGTTCGTGGCTCGCCGTGCGATGAATCCGCACGGCTGCGCTTAACCTCACTGCGCCCTCCCTCCTGCGGCTGCTGCGCCGTCGCCCGGGGACCCTGGCTCGCCGGCCTCCAGAGATCCATTCCCTCAGATCCCGGCATTCGAGGGCCGCTGCATCCCCGCCGGCATCGTTGCCCGCCCTCGCCGTACCGCGGCGGGTACGCCTCGGTCGGGCGCCTCGCCGGGCGCGGCGCATCGACCCTCTCGGTGCACGGCCTCTTCAGGAACGGATCTCTGGATGCCGGGGGGCTCCGTTATCAAGCGCTCGCGACCTGCGACCGCTCGCTGCCGGTTCCGCTCACCGGGGACATTCCCTTGGGGGGACATTCCTCTATAAAGTTTTACGTTGAGGAGTGTCCCCCCCTCAGGGGAGAGGAGTGTCCCCGCCCATTCGCTCCACAGGCCGCCTCGTCGACCCCCCCCGCCTCGCCCCGGGTCCCCGGTTGCGTTGCCGCGGTCTGCGGCGGAGCCTGTCCCTGGTTCCCTCGCAACAAGGAGCAACCGGGGCTCCTTTGCCTTGGCGGGGCCCCTCTCCTGCGGCTGCTCCGCGCGGTCGCCATTCCCGGGGGGCGCGGGACCGGTTATGCCGTGGTCTCGTCTGATTTCCGGTTCCTTTTTTCCCCTGGGTTCGTCATATGATGGAAGAAGTGTCCACTTCGTGAACAGGAGGAGGATGGCGTGATCCGGGCTGCCTGGCGGTTTCTCACCTCCCTTACGACCTGCGCATGGGTGGGGCTCGCATTCTGCCTGGCGGGCGCCGCAGGCTCCGCGCTGCTGGGGCGGTACCCGGAAATCTTCTCCGACATGGACGCCCAGGTCTTCTCCGGGTGGTTTGCCCGGAAGGGGTTTGCCGCGCCGGGGCCGACGTCGTGGCTGTACGGACTTCTCCTGGCGACCGCCCTCTTGGCGGTGAACGCCGCCTGCTGCACCTTCGAGCGCCTCGTGCAGATCTTCCGCGGAAAGGTCACGCTTCGCCGCCTCCTGCCCCACGTGATGCATCTCGCTTTCCTGGGCGTGGTGCTCTCCCACCTGGCAAGCAGCATCTACGGGGACCGTAATCCCGGCATCGCAGTTCCCGAGGGAGGGTTCGAACCTGTTGGGAGGACGGGATGGGTGCTCAAACTTGACCGCCTCGATCTGGTGATGGGGGCGGAAGGAACCCCGAAGGATGTATCGGCGGCGGTGACTTTGTACCGGGACGTGACGCCGGTCGCGAAAGGGGTCGTCCGCACCAACGAGCCGCTTTTCCACGAGGGGTACGGAGTCTACCTGAAAAACTTCGGACCGACACCGTGGGGCGCCCCGTACGCCGTATTCGACGCGAACCGGGACCCCGGGGCGGTGGCGGTCCTCGTCTCCTCGGTCCTGTTCACCGTGGCGAATCTCCTGTACCTCGTCCCCGCGAGGAGGGAGAATGCGTAGGGTTCGACCCATGCCGCTTCGGAAAGGCGACGTGATCGCGGTCGTCGCACCCGGCGGGCCCGTGGAGCCGGCAAGGCTTGCGCGGGGGCTTGCCCGCCTCGCGGCCGCGGGATTCGTGCCCGAGGCCGCGAAAGGGCTGCTTGACAGGGAGGGGTACCTGGCAGGGGATGACGGGCACCGGACGGCGCAGATCGAGTGGGCGCTCGCGCATCCCAAGGCCCGGGCCGTCATGGCGGCCCGCGGAGGATACGGCACGACCCGGCTCCTCCCGCTCATCGACTGGAAGAAGGCCGCTTTGCACCCCCGGCTCCTGATCGGGTACAGCGACATGACGGCGATCCTTGCCTACGTCTCCACCCGGCTGGGTCTTGCAGCGATCCACGGCCCGATGGCGGCGGCGGACCTGGCGGTGCGGCCCGACGGGGGGGCGATCGACGCCTTCATCCGGCTCGTGGGGGGGCGGGTTACCCCCCGGGAGCCGTGGGGGGGGCCGTGTGAGCGGTTGCGGGGCGGCGCCGTGGAAGGGGTGCTGACCGGCGGGTGCCTCTCGGTGCTCACCGCTATGCTCGGGACGCCATACGAACCCGACTTCCGGGGGGCGCTCCTGTTTCTGGAGGACGTCCGGGAGCCGCCGTACCGGATCGACCGGATGCTCACGCAGTGGGTCCAGTCCGGCCGCCTGCGGAAGATCGCGGGCATCGTGGCGGGGAATATTTCTCCGATGAAAAACGAGGGGGAGGAGGAGATCCGCAGGGTCTTTGCCGCAGCCGGCAGGCAACTTTCCGTCCCGGTCTGGTGGGGGTTCCCCGCCGGCCACGCCCGTCCGAACTACCCCCTTCCGTTCGGCGTGCGGGCGAGGATCGACGCACGGGGACGGATTTTCCTCCTCGAATCCCCGGTAGCGGAAACGTGACCCGGGAAATCCAGGGTGACGCGGAGCGTTTCCGCGAGGCGATGGAACTGCTCCGGCGAGGCGCCTTCGAGAGGGCGTACCAGGCCGCCGTCCTCCTCCTGGGCCGGGAGGAACAGATCCTCTTCCAGGGTTCGGCCGGGGAGGCGCGCCTCTCCTCGATATTTGACATTTCCTCCCTGACCAAGCCGCTGGTCGCCTCCCTTTTCTACCTTCTCGTCCAGCAGGGGAAGCTGTCGCCCGGCGGGAAGGTCTCGGAAGTTCTCCCGGCGCGCTCTCCCGACCCGGCGTTTCCGGAGATCACCTTCCTTCACCTCCTGTCCCACACCTCCGGGCTCCCGGCGTACCGTCCTCTCTACCGGGACGTGCGGGAAGCCGAGGAAAAGGAGGGGAGGAGGATGCGGGGGACTGCGGAGGGGCACGACCGGGTCGTTGACGCCGTCCTGTCCATGCCCCTCGAATCCCCCCCGGGAACGGCCTGCGTGTACAGCGACCTCGGCTTCATCCTCCTGGGCCGGGCGATCGAGGCAGCGTCTTTCACTACGCTTGACCGTCTCCTGCGGCGGGAGCTTTCGGGGCCGCTGGGGATGCGGGACACCGGGTACCTCCCCCGTTTGACCTGCAGCGAGTGCGAGACGGGGAGGCTGTTATCCACCGGGCATTCGGAGGAGCGGGGGATGGAAAAGGTGGGGGAGGTCGACGACGAGAACGCGGCGGCGATGGGGGGCGTGGCGGGGCACGCGGGGGTGTTTTCCACGGCGCACGACCTCTTCCTTTTCGCGCGGGAGATCCTGAGGGCAAGACGGGGAGAGGGAAGGGTGCTCACCCGACGCTCGGCGATGGACATGACGACGAGGGTCGACTCGCCCCCCGGGTCTCCCCGGACCCCGGGGTGGGACACTCCGACGCCGGGGGCGGAAGGCGGGTCGCAGGCCGGGCGCCATTTCCCGGAAGGGTCGATCGGCCATCTGGGGTGGACGGGATGCTCCCTCTGGATCGATCCGTCGCGGGGAATCACGGCCGTGCTTCTCACCAACCGGGTGTACTTCGGACAGCGGAACGAAGGCCTGAAAACCTTGCGGCCGAGGATCCACGACGCTGCCATGGAGGCGTTGAAGCAGGAATGAAAAACGTTCACCTGATCGCAGCGTGCGGGGTGGGGATGGCCTCCCTGGCCGGGATGCTCAAGGAGAAGGGGTTCCGGGTAACCGGGTCCGACGCCAACGTCTACCCGCCGATGAGCACGCAACTCGAAGCGCTGGGGATCCGGCTCCGATCCCCCTACGCAGCCGAAAACATTCCGGAGGACGCCGATCTCGTTGTCGTGGGGAACGCCGTGTCCCGGGAGAACCCCGAGGCGAAGGAAGCGGTCCGGCGCGGGCTTCCCGCCCTCTCGATGCCCCAGGCGGTGGCCGACTTCTTCCTCGAGGGGAAGACGCCGATCGTCGTGGCGGGTACGCACGGGAAGACGACCATCACGTCGCTTCTTTCGTGGTCCCTTGTCGCGTTAGGTGCCGACCCCTCGTTCCTGGTGGGCGGGATCCCGCGGAATTTCCCGGTGAGCTACCGGGTGGGCGGTGGGCCGCACTTCGTGATCGAGGGGGACGAATACGACACGGCGTACTTCGACAAGGGGCCGAAATTTCTCCACTACCGCCCCCGCATCGCGCTCCTCACCAGCATCGAGTTCGATCACGCAGACATCTACCGGGACCTGTCCCACCTCAAGGAGTCGTTCCGGCGCCTGGTCATGATCCTCCCGGAGGACGGGCTCCTGATCGCCTCCGCGGACTACCCGGACGTGGTCGAGGTTGCGAAGGAAGCGCGGTGCCCGGTCTGCTGGTACGGCGTCGAAACCGGTTTCCCGGCGACGCCGGGCGATGCACTTTGGCGCGTACGCTCCCTGCCGGAAGAGGGGGAGTATTCCCGGTTCCGGCTGGAACGGGGGATAGAGGCGCACGAGTTCCGGCTCCGGCTCCCGGGCAGGCACAACGCGTGCAACGCCGCGGCTGCGGCGCTGGCGCTTTTCCGCCTGGGATACCCGGCGGACCGGATCGCGGAGGCGTTTTCCGGGTTCGAGGGGGTGCGGCGCAGGCAGGAGGTGGTGGGGGAATTCGGCGGGGTTCTCGTGATCGACGACTTCGCGCACCACCCGACGGCCGTCCGGGAGACGATCCGGGCGATCCGGGAGCGGTACCCGGGGCGGCCGGTCATCGCGGTGTTCGAACCCAGATCCAACACGAGCCGGCGGAAGATCTTCCAGCGGGAGTTTTCCGAGGCGCTCTCCGGCGCCGACTCGGTCGTCGTGGCCGGCGTGTTCGGCGCGGAGAAGTTTCCGCCCGGGGACCGTCTGGACCCGGCAGAGGTGGTCGCCGCGGTCCGGGCAGGCGGCCGGGAAGCCTTCTCCATCGAAGAGGTCGACCGGATCGTGGATCATCTTGCGTCCACCGCCCGCCCCGGGGATCTCGTCCTCATCATGTCCAACGGAGGATTCGGAGGGATCCAGGGAAAGCTCGCCCGGGCGCTCGAAGCGCGCTCGATCGTCCCGCCGGTTCCCGGGAAGACTCCCTGAAAGACGGCTGCGACCGGGGACCCTGGCTCACGGGGGGATTCCGCGTCGCTACGCTCGCGACCTTCGCCCGCTCGCAGCCGATTCCGCTCGACGGGGACATTCCTGCTCCATCTCCGGGATAAGGGAGAGGAGTGTCCCCGCCCATTCGCTCCACAGGCCACCTCGTCGACTCCCCCGCATCGCCCCGGCTCCCCGGTCGCAACTGACTGCCGCCGGTGCCGGGCTCACATATTGTTTTTGTTTGACTTTCCCGGGGTGTCTGGTAGATTCAGCCCGGTATGGGGTTGGGACGGAGTAAAAACGCTGCACGGCCCTTGTTGTTTCTCCTGTTCGCGGTCCTGCCGGCGGTTTCTTCGGTGGCTTGGGCGGCGGAGTACCCCCGTCGCATCGCCATCGCCCCCTTCACCATCCTGGGTCCCCAGGAACAGATCCGGCAGACCGTCGACATTCTTCCCCGGCTCCTGTCCTCGCGCCTGATGGCGCTGGCGGGCGCCGAGGTCCTTTTGCTTCCCCCCGGCGACAGGCACCCCGAGGAGGCCGCCCGGGGAGCCGGCCTGCCCCTGCTTCTCAAGGGATCGGTCGCCAAGCTCGGCGCGGGGTACAGCATCGACGTCACGGTAACCGAGCCCCCCACGGGGAAGGTGGCCGGCGCCTTCTTTGCTTCCGCGGCCACGGAAGACGAGATCATCCCCCGTCTGGCCGACCTGGCCGCGGAGATCTCGGAGAAGCTGTTCGG
>Ga0154792_178_pt1 | contig 6678 bp, 6 predicted proteins | sample Rifle2008BG16ft_FD_105800 | JGI IMG/M metagenome (GOLD analysis project Ga0154792, IMG submission 105800) | Deltaproteobacteria bacterium RBG_16_64_85 | reverse complement strand
CAGGGCCCGCCACTCGCTCTTCCGGATTCCCCGTGAAAAGATGTTCGGGTCGAAGGCGGGAGCGGAGACGAACGCCAGGATGTCCCCGGTCCTGGGGACCATCGCGATCACCGCCCCCGCGCGCTTCTCCATTGCCTCCTCGGCCGCCTTCTGAAGGTCCGCGTCGAGGGTCGTGTGGACGATCCCGCCCGCCCGGGGAGGAACCTCGTCCACCAGCCGCTTGTCCCTTCCCGCGGCGTCCACCTCCACGTGATGCCCCCCGTTGGTCCCCCGGAGGACATCGTCCTCGCGACGCTCCAGCCCGTATTTCCCGACGATGTCCCCCCTTGCGAGCCGCTCGTCCCCGGACTGCTCCAGTTCTTCCTGGCTCGTTTCGCCCACGTATCCCAGGGCGTGCGCAAAAGCAGGGCCGTACGGATAACTGCGCTTCGCCTCCACCTGAACCGTGAACCCCGAGAGCGTCTCGCGGTTGAACTCGACGACCGACACTTGCTCGAAGCGGAGGTCCCGCGCCACCGTGATCGCGGTGAAGGGGTTGGACTTCCTGGCGGCCCGGATCTTCTCCAGGATCTCGTCCGCATCGAAATCCACGATCTCCTCGAGGAGGCGGATCTCCCCCTCCAGGTCCGTGACGTCGACCGGCGAGCAGATGAGGTCGAACGAGGCCTGCGTCTCGGCAATCGCGCGGCCGTTCCGGTCCAGGATCTGTCCGCGCGGCGCGAGGATCGTCCGGATCCGAAGCCGGTTGTTCTCGGAGAGCGTGCGGAACCGTTCGTACTGGACCACCTGGAGCCAGTAGAGGCGGACCAGCAGGAGACCGAACAGGGCGAGCGCGACCCAGAGGACCCCCCGGATTCGGGCGGTGATCAGCGGATCCTGCTCCCGTTTCCGGATCCGCTGCATCACTCTTTCACCCGGCGCCACCGCCCCGAAAGGTCCATGTACAGGGGGACGGCGAGAAGCCCCGTCCACGCAATCCGGACCGCTTCCTCCATCCCCCAGAGGAAAGAGAACGGGCGGCTTCCGGAGAGGAGCATCAGTCCCACGATGGAGAGCGACTCGGTCAGCAGGAGGCTCACGACGATCGCCAGGATGTAATATTCCGCGCGGACGAAGAGGCGCAGCGCGATCTCCCGCGAAAAGAAGTAGAGCGCCATCGACGACAGGAAAAAGGTCCACGGGGGGGCGGATACGGTGATTTCCCGGAACAGCGCCGGGGGGATGGCCGCCAGGAAGCCGACGGGGCCGCCGATAAAGAGCCCCGTGAAGACGATCGCGAGGAACGGAAAATCCGGCAGGAGGAACCACGGGACGAAACCGGAAAGCCACCAGACGCTGGCCGCGGCGCCGGCGTACGACACGGCCAGTACAACCAGGAATTGCCTCACCATCTGCCCGCCCGGAAGGGGATCGAGGGGCGATGGAGGACGACCAGCACCTCCTCCGCGGCTCGCAGGTTCACGGCACACTGCACCTGGACTTTCAGGAACAGCCCTTCGGGCGGCCGGTCCACACCAACGACGGTTCCCAGCAGGATCCCCTTGGGCATGCTCCCGTCGAACCCGGAGAAGAGGATCCGGTCGCCCGCCACGACGTCCTGGGTGAGGGAGACGTATTTCAGCCGGCACAGGTTGCCGCCCATCCCCTCCGCGATCGCACGGACACGGCTGCGTTCGACGATCGCGTCCGCGGTAAAGCGCCCGTCGGTGACGAGGAGGACTTCGGAGAGGCCTCTGTACGTCTTGTGGATGCGCCCGATTCCGCCGACGGGGGTCACCACGGCCATTCCGGGCTCCACGCCGGCCTCAACACCCACGTCGACGAAGAAGGACTGGAACCACGGGGAGATGTCGTGACCGACGACGCGCGCGCCGATCGTCTTCTTCCCGGCCGTCTCCGAGAACCGCAGCAGTTCCTTCAGGCGCCGGTTCTCGAGGAGGAAGTCCCGGTTCTCCTGGAGCTTCTCCCGGAGGGCCGCCACTTCCTGCCGCAGCCGGTCATTCTCCCGGGACATTCCCACGAGCGCGATGTAGTGCGACCAGATGGAGGAGATCCCGTGGCGCACGAAATCGACGGTCGCGTAGACAGGCCGGAAGAGGACGGAGCCGGAGGCGCGGAACGCATCGGCGCGTGAAAGGGCCGAGGGCGGGCGCACGAAAAGCTGGATGGCCACGGAGAGCAGGAAGATCGCCGTTAGAAGCCGCCACCACTTTCGAAAAAAGGATCCCATCACCCGATCTTGCGACACCAGCTGCCGGGAGCCCTGCCGAAGCTCAGTGGAGCGCCACCTGACGCAGCAGGTCCAGCTCGTCCAGCGCCTTGCCGGATCCCAACACCACGCAGGAGAGAGGGTCCTCGGCGACGGTGACCGGCAGCCCCGTCTCCTCCCGGAGGAGCGCATCGAGGTTGCGCAGCAGCGCCCCTCCCCCCGCCAGGACGATTCCCCGCTCGAAAATGTCCCCCGCGAGCTCGGGGGGCGTCTCCTCGAATACGCTCTTCACCGCGTCCACGATGATCCGGACGGGCTCGGAGAGCGCTTCACGGATCTCGTCGGCATGCAGGGTCAACGCCTTGGGGACTCCGGACACCATGTCGAGCCCCCTGACCTCCACGGACTCGGAAAAACCGGGGAAGGCGTTCCCGATGGTCACCTTGATGTACTCCGCGGTGGGCTCGCCGATCAGCAGGTTGTACTTCCGCTTCACGTACTGCAGGATGGCTTCATCCATCTTGTCGCCCGCGACCCGCACGGACTGGCTCCTGACGATCCCGCCGAGGGAGATCACCGCCACCTCCGTGGTCCCGCCGCCGATGTCGACGATCATGTTCCCGGAAGGCTCGGTGATCGGCAGGCCGGCCCCGATGGCGGCGGCCAGCGGTTCCTCGATCAGGTAGACCTCCCGGGCCCCGGCGCTCTGGGCGGACTCGCGAACGGCGCGGCGCTCCACCTCGGTGCACCCGTAGGGGACGCAAATGATGATCCGAGGGCGGACGAGGGTCCGGTGCTTGTGCGCCTTCCGGATGAAGTAGCGCAGCATCGCCTCCGTCACCTCGAAGTCGGCGATGACGCCGTCCTTGATGGGGCGGATGGCGACGATGTTCCCGGGCGTGCGCCCGATCATGCGCTTCGCCTCGATCCCCACGGCGAGAACCTTCTTCGCGCCGCGGCTGTCCCGGTGGACGGCGACGGCCGACGGCTCCGAGCAGATGATCCCCTCCCCCTTGACGTAGACCAGCGTGGTCGCCGTTCCGAGATCGATCGCCAGGTCGTTGGAGAACAGTCCGATCAGCCTGTCGAAAATCATCCGTCCCTCCGAATGTCTTGAGAGTGCCAAGGGGCCGCGGTTATCGAAATATCTTAGCAAGCCGATTCCGCCATTGCAAACGTTTGAGGGGAAACGGCGAAACTCGTTGAATTTACCCCGCGGGACGCATTAGCATAGGATGTTTGCTTTTCATTCCTCCCCCTCACAGGAGAACCGACACGCCATGCTCGACGTCCTCCGGCGGAACGCCGGCTCATGGGCCATCAAGATCATCCTCGGCTTCATCGCCATCACCTTCATCTGGTGGGGGGTCGGAACGTACTCCGAGCGGGGGAGGGACGTGGCCGCGACGGTCGGCGGGGAGAACATCTCGATGGCCGATCTCTCCGAGGCGGCAGCCGGGTTGGAGAAGACCTACCGGGACGTCTACGGCGGCGCCTTCACACCGGAAATGGCCAAGGCCCTCAACTTCCGGAAACAGGCGCTGGACACCCTGATCCAGCGCTCGATCCTGCTCGCGGAGGCCCGGAAGCTCGGGCTCGCCGCCTCCGACGCGGAGGTCCAGGGGGAGATCGCCGCCGACCCGGCCTTCCAGGCCAACGGGCAATTCAGCGAGGAGCGGTACCGCAGCCTCCTGGCCTACAACCGCATCACCACGGCGAATTACGAGGCCGCGAAGCGCCAGGACATCACCTTGAAAAAAATCGAGGGACTGCTTGCCGCTGACGCCCGGGTCCCGGAGAGCGAGGCCCGGGACCTCTTCACCCTGACCTCCCGGAAGGTGCGGCTGCTGGTCGTCACGGCGGACCCGGAAAAGATGAAGGGGGTCCCGTCCCCGGCGGATGGAGAGATCTCCGCGAACTACGCGCAGGCCAAGGAGAGCTACAGGGTCCCGGCCCGGGTGAAGCTCCTTGCGGCCCGATTCGAGCCGGGACACTTCGCGCGGAACGCCTCGGCCACCGAGGAGGAGATCCGGTCGTTCCACGAGGGGAACGCCGACAGGTTCCGGACCGAGGAGCGGCGGCTCGTTTCGCAGATCTATCTCCCGTACACGCGGAAGGACAAGGAGGCCGTCGGGAAGAAGGCCGCGGAGATCCTCATCGAGGCCGGCAAGGGGAAGGACGATTTCGAGAGGCTCGCGAAGAAGCATTCCCGGATGAAACCCGGGGAGACCTGGTTGCGACGCACCGAGGCGAGGCCGGAAGTGGACCATGCCCTCTTTTCCGCGGCGGTGGACTCCGTCGCCGGGCCGATCGACGTGGGGGGCGGATTCCTGCTCGTGCGGGTCAACCAGATCCGGTTCCCCGAAAACCTCCCCCTCTCCCAGGTCAGGGACCGCGTGGCGGCCCTGCTCCAACACGAGAAGGGGAAGGACCTCGCGGTCATCAAGGCGTACGAGGCCCACGCCAAGGCCGCGGCTTCCAAGGACCTGAAGGGGGCCTGCGCACCCTACGGGATCACGCCGTCGGAAACCGGATGGACGTCGGGGGACACGAAGGGGGATGCGGTTCCTCCTGCGGTGCTCCAGGAAGCTCTGCTCCTGCCCGTCAGGGAGATCGGGCCGGTCAAGACGGTCGGGGACGTCCATTACCTCTTCCAGGTCGTCGCCAAGGAGGATTCCCGCATCCCCGCGCTGTCCGAGGTGCGGGAGAAGATCGCCTCCGTGGTCCTCCGGGAGAAGAAGCGCGCGGCCGCCCTGTCGGAACAGGAAAAGATCCTGGCGGGGGCGAAAACCGCCGCCGAGCTGGAACTGAAAGCGAGGAAGGCCGGCCTGTCCGTCACGGCGACCGGTTTCTTCCCGCCGCTTTCCGGCCCTTATCCGGAAAGCGTGCCCGAGACCGGCGACATCCGGAAGATCCTGCTCTCCCTCTCGAAGAAGGCCCCCGTGTACGGAAAGATCATGGAATCCGCGGGGCGGTTCCTCGCGCTGGCGTTCGTCGACGAGCTGCGGCCGGACGAGAAGGAGTGGGCGGCGAAGAAGGAAGGCTTTCTCCGGGCCGTGGCCGAGCAGAAGAAGAGCCAGTTGATCGAGGCCTTCATCGCCTTCCGCCGCGCGCAGGCCAAGGTGGAGATCAACCCCGAAGCGCTGAAATAAATGGGAGGGGACACTCCTCGGCTCATCCGCGCGTACGTCGCCGTCCTTGCGATCGGGCTTCTTTTCCCTCCGGCGATCCGCGCGCAGGAGACCGGCCAGGTCGTGGAGGTCGTCGACGGGGACACTCTCCGCGTCCTTACAGGGCAGGAAACCCGCGCCGTCCGCCTGATCGGCATCGACGCCCCGGAGCGTTCCCATCCCTCCAAATCGAAAGAGTTTCTCGCCGACGAGGCCGCCGCCTATCTTGCTTCCCTTGGCGAAGGGAAAACCGTCCGGATGGAGCGCGAAGACGAGGACGTCGACCGTCATGGACGCCTCCTCCGCTACGTCTATCTCCCGCCCCCCGACGGCAGGCTCATCAACAAGGAGATGGTCCGTCAGGGATACGCACGGGTGCTCCGAAGGTTCCGCTTTTCCCGGGAGACCGAATTTTCCGAGGCGGAAGGAGAGGCCCGGAGGGAAGAAAAGGGGGTCTGGCAGGAGAGGGGAATGGCGGAGGTGCGGTGGCTGCTGCGGCACGGGGCCCTCGCCGTGGAAGTCCGTCCCCTCTCCGGCGACCGGTATGCCGTCGTCTGCGGTGGGATGGCGAAATCCGGCGTGAGCCGGGACGAGCTGGCGAAGACCGTCCAGGAAGTCCTCCTCTGGCGAACCGAGAACTCGGACCGGGATTTCGAAATGGCCGCGAGGAATGCGGGATTTCTCCCCCTCCCGGCGGAAGGACCTCGCGCCGATGCCGGCTCCGCGGCCGCATCCCCACCGCTCCCGGCAAGGCCGCTTTCCTCCGGGGTCGTTTCCTGGGAGGAAGCCCATCGGCACATCGGGCGGGAAGTGGTGGTGGAAGGGACGCTGGTGCGCACGCACCGGGCGAAGAAAATCCTGTATCTCAATTTCCACCCCAACTGGAAGAAGTACGTCACCGTCGTGATCCTGGGCCGGGACCTCGCGCGGTTCCCGAGGGATGCGGAGAGGTTTTTCCGGGGGAAGACCGTGCGGGTGCGGGGAGAGGTCACCCTGTACAAGGGAAGACCGGAGATCGTCGTCCGGTCGCCCGAAGCGATCACCGTCCTGAAATAATCCATCCGGAAACGAAGAAGGGGCCCTCCGCCGGAGGGCCCCTTCGGATCTTCCGGCGCAGGGTGGGTCCCCCCGGCGCCGGAGGGTTCCTTGCGCCTTACTTCACATCGACCGGGATCCGCATCTTGTAGAAGGACCGCCACACGAAGACGGCGGAGATGAGGTAGAAGACGGCCGCGAGGCCCGTGGTGATCGTCTTGTCCGTGATCGTGATGGCCAGCTCGACGGCCAGCAGGCCGAACA
>Ga0154792_195_pt1 | contig 6906 bp, 6 predicted proteins | sample Rifle2008BG16ft_FD_105800 | JGI IMG/M metagenome (GOLD analysis project Ga0154792, IMG submission 105800) | Deltaproteobacteria bacterium RBG_16_64_85 | reverse complement strand
CGGCGAAGGACCTGATCGGAGATCTCCATAATGCCCTGAAAAACATATAATTTTATGCAATGAATGAAATGCCGGGGACAATCGGTGACTTGGGGGACCGACAATGATCCGCTGATGAATCGGAACTGGATTCCGCAGAAAGCGAACAGGTTCAGACAATTTGATTTCGGGTGCGGCATCTTGACGTTTTCGATCAAACGGCCCCTTCGCTCCGGTCTCCCGTGCTGATTCGGACGCCAGTCTCCACATTTGTCACATAGATCTTCCCGTCGCCCCGCAGGCCTGTGTGGGCGGTCTTTTCGATATTGGAAACGATCTCCTCCGTCGATTCGTCGCGACAGAAGATCTCGATTCGGACGCGCGGCGTGTAGTAATTCACAAGGTCCTGGGATATTCGCGCCGCGGCGTTCCTGGCCCTCCCGCGGCCGAACCCTCCTACTTCGGAAATGCTCATCCCGGTTAGTCCCGGCAGGTTCTTGAGAGCCGTCGTCATGTTGGAAAGCATGTGAGGCTTGATGAAGGCGATGATCTGCTTCATGTGGAGGTCTCCCTGGAGTCGGTTTTCGATTCGATCCTTGTCTCCCACCACCGGTAGAGGGTGGGAAGAACGACGAGAGTCAGCAACGTAGACGTGATCAGCCCCCCGATGACGACCGTGGCCAGCGGTCTCTGCACCTCCGCGCCGGTCCCTTGGGACAGGGCCATGGGGATGAAGCCTAAGGAAGCGACCATGGCCGTCATCAGGACGGGGCGCAGCCTCACCGCGGCCCCTTTCAGGATGGCGTCGTCCAGCGGAACCCCTATCTCGCGGAGCTTGTTGAAGTAGGAGACCATGACGATCCCGTTGAGCATGGCGACGCCGAAGAGGGCGATGAAGCCGACGGCCCCCGAGACGGAAAGAGGCAGCCCCCGGAGGAAGAGGGATACGATCCCCCCGATGAGGGCGAAGGGGACATTCAGGATGATGAGGAACGCCTGGCGCACCGAGTTGAAGGTGGAAAAGAGCAGAATGAAGATCAAGGCCAGGCAGATCGGGAGGATGACGGAGAGCCTTGCCAAGGCCCGCTGCTGGTTCTCGAACTGTCCGCCCCAGGTAATGTAGTATCCGGGCGAAAGCTTCACCTTTGCCTCGATGGCTTCCTGTGCATCGGCGACGAAGCTGCCGATGTCGCGCCCCGACACGTTGCACTCCACGACGATCCGGCGGGAGCCGTTCTCGCGGGAGATCTGGGCCGGCCCCTCCTCGGTGTAGACCCCCCCAGCTGCTTGATGGGCACCCAGGCTCCGCCGGGGGCGGGGACCAGGATCTCGCCGATTTTCTCCACGTCGTTGCTCAAATGCTCGGGAAACCGGAGGGCGATGGAGAAGCGCCTCTGCCCCTCGAAGAGCTCCGAAACCGGTTTCCCTCCCACGGCGACTTCCAGGACGTCCTGTATGTCGCTCACGTTGATGCCGTAGCGGGCGATGGCCGCCCGGTCGATCTCCACCTGGAGGTAGCCCAGGCCGGAGACCTTCTCCACGGTGACATCGGCGGCCCCCCTGACTTTCTCGATGACCCGGGCGATCTCCTCGCCCTTCGCTTTCAGGGTTTCCATGTCTTCGCCGAAGACCTTCACGGCGATCTGGGACTTCACCCCCGAAACCAGTTCGTCGACGCGCAGGGCGATGGGCTGGGTGAAGGAAAAGGACATGCCGGGGATGTTTTCCAGCCGCTCCCGCATTTTGTCCACCAGTTCCTCCTTGTTGCGGGCCGTCTTCCATTCTCCGCGGGGTTTAAGGTTGACGGAGATGTCGGAGATGTCGATCCCCATCGGGTCGTTGGCGATTTCCGGGCGCCCGGCCCGGGAGACCACCTTCTCCACTTCCGGGAAGGACAGGAGCGCCTTTTCCACGGCGGCGGCGGTTTTCACAGTCTCGGTCACGGAGACCGAGGGAAGGCGGAAGGACTGCACCGTGATGCTTCCCTCGTCAAGGGTCGGCAGGAACTCGCTCCCCAGGAAGGGGACAAGAGCCAGTGCAAAGACCAGGGCGGCGCCGGTGACGCCCAAGGTCTTCCCCGGGTGGGCCATTGCCTTCCGCAGCGTGGGAAGGTATGCCTCCCGGAGGGCGCGGAGAAGCCACGGATCCGTCTCCTCGACGATTCTCCCTTTCAGGAGCAGGGAACAGAGCGCCGGAACGACCGTCACCGTCAGGATCAGGGAGCCCAGGAGGGCGAACCCCACGGTGTACGCCATGGGGGAGAACATCTTCCCCTCCATGTCCCGGAGCGTCACGATGGGAATGTAGACGATGATGATGATCCCGATCCCGAAGACGATCGGACGGGCGACCTCCCGGGCCGATTCGAAGATCGTATGGATGAATCCTTCTCCCTCCTTCCTCTCGGCGAGTTTCCGCATGGTGTTCTCCATCATCACCACGCTGCCGTCGACGATCATCCCGAAGTCGATGGCTCCCAGCGTCATGAGATTGGCGGAAAGCCGGAGCCAGTGCATCCCGAGGAAGGAAAAAAGCATGGAAAGGGGGATGACCAGGGCCACGATGAGGGCTGCCCGGACGTTCCCAAGGAAATAAAAAAGGACGGCCACGACCAGGAGACCGCCCTCCAGGAGGTTGTTCCGGACGGTCCGGATGGTCTTACGGACGAGTTCGGTCCGGTCGTAGTAGGGAACCAGACGGACGCCCACCGGCAGAAGCTTCTGGATGGTCTTGACCTTTTCCTTGGCGGCGGCGACCACCTCCTTGCCGGAGGCTCCCTGGAGCATCATCACGATGCCGGCCACCGCTTCGCCCTTCCCGTCGCGGGTCGTTGCTCCCTGGCGGGGTTCGCTACCGATCCGGAGCTGCGCCACGTCGTCGAGATGGATCGGCGTCCCGTTCCGGGAGGCCACCACGATCCGTTCCAGGTCCTCAAGGCCCCTGGCGAGGCCCAGTCCTCGGACGATGTACTGTTCCTCCCGGTGTTCGATGTAACCGGCTCCGCTGTTGGCGTTGTTCCTCTCCACGGCCTCCATGACGTCGCGGAGCGTCAGGTGGAGGCTCTTGAGCTTCCCCGGGTCGATCAAGACCTGGTACTGCTTCACCTGTCCGCCGAAGGAGTTGACGTCGGTCACCCCGGGGACCGTCCGCAGGATCGGCCGGACCACCCAGTCCTGCAGGGCACGGAGTTCCCGGATGTCGTATTTTTCCCCCTCGACCAGGTACTGGTAGATTTCGCCGAGTCCGGTGGTGATAGGCCCCAGCTGCGGTTCGATTCCCTTCGGCAGCCGCTCGCGGGCCTGCTGGAGGCGCTCGAAGACCTGTTGCCGGGCGAAGTAGATGTCGACCCCGTCCTCGAATACCACCGTGATCACGGAGAGGCCGATCTTGGAGAGGGAGCGGACCTCTTGGAGGCGGGAAAGCCCTCCCATGGTGGTCTCGATGGGGAAGGTGATCTGTTTCTCCACCTCGGTGGGGGCCATTCCGCCCGCCTGGGTGAGGATCTGCACCTGGACGTTCGTGACGTCCGGGAAGGCGTCCACGGGGAGCCTGTTCATGGCCCACAGGCCGGCGCCGACCAGGAGAAGGGTCGCGACAACGACCAGCAACCGCTGTTCCAGCGAGAATCTAAGGATCCTGTCGATCATGGGCCTATTCCTCTCCGAGTTCGCCTTTTTTCAGTTCCGATTTCAGGAGGAACCCGCCCTTGGCCGCATACCGCTCTCCTTCTTTCAGGCCCGCGGTGACCTCCACCCAGCCTCCCCCGTTGGCCCCGGTCGCCACTTCCCTGGGGATAAATTCGGCGTCGTCCCCGGTGATGAACAGGACCTTCTTCCCTTCCAGTTCGACGAGCGCCTCCTCGGGGACCGCCAGCCCCGGGGGGCTGCTCGGGGGGATGGCCAGCTCCACCGTGGCGAACATCTCGGGCTTGAGCTTCCTCCCCGGGTTCGCCACCTCGATCCGCGCCTTTACGGTCCGCGTGGCTTCATCCACCAGGTCCGCGATGTAGGTCACCCTCCCCCTGAAGACGCTCTCGGGGAAGGCCCCGACCTTTACCGCCGCCGGCCGGCCTCTGCCGATCTTCGCCAGGTCCTTCTCGTTGATGTCCACCAGCACCCACACGGAGGAAAGGTCGGTGACCGTGAAGAGGTTTTTCGAAGGGTCCGCCAGCTCCCCGACGATGGTGTGTTTTTCCGTGACAACCCCGGCGATGGGGGAGTGGACGGGGAGGAGGATTCTCTTCTCCTCTATGTGCTCTTCGAATTCCGAGGGCGAGAGGCCGTAGAGCCTCAGCCGTTCCTCGTCGGCGTGGAGCTCGGACATCGCCGTCTGGTATTCCGTTTCCGCCTGCAGGATCTCCTTGCGGGCCGCGATCTTCTTCTCGACGAGCGACTTGATCCTGTCCAGGTTGCTTCTCGCGAGGGCGATCCGGGACCGGGCCTTGTAGTACTCGGACAGGGCTTCCCCCAGTTCCACGCTGTCCAGGCGGGCAAGGACCTGCCCGGCGACGACGGTGTCTCCGAGGCTCGCGCCGACCCACACGATCTTTCCGGGAATCCTGGGGGAGACGTGGGCGATCCGATCCGCGTTGGCCCCCACCTTGCCGGTCGCGACGATGACGCCGCCGAGAGACGCCTTTTTCGCAGTCTCCACGACGACCGCGCGGCTTTGCAGGATTTCCGGTTTCAGACGGACGCCTCGGGTCTGCTTGTCTCCCCCTTCCTTTCCCTCGCTGCCCAGCTCGGTTCGGGCGGCTTCCTCTTTTTCGGCGGTCGCCGCCTTTCCTCCTTTTGCGAGGTGGCTGAACCGGTACGCGAAGGCGCCGCCCAAGACGAGAGCGAGGACGATCCCGACGGCCGCAACAATCTTCGTATTCTTCATTGATTTCCTCCGTTGTCCTTGTTCGAGGCGAAAGCCGTTCCGTCAATTGATCCTTCCGCCCACGGCCGCCGTCAGCCTGGCCAGGGCCGTGTTCCATTGATAGAGGGCCGCCAGGTATCCCTCGTTCGCGTCGAGGAACTTCCGCTGTTCCTCAAGGACGGAAAGGATCCCCACTTCGGCGAGCCGGTAGGCCTCCTGCGTCAGCCGAAGGTTCTCTTCGAGTTGGGGGAAGATGTCGCGGCCGTAGATCCGCAGGGCCTTCTCGGAGGAGGTCAGGCGGGCGAAAGCCGATTCCACCTCCCTATCGACATTCCTCCGGACGAAGAGATACCGGCTCTCGGCGCTTCGCCGTCTCGTTGCGGCTTCCTTTTTTCCCGCCTGGTTCCGGTCGTACAGCGGGAGGGGCACCGACAGCTTGAGTCCCACCAGTTTGTCACGATCTTTCGCCGTGATATCTCCGACATCCAGCGAAGAATCTTCCCGCTCCAGGGAGAGCACGGCCGTCACGTTGGGTTTCCCTTGCGCCTCCGCCAGGTGGATCTCCGCGTCGGCCCTTTCCTTTTCGGCAGCCAGGGCCATGAGGTCAGGTCTCCGGGCAAGCGCCAGAGCTCTTAGGTCCTCGATCCGGGCCGGAAATTCCTTATTTTCAAGCGTGCCCGCAATTCCGATCTCCGGTCCCGTGGAGAGGCCCATCAGGGAAAAGAGTTTCAACCGACTCGGTTCGATTTCCCGTTCCGCTTCCGCCTTGCGTCCCTTGCTCCTTGCCACTTCCACGCGGGCCAGGTTCACTTCCAGCTCCGGGATGTCCCCGGCCGCGAACCTGTCCCGGGCGACCCGCAGGAGTTGCTCGTTGATCTCCACGAACCTCCCGGCCAGCTTTAACCGATGTTCGGCCAGGATGAGATCGTAGAAGGCAACCTTGACCTCCTCGTCAAGGAGCCGTTCCGCGTCGGCGATCCGGTAGCCGTACTCCTCCAGGTCCTTCCCGGCAACCTTGAGCCTCTTGGCCCTTTTTCCGGCGGTCAGGATCTCCTGGGAGTAGGAGGCGGCGGAGAATCTCCTTTCGCCCTCGTTCGCGAAGAGGAAATCGCCGGCGCCCTCGAACTCCAGGGAAGGGTTGGGGAGCAGGCCCGCCCGGATCCTCCCCGCCTCGCGCAGGCCCCTTTCGGCACGCAGCGCCTTGATCTCCCCGTTGTTCTCAAGGGCGTAGGAGAGGACTTCGGGCAGACCGAAGACCTTTTCTGCGGCGAATACCGTCCCGACGTTTATTGTGAGCAGGCATCCCAGCAGAGCCGAAAAAACGGATCGTATGGAAGTTGAAGAACTCAATACGGCCACCTCCTTCGAACTGGTGACAATGTCATTTCGCGACCTCCGGAAAAATCCAACGTCGTCCTTTCCCAGGTCACACACTGGACCGGAAGGGGAAATAACGCCTTGCTCCCGGCGGGGAGCGAGGCGACATGGCGGATTGGGAAAGGCCTGGATCAGAAGAACAGTCGTACGAAGGGCGGCCTGTGGGAGGCCGATGATGGACAAGAACCGTATTCACGAGAAGCACCCCACCGGCCGATTCCAAAATATCATCGCTTCGAACGGGAGTCGGCCAAAGCGACATCACGTACCAGGTTAAGTGCCTGAAATGGTACGAGGAGAACGTTGCATGTGTGAGCAGGCCGGAAAGAGATGGAACATCCACGCAGGGGCCACAATGGGTGCGGCAAGATCCCCCAATGCTGCCGAGTTTCGAGAGGGAAGGTCCGCGGGGGCCGAAGACGGACGAAAAGGGGGCGCAGGTTCCCGTGTCGGCGGCATCAACCGCGATGTGTCCATCGTTTCCGAGACAAAGGACGTTTCTCTCCCCGATTCCGGCTCCCAGCAGGAGGAGGACCGGGAGGCAAATGGCGGCAACCGCGATTTTTACTTTCCGGCGGAGGATGCTCTGCAAAATATCGTGTCCCTTGCTTCTCTGGTTTTTTCGTTTGGTGGTTAGATCCTATCTCCGGTTGCAGCCTTCAGCTCCCGTAGCTGTGGAGGCCGGACAGG
>Ga0154792_125_pt1 | contig 7178 bp, 2 predicted proteins | sample Rifle2008BG16ft_FD_105800 | JGI IMG/M metagenome (GOLD analysis project Ga0154792, IMG submission 105800) | Deltaproteobacteria bacterium RBG_16_64_85 | reverse complement strand
GTGACGGAACCGATTCCCGCGAACACCGGGTTCAAGGTGGGGGGCGCCACGTTCAACGCGGGAACGTCGACCCTTTCCTTCACCGTGGTCTACTCGAACAACGGGGGATCGATCTGGACCTACACGCCCGCAAGCGGAAGATGCGGTGCGCCGGCGGGGTACGACGACTGCGTCACGCACGTCCGGTGGACCACCACAGGAAATATGCCCGCCGGGACCAGTTTCAGCGTGGGGCTTGTGGTGAGAGTGAAGTAGCCCTCCGGGGATACGTACACAACTGATAGCAATTTTAATTAGTCAGGTCAGCCCGATTCATCTTACCTGACAAGAATTGTCACATCCCTCTGGCCCATCCTTAAATATTTTTCCCTCGGAGTCCCTCCGAACGGCTCCCCTAATAAATTCATTTAATTATTCATTAGTTACAATTGTCTGCCCCACTGGCTTATTAATTGCAACCCACACTTGTGAAAGAAGTTAAAGCCGCAGTCGGACGCGATTTGCGGTTTCTATAAGGCCGGAGAATCAGGGTGGGAACGCAGTGGACATCCGGAAAAAATCACTAAATAAATCGGCAGATTGTCCGAAAAGAAACAGAGAACTCGACAAGGGTGTTCTTGTGCCCACGAAAGCAGGAAATCGAAATCATTCCGGACCGCCGGAAAACAGAAAAAGGAGGAGGAAAGAGATGAGGCAGAAAAGATTTTTCGTGGTGTTGGTGGTCCTTGCGTTTTCGGCAACGGCCGCAATGGCGCAAATCGGGCAGAAACCGGAGCTGGTGCTGACGCTCTCCGTCCAGAAAGAAGTGATCGTGACGGGGGAGGGCGGCAATCCGAAGACCGAGTGGCGGGAAGTCCAGAGCACGGGCCCGGGCGATGTGCTGAAGTACACGATCCGCTACGAGAACAAGGGCAAGGGGGAGGCCCGGGACGCGAAGATCGTCGATCCGATCCCGCCGAGCACCTCCTACATCAGCGGCAGCGCCGGAGGGGATGACGCCGCAATAGCGTTCAGCCTCGACGGGAAGATCTTCCAGCCGCCCCCCCGGCTCACGTACCGGGTCAGGCAGGCCGATGGCACCGAGGTCGAGCACGTCGCCACTCCCGACATGTACACCCACATCCAGTGGGAATTGATCAAGCCGGTGCTGCCGGGTGGCACGGGCAGCGTGAGTTTCCAGGTCTTGGTCCAGTAGACCGGTCATGAACAGGGAAGGAACGGAAAGGATGCAGATCCGAAACAAAAACGAAGAAAAGGAAGGAGGAACGGCAACGATGCGTAAGGAAACCGGCAACAGCAACAGAGACGGAAAGGAGAAACGGGACATGGGCATCACGATCGCAAGGCGATCAATAGTTCCCTGGATGGCCGCGGTCTTTCTTGCCGCGCTGCTTCTCACCCCGATGATCGCCGGGGCCGCGACCCCCGCGGGGACGGCCATCATGAACGCGGCGACGGTGAACTACCAGGACACCAGCGCCAACAACTACTCTGCAGTCTCCAACACCACGACCGTGACGGTGATTTCGGTGTTCGGCGTTTCGCTCGCGCCGGTGCCGGTGGACCAGTCCGTTCCGTCCAACACCGTCGCGTACTACGCCTACATCCTCACGAACACGGGGAACGACAACAACACCTACGCGCTGAGCGCCGCTTCCGGGGCCGGGGGGAATTCGTGGACGGTCACCCTCTATGCGGACGACGGAGCGGGCGGCGGGACGGCGAACGACGGGATCCACCAAGCGGGAGAGACCACCGTGACGAGCTCCACGGGAGTCCTGGCGGGAGGCGCGACCTACCGGTTCTTCCTGGCCGTGACGGTTCCCGCAGGCACCGCCAACGGGCAGACCGACGACAGCATCCTGACGGTCAACGGAGCCAGCGGCGGACCGGAAGCCGACACCACGGACACCGTGACGACGACGGCCCAGGCGCCGGCGCTGTCCGTCCTGAAGAATGTGCGGAACGTGACGACCAGCGGAACCTTTGACAACACCGCGAACGCCGCGCCCACCCAGACCCTCGAGTACCGGGTCACGGTCACGAACAATGGAACGGTAAATGCCACTTCGGTCGTCCTGACCGACTCCGACAACGCGAACACCACCTACGTCCCCGGCTCCATGAGGATCGGACCGAGCAACGCCTACGGCGGTGCGGGGAACCTGAATCCGGGGGACGGCAACTCGGACAGCGCGTTCCCGATGCCGTGCAATTTGGCCGCTTGCGGGCACGGTCATGTCGACGGGTCCGGCAACGTGACGGCCTACCTCGGAAACACGGCCAACGACGGCGCCGCCGGGCCGGGGGGGACACTTACCACCGGCCAGACGATCTACGTCTATTTCCATGTAACCGTCGACTAACGGACGCCAAGGAGGAAAAGACCGCCGGGACAATGGAACGTGCTTGCCGGGAGGCGCATATGCCGACGACCGAAACGGGGGTCCCTGGCCGTTCTTCCGGGACTGATCGCAGGGACCCTTTTTCTCCTTTTTCCCCGATTGTCTCCGGCCGCCACGCCGCCGGGGACGCAGATCACCAATCTCGTTAATCTCGAATATCTAACCAGTCCGACAGTATACACGATCCCATCCAACCAGACTGCGGTCACCGTCGGGATGTACCACGCGGTCTCCATCGGCCCTCCGTGGTCGGGGATCGCATACCCCGGAACGACCGTGACCATCCGCCACACGGTGACCAACGGTGGAAATGTGACCGACACGTTCGACCTGAATGGGACCAGTTCCCTCGGGCTTCCCCTCCAGGTCCTGGCTTCCGACGGCCAGACGCCGCTGGCGGACAGCAACGGCAACGGGATGCCGGACGTGGGTCCTCTTCCGCCCGGCGGAACCGTCGACGTCGTGCTCCGCATCACGGTGCCCGTCGGGATACCCACCGGCCAGGTCGACAATACGACCGTCCTGGCCGCATCGGCCGCCGCGCCCGCAGCCCAGATGAGCGTGACCAACCTCGCCACGATCCCCAATTTCTGGGATCCCCTGGTGAAAACGGTGGATCCCGCCGGGCAGGTGTCTCCGGGGGTCACCGTCACCTACACGAACACGTTCGGCAACTCGAGCGGCGTTCCCGCCACCAACGCGGTGATCTCCGACGTGCTGGACGCGAGCCTGGTCTACATCGACGGGAGCGCGACGTCTCCGCCGGGAATTGCGGGGACCGTGATCGCATACGATAACGCAACCCGTACTCTCTCCTGGACGGTTCCGACGGTTCCCGCGGGGTACACCGGCCAGGTCGGTTTCCGGGCCATCATCGACCCCGGGCCGTTTCCCGTGAGCACGGTCAGCAACCGGATCTCCATGATGAGCGACCAGTCGCCCGCCCCCCAGTTTTCCAACGTCGTTTCGACCGTCGTGGTGGAGCAACCCCTCTTCATCACGAAAACCGCCGACCGGAAGGTGGCGGAGATCGGAGATTACGTCGGCTATACCGTGTCGGTGGTGAACAGGAGCACCGTCCTGACGGCCGACAACGTGATCCTCTCGGACGACCTTCCGCAGGGGTTCCGGTACGTGAAGGGAAGCAGCAGGCAGGGCGGCGCAGTCGTTGCGGACCCGTCCGGGGGAACCCGGCCGCAATGGGCGCTCGGGCCTCTTGCTCCCGGTGAGAGCAGGGCCCTCGCCTACCGGGCCATCGTCTCCGTGGACGCGATGCTCGGGGACGGGACGAACACCGCGAGCGTCGCCGGGACCACGCCGGGGGGGAACCTTCTCCAGGCCGGTCCGGCGAGGGTCCGCGTGAAGATCGCGGAGGGGGCCCTGAACAGCAAGGCGATCATCCTCGGCCGCGTGTTCGTCGACCGGAACGGCGACAGGATGCCCGGCGAGGACGAGCCGGGCGTGCGGGACATCCGGCTGGTTCTCGAGGACGGGACCTTCGTGATCACCGACGGGGAGGGGAAATTCTCCATCTACAACGTCCGGGCGGGCGAGCATGTCCTCAAGCTCGACCGGAACAGCCTCCCTCCCGGGTACGTTCCGGTACCGTTGAACAACACCTTTGCGGGCGACGGGGGTTCCCAGTTCATCTCCGTGCCTTTCGGAGGGCCGGCAAGGGGGGATTTCGGGCTCGTTCCGGAGAACGGGAAGGAGAGACCACTTCCGGAGAGCAAAGAGAAGCCGGCGGAAAAGGTGTACACCTTCGGCACGTCGACCAGTGCCCCTCCGCCTTCCCTGGAAGTGCAGGTCCAGTACATGGATCCGACGCCGGAGATCCTCTCTCCCCGAGGGGGGGCCATCCTTGCCAAACCGTGGACCGATATCGCCGTTCGGGTCCCCGAGGGGGCGCGCCACTTTCTCAAGGTCAACGGGGCCGTGATCCCGGTGAAAAGGATCGGGAAGAAGATCCACGAGTCGGCGAGAAAGCTCTACGTCTACGAATACGTCGGCGTGAAGCTTGCTCCCGGAGCCAACAAGATCGTGCTGGAATCGATCGTTCCCGGCGAAGTGGGGGTGGAAAAAGAGATCGCGGTGACCGCGCCGGGCCCGCCGGTAAAGATCGTCCTCGATCCCCCGAAGGCCACCGTCATCGCCGACGGGAAAACGACGGCCTCCTTCACGGTCACCCTCCTGGACGAGTGGAACCGGCCGTCGATGGAGGAGACGGTCGTCACGGTCGTCGCCACGAAGGGGACGATTGTCGAGAGCGACCTCGACCCGTCGGCCGCCGGGCACCAGATCAAGCTCCGGGACGGCCGGGCGAGCTTCACCCTGCGCTCCACGCTCGTGACGGGGAGCGACAGGATCCGGGTCCTCGTGGGGAACAACATGGAAGCGGAAGGGGAGGTGTACTACACACCGGAGCTCCGGGATTGGGTCGTGGCGGGCATCGGGGCGGTGACGGTCGGGGCGAACAGCGTGAGCGGGGACACGGCGAAGATCAAAGACGATGACGAATACAAGGAAGGCCTCTTCCACGAGGAGAAGCTTGCGTTCTTCGCGAAGGGGAAAATCTTCGACCAGTATCTCCTCACGGGCGCGTACGACACCGGCAAGCCGGAAGGAGAGGGGCTGTTCCAGCGGTCCGCCCCCGAACGCTTCTACCCCATCTACGGGGACGCCAGCCGGATCCTCTACGACGCGGAGTCGCGGCAGAAGTTGTACCTGAAGGTCGAGCGGGACCAAAGCTCCGTCCTGTTCGGCGACTACCACACCGGCCTGTCCGAAAACGAATTCGCCCGCTACGACAGGACGTTCAACGGGCTCAAGGCCGACATCGACACCGGGCTGCTGACCTTCCGGGGCTTCGCGACCAAGACGGACCAGGTGCAGGTAAAGGACGAGATCCCGGGGAACGGCACTTCGGGGTTCTACTTCCTCAGCAGGACCCCCGTCCTGGAAAACAGCGAAAAGGTCCGCATCGAGGTCCGCGACCGGTACCACCTCGAAAGGATCCTCTCCTCCGTCGACAAGGTGCCCTACACCGATTACTCCATCGATTACGTCAGCGGGGCCGTCCTGTTCAAGCAACCGGTTCCTTCCCTGGACGGCGGGTTCAACCCCGTCCGCATCGTCGTCCTCTACGAAGCCGAAGGCGCGGGCGAGGACCGGTACACCTACGGGGGCAGGGCCGGCGTCAGGCTCGGGGGGAAACTGGAGGTCGGCGCGACCGCCGTGGTCGAGGACGTGGGGTTGGGGGAGAACACCCTCTTCGGGGCGGATGCCGCCCTCAGGCTTTCGGAAGGATTCCGGCTCAAAGGGGAGGTGGCCACAAGCGACACCCTGGAGAAGGGAACGGGGACCGCCTGGAAATTGGAGCTGGAAACGGAAGCGGGCAGGAAGCTCAAATTCGGCGCGTATTACCGGGATGTCGACGAGACGTTCCTCAACCCCTCGATGACGGGCAGCGAGACGGGGACGACGAAGTACGGCGCGAACGCGACGTACCGGCCCCGGGAGGAGACGAATATCACCGCGGAAAGCTTCGTCCAGGAGAACCGGGGCATCCAGGCGAAGCAGTTCGTCAACACCCTCGGGGTGACGCAGAACTATTCCCGGGCGAAGCTGGAGGGCGGCTACAGTTTCCTGAAAGAGGACCGGTCCGCCCCCGGGCAGGACGACATCACCTCCCAGCTCGCCTATGCCGGAGTGAGCGGGAACATCACGAAAAAACTCGGCGCAGCCCTGAGACGGGACCAGGTGCTCTCCGGCGGCAATGTCCAGAACTACCCGACGAAAACGAAGGGGGAGCTCACCTACCAGATCTCGGAGACTCTCCGGGGCCGCCTCTCCCACGAGATCCAGGAAGGGAACGACAAGAGGAACGCGACGGAACTCGGCTTCGAAAGCCGGGTGACCGAGAACACGACCCTCTCTTCCCGCTACCAGATCGAAAACACGATCTCCGGGGATATGGCGCAGGCCGTCATCGGGCTGAACAACAAGTGGGAACCCAAGAAAGGCCTCACCCTCAACACGGCGGTCGAGAGGATCCAGTTTATCGACGGGGCCCCCGGCGGCGCGGAAAGGACCACGCTGGCCTTCTCCGCCGAATACCTGCGGAGCGAAAACGTCAAGGCCACGGGCCGCTACGAAGTGCGGCTGGGGGAGCTGGAGACCACGAATCTCTTCGATCTGGGGGCGGCGATCAAGCTGTCCGACGGGCTTTCCCTGCTTCCCAAGGTGAGCCTGTGGCACAGCGAACGGGACCAGGGCGACAGCTCCCTCTACGACGGACAGGTGGGGATCGCGTACCGGCCGCTGGGTACACCCTCGATCTACCTTCTGAGCAGCCTCCGCTTCAAGCTCGAACGGACGGGCGGCGCCGGGACGGAAGACGAGAGGAAGAACCTGATCTCCTCGACGGAGCTCACCCACCGGTTCTCGCCGCGCTTGAGCCTGCTCGGCAAATACGCAGGCAAGTACGCCTGGGAATCCGTGGGAGGAGCCGATTTCAACTCCTACACCGACCTCGTCATCGCCGGCGCGACGTACGACCTTACGGACCGGTGGGATGTGGGAGTCCTGGCGAAGCTGATGAACCAGTACGAGACCGGAATGCACTCGGTGGGCGCCGTGGCGAAGACGGGCTACCGGGTCTACAAGAACCTGTACGCGGGGATAGGGTACAACCTCTCCCGGATGAACGACAGCGACCTTTCCGGTGCGAACTACCAGTCCCACGGCCCGTTCCTCGAACTGAAGTTCAAGTTC
>Ga0154792_183_pt1 | contig 7401 bp, 10 predicted proteins | sample Rifle2008BG16ft_FD_105800 | JGI IMG/M metagenome (GOLD analysis project Ga0154792, IMG submission 105800) | Deltaproteobacteria bacterium RBG_16_64_85 | reverse complement strand
CGGGAACCTGAAGAACAACCCGGTCTACCACGACCTCGTGGAGCAGGTGAACGGCACCATGTCATTTTCCGGGGGAACGATCGGGATCACCCCTCCCGGGGATCAGACAAACGCCGATGCCTGTTTCTCCTGCCATGGAACCGTCATCGGCGTTTCGGGGATTCGGAAACGGGAGACCGCGATGGGGGAGATGGAATTTCCCGTTCTTTCGGGGTGGCCGAACCAGGGGGTGGGGCGGGTCAATCCCGACGGTTCGAAGGGTGCCTGCACGTCCTGCCACGCCCGGCACCAGTTCTCGATCAGGATGGCCAGGAATCCCGCCACCTGCTCCCAATGCCACAAGGGGCCGGACGTGCCCGCCTACTCCGTCTACGCGGTAAGCAAGCACGGGAACATATACTCCTCGCTCGGTGATGCGTGGAACTTCACGAACGTACCCTGGGAGATCGGTGCCGATTTTACCGCCCCCACATGCGCCGCCTGCCACGCAAGCCTCCTGGTTACAGGGTCTGGAGATCGGCAGGAAGTCGTCGCCGCGCGGTCCCACCAGATGAACGATCGCCTTGCCTGGCGGATCTTCGGACTGGTCTACGCCCATCCCCACCCGTTGTCCCCGGACACCACGGTGATCCGGAACAAGGCGGGCCTTCCCCTCCCGACCGAGCTCACCGGCGAGCCGGCGGCATCGCATCTGATCGACGCGCGGGAGCAGAAAGAACGGACGGCAAAGATGAAGAAGATCTGTTCCGGCTGCCACGGCGGAAACTGGGTGGATGGGCACTTTGCCCGCTTCGAGGAAACGATCCGGACCACGAACGAGATGACCCTGACCGCCACGAAAATCCTCCTTGCCGCCTGGGAGAAAGGGGTAGCCAGGGGTCTCGCCCAGAACGACAGCATCTTCAACGAGCCGATCGAAAAGATGTGGGTGGAGGAGTGGCTTTTCTTCGCGAATTCCACCCGCTTCGCCTCCGCGATGTCGGGAGCCGACTACGGTGTTTTCGCAAACGGGCGCTGGTACCTGTCCAAGAACATCCGCGGCATGCAGGAATGGCTTGACCTGGCGTTGCGACAGAAGGAGGAGAGGAGAAAGTAGGGGAAGCAAAGGGGGGGCTTATCCGTGAACAACTGTGGCTGCGGAGGAACGGCGCTTCGGCGTCGAATGGGAGGTGTCCGGATGGGCACGACGGGAAAGAAGTTGCCGAAGGCATACAGGGATCTCAAGGAGCGCTACAGCGAGTATCTGGGAGCCGTCGAGAAACTCGGGCGCTCCGTGAAACAGGCGGGCCCCATAGACGAGAAAACGGCACAGCTTGTCCAGCTCGCCGCCGCCACTGCCATCCGCTCCGAAGGGTCGGTCCACAGCCACGCGAGGAGGGCCCTGGATGCCGGTGTCACTCCGGAAGAGATTCGGCACGCCCTGATCCTGCTGACCTCAACGATCGGATTTCCCACAGTGGTTGCAGGTCTGACGTGGGTGGGCGACATCCTGGAAGGGAAACGAGGGAAGGTAAGGAATAGAAGGATCCCCCACCCGCCGTAGAGGCGAAAAAAGGAATTTCCTGTCCTGCTTGCTATCCGGACCGAAGGGGAGAATCCTGCGATTCGTTGCAACAAGGGCATTGGGCGGCATCGCTACAGATGTACATCCCGCATTTCGCACAAAGCTTCATCTCGATCCCGCCGCTCCCTGTGAATTCTCCATTCTCTTTGTCAACTTGGAGGGATTTCACCGTTTTCTGGAGTAAAAGATAGGCAAGGTAGCCGGCCCCGCCCAGCAATAAAAGTGGCTTGACCATCAATACGCCGACCATTCCCTCCTCCTTTTCTATCTCCGGGTTCCCGATCGAGCCGGAACGGGTGGGTCAGGGACGAATTGCCATGCTTGATTATACGATCATTTCAGCCGTATGGTTCGTTGCGTATCGAAGGGTTCTGGAGTTATGCCAAGAATTGGCTCTATCCGTTCTGCGGAGTCTCCGTAGAGGAAATCTTCTCTGGCGGACCGGAAGCTAATTTCCAAGGTCCAAAAGGGTATTCGAATCGAACCCCAAGAAAGAAGGGGGGGAAATGAAGACGTATACGATTGGGATAGTAGCGGTGGCAATTCTTCTTGTTGTGACCGGCGTCGGTTTCGGAATCGCGCAGGCGGCCGGCTGGGTTCGTGGCCCAGAGGAATGAGGATTTTATTCCATAATCGAGATTGGGCGCGGGTGCTTTACTGCAGTGCAGGTTAAGTGAAATGAGGGCGGGGTCTCATCCCCGTCCTTTTCATTGGGGAGCGTGTAGAAGGGAGCAACCGGGAGCGTTCCCCGGCCGGTTGCGAGCAGATCTCCCACTCAGCCCTCCGCGACCCCGCCGAAAAGATACCAGTCCGGCACGGCCCAGACCCTGTTCCGGACCTCTGCGAGCTCCCTCCCGGTGTAGACGACGAGGCCGAGCCGGGTTGCCCGTGGATGCTCGTTCAGGAATGTCTCGACACCTCGGCCGTCGATGGAACTGATCCTTTCCCGATTCTTGACTTCGATGGGAAGAATGTTCCCTCGCATCGCGACCAGGAAGTCGATCTCCAAGCCCGCGGCCGTCCGGTAGTAGAACAACTCCGGCTCCGGAGTCTGGAGCGCCGTCCACTTCATGAGCTCCGAAAACACCCAGCTTTCGTAGGCCGCTCCTGCGCCGATCGACATCTCGCCGAGAATGGCCCGGGACAAACCGGGATCGGAGAAGAAAACCTTCGGACTCTTGACCAGGCGTTTCCCCACGTTCTCGAAGAAGGGCGGCAGGAGATGGCACTGGAAGGATCTGGATAACAGGCCCAGGTATCGTTTCACCGTGTTGACCGAAAGCGACACGTCCCGTGATACCTCGCTCAGCGAGAGGGTGTTTCCGGTCCGGGCGCACAGGATCTTCTGGGTCAGCGCGAACATGTCGAGATCCGCCACCTGCCCGACGTCCGCGATGTCGCGTTCCAGGTAGGTTCGCCGGTAATCCCGAAGCCATCGGATCTTTTCCTCTCGGTCCTTGCGGTGCCACACCGGAGGGAAGCCTCCCCATTCCCTGTGCTCGGCGGCCAGATGCGTCGCCTTGCGCGTTCTTTCCGAAGGAATCGCGACGATTCGTTCCGGCTCCTCGCGGGGCATTCCTTTCTCCCGAAAGATTCGGGTCAGGAGGGAGCGGCCGGCGCTTCCGGAGAGCTCGCTCAGGGAGAAGGGGTGGAGATTCAGGAGGGAGACCCTCCCTGCGAGAGTTTCCCGGACGTCTTTCTTGAGTAGGAACTGGGACGAGCCGGTAAGGACGAAAACAGGCCCCTTCCCGCCCTGCTTGCGGGTCCGGTCCGAAACAAGTTTCAGGGGGTCGAACAGGAAGGGGGTTTTCTGGATTTCGTCGAGAACCACGAGGGGGACATCGTAGGATTCGAGGATGGACACCGCCCCCTTTTGGAATCGGAGGCGTTCATCGGGGTCGTCGAAGGAAACGTAGGCGCGGGGGACCCGAAGTTCTCCGGGAAGTTGGAATTCGCAGAGGGTCGTCTTGCCCGTCTGCCGGGCGCCGCTGACGACGATCACCCGTTCCTTTCGGGCGAGCGACGCGAGAGGCGCGAGAAGTTGCCGCCGGATCGTGTCCATGGGAATATCCTTTCACTCCCTATGCAAATATGCAAGGTAATTTTGCATAGGACCTGATACTTGATATGCTTCCCCGTATCCGTATCCCTGTACTCGGCGACCCCTGCGAGTCGCTCGACGATCTCCTTGCTTGCGGATTTGACCAGCGTCAGCGCATCACTCAGTTCCCTGGTTCTGTTTTCCACGGTTTTCTCAAGCATACTGGTGTGGTTTTTTTCAAGCTGCTTAAGCCTGTAATGATCGATCGCTTTTTTTACCGAATGGGCGAGATATTCAGGATCGTGTCCCCATTCGAGTATTGGTAAACCCTATGAGGCTCATTCTTCAGGGCATGGACCGACGATCCTCGACGATTTCCTTTTCCTATGCGGGAAGGGGGTGAGGCATTGTCCGCCTCACCCCCTCTTGCTCGACCTCGAACTCAAGATACTTTCGGCTTCCGGCTCCTGATGGTGCCGAGGATCGTTCATTTGTTTTCCCAAGGCGTCACGAGCTGGATAAATTTATTGTCCGGATCGGCGAAGGTCGCGATCATTCCTTTCGGATCTTCCGCCGGATTGTAAGGTTCCGCGACTACCGCGGCCCCGAGCTTCTTGATTCTTTCGAATTCTCTCTTTACTTCCTTGGTCTCAAAATTGAACATTATCCTTTCGGGGTTCGCGTTCTTGCCCCGGACTTTGTCATGCGGCCCAAAAGTGATGAACCCCTTGCCGGCCATGAATCCATAGTAACCGCCTTCCGACCCGTCGGGATCTTTCTGAAAAACCTTCTTGTAAAAATTCGCGGATTTTTGGGATCCCTGCCAATTTATCGAAGGATCCACTCCGGCCGGCCTCGCAATCGCTATCCTCTCGGTCGCGGACAGCTTCGACGCCATGATCTCGGCTCGCGCCTACTAGCCGACCCGGACCTGGGAAGACGCTAAGGAGAACCCCGAAGCGGGAATTCTCGTCCCCGCCGATTGATCCATCCCGGCTCCGATTATTTCCAGTAGGGGGATCGGACTTCCACGTACGCCTGGTGCGCGGCGACGGCGGCCTGCGCCACGGCGGTGACGATCATCTTCAGCGGGGAGGATACGTCCCCGATCGCCAAAAAACGCGGGATGTTCGTTCTCTGCCACGGATCGGCGACGACCTGGCCCTTGGAGTCCAGGGAAACGCCAAGGTCCCGGAAGAGGGCGAAGTTGGGCTTGGTCCCTACGGCCATCACCACGGCGTCGGCCGGCAGGTCGCGCGTCTTTCCGCTGGCGAGGTCCTTGAGGCGGACTCCCATGACGCGGTCGTCTCCCAGAATCGTGTCCACAGCGGTCCCCAGAAGAATTCCTCCTTCCCCATCCCCGTCCGGTTTTTCGGGTGCTCCATACTCGGATCGCAACGTTTCCTGGCGGTGCACAAGGGTAATCCGAGATGCGATTCCCTGAAGTCGCTGAAGGTGGGAAAGGGCGGTGTCCCCCCCTCCAACGATGATCACACGCTTTCCGCGGAATCGGGAAGGGTCGGGAATCTTGTAAAATATTCCGCCATCGAGGTCGGCCAGCTCGATTTCGCGGGGGATGCCGGCCTCAGCGGCCGTGCTCCCGTTGGCCAGGATGACCACCTTTCCACGGTATTTCACGCCCCCCGCGCGGATCTCCCCGTCCCGCGAGATTTCCTCGACCCTTTTCTCGACAAGGTCGACGCCGGTGCGTCGGGCGAAATCGACGAGCGACTGCGCAAGCTCGTCGGCGCGCACTCCCGGGCGCGTTCCCGGGTAATTGTCGATCTTCTTGTCGGGGCACCACCGGGTGAGGATCCCCCCCCAGCAGTCCCCCTCGAAAACCGCCGTGCGGAGGAATTTTCGCCCGCAGTAGGAAGCCGCGGCAAGTCCTGCCGGACCTCCCCCCACCACCAGGACATCGTATTCGATCCCTTGTGGGGCCTGAGCGATCCGACCCTCCTTCCCCCCTGTGAATGCTTCCGCCGCTTTCCCTAACATGACCGATGTCCTCCTGTCTACCTTTCTATTATAGGAGCGGGGAGGGAGCCGGGGCTCTCCACAGAGATTTTTCTTCGAACGGCATATGATGAACCTGGGTTGCCAGAGGACGAGTGGTTTCAGGGCCCGCGGCGAAATTCAAATATCCGACGAGAGAAGAACAACGTTGCGGGAGGGAACAGGGTGGCCAGAATCCCTTACGTGCTGAAGGAAGAATGCATCAGCTGCGGAGTCTGCGTGGACACCGTCCCCACCGTGTTTCGTTTCGACGACGATATGAAGGCCGAGGCGTTCGATCCGGCGGGGGACATCTTAAATAAACCCGCGAGCCAGATTTAAGCCCGTCGGGCGGTTTTTACGAAACAAGGGAACTTGGCGCGAACCCTCACGTGCCGCGCCTCACGGCGCTGTTGCGGAGGAAGGGGCGCGAGATCGTTTCTTCCGGCTATCTGCTCAGCTTCGCCGCAATCGTCGCGACGTGCCGGCCTTGGAACCGTGCCGCGGCCAGCTCGTCCACCGTGCACACCGGGATATGGGCGAACGCTTTCTGGGAGCCCGTGGCGCCCATCTTTTCCAACACCTCCTTCGACAGGGTCTCGGGCACGCGGCGCAAGACGGTCTCCGCTCCTGCAACCTCCCTCGCTCCTTCCGCGACCGCTTCCGCCAGCCGGTAGACATGTCCATAATAGAAGACCACGAGAACTTTCATGATGTGCCTCCTTGTTCCGGGGTGAATGCGGCTTCCGACGTCAATGAACCCATGAGCCACATTTTCGTCACATTGAGGAAAATGGCAAAAAAGGGAACCCGGCGTCTTTCCGAATTCCCTTTGGGGATTGCGATGGTGCCGAAGGCGGAACTTACGCCTTGGCCTGCGCGAAGTTGTCCGCGACCTGCGCCCAATTGACGGTGTTCCACCACGCCTCGATGTACTCGGGTCGTCGGTTCTGATACTTCAAGTAATAGGCGTGCTCCCAGACGTCGAGGCCGAAGACCGCCATGCCGCCGTCGATGATGGGATTGTCCTGGTTTGCGGTAGACTCGACGGTGAGCTTCCCTCCACGGACCAGCAACCACGCCCAACCGGACCCGAATCGCGACGTCGCGGACTGGGTGAATGTTTTCTTGAAATCCCCGAAGCTGCCAAACGTATTCTTGATGGCGTCGGCCAGATCCCCCGACGGCTCACCGCCGCCGCCCTTTTTCATGATCTTCCAGAACATGGAATGATTCAAATGGCCGCCGCCGTTGTTGCGCACGGCGGTACGTACGGCCTCCGGCACTTTGCCGATCCGTGCGAGCAGATCCTCGACCGGAAGCTTTTGAAGCTCAGGATGGCCTTCGAGAGCCTTATTGAGATTGTTGACATACGCCCCGTGGTGCTTGTCGTGGTGAATCTCCATCGTCTTCGCGTCGATGTACGGCTCGAGCGCGTCGAAGGCGTATGGGAGCGGCGGCAAATTGTGCGTCATCGGACGGATCTCCTTTCCAGCCGGCTCGTGACCGGCGTCATCTTTACCATAAGATGTGTCGAGAACACGGCATCGTTTCCCCCCCGCGAGTTTCTTGTCCGCCGCAAGCTGCAGGTTCGTTCCAGTCAGATGATCAGCAGATCCGCGGGAGTTGGTCCCCGACGAGGCAGTCGACGGCGCGCAAGTCCCCGATTGCGGTCGGCAGCAGGACGCCCGGCTTCCCAACGGCACCTTCCCTCGCTCGCTTGGAGTCCTGCCTCCGAAGCCATAACGGAAAAGGGCCGCCCGCGGAATTCCGCAAGCGGCCCTGAAGTTGTTATGGCTCC
>Ga0154792_143_pt1 | contig 8055 bp, 10 predicted proteins | sample Rifle2008BG16ft_FD_105800 | JGI IMG/M metagenome (GOLD analysis project Ga0154792, IMG submission 105800) | Deltaproteobacteria bacterium RBG_16_64_85 | reverse complement strand
CCCGCCCGAACTCCCGCATGAAGCCCATCTCATCGGGGGAAAGCGGGCCCATGTCCACCGCCGCCAGGTTCTCTCGCAGCTCGGCTGCGCTGCGGGGCGCCGCGAGGACCACATCCACGTATGGGCTCGTGAGGCAGAACCGATAGCAGTCGCCCGGCGTCGCCACCCTGCCCTTCCAGCCGCGGGGCGCCCGCAATAACTGCCGCCAGGCCGTGGCTGTGTAGGCGACAACCATGGGGCGGCGCATCGCCAGGCGCGGGAAGATGTCCTGCTCCGCTCCCGGGTGGGCGGCGTTATAGCGGATCATGAGGAGATCGAGGATCGAATCCTCCGCGAGCTTTCCGGCCCGCGGACGGTTGTGTATCGAAACCCCCAACGCGCGGACCTTTCCCTCTTCGCGTAGCTTCACCATCTCTTCCCGCACCGCGCCGGTGAAGGCGGACATCTTCCCGAGCCAATAGAGCTGGAAGACATCGAGGTAGTCTGTGCCCAGCATCCGGAGGGCCCCCTCCGCGGCACGACGGATCGCACCGGGGAAATAGCCGGCAAGCGGGCCCGCAGAAACCGCGTACCGCTCCCGGTCGCGGGCGAGGGCCTCGCGGAGCGCCGCGGTAAGCGCTTTCATCCGTGTGCTCCAGAAAACGTACTGAATGCGTTCAAGCGCCTCGCGGCATCCGGCTTCGTCGAGGCCGAAGCTTCCCGAAATCCCCATCCGGAAGAGCCGCCGGCCGAGTCTGGGAACCTCTCGGTAAAGGAAGTCGTTCAATGGAGATAAACCTCAATCCGGATCATGTCGCAGAGAAATTCGGGTCCCTTGATGTGACGTTTTCTGGCACTTTCTCTTATTGATCCCGATTTCTTGCCCTAATTTTGTCTCTCCTGCCCCCACTCATTTCCGCTAACCTTTCGTTATTTAATAAGTATCCGTCTCTCGTCCTCCTTGGCATATTTCTTTCATGATGAATACGCAAGAAGGGGAAATCCGGGAACAGGAGGATCGGCACTTTGACATCACACCGGAGGGAAGACATGAGGCTCACTCTGTTCGTCGCATTCCTTATGTTGACGGTACCCGCCCTGGTGTGGGGCCTCCCCCTTTCCGAAAAGGAGACCATCGGCGTTGTGCGGAATTCCGGGGGGATCGCCACCGTCACCCGCGGGGAGCAGGTCTTCCAGGCCGCCGCAGGGACAAAACTCCTCGCCGGCGACACCTTGAGTACAGGTCCCGACGGGACGCTCGGCGTCATCCTGCGGGACAACTCCGTCCTCTCCTTGGGGCCGGGAAGCCGTCTGGTCGTCCTACGCTTCCTCTTCTCGCCCGCCGATGGGAAGCTAGGCCTGTTGGCGCGCTTCTCCAAGGGAACCCTGGCCTACATCTCGGGACTCATCGGCAAGCTTGCTCCCGAGTCGGTACGTTTCGAAACCCCGGTGGCTTCCATCGGGATCCGGGGGACCTACTTTGCAGTCAAGGTCGAGGAACCGGCTTCATAACCCAGCCGCTCCAGATTGACGGAGGTCTCCGCGAACCGGCCCATCCAGCGCATGCACCGGTTCGCATCCAGCGGGATTCCGACCACCGGGATCTTCCGTTTCATGCACGCGCGCATCCCCCATGCGAGTTCCGGGATGCACGCGATCCCCAGGACACCGAAGGCCCCCCTCCCCTCGAGACTTCGGAAAAGGCTTGAGAGCTCCGCGTTCTTCCAGATGTAGGGGTGGACCCCGGCTTCCCGCAGGAGTGCGCTGACGCGGTGGAGAAAGCAGATCTCCGAGCACCCTGCGCAGACGGCATCGAGATCCCCCGGGACGGATCGGCACTCCCTCCGGAAGTCCCGGAGACAGTGCGGCAGCAACGCGATCCGAAAATCGCTCTGCAGGAAGCGGTCCCGGTGGACCCGGTTCGCCAGCTCGATCTCGATCATGTGAAGGTGGTACTGCTCTTCCGTCGTCCAAAGCCTCCGGTCCGTCACGGATCGTACCGACAGGCCTTTCAGGTGCGTTCGAACGTTCATCGTATAAGGAGAGAGGGCATGGCCCAGCGATCGGAGGACGGAGGAGATTGCCGTTCCGTCCATTCGTCGCGCCGCCCCGGGGAGAAGCCGTTTCCTCCCGCCGGCGTTCCGGATCAGGGCGAGCAGCGACTCCTCTCCGGGAACGGTTCGGAGGAGTTCATCCGCAAGCCGGCGAACCCGGTCGTAATACGGTTCGGTCGAGAGGGCGTTTCCGAACAGCGAGTAGGTCTTCCCCGCGACGGGCACATAGGAGGGACCGGCAGCCTGGCTCGTCCCTGGCATTCCATTACCAAGACGCATGCTCTCCATTATACATTCGCCGACCGCGCCCCGGAGGACCCTGATCCGAAATCCGGTCGTGAGTGGGTCGTGCGAGCTTGAGGTCGCGATTTGCGACCTCAAGTATTTTGAGCGGCGGCCCAGATTCTTTTGGCGCGGGGTTTCAGCTTTTTCAGGGCATGTTCGGCGCGCAAGGCCGCCCCCCGGTCCGGATACCGCCGCATGCCGATGATTAAGAGAGGTTTCCTCATCCGGGTGAACCGCGATCCCTTCCCGGCCTGGTGCTCTCGGAAACGTGCTTCTGGGTCGACCGCTATTCCCGTGTAAATGAACCTGCCGGCGCACTCCAGCATGTAGACCCAGTAGGGCTTTTTCAAGCGATTCGTCGGATCGCGGCCACGACCTCCGCCGGCTCCATGCGGACGGAATAATTCGGATCCGCCTGTCCCGCCCGGATGATGCCGTTCTTGTCGATCACGTAGGTCGCGGGAACGGGAAGTTCCCACCGCCCCGCCCCATTGTATTTCTCCAGGTTGATTCCGAACTTCTCCAGGTAGAGCGCCTTGACGTCTGCAGGAACAATAAACCACAGCCGGTATTTCTTGAGCACCTCGCTCGTCGTGTCGCTAAGGATGTCGATGGGAACAGCGTGTTTCTCCGCCATCGTCAGCGTGTTATCCGGGAGTTCCGGGCTGATCGCCATCAGGTCGGCGCCAAGGGACCGGATCGCGGGCAATTCCTTCGCCAGAGCTGCCAGCTCCAGGTTGCAGTACGGTCACCAGACGCCACGGTAAAAGGAGAGGGCGATCGGGCCCCGGGCAAGCCGCTCGCTCAACCGGACCGTTTCCCCCCGATGGTTCGGAAGCGCGAAGTCCGGAGCCCGCTCCCCCACCGTCAAGCCGGCGGCCGTCCCCGCCGCCCGCAGTTCCTCTACCCCTTTCACCAGGATCGACTCGACATCGGCGGGCCGGTTCCGGGACGCGTTGAACTGCTCGATCTTTTCCTTCAGCGACATTCGGTTCCTCCCTATCCGATCTCTTTGCCGATCGAGTAGGCACGGCCAAGAAGCTTGCCTACCCCGTGGTAGGTGTTGATCTCCGGGTCGAAGAGGATCGGCCTCACCTTCTCGATGTCGGGGAGTCCCTTCTCGCCGAGCACGGATTCCTCCGCCTTCATATCCAAAATCTCCCCGACGAATTGGGTGTGCAGCCCGATCTCGAACGTATGGAGAAGCCGACACTCAAGGACGAGGGGAAATTCCTCGACATACGGTGCGTCCACGAGGGTACTCCGGACGGGAGTGAGCCCGGCGGCATGGAACTTGTCAACATTCTTCCCGGAAACGATCCCTATGTAATCCGCTTCCCGGGCATGGGTCTCGGAGGGGACGCTGATCGTGAACGCCTTTCGCCCTACAATGTTCCCATACGTGTAGGTGGCTTTCCGGAGGGAGACCGCCACGCATGGGGGACGTGAACAGCAGATCCCGCCCCAGGCGGCGGACATCGCATTCGGTTTCCCGTTCTTGTCATACGTCCCCACTACCCATACCGGGGTGGGAAAAACGAGCGTCTTTGCACCGAAGGACTTCTTCATGGAGATATCACCCCTTCCACATTCCTCTGCGCGCAGCGGCTTTCCTCGCCCAGGAGGCCAGTTGCTCTTGGTCCTCGACGATCTCTTCCGGCACCTCGTAGTACGACTTGAGGACCTGCTTCTCGCTTGGCGCGAAGGGACCCATTCCGTGCTTGCGGTAGTTCGCCCGCGTCGTTTCGTCGGTCTTGAAGTAGAGGCGCCCATCGTGGAGGATGCCGAAGAAGTCCGTCTCAAGGTAGAGACCGTAGCCGCCGAACATGGATCGGCAGCTCAAGCCCTCCAGGGACCGCAGTTGGTCGAGCACGAAGTCCCGATAGGAGTCCCCTTTCCTCCTTGCGCACACGATCGCCAACCTCTCAGAACTCATTCTGATTTCCCTTTAGATTTCGATCCGGGAGGAGCGGTTTCAGGGCCTATCCCCCTGGCGTCGCGCGGCACAGCGCCGAGGCCCTAACCCGGCCGTCCCCGGAAAAAGGAAATGCCCATCCCGTCAGTAGAGAGGCCTACACGCTTGGGGGAAGCAGAGCGCACCCTGGACGCTGACCGAGCGAAAAAGAAACTTCCTCTTGAACAAGAGGACAGCGCCTTCCTCGTCAGGTGACCCTGCCCATGTCGCAATGCCAAATCTTATGCGATAGCGTCCACTATGGCATTGAAGGTTGCGCTGGGACGCATTGCCTTGGACGTCTTTACCGGATCCGGATCGTAGTAGCCCCCGATATCCATCGGTTTCCTTTGGGCTCCGATCATCTCGTCGTATATTTTTGTCTCATTTTCTACCAGTTGTTTCGCCACCGGAGCGAAACGCGCCTGCAGCTGCTTATCCTTGGTCTGTGCGGCCAGCGCCTGCGCCCAATACAACCCGATGTAAGCATGGCTCCCTCTGTTATCGATCAGACCGACTTTACGAGCGGGAGACTTCTTGTTGTCCAGCAACTGCCCGATTGCCTGATCCAGCGTCTCTGCCAGGACGAGGGCCTTTTCATTCTTGAAGGTGTTTCCCAGATGTTCCAAGGATGCCGCAAACGCCGAAAATTCGCCAAGGGAATCCCATCGCAAATACCCTTCTTTTACAAACTGCTGGACATGTTTGGGCGCCGAGCCGCCGGCCCCCGTCTCGAACAGCCCTCCACCCTTCAGAAGGGGTACGACGGACAGCATTTTCGCGCTGGTGCTCAATTCGATGATCGGAAACAGGTCGGTGAGATAATCGCGCAATACGTTTCCGGTAACCGAAATCGTATCCTTCCCCGCCCGGAACCTTTCCAGCGAGAATTTCATCGCTTCGACCGGGGGCAGGATGTGGAATTCCAGACCCTTCGTATCGTGATCCTTCAGATATTTATTGATCTTTTCGATGATCTGCGCATCGTGCGCCCTGTTTTTGTCATGCCAGAAAACGGTGGGTGCCCCGGTCGCCCTTGCCCTTTTGACGGCAAGCTTCACCCAATCCCGGATCGGCTCATCCTTTACCTGGCACATCCTGAAGATATCCCCTTCTTCCACCTTCTGCTCCAGCAGGGTCGCCCCGGAAGCATCGACCACGCGGATCGTTCCGTTCCCTTGGGCCTGGAACGTCTTGTCGTGGGAACCGTACTCCTCGGCCTTTTGCGCCATAAGCCCCACGTTCGGAATGCTACCGACGGTCGCGGGATTGAACGCTCCGTTTTTCTTGCAGTCTTCTATGATCGTCCGATACGTCGTCGCGTAGCACCGGTCGGGAATCATCGCCTTCGTATCGTGAAGCTTCCCGTCCGGACCCCACATTTTCCCCGAGTCACGGACAACGACCGGCATCGACGCATCGATGATGATATCGTTCGGCACATGCAGGTTCGTGATGCCTTTATCGGAGTCGACCATCGCGAGCGGCGGCCGTTTTTTGTAAACTTCCTGGATGTCCGCTTCGATTTCCGCTCTCTTGGCTTCCGGCAGCTTCTGGATCTTTGCGTAAAGATCCCCCAGGGCGTTGTTCGGGTTCACGCCCAGCTCCTTGAATACCGCCGCATGTTTTTCGAAAACATCCTTGTAGTAGACGGAAACGGCCTGACCGAACATGATTGGATCCGATATCTTCATCATCGTGCATTTCAGGTGCAGCGACAGCAGCACGCCGCTCTTCTTCGCGTCTTCCATCTGTTCTTCGTAGAACTTCCGCAAGGCGCGACCATTCATCACGGTCGAATCGACCACTTCGCCTTCCAGCAGATCCAGCTTCTTTTTCAGGACCGTGACCTTTCCATCGCCGGCAACGAACTCGATCCTCACATCGGTGGCTTTTTTTATGGTGGTGGATTTTTCGTTGGCGTAGAAATCCCCGCCGCTCATATGGGCCACATGGGATTTGGAATCGCTGGCCCAGGCACCCATTTTGTGCGGATTTTTCTTCGCATAATTTTTCACCGAGAGCGGCGCTCTGCGATCCGAGTTCCCCTGCCGTAGAACCGGGTTGACGGCACTTCCGAGAACCTTGGCGAATCTTTCCTGGAGCGCTTTCTCCGCGTCGGTTTTCGGTTCCTCGGGATAGTCCGGGAGGTTATAGCCGTGCGCCCTCAACTCTTTGATCGCTTCCATCAACTGAGGAATGGAAGCACTGATATTGGGCAGCTTGATGATGTTGGCCTCCGGAGTCAGCGCAAGCTCACCCAATTGAGTCAGATAATCCGGCATTCGCTGGCTCTCGGTCAGGTAATCGGGAAAGTTTGCGATGATTCTGCCCGCAAGAGAGATGTCCCTCAATTCAACGGAAACGCCGGTTCCCTTTGTAAACGCCTGGATGACGGGAAGCAGGGAGTATGTCGCCAGTGCAGGTGCCTCATCGGTCTTTGTCCAAAGGATCTTCGCCGTTCCTGTTGTCATACTCTCTCCTTTAGTTTTTATTTCGATATCGCCGGTGTTGCCCATTATGCCGAAACCCTTCGGCAGCGCCGCAACGCCGAAAGGAACTGTTCCGGATCGTAGGCCACTACTGCGCGTTTGACTTCGTCAAAAGAAAGGGATCTTCCTCACCGAACACGGGTTCAACGGACACGCGAACACATATGCTGTATACAATATACATTAGACTGTCAAGAAAAAATCAACAGAAAAAAATCCATTCTCAGCAAAAATCCATTTTCGTGCCGGCTATGCCGTTCAGCATGACCTGCCCCCCTGTTTTTGACCAACCGGACAAGGGGATTTTCTCAAAGTTCCCTGTATTCCGAGTCCTAAGCTCTCTGTTCGGAGGAAGCAAGCGTTAGCCGGCGATCGGGATCCCCATTCCTATGTCTACTCGATCGCCTTCACGCTCTTGACAAAGTATCCTGTTTCCCCAAAGCAACTTGTGGGGATCCCGACGTGCTCTTCGTAATACAGGACAATTCGCCGGCCCATGGCCTGGTTGATCTGTGCTGCCACCCCATCCTCCCGGACGGAGAAGTAGAATTTCTCGGGCATCGACCCGGGGACAGCAACCATGGCCAGCTCGCCCTCCCAGGTCTTGCAGACCCACCCCTTTTTGGAAAACTTCTGTATGTAGCCGGCGCGTTCTCCCTTGGAATAGCTCCACGTCAAGGAGATCCAGGTGTAGCCGGCAAACAACAGCACCGCCACCAGGAGAAAACCGACTGTCCAGAGTCCCACGCGGGATTTTTCCGTTTTCAATTCCAAGTGCCGACCCTCCGGAGGATTGGGATGAAGAAATTGTACCGGACTGTCCAGGGAGGGTCTACTGCGATTGACCCGCCCTCCTGGTCGCCCCCGCCTGCAATGACCAAGAAATCTGCATCAGAAGCCAGATTCCTCGCGTCGGCGACCGCATTGCTGTCTCCGGACGGGCCGGCCAGACCGTTGCGCTTCCGCAAGCACAACTCGCCGCGAAGATCTGCGCAATGCGAGCACTTGCGCTCCTCCGACAAAAACTTGGCTCGCTGGATCCTATCCCCGGTTCTTGATTGAAGGGTACTTCCCCCGCGTTATACACTCGGTGTGAATCCAATCCTCGTCATTGGGGTGGCATATGCGAAGACCTTCCGGCGCCTTGATCCTGATCATCTTCTTGCTCCTAACTGGACTGGCGGTCGCGGAACCATTCGAGGATGCCACGAAAGCATACTATATTGGTGACTACGAGACCGCCTATCGCCTCATCAAGCCATTGGCCGAGCAGGGATTACCCGAAGCCCAG
>Ga0154792_179_pt1 | contig 11227 bp, 8 predicted proteins | sample Rifle2008BG16ft_FD_105800 | JGI IMG/M metagenome (GOLD analysis project Ga0154792, IMG submission 105800) | Deltaproteobacteria bacterium RBG_16_64_85 | reverse complement strand
CAAGTCGATCATCTGGGGATTCCCGTTCCTGACCGCAGGGATCATCACCGGGGCCGCTTGGGCGAACTACGCGTGGGGGACCTACTGGTCCTGGGACCCCAAGGAGACCTGGTCGCTGATCGTGTGGCTCGTGTACGCCGCATTCCTGCACGCCAGGATCACCCGTGGCTGGCACGGCAAGCGGGCTGCGATTCTTTCGATCGTGGGCTTCCTGGCGACCATCATGTGCTACCTGGGCGTCAACCTGGTCCTGTCCGGCCTCCACAGCTACGGGAGCTGAAGGGCCGTGCCAAACAGCCGGCGGGGGTTTTTTCAAACGGAGGATAAAACCGTGCCCCGATGACCTGCATCGTAGCATCATCGCGGAATGGTTGATTGGACTACTCATCTCGTGGAAAAAGGGGCGCTGGCGTGAGGCGTTTTCGCAAGACTCCGGTGGTCGCATGGGCTGTCTTTCTGGCCGTCTTCCTGCCGGGAGTCGGCGGATTCGGGGAAACCGTGCTCTGCATCGGTGCGGACGGCCACGTCGCCGTCGAGGCCGCCGTTTCACCCGGCGCCTGTTTTTCCGCTTCCGTGCAGGGGGATAATTCCGCCAACGACCCCGAACGGGAACGTTCGCGGACGGAGGACCGTTGCAGTCCCTGCGTGGATGTCCCCTCGCTTTCCGCGCCGTGGGCGAATACCGCGTTCTCCTTGCACCTTTCCGGACACGCAGCCTGGTTCGCGACGTCGCCGTCGCCGACCGCCCTTCAAGGCCATGAAATACCCGCTTCGACCGGCGAGGGGCTTCTCACCGTACGACCCTATGATCCCGCCGGCGCTCCCTGCGCCTTCCTTCGCACGACCGTTCTCCTGATCTAGACCTGCTCCATAGGACACTCCGGCATCGCTCAGCCTCATGAGCGATGAAGTTCCGGTCCGTTCCCATCCCGGCGCGGCACGGGGACAGGACGGCAATCGCTATTTGTCGAGGCCGCGAAACGACATGGTCATCGGTTCAAAGGAGGTGGCGGGATTGGGTTCTTCCATCGGATCAACGTTTTTGGCTCTGCTCGCTTTCCTGCTCGCGATAAACGTCGCGACGGCATCCGCCGCGGAGAAGGTCTTCGGTCTGGCGGAGGTCCTCTCCTACGCCTTGGAAAACAACGGGGCGATCAAGGTTTTGCGCGCCGAGAGGGGGCTGCGCGAGGCGGGGAAGATCCGGGCGGGCCTGCTCCCCAACCCTTCCCTGGAGTTCGAGGGCGCCGGCGATTTCCTCTTCGCGAACGAGGGCGAAAGGAGATTCTCCGCCGCCTGGTCCCAGGAGATCCTGACCGCCGGAAAAAGGACCAGGAGGCTCAAGGTCGCCGGGAAGGAGCTGGAGGAGTACGGCTACCGGATCGCCGACGCGGAACGGCTCCTTTCCGAGGAGGTCAAAATCGCCTTCTACGATCTCCTCCTGGCCGAACATCGGTTGAACCTTGCGGGGAGACTCGTGGAGATCAACGAGCAACTTCTGCGGGTCGCCCGGGACAGGTTCGAGGCCGGGGACATCCCGGAGCTGGAAGTGAACCTGGCCCGCGTGGAAGTGGCCAGGAGCCGGGGACGCAAGACGGAAGCGGAACGGGAAATCGAGCCGAGGCGGTTGAATCTCTTTTCCTCGATGGGCCTCCCACCGGGCTCGGAGGTCGCAATCACGGGCCCGCTCGAAAAAAAGGGGGGGTCGACCCGTATCGAAGATCTCAAGGCGCTGGCGCTTGCCCGGAGACCGGACCTGATGGCCCTGGCGGTCGAAAAGGAAAAAGCGGAAGCGGAAATCCTCCTGGCGAAGGCGGAGGGGATTCCCAACGTGACGGCCATGCTCTCCCTGGAGCGGGAGGATTCTTCGCTGAATGTCGGAGATATCACGGCGAAAGATCGCGACAAGCTGGTGGGGCTCAAGCTGTCGGTGCCCCTCCCTCTGTTCGACCGGAACCAGGCGGGGAAGAAGGAAGCGATTACGAGGAGGACAAGCGCCGAAAACCGATACCTCTCCGCCAGGAAGAATGTCGAGAGAGCCGTGGAAGCGGCTTTTTCCCGACTGATGTCCACGGGGAAATCGCTGTCGATCTACGACAAGGACATTTTCCCCCAAATCGAGGAAAACCTCCAGTTGACCCGGGAAGCCTATCGCCTGGGGGAGGTGGGCTTTCTCTCCGTGATCGAAGAGCAAAGGAAGTTTCTCGAAGTCAACGAAGGTTACCTGTCTGCTCTCCACGAATGGAACACGGAAATGGCCCGGCTTACGGCGGCGGCGGGAGGAGAGATCGAATGACGGACGCACCACGAACCGAATATGTCGGAGGAAACGGATGAAAAAGAGGGGGGCCTTTACGATCGTTGCGATCGCGGTCGCCGTCGTCCTGGGCGGCGCTTTTATTTACCGGGTAAGCCACATCGTGACAGGAGGAAAACCGGCGACCGCGGAAAAGAAGGAAACGGTCGCGGCCGGAACGGCCAGCGAGGGAAAGGAAGGCGGGGACAAGCAGTCCCGCGGCGTCCGTCTGAAACCGGAAATCCTGCAAGACCGCGCGGTCGTCGTGGAGATCGCGAAAAAGGTGACTCTGGGCGGTCTCGTCGCAGCGACCGGCAAGGTGGAATCCAACGCGGACCGGACCGCCCACGTCTCCCCCAGGATTCCCGGAAAGATCGTGTGGGCCGGCGCGAGCCTCGGGGACACCGTCGCCGCAGGGCAGGTCCTTGCCCGCCTGGACAGCGTGGAACTGGGGGAAGCCCTCTCCGCGTACTACAAGGCCCGGTCCCGGGTCGGCCTTGCGAAGGCCAACATGGAAAGGATAAGGACCCTGGTCGAGAAAAAGATCGCGGCCCGCAAGGAGATCCTGCAGGCGGAAACGGAATACCAGACGGCGATGTCGGAGCTCCACGCCGATGAGGAACGGCTGAGGCTCTACGGCCTCTCGCCCTCGGAATTCGAGGAGCACACGGAGGAGAAAAGAATCCTCCTCCCCGTCCACTCCCCCATCGCCGGGGTCGTGACCGGGAAGCATACGACCGTCGGTGAGCTGGCGGACCCTTCGAAAAACCTCTTCACGGTCGCCGACCTTTCCTCGGTGTGGGTGCTGGTCGACGTCAACGAGAGGGACCTGGCGAAGATCGAAAAGGGCAGGACAGCGGCCGTAAAGGTCGGGGCCTTTCCCGACAAAGTCTTTAGGGGGAGGGTGACCTACATAGCGGACCTGGTGGATGACGCCACCCGGACCGTGAAGGCGCGGATCGAGGTGGCGAACCCGGGCCGGAAGCTCAAGCCCGAGATGTTCGCCACGGTGGAGCTGGTCATCCCCCCGAGCGGCCGGCCGGTGTTGGCCGTCCCCGAGGAGGCCGTCGTCGAAATGGAAGGAAAGAAGCTCCTGTTCATCACCGGGGATGACGTCGAATTCCTACCCAGGGAGATCACGACCGGGGCCAAGGGGGGAAGCTGGACGGAAATCACGGCGGGCCTGAAAGAGGGAGAGCGGTACGCGGCCAAGGGCGGGTTCCTCCTGAAATCGGAACTCAAAAAAGGCGAACTCGGAGAGGAATAGGCCGATGATCGACAGAATCCTCAAATTCTCGCTGGAGCAGCGGCTGCTGGTCGTCATCGCGACCGTTCTACTGGTCGGCGCGGGCCTGTGGGCCATGAACCGGCTCCCCGTGGACGCATTCCCCGACGTCACGAGCATCCAGGTGCAGGTTCTCACCCAGGCGGGCGGGATGGCTCCCACTGAGGTGGAGAAGCAGATCACCTTCCCCATCGAGACCACGATGGGAGGGCTTCCCCGCCTCCAGGAGATCCGCTCCCTCTCCAAGATCGGCCTCTCCGTGATCACGGTGGTGTTCGAGGACGGAGTCGACATCTACTTCGCCCGGCAGCAGGTCTTCGAGCGCCTCCAGCAGGCCCGCGAGCGGCTCCCCAAAGGGATCGAGCCGCAGCTGGGACCTATCACAACCGGACTGGGCGAGATCTTTCATTACCTCGTCGAGGGGGAATACCACGACATCCGGGAGCTCCGGGCCCTTCAGGACTGGGTGGTCCGGCCGATCCTGCGGACGGTCCCCGGTGTCACCGACGTCAACTCCTTCGGCGGACAGGTGAAGCAGTACCAGGTCTTGCTCGACCCGGGGAAACTCAAGAGCCTCAAACTGACGATCCACGATGTCATGGAGGCCGTGGAGAAGAACAACGCCAACAGCGGAGCCGGTTACATCGAGCACCGGGAGGAACAGTACATCGTCCGGGGACTGGGCCTCGCCAGGGGCCTTGCCGACCTGGAACGGATCGTCGTGGCCTCCCGGAACGGGACGCCGATCCATCTCGACGACGTGGCGCAGCTCCGCATCGGCAGCGAACCCCGCCAGGGAGCGACGACCCGCGACGGGAAGGGCGAGGCGGTGGCCGGCATCGTGATGATGCTCCAGGGAGCCTCCAGCAGGGAGGTGGTCGCCGGCGTCAAGGAAAAGGTCAAGACCGTCCAGAAGCTTCTGCCGGCGGGCGTCCGCCTGGTTCCCTACTACGACCGGACCGAACTCGTCCGGAAGACCATCCGGACCGTCCGGAACAACCTCCTGGAGGGCGGCCTGCTGGTCGTGGCCGTGCTTTTCTATTTCCTTGGGAACGTCAGGGCAGCCCTCATCGTGGCCCTGGTCATTCCCCTATCCATGCTTTTTTCCTTCCTCGGGATGCACTGGCTCCGGCTTTCCGCCAACCTCATGACGCTGGGGGCCATCGACTTCGGGATGATCGTCGACGGCAGCGTCGTGTTGGTGGAGAACACCATGCGGCATCTCTCCGAGAGGAAGGACGGAGAGGGATTGGTCCACACGATCTTCGAATCGGCCCGGGAGGTCGCCCGTCCGATCGTCTTCGGGATCGGGATCATCATCATCGTTTATCTGCCCATCGTGACGCTCCGGGATATGGAGGGGAAGATGTTCTCCCCGATGGCTTACACCGTGGGGTTCGCGCTCCTGGGCTCCCTGATCCTGACGCTGACGCTCGTTCCGGTGCTCTGTTCCCTGCTCCTGAAAGGGAGAATCGTCGAGGAGAAGGACCCGTGGCTTCTCCGCGCCCTCCGGGAGGCATACCTCCCTGCGCTGCGGAAGGCAATGGCCCACCCGGGAAAGACGTTGGGCGTCACCGGCGCCGCATTGGCCTTCGCGCTGGCCCTTGTCCCCTTCCTCGGGAGCGAGTTCCTCCCGACCCTTGACGAGGGAAGCATCACGGTGCAGTCCTTCCGCCTTCCCTCGGTTTCCGTGACCGAAACGGTGAAGACCGCCGCCGCCGTGGAGAAGGCGCTCCTGTCCTTCCCCGAAGTGGAGAAGGTGGTCTCCCGGGCCGGGCGACCGGAAATCGCCAACGACCCGATGGGGATCGACATCTCCGATATCTCCGTCAACCTCAAGCCCCGCGGGGAATGGAAGACGGCCCGCGCCAAGGAGGAACTGGTGGACAAAATGCGGGAGCGGCTGGAAAACATCCCCGGCATGTCCTTCTCCTTTACACAGCCCATCGCCCTGCGCGTCGACGAGCTGGTTTCCGGAGTGAAGTCCCAGATCGCCGTGAAGGTCTTCGGCGACGACATGGAAACCCTGAAAATCAAGGGAGAGGAGATCGCCCGGGTCATCGAGAAGGTCCGGGGGGCCGCCGATGTCACCGTGGAGAAGACATCCGGCCTGGGCTACCTCCAGGTGGAGATCGACCGCGCGTCCATAGCCCGCTACGGCATCAACGTCAGCGACATCCAGGACGTCCTGGAAGTCGCCGTGGGCGGAAAAGCGGTTTCCGAGCTTTTCGAGGGGCAGAGGCGCTTCTCCATCGCGCTCCGGTTTCCCGAGCATCTGAGCAACGACGTGGAGAAGATCGGTGAGATCCTGGTCCCCGCCCCCGGGGGGGCGAGGATACCCGTCAGGCAACTGGGGCGGGTCTACACCGAGGAAGGGCCGGCCCAGATCTCCCGGGAAAACGGGTCCCGCCGGGTCGTCGTGGAGTGCAACGTGTCGGGGCGCGACATCGGCGGTTTCGTCGCCGATGCCCAGGAGGCCATCGAGGAGAAGGTGAAGTTTCCTCCCGGGTACCACATCACCTGGGGCGGACAGTTCGAGAACCAGCAGCGGGCGATGGCAAGGCTCTCCGTCATCCTCCCGATCTGCCTGGCCTTGATCTTCATCCTGCTCTTTTCCACCTTCGACTCGGTGCGCCAGGCGCTCCTCATCATCCTGAACGTCCCCTTCGCCCTCATCGGGGGGATCGTATCCCTCTTCCTCCGGGGACTGCCGCTCTCCGTCTCCGGAGCCGTGGGGTTCATCGCCCTTTTCGGCGTCGCCGTGCTCAACGGCATCGTCATGGTCTCCTACTTCAACAAGCTCCGCGAGAAAGGGGTGCCGCTGGACGACGCCATCCTGAAAGGGGCCGAGGTGAGGCTGCGCCCCGTCCTGATGACGGCCCTGGTCGCATCCTTGGGTTTCATTCCGATGGCCCTGTCCCAAGGAACCGGCGCGGAGGTGCAAAGGCCGCTGGCCACGGTCGTCATCGGGGGGCTGATCACCTCGACGCTCCTGACGCTGATCGTCCTGCCTACCCTCTACCGATGGTGGGAGGCAAGAATCGAAGCGAAAATCAACGACAAGGAGACTCCCGCATGAGACAGATCAAGTCGTTCGTCAGGTTTCGCACGCCTGCCCGCCGAGGAAACGCCTTGATGAGAAGCGTGAACGGATTCTTACTGGCAGCCATCGTTGGAACCGATCTCGCAGGCTGCATGACGACCTCCCAATTCATGCAGGCAAAATCCCAAACCGCGAGGAAAGACATCTTTAGCGAAGCAGACGAAAAGGGGGCTATCCCGAACGGATACGCCGACTTAGAAATCAGAACGTCCATCAAGACCCACGTGCAAGGGTACTATCCGCTCGAGTCGAAGGATTCCGTCCATGGAAAGAAAGGCTATCCCTTCGTGTTGAACATCGACGGCCAGGCCATCGTGTGGAAGGTCGACGGGCAGGAAGAAACACTCCCGGCCTATTTTGAGAATGGCGGGCGGAATCCCGAGGGAGGTACCGGCGTCAGGTACGTCATCCAGAAGAAAATCCGCCTTGCCGCAGGAGCCCACCGGCTGTACTTCGGTCTCCCGGCGGAGGATCATTATCGGGAGTTCGACGTGACATTGACGGCGGGCGGAACCTACGCCCTGACGTTCGAACCGGTCTATAAACAAAGAATCCCCGGTCTCCAAAGAATTCCCAATGTCCGGAGTTTTGCGAACGGTTTCGATCGATACGAAAAGGTGTGGACGGAGATACGTCCCGAACCCGAGGGCCGAACGGGACCGCAATGAACGGTGTACCGGCCTAAAACAGGGGGTGCTCCAGGGAAAGGTAAAGGAACACGCCATATTCGCCACTTGAAGGGCCAATACCGATCGGAACCCCGATCCCGGGCACAATCTGAAGTCCCGACTTGAAATTCATCGCGAACCGGAGGCCGGGGTTGATGAAGAACGATTTCTCCCTGTTTAGGAAACCGTCCCCCTGGATGGTTTCCTGGGTGCTTCCGACGGCTTCGGCAAGGAGGTTGAAGTTCTCCGAAAGGAGGTAAATGAGGCTCGCTCCGTAATTGAAGGCGGTCGTGTCCCTCCGGATGCCGCCCGGCCCCTTCGCATTTGGGATAAAGGTTATTCCGACGTTCCAATGGGTGACCCATTTGTCGAAGAGCTCCAGGCTGAGCGGGACGTTCGCCTGGAACCCGAGCGCGCCGTTCCCGAGGCCTTTCTCATCGTTACCGGTTGGAAGAATCAGTGACAGCCTTGGCGCAAGGGCGACCGGGGCCTTCAGAATAAGCTGGCGGCGGTAGTTCAACAGGATGTCGACGAGACCCGTCTCCGTGCCGTCGGAATGGAGGTGGTTGATCGGCACGGTCGCGGAGAGTTGATGCGTTTCGTCGGGAACGGGCCACTCCTCGGTGAAGGTATAGTTCCAGGATTTGCCCTTCATGTACTGGAGCGACTGGATATGCTGAATTACTCCCGCTTCCTGGTTGTAGGCCTCCTCCAGCAGAAACGAGTTGTCGCGGATCTTATTCGTCTCCTCCGCCGCGCCCGGAAGCACCGTTGCAAGGATCGCCAGGATTCCCAGGATCCCCAGCTCGCCCGCCCTTCTCGCCGTTCCGAGCCTCGACACGGGGCCCAATCCCTCCCAAAGGGTGAAGTTCTCTCCGACAGTCTAATCGCCTCCGCACGCGGGAGGATCTTTTTTTTTCATTCCCTGGGTCGTAAGGATACCGAGATTCTTGACCGGGACGGCACGACGCCCTTCCTGCATTTCCCCGAGGAACTGCAACCGTTGCGCAAGTTGGGATAGCGGAAAAAAGGCCGCTTGGGAATAAAAAATGTGGCGGGCGATATATACGGCGCTGCGCGCCAAGATACTCTCCCGGGAAAATCGGCGCGCTTGGAATACTTACGATCGCGTACCCCGGATTCGGGGGTCGAAAACAAACGGCGTTGGCTTGCCGATCAAAACTCGAGCGAACTGCGGGTGTGCCGGATTTAGGAGGACGTTGTTCTCCTCCGGGATCACAGCGGACGGCACACAAAGAATCGCCGTCTCCGCTTTTCGAAGCCATTCCTCCCCTATCTCCTTTAATTTGACCGGCGAGGGCGAGGAACGCCAATCGACGGGCAGATCGCGCGCCTCCACGCGGGAAACCGCGATGTCGTCCGGAATTTGGGCGGTAATGACCACGAGATCCGACGGAAGGCCTTTACCATCGATGTTGACCAGATACTCGAGGGTCGCAAGGGATAGAGACGACGACGTGTAGACGACGGGGATGCCTGGGCGATTCCACCGGCCTCCATAATCCGCTGCCCCCCGGCCGCTGTAAGACCCGCCGGCGTACCTCGCGCGGCAGATTCGCCAGCAGCCGATCAACTATGGATCCCGTGCTCGATTCGCCCAAGGATCGCCTCCACTTCGGGGAGACCGTTCTCGGCCATGATCACCGACAGCGGGACTTTGCCTCCCAGCGCCCGATTTGGCGCGAGCAGCCAGCGCGCGGCCTTTTCGCTGTCGCCGATGGCTTCCGTGGCCCGGGCCGTGATCCGCGCGATCCTAGCCAGCCGGTTGGATTCCTCTTCGGTAAACCTCTTCTCCTTCCTTCTGCGGGCCAGCGTCCGCGGCGGGATGTCCAGCAGCGAAACCGCCTCGCTTTGCTTGAGCCCCAGGGTCCCCGCCAAGGCATCAAGTGTCTTCAGGGGCAAACCCTTTTTAAGGGCCACGAGGAACCCGTCGAAGGTCGTCGCGTGCTTCCCGATCAACCTTTCTCCCCCGAGGATGTTCACGATCGCTGCTTCGTACACGGCGGCACCTCCTTGCCATCTGGCCTATATCTTAATGCCATCAGGCCCAAGTGTCAATACGGAGAGATGGTGTATGGAGAGGATAAAAATTACCGGCATTCCCCCGTTCCGTTTCCGTTGTACGTGTCCTCGGCGATGCGCCCGTGATTCAGCATGATCCTCCGCTGGGCAAGGTTTCCCAGGACGCGGTCATGAGTCACGACGATGATGGTCTTGCCCCCCCTGTGAAGTTTGTGGAAGATCTCGAAGACCTTCTCTTCGTTTGCCTCGTCCAGGTTTCCCGTCGGCTCGTCGGCCAGGATGACCCCGGGGTCGTTCACCAGCGCCCGGGCGATGCACGCGCGCTGCTGTTCCCCTCCCGAAAGTTGAGAAGGGAGGTGCGAGGCGCGATGCCCCATCCCCACGGATTCCAGCATCTCGCGGGCCTGTCCTTCATCCACCATGGAGTGGAAATACTGGGCCAGCATCACGTTTTCCCGCACGGTGAGATAGGGGATGAGGTAGAACTGCTGGAACACCAGTCCGATGTTCTCCCGGCGGAAAACCGCCGCTTCGGCCGGCGCGAGACCGGCGATGTCCGTGCCCAGCAGCCTCACCCGGCCGGTCGTTGGTCTATCGAGACCGTCCAGAAGGTTCAGGAAGGTCGTTTTCCCCGAGCCCGACGGTCCCATGACGGCCACCCATTCCCCCCGCGGGATCCGCAGGCTGATGTGGTCGAGGGCCTTCACCTCGCCGGGATAAACCTTGCTGACTTCGGTAAATGTTACGGCTGCTTCTTCCATCATTCCCCCCTGAGTGCGATGGCAGGATCCAGTTTCAGGGCGCGCCTCGCGCCCGCGCCGCCCGCCAGCAGGGCGACGCCTACGGTGACGGCCAATGCGGCCAGAAAAGATGTCCAATGGGGCGTGACCGAGACCTGGAAAATGCGGAGCGTTACCCCTTGAGCCAGGAACGTGCCCAGAAGGAAACCGGCGGCGGCGCCTACGGCCCCAAGTACCGCGCTTTCATAGAGAAGAAAGAGCACGATCAATCGCCTTTTTGCCCCCAGCGCCTGGAACAGGGCCAGCTCCTGCCGGCGCTCCGCCACGCGGGCCAGGACGGCGGCGGAAACCCCGAGAGACGACAGCGACAGGACGGCAAGAAGCGCGAGCGCCGACAGGAGCTTGATCTTTTCAAGGGTCTTCTGTTCGCCGTGCAGGATCTGGCGCAACGGTTTCACGGCGACGCCCGCATGCGTGGCATCCAACCGTTCGGCCAGGAGTCCGATCCCCTTCTCTCCCCCCGGTACGGACAGCAGGGCGTAGGAGGTCAAGGGCGGCGGCATCCTCGAGGTTGGCGCTTCGGCGCCCTCCGTGGAGGCAGGAACGGGGAGAAAGATCCTGTCCTCATCCTCGTCGCCGGATTCGAAGACCCCGGTAATCCGTATCCGGCTTTCCTGGCCGGGACGGGTCCATCGGATCGTCCATTCCGACCCCTCCTTGATCCCGAAGGCAGCCGCGGCCCGCATGCCCGCCAAACCTTCCCCAGGCGACACGGGGCGCCTGCCCCGCACCACCCAGTAAGGGGTCATTCCGGATAATTCCTTCGGATCGGCCGTGATGACGGCCGCCGGCTTGCCTTTCAGGGTGCCGACCCGTCCCTGGAGCACGGCTATTCTCGCATCCGCTCCCACCGCCAACCCCTTCACCGCTTCCCATTTCGGAGACATCCCGACCGATCCCGGCGCCGTCATCCCGCCGGAAGGTTCCGCGTCCGAATAGACGACGGCGTTCGCCCCGAGACGGCGCAGGGAACCGCTCATTTTCTTCTCCGCGTCGACGGCGAGAGCGGCGAACAAGGTGACCAGCGCCGCGCAG
>Ga0154792_153_pt1 | contig 12818 bp, 13 predicted proteins | sample Rifle2008BG16ft_FD_105800 | JGI IMG/M metagenome (GOLD analysis project Ga0154792, IMG submission 105800) | Deltaproteobacteria bacterium RBG_16_64_85 | reverse complement strand
CACGCCCCATGCGATGGATTTCTCGTTGGCGACGCCGAGGATCAGCCCTTTCCTGCCTTGCAGAATGCCCACGAGACACCCCCCGGTTTCGATCCCACCCAATTGTAACAGGGAGCACCGGATAGAGCACGTGAAACGGAGGATGGCGGAGGGGGTGGGATTCGACCCCACGTCGCGGCTCGCACCGCCAAGTCGATCCCGTATCTTAGAACAGAGTACTCCATCTTTCTCTTCAAGTGGCAGTTGTTGCACGGGGTTTGCAGTCCGTTTCGACTCTCCCCATCAAACCTTCCCCCCCCATCTCGAATCGGTCTGAAAAACATCTCCACATCTCGGACCGATTTGAGGGGGGGAGATCCCAGCGCCCGATCTATTCCCGTTCTTTCCCGGGATCCAATTACCAGACGGGAACAAGGGAGCCGACAAGGGGTTTTTCCTCTATTCGTACTCGAGATGGTGGATCCCGTTCCAGTCGCCGGGCAGATGACCTTCCCGGTACCGCTTGCTTCGTGCCAGCATGAGACTGGCCGCCTGATCTCCGGAATTCAGTAGAAGAACCTTTTCATAATATTTTATGGCCTCATCCCAACACTTGGAGAGGTAGGCTTCAAAGGCTTCAGCGGTAAATTCCGCGATGCGGATTTTTTTCTCCTCGGAAGTCCTTACGCCCCCCATGAGCTCGTAAATCTTGATCCCGGTCTTCTTCCCTTTTACCGATAGCAGATCGAGCGGACGGGTCACGAAATGGTCTTTCACCAAATCATGGGTGCTTTGACCGATGATGATATGCGACCCGTAATACTTGTTAATGCCCTCGAGGCGGCTCGCCGTATTGACGGGGTCCCCGACGACGGTGTAGTTCAGGCGGTTCGAACTTCCCATGTTGCCCACAATGACCTCGCCGGTGTTCAGGCCGATGCGGTGGGCGAAAAGCGGCTTTCCCTCGGCCTTCCACTTCTGCCTGAGCACGATGAGCCGCTCCTGACAGAGGAGGGCCGCACGGCACGCCGCCAACGCATGCTCTGCGTTAGGCGCCGGAGCCCCCCAGAAGGCCATGATGCTATCCCCTATGAACTTGTCGACCGTACCCTTTTCCAGGCAGATCTGCTGGTTCATCTCTCCCAGGTATTCGGCGAGCTGATCCACGAGGGCTTCGGGGGAGAGTTGCTCCGCGATCGGAGTAAATCCTTCGATATCGGAAAAGAAAACGGTGAGGTTTGCCCTATTGCCCCCAAGCTCCGCTTCCTCGCCGGAAGCCAGGATTTCCCGGACCAGATCGGACGGCACATACTTCCCGAAAGACCGCAGGCCTCTTTTCATATCGTCGGTGGCCACCATGAGCTGATCCACTTCTTTGATCATCGAATGTCCGAGGAGGCGTTCATTCAACTCAAAACGGCCGATGGCCTCCGATTCGCAAGCGATTTCCTGCAGGGGCTTTGAGATGCGGCCGGAGATCCACGCGCTCGCAAGCAGGATGAGAAAGAAGGCCACAATGCCGGTCACTAGGGTTTCCATGTTGTTTCGGTCCACCAACCCCATGATCTCCTTCCGGGGGATGATCGAGGCGATGATCCAGCCAGGCATCTCTTTGCCGGTCATCTTCCGATAACTGCCGAAATAGTCGGTCCCTCCCGCGCTGAAGCGAAATATCCGGAAACCATCGCCCTCGGTTTCAGGGTCGTTCCGGGAAAAATATTCCATGAAGCGGGCGACCCGCTCATCGCTGAGTTTTCGGAAAGGTACAAACACATATTGCGTCGCTCCCCGCTCATTGACGACGGTCCCGGTGAGGATTTCCGGGGTCGGGTGCGCGATGATGCGCGGCTCCCCCTTCAACGGCTTTTCAATGAGGAACGCAAACCCTTTCTTTCCCACGGGGGTGTCCGCAAGGAATTTCGATATGGCAAAGATGTCGAAATCCACGGTCGTGACCCCCCGCTGCTCCCCCTCCGGCCCGTAAAAGGGTGCGGCATAGGAAACACCCGCAACGGTCTCCGCGCCTTTGCGGATGGTGCGTGCCTCTATCCAAATGGGATTCCTTGCCTCCGTGGCCTTCAAATACCAGGAAGGAGCGGACCATCCGGGAGGAAGGTTTCTCGTTGTTTTGTTATAAGGCCTCCCCTCTCGATGGTCATCGGGCCAGTAATCGAAATGCCTGAGAGTGTTGTTTGCCCGATCGAATTGACTTTCCCGGATGGTGAGCTTCCCCTCTTTCATCCGTTCGATGGAAAGCGAACTCCCGGTCTCCAGCCTCACGGAAAGGAAGGTAAAGTACGGTTGTGTCTCCATGACCCGTCGCCAGTAGGAACCCAGCCTGGTAAAGGTTTCGGGACCCAGTTTGATGACGCTGAGCATGGAGCGGTTCAGCTGATTTTGATCATTGGCTTTGGAAAGGAGATTCTTGACCCACAGCTCAATGCGGGAGGATGTCTGGTCGAGGACCTGTGAAGAGAGATCTTCCGCGGTTTTTCGGAGGTTGAGGTAGGAAAGAATCCCGCTCATGGCGACGGTACCGACGAGAAGTACCACGAAAACGGTGGACATCGCGATACGGAATGGGACGCGTAATTTTTTCTCGTTCGGCTCCGAAGGAATCTTTTTCTTGCCGGTCAGAAGTCGCCATTTCATCGCGGCCTCCAATAGCCCGTTGTTTGCACGAGGTTTGAAGTCTAACCGTACTTTACAGGATCTTTCCCGGTTCACCGGGGAGGTGAGACCTGCTACGGTTTTCTTTCCATGCGTCGCCACTCGGTGGTCGAGCTCTCGTTCGGATTGAATCCAGACTGGTTCGATAGAAGATATTCCCCGAAGCGGTTTACCCACACGCCGTTGTAGCCGGAGGGGAGCTGGATTGGCCGGTCCTCATAAGGATTACGGTAAGTCTCCACGCCGCGGATGTACTCGCTGTAGCTCCGGCTGATGCGATCCTGCGATTCCGTCCTCTGACGATACGATTCGCTAAACATCCGGCGAATCTCCTCGCTGTTGCGCGTGATCGTCGCACTGATCGCAGCCGCGTTCTTGATGCTCTGGTTCATCCGATCCTGAAAGAGCTTCTGAACGTACATGTACCCACCATACCACTCCGGGCTGAGCCGCGCCGAGCTTACTGTCGTGTTCATCAGGGGGGTCAGGCGATCCAGCTGTCCCTTGGGGGCGCGGAACGAGTAGGCCGAGTGCACCGACCAGAAGGTCCCCATCTTCCAGTTCGTGTAGACGAGCGTGCAGTAGACGGATTCCTCCCATGGCCGGCCGCCCAGCTGGTACTCGTAGCGGATGCGCGCGGACTTTACGGTGGACTGACCGCCGAAGGAACGCGCCACCTCGGCGGCGAGCTTGGGCAGGTCATCCCGGGCGACTACCCGGGCGCCCTGGAGATGACGCAGCGTCTTGGGCATGTAGAAGATCTGGATGAACTGGGACACGTCTGCGATCGGCTGCCAGAGGATGTTGCCGAGATAGTTTGTGCCGGGCTGCATCTGCACGACCATCTGCGTCAGCCAGGTGAAGTTCTGGATGGGTAGGAATTCGATCGCGGCGCCGGTCTGCGGGTCGCTGATGCGCATGAGCAGGTTGGCCAAGATGCTGTAATCGGGGAACCACTGCATACCGCCTTCGGCCTTCCACCCGGCCGGGATAAGGATGCTGACGGCTTCGATGTTGTTGATGCCGGGGTCTTTAACGCTCAGCCGCGTGAACCTCAGAGAGTCCTGCGCCGATGTCGATGGCGCGGCGATAGCTGAGCCGCAGCCGTATGGGATCGCTATCAGCATGAACAATACGATAAGAACCGCGGAGCGACACATTGCGAAATCTCCTTCTTATTGCTGGGGAAATTGGGCTACGGCTCGCCGCGGCCGGAAAAGAGGCATGGAGTATTCCATGGGTTTCTCCCGTCTTTCGGTACGATCCCTCCTCGTTTAAAGGGGGGCAGGTCACTGCGGGGGCATGATTCTCCGTCCGGCCCAACCTCTTTGAGCTCAGCCTGGCCCATCGAGGGTGAGGCAGCCGCGCACCTTCTCCATCAAGGCGGGTACATCCGCTTCCGTCTTTCCGCAAACCTTCAACGGCGGGAATACCTGGACCGAAATCACTCCTTTATGGAAGACCCCCGATCCGCCGGGCGGGCAGACCTTCCGGGCGCCTTCAATCCGGACAGGGACGATCGGGAGACCCGTCTGGATCGCAAGGTGAAAGCCTCCCTTCTTCAACGGCAGAAGTTGCCCGTCGTGGCTGACCTTCCCTTCCGGGAAGATCAGGATGGAGTTGTTTCCAGAGAGCCCCGAGACCGCCTCGGCAAGGGAGGCCCTGGCCTGCTCCGTGTTCTCCCGGTCCACCATGATCTGCCCGAGGGACAGCAGCGCCCAGCCGAAAACAGGAATCCGGGCAAGCTCCTTCTTGAATACGACGTGGCACGGCTGGGGTATGGTGATCGCCAGTGAGAGGGGGTCCGCAATGGAAGTGTGGTTGGGCATGAACACGTACGAACATTGCGGATCGATCTGTTCGAACCCGCGGTGGACGACTCGCACCCGGAACGCGGCGAATAAGACCTTCGAGTAGATTTTCGCAAGAGGGCGGAAAAGACGCCGTTTACGGGTCAGTCCCGACTGGAGGAAACCCAGAAAAATGAATGGGGGGAAGAGAACCACCGTGACCACACCGGCGAATATCCAATGGAAGACAGTCTTCACTTTCAATGCGTATGCATCCTCGTATCGGCGTTATGAGCACGGCTGCGGATGGGTTATCGGTCAACAAGTGCTCTATCCAGCTCCCGCTAAGGGCGCGTCCGTGAGGCAAGTCATCCTACTGTAAAGGAAATTCCGCGTCAACCGCTCCTCTGCGAACCCCCTTTTTCACCCCCGAAAAGCGAGTTTTTTGCAAGGGATTTGCAGTCCGCTGCGCTTCTATCAGCTCGCCCATTTCTACGGACCGCAGCAGGACGAACGGGAGCCGGACTACCTCCACCGCCACCATCTCTCCTCGACGATCGACGTGCGCGCGGTTTGGGTTGCCTCCCATTCCGTGGTGAATATACTGAGGGTGAAAGGATGCCTGAAGAAGCCGCGAGCTATGCAGCGGGGTCGGTGGTGTTGGACCGGTTGATCAGGCCCCGAAACACAACGGCCGACCGAAGGGAGGTCCTGTCATGAGAACGCTCGTTCTGGCCGGGTTGCTCCTGATATCCTCCGGCGCAATGGCCGCCTCCACCAGTCCGTACGCGGGAACCTACCGGAACGATCGGATGGTTATCGAAATCCTCGACAAGGGGGCTGGAGAGTGCGCGGGATCCATCCTGGTCCGCGGCGAGGTATTCCCTTTCACCGCGCGGGAGAAGGCAGGCGCGCTCCTCGGCAGTTTCACGATGGACGACGAAAACGTCCGGTTCCGTGCCACCTTCGACGGCACGACGCTGACCTTTGCGATGGAAGACGAGTCCTACGCGCTGACCCGGGAGGGCGGTCCCCGGGCGCCAGCGGCGGGGAAGTCGTCCCGGGCCGGCAAGGTAGTGGGTCCGGCCGCGGGCAAGGCTCCCCCGGCGGCAACTGCCCGTCCCGCTCCGGCGCAGCAGATCCGCATCAATCGCACCACCATCAGCGAAAATCAGATCCGCAAGATCGAGCGGGATTACCGCATGCGGATTCCCCCCGGAGACTACTGGTATGACAGGGTCTCGGGCGGGTGGGGAGTCGAAGGGGGCCCGACCCTCGGATTCACCTTGCCCGGCTTGAATCTCGGCGGGCGACTGCGCGCCGACGCCTCGCGCGGCGACACCGGGGTATTCATCAACGGCCGCGAGCTGCCGATGCAGGACGTGCTGGGCCTGCAGCAGCTTTCCGTGCCGGTGATGCGCGGACGCTGGTGGATCGACAGCAACGGCAATGCCGGCGTGGAAGGCAACCCGGCGCCCGTCTGCAATATCTTCCAGTTCAGCCGCGGCAAGGGCGGCGCCTATCAGCGATCGACGGCGGGAGGGTACATCGGCGGGGACGGAAATACCAGTTACTTTTTCGATCCGAAGTCCGGAAGCAGCGTCATGATCGGCAATTGAGACGCTTCGAGAAGATCGGGATCGACCCCTCCCTCTCTCCTCTTACCTCGTGGAACCCGGGGAGTCTCCCTGCAATGCGAGTTCCCTGAACATGCAGATGGCGGACGTCGGACAAGCGCTCGCGAACTCGACCGACGCCCGGATCTCGCCCGGGACATCCTCCCTGGCGACGCGCCGGAAACCCCTCCCCGCGAAATAGGTCTGCGTGGTGGTCGTCAGCAGGTAAACCGCATCAAAACCCATGACCCGCACAAGGGCGAGGAGGCGCTCCGTGAGCGCATTTCCGATCCCCCGCCGGCGCCAATCCGGGGACACCGCCACCGACCGCAACGGGCCGAAGTCGCCGTACGGAGACTCCATACTCTTGCCTCCGGCAACGGCATCATTTCTCTTCCCGGATCTCCTGCTTCATCCGCTCAAACTCTTCCCGGCCAATCTCGCCTTTCGCATACCGCGCTTTGAGGAGGTCTTGGGGGGATTCCCCGGGAATGCTCCTCCCGTGCCTTCCTCCCACGCCGCAGCTGTACTCCCTACACAGGAATCTGGAAACGAGGAAGCAGGCCAACAACGCAAACGCGATGCACACAAGAACGGGGAGAAAACCGGTACACCACGGACTCATCGTCAACACCTCCCTCTCGCATATGGACCATTCCGCAAGGGCCTCTTGAACGTGATGACCCTACTGGCCGCAGCAGATCGAATCTTTCGCTCCAGCTGGAGCAGGGGCCACATCCTTGAGGAACGCCGCAAAGCTGTCCATCTTGGCCGACGCGCCTTTACGGACCTGCTTCCCGACCTCGATCGCCACAGCGACTTCCTCCGCATCCGCTCCGAATTCGAGCGCCTTTGCCGCATGGTACTGCAGGCAGGGCTGACAGTTGGCGGTCACCGACGCCCCCACGGCGATGAGTTCCTTTGTCTTGTTGTCGAGCTTCATGAGCTTATGACCTCCCTGGTTTTTTGGTTCTATAGACGGATGGAGGCCGGAAAAGGATACAGGTGACTATTTCCGGCGAGCGCTCCTCGGCTCGCAGGCCAGTTCATCGCGCTCGTCGCGGTACATGGTGCAGTGGGTGCCCAGGTCTTCTCGAAGTCTGGCCCTTGCCCGATGCAGGCGGATCTTGACCGCCCCCTCGCTCGTCCCGAGCGCGGAGGCGATCTCGGCATTTGTCATCCCGGCCAGTTCACTTAATGCCAAGACTTGCCGGTAGGGCTCCGAAAGGGTCTCGACTCGCCCCCGGATGCATTCGCTCATCTCTTTCCCGATCAGGTACCGCTCGATGGATGCCTGTTCGTCCGGTAGTCGAGAGCAAACATCCGTTGGGTCCTCGTCTGATCCGTGTGCCTGGAACCCGGGCACGCCCTTGTGCCACGCCGGCCTGCCGCGGAGGTGGTCGAGTGCGGCGTTCCGGGCTATCCTGTAAATCCAGGTCCCGATGGCGGAGTCCCCCCGGAAGCCCTCAAGGCCCCGATCCACCCTGAGGAAAACCTCTTGAGCCACCTCTTCCGCATCATTCTCACCCAGGAGGCGTGACAGGAATCGAAGGATCCCCGGATGGAATTTCTCGTAGATCTCCAGGAAAGATCCCTTATCGTCCGTCCTGACATCAGCAGCAGCGATTTCCACGTTCTGCAGCCCTATTCGTTTTAATTCGTCCGGCGAAATCACGTGCCTCACCTCCTGGTTGTCCGAATCGCGGCGTTCTTTTCGCAAGAAGCGCCGATACTCCCTCCTGCCAATCCGCCGAACCCCAGACGCTCCCGAAACACGCACGCTCATCCCCGCCACGCAGGGCGCATTTCATAGCATGGGTACGCTCCTGCAAGTGACTGTCGGATGTAGCCGGTACGTTCATTCTCCAACCGGCTACGCCGGTTTTGCGCCAAAGACGGATATGCTCAGGATCGTCCCGGCCGCCTCCCGCACCGCTTCCACGGGGACATGGAAATTCTCGGCAATGGTTTTTACATAGGTATCCGCCTCGTCCACCCCGACCTCGAACGGACTCTCCTGGACGACCCGTACATCCCGGAACCCCGCCTTTTCCAAGAGCCGTATGTAATCGTCTTTCCTGACAGCCCCAGCGATGCAGCCGGCGTACGCAGCAAGCGACCCGGCCAGGGCCTCCGGAAGATCCCGCGAAAGCACGATGTCCGAGATCATGACCCTCCCCCCCGGCTTGAGCACCCGGTACGCCTCTGCGAAGACCCTTTCCTTGTCCGTGGAAAGGTTGATGACGCAGTTGGAGATGACGGCATCCACGGAACCGTCGGCTGCGGGCAGGTTCTCGATCTCCCCAAGCCGGAGCTCGACATTTTCATAGTTGCCTTTTCGGGCGTTCTCCCGGGCCTTCCCGACCATTTCCGGGGTCATGTCCACGCCGATCACACGCCCTGACGGGCCGACCTCGCGGGCCGCCAAGAAGCAGTCGAAGCCCGCCCCCGAGCCCAGGTCCAGGACCGTCTCCCCTTCCTTGAGGGAGGCCAAAGCGATTGGATTGCCGCATCCCAGGCCCAGGTTGGATCCCGGCGGGACCGCCTTGAGCTCTTCCTCCGAATAGCCGATCCTCTGGCTTGCATCTTCCGGCGTAACGGTGCACCCACAGGAAGTCTCCGGGCCGCAGCAGGAAGATCCCTGCCGTGCGATGCCGGCGTACCGGTCCCGCACATACTTACGGATCTTGCTCTCTTCCATGATCTCCTTCCTCCTTTACCCCTTCGGGAGCAGGTCGCCCATGAGGGGGCCGAGCACTCCCTTGACCATCGTGCTGAGCTCCTCCACCTTGATCAGCGAGAGACAGCACACCTTCCCCTCCTTCTCCCATCCGATCACCGCAAGCTTGTCGCCGCCCTTGATGCCCGCCCTGTCCCGCAGATCCTTGGGGAGCACCATCTGCCCGCGGTCGTCGACCGTAATGAGGGATTCGACCCGGCAGCCGGCGAAGCTTTTCCCCGACGGCCCGCAACAGGAAGCGCCTTTTGTCTTCTTCTCCATCTCCCCTCCTCGCTCCCGTGATGGGGGCATGCCCCTAGTGCTGATATTCCAGCATACACTGAATATCCTACATATTCTGCTTCGCCTGTCAAGCCCCGGGATTCCACTCCTCTGCAGGCCCGACCCGTACCGTAACTCCCTCTCAACCCGATTCCCACATCTTGCGATGCCGAACACAGCGGTCCGTCGTCGCTCTCTTCGATGGCGATCTCGGGAGCATGTGTACGGACCTGGATCCAGACCCCCCTGATGATCGAGAGGAGGGCGAGGACGGTCGCTAATACCATGGGCGCGATGGGGAAGGCGAGCTTGCGCATCAGGTATCCGATCACACCGAACACAAGCGTGATCCAGACGTCGAACATGAAGGAGGGGATTTTTTAAACCTCGGGTTGAACCAAAGATGGGGTGATGCTCACGAGGATCCGAATAGCGTTGCTCTTCTTTCGCCCAACGGCATCTGCCTCCAGCAGACTCGACGCATCAGAGGCGCTGTCTCCTTTGCGGAAACAACGCCCCCGATGGATCCTGACCGTCTCCGAACGCCCTTGCCCTTCGGTTCAGCCCTTTCCCGCCTGGGCGACCTTCATCCCGAGGGTGGACATGATCTCGGTGGCCTTCGCTTTTGCGTTCTTCGCTTTTGCCAACGCGTCGGCGAGGCTCCCTTCCTTGAACGCCTGGCTCGCCTCGTCCCACGCCTTGCTGACTTCGTCGAGGCCGCTCTTCGCGCTTTCGAATTTCGCCTTGTCCAGGTTCTTCGGAAGCTTCTTGGACAAGGCGGCGATGCGGCTCTTGATGTCGGCGATCAGGTTCGGCAGCCCGGCGCTCTGCTCCTCCCAACTCTTCATCAGTTCGTTCTTCTTGGCGACTGCGGCCGCAACGAGGTCCTTCGCCTTGGCAGCTACGCTCGTCGCGGCGGAAGTGGCCCCTGTGTAATCCCCCTTGGCGAAGTTGTCCTTCGCCGCTTTCAGGGAGTCTTCCACGCTCTTGTACTGATCCGGGACGTACTTCATGGCTTCGGCCTTCGACGCGTTCAGGGCCTCTTCCGCCGCCTTGATCGCCTGCTCGGCGGGGACTTTCGCACCGGAGCACGCCCCGAGCACAAAGGCAACCAGCACGACCGCGGTGACAGAAAGAATTCTTTTCATGACGGTTTTCCCTCCTCCTGGGAGATTTCCCGAGCATAGAACGGAATGCAACGACATGGGAAATGTACTCCTTCCTATCGGGAAGAATCAAGCAATACCCTCTCCACGAAACCCCTTTTCCACCCCAAAATCCGAATAGCATTCGCACACCTCGGACCGATTTGAGGGGGGGACGGTCCCTGCGAGAACCCTTCGTCGCCGATATAGTCGATCTTCTTTGTCCCTCCTAATATGTCGGCTCGTACATCTGCGCTTTGACGTGCGCTGCCAGATTGGCAGGCCGGCTTATCGTTGTCAGGCCGCGCTGGAAGGCCAGGTTCGCCACGTCTGTGGCGATGGCGGCGGAGACTTCCCGGATCCGTTTCAGGCTGGGATAGATCCGGCCTTGCGAAAGATCGTCTTCCGTGACAAGGTCCGCCAGCGTCTTTGCGGCCACGAAGAACATCTCGTCAGTCACGCGCGCGGCTTCGCTGGCGATCACGCCCAGGCCTACTCCCGGGAAGATGTATGCGTTGTTGCCTTGCCCGGGCACGAAGATCTTTCCGCCGTAGGTAACCGGCGGGAACGGGCTACCGCTCGCAAAGATAGCGCGCCCCCCCGAGCAGGCATAGGCCTCCTCCGCCGTGCACTCCGACTTCGAAGTGGGGTTCGAGAGGGCAAAGATGATCGGGCGCCGGTTCAGGCGCGCCATTGCCTCGATGACCGGCTTTGTGAACGTGCGCGGCATGCCGGAGACTCCGATGATGGCGGTGGGCGCGAGGGATTCGACGGCCGCCAGGAAATCTGATACGGGGACACCGTCGTGCGCATAGGGCCGCTTGTGCTCAACGAGGTCCGTGCGGCTCTTGACGACGAGGCCCTTCGAGTCCACGAACCAGCACTTGAGTTTGGCTTCTGCCTCCGACATCCCCTCCCTCATTAGCCCGGTCACGATCAGGTCGCCGATGCCGATGCCGGCCTCGCCCGCGCCGAGGAACAGGAACTTCTGATCGGTCAGTTTATTGCCGGTGATGCGCAGGGCCGCGTACAGCCCCGCCAACGTAACACCCGCGGTGCCCTGGATGTCGTCGTCGAACGTGCAGGCGCGGTTCCTGTAACGATGCAACAGCCGGAAGGCATTCGTGTTGCCGAAGTCCTCGAGCTGAATGCAGGCATTCGGGAAGATCTCCTGAACGCCGGTGAAAAATTCGTCCACCAGCTCGTCGTACGCCGCACCGCGCAACCGCCTTTCCGGCAGCCCGATGTAGAGCGGGTCCTTGAGCAACGTCTCGTTATTCGTGCCGACATCCAGCGTGACCGGCAGACATTGCGTGGGGTGGATGCCCGCGCAGACGGTGTACAACGAGAGCTTGCCCACCGGGATGCCCATGCCGTTCGCACCGAGGTCGCCGAGGCCGAGGATCCGTTCGCCGTCGGTGACGACGATCATGCGGACCTCACGGTACGGCCAATTCCGCAGAATCTTCCGGACGCGCCCGCGGTCCTTGAACGAAACATACAACCCGCGCGGGCGGCGGAATATGTGGCCGAATTCCTGACAGCCCTGGCCGACCGTCGGCGTGTAGATGATCGGCATCATCTCGTCGAGGTTGTCCATGACCACCCGGAAGAACAAGTTCTCGTTGCGGTCCTGCAGAGAGACCAGATAGATATACTTCTCGATGTCGGTGGTCTTGCGGCGGACGTTTTCCAGCACGCGCATCACTTGCGTCTCCTGCGTGGACACACGCGGTGGCAGAAGGCCGCGCAGGCCCAATGCATCGCGCTCCGCCTCGGTGAAGGCCGTGCCCTTGTTCAACACCGGATCGTGCAGCAGATCACCGCCGCGTTTGTCATGAAGAGAGACTTGGGCAGGCATGAGTTCACTCCTTGACGGGTCAATCAGGGGTTCTTGGCAAGGTGTCCGATCACCGGGTTAAAAACCTCATTCCGGGAAACATCGCCGGAACTCTGCATATTTCCATGCCCTAATGATAAGGGATCCCTGAAGAGGAGAGAACCGAAATATCGGGCCGACCGTGAGGCTTACCCATCCAAAATCCGATGGAGATGTCCAGTAGATTATTACCCTAAGAGCACGCCGGGTTTTATTTTTTCGGAAACAGATAGTAAATGGGTGAATAACGTCGATCCATTAGAAGACGCATCTTCCTGTCGACAATGGTTAAAGTTGCCCCTCGGAAATGCCGAAAAGATTTCGAGGCTTGCAAATAGGGGGGGACGTCATTTTCGATACCGTATCCGATAAGGGATTTCCCCGGCTCGACTGGGAGAAGATCTTCGACGAGATGCCCGACGCGGTGGCGATCATGGACGAACACCATCGCTTCGAATGGGTCAACCGCGCAATGGCCGCCTTCCTTGGCCGCCCACGGGGAGATATCATCGGCCGGACCTGCCACAAGCTGGTTCTCGACTCCGCGAAGCCTCCCGATTTCTGTCTCCTCCAAAAACTGAAGGCAACCCGCCGGCGCGAGACGATCGAGATCGAGATTCCCGACCGCGGGCTCTGGATCCGGGTGGCCGGGGATCCCCTGTTCGACGGGGACGGGAAGGTCGTCGGGGCGATCCACTACCTATCCGATATCACGCAGGCCAAGCGGGCGCAGGAAAT
>Ga0154792_109_pt1 | contig 14279 bp, 19 predicted proteins | sample Rifle2008BG16ft_FD_105800 | JGI IMG/M metagenome (GOLD analysis project Ga0154792, IMG submission 105800) | Deltaproteobacteria bacterium RBG_16_64_85 | reverse complement strand
CTTCGCTTTTTCCCTACCTGCAGGAAGAGGAGAAACATTACCGCCACAGCCTTCCTGATCGATGGGGGAAGCACAACGTGCTGCCGACGGTTTCCGAGGTCAGAAAGAAATGGGAAATGATGGAAGATGCGGTTGTACAGTGAACGTACAACCGTGGCTTGGCCGAACCAACCCAATTCGGGCTGATTTGATCGATTCCAAGCAACGACTCTCAGGTGTCGCCAATGACTATCGATTTCAAAATGAAACGTGTCATACAGGAGGATGATGCCGGTTGTGGAATCGCCTGCGTGGCAATGGTAACTGGTAAGGCGTATCTGCAAGCGAAGAGATATTTCGAGCAAAGTGTTTTTCTGCCGACAGATAAAAAACCGCACACCCGACATTATCAGTTGAGGAGAGCCCTTCAAAATTTCGGAATAAAAACCGAGAAAAGGCCATTCCGCCAATGGCGCTCGATTGAAACCGATGCGATTGTCCCGATAAATCGACGACGGAATGGGGGCTGGCATTGGGTGGTTTTTGTTCGAGAAGGGAACCGCCCGTATATTCTCGATCCTGCGCCTGGAAAGGGACGACGCCGATATTCGTTTCGAGGTATGAAAGCCCGCGGGTTTTACATCGCTATTCCGGCCTGACATACTAAGCGATGTTCGCCCATCATGGATCCTCCAGGGCCGACGCCGATAACCGACTCCCATGACCTGCTGGAACGGCTGTGCAACCTCCCGGGCGTCGCAGGGTTCGAGGGGCCCGTCCGGGAGGCGATCGCCGAAATCGTCAAGCCCTTCGTCAACGAGGTGCTGGTGGACACGCTCGGCAACCTGATCGCCGTGCGGCGGGAATCTTCCAACTTCAAGCTGATGCTCGACGCGCACATGGACGAGATCGGGTTTGGCACCTGCCTCCTCTCCGACTTCGACCACACCTGGCGGCTCCTGGCCGCCTTCTGCCGGGCCGCCCCGGGGGTGTGAGACGAATGAGTTCGTTCAAATGGACCTTCCTTTAATTGCAGGGGGGATGGGGAGTGGCAATCACCCCGAAAAACTTGTACAATCGGGGAGTAGAGGATATGAAACGGTTTGAGGTGCTCGAGTGAAGACGACGGCGAAAAAGATCGCTCCGGAGGATTACATCCTCTCCGTCCTGTCCCCTGAGGAACGGTTGGAAGCCGCCTTGAAGATTGCCGGCGAGGCGTTCAAGAAGACGAAGCTGACGAAAAAGGACGTCGAGAAGGCGGTGAAAACCATTCGGAGAAAGATCCACGGATCGAAAAAGTAGGATCGTCGTCGACACCGGCGTTCTGGTGTCCTCCTTCGCTTTCGGCGGCACCCCAAGGGCGGCGGTTCGGAAGGCGTTCGAAGAAGCCGAAATCTGTGTTTCCCCGAAACTATTGATAGAGTACCGCGACGTTCCCTCTCTCCTCCACTCGGAGGGGAAAATCACCGACCAGCAGTTCACAGCCCTTATATCCGGTATGGCCGCGGTCGTGGCGGTCGCCAGGTTGGTCCATCCGAAGAAGCGGATCCAGGTATGCAGAGATCCGGCGGACGATATGTTGCTCGAATGCTGCCTTGCTTCCGGAGCGGATTATCTCGTAACTGGCGATCGGGATCTTCTCTCCGTTCGGGATCTTCCTTTCTCCCTGAAGATTATTACGCCCAGAGCATACATAGATCTTTCGTAGACATCAGAACCCCCCCCTTTCAGCACCTGCCGCTTGACCGACTTCGACCACACGTGGCGGCTTCCGGCCGCCTTCCGCATGGCCGCGCGGGGGGTGCGAGGGGACCTGAAACCCTTTCGTGCCGCCGGTAACTGCCTGGCCTTCAATCCGGGCATAAACTGCACTTCTGATTAGTCCCCTGTGGGTATCCTCCGTGCAAGTGATCCCCACAAGATGGGATTCCATACAGTTTTCGAAACTGTGAAATCGTCGAAATCCAGCGTATCATCGAAAAGAACAAATCGTTGTTCGAGGAAAAACGGCATGGGCACTTTGGCCGTAAAGATTGATCCGCTGGTCGTCAACGTGTCCTTCACGACCGATATGCTCCGGGTTGTCTTGGCGGACGGCCGCGAAGTTTCCGTTCCCCTTGCGTGGTTCCCGCGTCTTCAAAAGGCTACGGCGAAGCAAAGAAAAGATTGGCGTCTCATTGGCGGGGGAGTCGGTATCCATTGGGAAAGCGTGGATGAAGACATCTCTGTGGAAAGTTTGCTTTCGATAAAATAAGTCTTTTTCTTGGGTCGACGGCAACGTCATCTTCCCGTTACAACCATTCCCTCTTCAGCACCTGCCTCCTTTCCGACTTCGACTGCACCTGGCGGCCACACTGGAAATAAAAACTATAAATTAAGGGATCAGCCCCAGCCCATCCTATCCTATCCATCACGACTCCGAAGAAATAGGGGGGATTCCATGCGACAGATCAAAATGACCATCGGTTCCGTGGTGCTCGAGGCCGAACTCCTCGAGACGCCCACGGCCGAGGCGATCTGGAACTCCCTGCCGTTCATCTCCCGGGCGAATACCTGGGGCGAGGAAGTTTATTTCTCCACTCCGGTGAAAGTGGAATTGGAGGCCGACGCCCGGGATGTCGTTGTGCCCGGCGAGCTTGCTTTCTGGGTGGAAGGTGATTCCATCGCGATCGGTTTCGGGCGCACGCCCGTATCCCGCGGCGATGAAATCCGCCTCGCGGCCCGAACCAATATCTGGGGCAAGGCCAAGGGCGATGTGAAGCAGCTCGGATCGTTTACACCAGGCGCATCCGTCAAGGTCGAGAAGGTCGGTTAGGGACTACCGGTTTCTCGGTTTGAAGGGGGTAGCCGTCACTCATTCTCCCAGGGCGTCACGAGCTGGAAATAATTATTGTCCGGATCGGCGAAGGTCGCGATCATCATTTCCGAGACCTCCATCGGGTTATAAGGCTCCGCGATAACCGCAGCCCCGATCTTTTTGATTCTTACGAATTCCCTCTTCACGTCCTTCGTCTCGAGATTGAACATTATCCTTTCGGGGTTCCTGCTCTTCCCTCGCACTTTGTCATGCGGGCCGATCGTGATGAATCCCTTGCCGGCCATGAATCCGTAGAAACCACCCTCCGACCAGTCGGGTTTTTTCCGGAATATCTTCCTGTAAAACTCCTTGAGTTTCTTGGGATTCTCCGAAAAGAGCAAAATGGAGTTGAAATTCAACATGATATTTACCTCCTCATCAAATGCATGCCATCGGATTCTCGCCCATTAGATGGACAGGTATCCATCCGGGTTCCCTCCGTCCCGATTTCGTGAAGGCGAAGACGTGGTGATAGAGCTGGATCCCGTCCTGCACGGCGGCATTGTCGACTTTCGCGGACATCCGGCTGGCGTAGACGAGAGGCGCCGGATCGACTCCCGACAGGTCGGAGAATTCCTCGATCTGCGCCGGCGTCTTCCGGGATGCGGCGCCCTTTCCCCCGGCCATGAAGAGGCCAAGCTCCCCCTCGAGCCCGCGCAGACCCTCCTTGAGCGCCCCTGTGACCGTCGTGGTCACGCCGCTGGAATGCCAGTCGAATCCCAGGACGCACCCCAGCGCCTGGAACCAGTACGGGTCGGAGATCCGGGCAAGGAACTCCCTCGGGCCGAACTCCCTCGCTATGGCGAGGACGATTTCCCGCGACAGGGCGGCCATCCGCGCAAAAAGCCACCGGGGGGCCTTTCCGTAGTGGAGCGGCAGCGTGGCGACGCCGGTTCTGCCCATGGCCATCTCCCGATGTTTTTGGCCACCCGAATCCGCATGTCCGGGGTCCAGCGATCATTTTACCGGCCGGAGCAGGAGAGGGGAAAGGCCCGCGCGCACGCCTGTTTTCCGCGCCACCGATTTTACGAAGTGGCGTTCCCCCCGGCAAACCTGTACTATCGAAACCACGGTTCGCCATTACATCTCCAATACTCCAAGTTCTGCGGGCTCGGGTCCGTGAGTCCCGATTACCCATACCTTGCGCTGGGCGATGGAGGCGCCAAGCGGTGGGCGGATATCATGCACTACACTCGTACCGGTGAAGTGATCCACGCTGGTGCGCTGCCGTGAGGCGACTGCAAACTATGGGAGGAGCGGCCAGGAAAAAGGGGATTGCTTGGCTCCCCTCCGTGTCAACATGAGTGAGACACTGACCTCATTGAAGGTTCCTGAGCAGGGCGAGGAATGAGGGGAAAGAGGACCGGTTCGGAGCGTGAACCCGGTCGGGGTCTTCACGTGTGCTTGGTTTCAACGCCGGGGCCGGGTAAGATAGCGGCATGGAGGCTCGGAGCGAGGCGCCGTTGTGACTGAGAGGGAGGCTCAAAAGACGATCCGTCGGATGGTCCGGCGGATCGTCGAACGCTTCGATCCCGAACGGATCATCCTGTTCGGTTCCCACGCGAAGGGAACCGCCGGCAAGGACAGCGACGTTGACCTGCTGGTCGTGATGCCCGTCTCCGGGTCGAAGCGCGAGAAGCAGCTTGAAATCCGCCTGGTTCTTCGGGAGTTCGGCATCCCGAAAGACGTCATCGTCACTACCCCGGAAGAGTTCGCCTGGAGAAAGGAAGTTCCCGGCACGATCGAGAGGCCCGCGGCGACCGAAGGGAAGGTCGTTTATGCCCGACCGTGAGCGTGTCCTTTCGGTTGTCGGCGAGTGGACGATCAAGGCCGACAACGATCTCAGGACAGCCGTTCACACCCTGAAGCTGGGAGCGGATTGTCCTACCGACACGGTATGCTTCCACGCCCAGCAATGCGTCGAGAAATATCTGAAGGCCTTCCTCGTTTTCAAGGGGATCGATTTTCCGAAAACCCACGACCTGGAGAGGCTTGTCGCCCTGGTGCCGGCACGGCACCGTCCCAACCTCACCCACGAGGAACAGGGAAGGCTCACCGAATATGCCACCGGAGCCCGGTATCCCGGTTGGGGGGAGGTCCCCATGGCCGAGGCGCGGCGTGCGGTGGCGGTCGCCAGGCGCGTGCGCGAGGAGATCCGGAGCGCCCTGCCGGATGCGGTCCTCCGCCGGAGGAAGCGCTGACCGTTGTCGCGAGGCGCGCGGATCGGATATCGTAGAACCGGGCGAGGCGCCGGATCGCCTCCAGGCCGGCCGGATTCCCCACTTTTGTGCTCCCGATCGCCTTTTTCATGACGTCGATGGTGCGGTCGTACCCCTTCCTGTCGACGGGGATCGGCGTTCCGTCCTTGCCGCCGTGCGCCCCGGCAGACGGCTTCCCGGGCGGCCCCGGCCATTTCGATCGGGTCGTACATCCCATCTCCCCTATAGCGCCGCCGTATGCCAGGCGATATCGGGTTTCCCGATCTGATAGGATGGACCGCGTGAGGAAGGAGTCCTATCTCTACACCAGGCTCGCCGGCGGAACGGTCGAGTGCGGTACCTGCCGGAGGAGGTGCGTCATCCCGGAGTCCGGATGGGGCTGGTGCCGCACCAGAGTGAACGAAGGGGGAAGGCTCTACAGCGAGATCTACGGAGAGGTATCCTCCGTCTCCATCAACCCCATCGAGAAGAAGCCCGTTTTCCACTTCCATCCCGGGTCGCGGTGGCTTTCCCTGGGCAGCGTGGGGTGCAATTTCCGTTGCCCAGGCTGCCAGAACTGGGAGATCGCCCACTGGTCGGAAGGGCCTCCGGGGACGGAGTATGTGGCTCCGGAGGAGGCGGTTTCCAAGGCCAGGAGCGCGGGATGCCTCGGCATCTCGTGGACCTTCAATGAGCCGACGGTCTGGTTCGAATATACCTTCGACAGCGCCCGTCTCGCCAAGTCCGGCGGACTCCGGACGAATTACGTCACGAACGGCTTCATGACGGAAGAAGCGCTCGGCATGATCGCCCCGTTCCTCGACGTGTACCGGGTCGATATCAAAGGGTTCTCCGAGAACACGTATGAACGGATGGGCCACATCGGGAAGTTCCGGGGCATCCTCGAGACGGCGAGGAAGGCGAAGGAGTGCGGGATGCACGTGGAGGTCGTCACCAACATCACTCCGGGGGTAAACGATGACAAGGCGGAACTTCGAGCCATCGCATCCTGGATCAGGAACACCCTGGGTCCCGGCACGCCGTGGCACGTTACGAGGTTCCATCCCAATCACGAACTGAGAAATCTTCCGCCCACGCCGATCTCCCTCCTGGAAAAAGCGAGGGTCATGGGAAAGGATGAGGGTCTCTGGTATGTGTATCTTGGCAACGTGCCCGGACACCCGGGGGAGAATACCTGTTGCCACGCGTGCGGGGAGTTGTTGATCGAAAGGCATATCTTCGAGATCAAGACATGCAAGATAAGGGGAAACAGATGCCCGGAATGCGGGACGGCGATCCCGGGAGAATTTTCACGGAACCGGCTCGCACGGACCCTCTGATCGCCGTGCGGCGTGGATCCGGCGGCTTCAAGCTGATGCTCGACGCGCACATGGACGAGATCGGGTTTGGCACCTGCCTTCTTTCCGACTTCGACCACACGTGGCGGCTCCTGGCCGCCTTCTGCAGGACCGCGCCGGGGGTGTGAAGGAACCAAAAGGCGGTATTTATGCGACAAATCAAGATGACCATCGGTCCCGTGGTGCTCGAGGCCGAACTCCTCGAGACGCCCACGGCCGAGGCGATCTGGAACGCCCTGCCGTTCACTTCCAGGGCGAATACCTGGGGCGAGGAAGTGTATTTCTCCACTCCGGTCAAAGTGGAATTGGAGTCCGACGCCCGGGATGTCGTTTTGCCCGGCGAGCTTGCTTTCTGGGTGGAAGGCGATTCCATCGCGATCGGTTTCGGTCGCACGCCCGCATCCCGCGGCGAGGAAATCCGCCTCGCAGCCCGGACCAATATCTGGGGCAAGGCCAAGGGCGATGTGAAGCAGCTCGGATCGGTTACACCAGGCGCATCCATCAAGGTTGAGAAGGCCGGTTAGGGACCAACTGCCGATCTGCCCATCGGAGTATGAAATCATTTGGGCCTGGGGTGGGGGTTTTTCTCTTCCTGTTTGTTTCACTATAATTCTATATTTCGACAAATGCTGAAAGTAAGTTGAAAAATGAATTAGATTCTTGTATTTTCAATATAAGTTAATTATTCAGCAAGTGTTGAAATGGGAGAATAAAATGAAAATTTCCATGAAGGATCTTGAGGGAATGGCGGAAGAGGCGTTGCGATCCGCGCTCGAGGGGATTCCCTTCGCGAAGATCCAAAACATCGAGAAAGATAGCGGCATCGGCGGTTACCAGGCGGATCTGGTGACGACGGTCAACACACCGGCGGGCACCCGGTATTTCGTCGCCGAGGTCAGAACGGTGGGCCAGCCACGCGCTGCGCGAGAAGCGGTAAACCAGCTCTTGCGGATCCGGGTGGGCCGACCCGATGTCGTTCCGGTCTTCATCGCGCCGTATATCTCTCCGGCATCCGCGGAGCTTTGCGGGCAGGATGGCACGAACTACCTGGATCTGTCCGGGAATTGCCGGCTGGTCTTCGACAATTCGTTTGTCGAGCGGGAAGGCCGGCCCAACCTGTTCGCGAAAAAGCGTGACCTTCGTTCGCTTTACTCGTCCAAATCTTCGCGGGTCATTCGGGTCCTCCTTGCAAATCCCGGCGAGGCATGGAAGGTCAAGGAGCTGGCAAAGGAAGCCGGGGTCAGCCTGGGACTGGCGTCCAACGTGAAAAAGCTCCTGGAGGACCGGGAGTGGGTCCGGAAAACGGAAGACGGGCTGGAGCTCGTGGAGCCGGTGAAGCTGCTCATGGAATGGTCCGAGAACTACTCTTTCCGGAAGAACAGGGTTCGGGATTGCTACTCGCTCAAACCGGCTGCCGACCTGGAAGCGGATCTGGCGGCGGTTTGCTTCAAGAGGAAGGTGCCGTATGCCCTGACGGGATTTTCTGCAGCGGCGCGCTATGCACCGATGGTGCGGTCTCCCCGCGCGATGGCCTACGTGGAGAAGCCATTGGACGAGATCCTGGCCGCTCTGGGCCTGAATGAGGTCACGAGCGGGGCGAACGTGACTCTGCTCGAACCGTATGACGAGGGAGTTTTCTACGGCGCCGAAATGGAGGAAGGGATCCGCCTGGCATCTCCCGTGCAGGTCTATCTCGACCTGAAGGGGTTCCGGGGGCGGGGGGAGGAGGCCGCCGAGAAACTGTTCGACGAGGTGATCCGCCCGCAATGGTGACGCGGAGGGACTATACGGCCGAGGCGGTGGCGGCGGCCAGGCGGGTATTGATCGAGCTGGTCCACCTGCTCGGCGAGTACCGCAACGATTTCGTCGTCGTGGGCGGATGGGTGCCGGAACTTCTCCTGGCGAGTCCGGGAGCACCGCACACCGGGAGCATGGATATCGATCTTGCCCTGGACCACAGGCGGTTGCGGGAGGGGGGATACCGAACGATACGGGACCTTCTTCTGGGGAGAGGTTACCGGCAGGGATCGCAGCCCTCTATTTTTCTTCGAGACATACCGGCAGGGAACGATTCGATCTTCGTGGAGGTCCATTTCCTTGCTGGAGAGTACGGAGGAACCGGCCGCGGTCGCCGGCACCAGAGGATGCCGGAGGTCCAGGCGCGCAAGGCGAGAGGATGCGATCTGGCGTTCACGGCTCCGAGGGAAATAAGGATCGAGGAGATACTTCCGGGTGGGGAAAGATGCCGTGGTCGTGCGCGTCGCCTCCATCATGCCCTTCCTCGTGATGAAAGGAATGGCGCTTGCCGATCGTCTCAAGGAAAAGGATCCGTGGGATATCTACTATTGCGTGCGGAACTATCCGGGGGGACTGGACGCCCTGGCGGAGGAGGTCCGTCCGCATGCGCGACGCGGCTTGGTCCGTGAGGGTCTGGGTAAGATCGCAAACGCCTTCGCATCCGTGGATCACATCGGTCCGGTGTCCGTGGCAGACTTCGAGGAGGTGTCCGATCTGGAAGAACGGGCGTTTCTATGCCGTGATGCATATGAATGGATCAACGCCATGTTGGAACGTGTGCGCCAGTTATCCGCGAGGCCGGATCCTACAGGGAAGAAGTAGACAGATGTTTGTCCGCCAATTCCATTCGGGCATAGCGCTTGCGGCCTTAGGAAGCGCGAAGGCGTAGGCGACGGTCGTCGCCGCGTTCACGGTGAGGGAGGAGCGGGGATCAAGCGGGGCCCGCACGGCCACCTTCCAGGTCGAGCCCGACATGGGCGTAGCGGTAGAGGGGACGGTCGCCGCCGACGTGCCCGGCGTGCCGGCGCAGCGCTGCCCGTCCACTCAAGGAAAGGGGCCGGCGATCACGGTGGCCGACGGCAACTTCATCGTGCCGATACATCCATTCCCCCTTCAGCACCTGCCTTCTCTCCGACTTCGACCGCACGTGGCGTCTCCTGGCCGCCTTCTGCAAGGCCGCGCCGGGGGTGTGAAGGGACCCGTATCTCTCGGGGGAGATCGAGTCGGTGCGGCTGGACGTGTCCGCGCTCGGCCTTGTTCCGTTGAGGCTCGAGAAGCGTGAAGTCTGGGATCCCGACAAGCATTTCTGGGGCGAGGAAGGGGAGCCGATCGCCGGTTCTCACGCGGTGCTCTCGTTCCCGCGTGCTGAAAATGGGTGCTGAAAATGGGTCTTGCAAAATAGAAGTTAGTTTCTATAATACAAGGAATGATCCGGCGGGCGGCACAACAGCTTGTTCTGAAGCGCTTGGAGGCCTATCCGGCCGTGTCGCTCGTCGGGCCACGCCAGTGCGGCAAAACCACCCTGGCCCGGATGATCGACGGGGACTATTTCGACCTGGAACAGCCGCCCGAACGCCTGCGTCTCGACCTCGAGTGGGAGGGGCTCATCGCCCGGAAGAACCTGGTCATCCTGGACGAGGCCCAATCCTGGCCTGAAATCTTCACCCGCCTGCGCGGAGCCGTCGACCGGGACCGCAAGCGCACGGGCCGCTTTCTGCTCCTGGGCTCCGTCTCACCCTCCCTCATGGCGCAGGTGTCGGAGTCGCTGGCAGGTCGGTTGTCGCTGGTGGAGCTGACGCCGTTTCTTTTGACCGAGCTGAAAGCGAAGGGGTCACGGGGTCGACGATGGCTTTGCGGCGGCTATCCGGACGGCGGTGTACTCGAAGCCACGCGTTTTCCGCGATGGCAGCGGGATTACCTGTCGCTCTTGTCTCAGCGTGACCTGCCGACCTGGGGCCTTCCGGCCAAGCCGCAGACGACGGATCGCTTGCTGCGCATGCTGGCCGTGCTGAACGGCCAGGCTTGGAACGCCTCGCAGGTGGGTCAAAGTCTCGGCCTGTCCTACCAGACGGTCAACAGCTACCTCGATTATCTCGTGGGAGCCTTCCTGATCCGGAGGTTGCCGCCGTACCAGGCGAGTCTCGGGAAACGATTGGTCAAGACCCATAAGGTTTACTGGCGGGATAGCGGCCTGCTTCATGCCTTGATGAACGTATCGGACGAGAAAACCTTGCTCGTTCAACCGTGGGTGGGCGCGAGCTGGGAGGGCTACGTCATCGAACAGGCGCTCGGGGTCCTTTCGGCCGAAGGGCGGACCTATGATGCCTGCTACTTCAGGACCAGCGATCGATACGAACTCGATCTCGTGCTGGACTTCGGGAAGGAACGATGGACCGTCGAGATCAAGCTGACATCTTCACCTGGGCCCGAAGACATGGCCCGATTGGACAAGACGGCCGACTTGATCAAGGCGTCGCGGCGCTTCCTGGTCTCGCAGACTCGTCGACCGAGCGGCTCCGGACGCCGGATCTCCTGCGATCTTCCGTCCTTCCTCGATCACCTCCGCGAGAACGGATCGTGAGGCGGACCACCTCTGGATTCATAGGTGCGATCGGCCGCAACGCCCGCTCGCTGGTCGCTTGCCGATCGGTGGTCTCCGGCATTCTCCATCACGGAGGCGCGGCGATTGGACGTCCCCGTCTACCGTGTGGACGTGGACAGGCTGGTTTCCGTCACGGGTCGGACGGGACCGCATGGGTCCCGGCCCCATGGGGTGCGCCTACAGGCTGCCGCCTCGCCTGGTGATCACGTATGTGAAGAGCCATCCCGGCCACGGATGTTATATTATGAATGTAAAACGTGCCCTGGAGGAGCACGAATTGGTACTATGGAGCAACTTTTTGCTTGACGCAGGTCTATCGTAGACGTAGAATGTGCCCTCAGAAGGCACGCAATGCGAACGAACAGTGCACCTCTCAAGACTTTGGGACCCCAGGCGGCCAACCTGGTCACGATGCTCCACGAACGGAGCCGTGCCGTCTTTCGCCTCGAGGATGTCCGGGACATCACGGGCCTCTCCGAGGTCTCCGCGAGGAGCTTCGTCCGCAAGCTCGTGGATCGGGGAGTGGCGGCCCGGCTAAAGCCCGGTCTCTACGTCCTGGTCCCCTTCGAGTTGGGGAGGGAGCGGAAGTACACGGGCAATCCTCTCGTCGTCGCCCGGGAGATCATGAACGGCGAGGATTACTACCTCTCCCACGCCACCGCCATGGAGATCCACGGCATGACGACCCAGCCTCAGCTCGTCATTATGGTGACCACGCCGAAGCCCCGGCGCGCCCTGACATCGTTGGGCGTGGAGTTCCGATTTATCCTTTGCCGGCGAGAGGCTCTCTTCGGTCTCACCGAACACTGGGTAACCAAGCAGGAGAAGGTGCGCGTGAGCGACCTGGAGCGGACGGTCATCGACGGGCTCAAGCAGACCGAGCATTGCGGCGGATTGACCGAGGTCGCCAAGGGCCTGTGGATGCGACGCCGGGACATGAACGTCGACCGACTCGTTCAGTACGCCAGGCGGATCGGCGTCGGCGCCGTCGTGCGTCGGCTTGGTTTCCTGCTGGAGACCTACGAGATGGCCGGACCGCCGGATCTGGACCGGCTGCGCAATGGACTGACGGCGACCTACGTCCGGCTGGACCCGGTCTTGCCGGCCGAGGGGAAACGTCTTCGCCGGTGGCGTCTCCAGCTGAACGGGGACCCCGAAGAACTCCGGGCCGTCGTGAGGACCTGACCCATGATTCCGCAGCGGGACCTCTCGCTTCTTTCCAATCGCCTCGCCGAGCGGGGAGGCCGGCGCATCCCGGAAACCGTCCTCGAGCGCGACTACTGCCTCTCGTGGTTCCTGGTCGGGTTGTCCCGCAGTCCGCTTCGGGATCGGCTCGCTTTCAAGGTCCACCTGGATCGACATTCCCACGAGAACAGCCATACATTCTATCTCGCTTACGAAGGTCCTCTTTCCCGGGCGCGCGGGAAGACCGTCAAGACCGACATCACGATCCGCGAGCGTATCGTCTTGGCCTTGGCGGAACGCCCGGTCCTGCGCGGGTACGAGGAGTACCGCGATCTGCCCGACGTGGGGGGTCATCACCCCGTCTGATACCAGCCAAGCGGAGCCAGGGAAGGCGACAGAGACGAATCCTGGAACCTAAGCCCCCTCGCCGGCAGCCGTTTGACGCAAATTCGTCAGGAGCAGAATATGATCATCACGGAGTACTGGCGTATTATGCATACAGGAGGATAAATCCATGTACAAAGCGAAGGCTTACTCCGCTGCCGGTGCGACATCGCCGCTTGCCCCCGCCACGGTCGCGCGGCGCGATCCGACCGAACAAGACGTACAGATCGAAATCCTCTTCTGCGGCATCTGCCACTCCGACCTCCACCAGGTGCGCAACGAGTGGAGCAGCCTCATGCCCACTGTCTACCCGATTGTCCCCGGCCATGAGATCGTCGGCCGTGTCACCAAGGCCGGCTCCGCAGTCGCCAAGTTCAAGCCCGGCGACCTCGCCGCGGTCGGCTGCATGGTCGACTCCGACGGCACCTGCCCCGAGTGCCGGGCCGGCCTCGAGCAGTTCTGCCCGAACATGACCCTCACCTTCAACTCCCCGGACAAGCACCTCGGAGGCGTGACCTACGGTGGCTACTCCGAGAGCGTGGTCGTCGACGAGCGCTTCGTCCTGCGCGTCCCTTCCAACCTCGATATCGCCGGAACCGCGCCTCTCCTCTGCGCCGGAATCACGACATACTCGCCCATGCGCCGATGGGGCATAACCAAGGGCAAGAAAGTCGGCGTGGTCGGTCTCGGCGGACTGGGCCACATGGGCGTGAAGTTTGCGCATGCGCTCGGAGCCCACGTTGTCGTCTTCACGACATCACCCGACAAGAAGGAAGACGCGCTCCGCCTCGGCGTCGATGAAGTCGTCCTCTCCCGCAATGCCGACGAGATGCGGAAGCACGCCGGCAGCTTCGACTTCATCCTCGACACCGTCTCCGCCGATCACGACATCAACGCCTACCTCCAACTCCTCCGCCGAGACGGCAACATGACCCTCGTCGGCGCGCCGCCGAAGCCTCTCGCCGTAGCCGCCTTCGGCCTTCTGTTCGGACGCCGCAGCCTCTCCGGCTCGATCATCGGCGGTATCCCCGAGACCCAGGAGATGCTCGACTTTTGCGGCGCACATAACATCACCGCCGATGTCGAAATCATCCCCATCCAGAAGGTCAACGAAGCTTACGAGAGACTGCTCAAATCCGATGTGAAGTACCGCTTCTCCATCGATATGGTTTCTCTCAAATCCGGGTAACCGGCATGGCTCACGGCCTGGTCGGTCTCGATTCGTCGCGTCAGGACGCCGACGTGGGGGTCGTCGAGAATCCCCATGGGGCCGAGGGCGACTTCCACCTCCTGTTCGCGGTAGGTCGCCAGGAGGGCGCCATTCTGCCCGTGAACGGCTGCATGGACGATCCCGATCTATCATTCCCCTCGGGGAAACAGGACCATCTATCCGTAGTTTCCCCATCGCGGATATTTCAGGAAGGTGTCTGATGACCGACTCCCATGACCTGCTGGAACGGCTGTGCAACCTCCCGGGCGTCACGGGGTTCGAGGGGCCCGTCCGGGAGGCGATCGCCGAAATCGTCAAGCCCTTCGTCGACGAGATGCGGGTGGATACGCTCGGGAATCTCATCGCCGTGCGGCGGGGATCTTCCAACTTCAAGCTGATGCTCGACGCGCACATGGACGAGATCGGGTTTGGCACCTGCCTTCTCTCCGACTTCGATCACACGTGGCGGCTCCTGGCCGCCTTCTGCCGGGCCGCGCCGGGGGTGTGAAGGGACCAAAGGCGGTATTTATGCGACAAATCAAGATGACCATCGGTTCCGTGGTGCTCGAGGCCGAACTCCTCGAGACGCCCACGGCCGAGGCAATCTGGAATGCCTTGCCGTTCATCTCCCGGGCGAATACCTGGGGCGAGGAAGTGTATTTCTCCACTCCGGTCAAAGTGGAATTGGAGTCCGACGCCCGGGATGTCG
>Ga0154792_181_pt1 | contig 16727 bp, 10 predicted proteins | sample Rifle2008BG16ft_FD_105800 | JGI IMG/M metagenome (GOLD analysis project Ga0154792, IMG submission 105800) | Deltaproteobacteria bacterium RBG_16_64_85 | reverse complement strand
GTCAAGCCCAGGCTCCTGGGCCACTGGGGAACCACCCCCGGGCTCAACTTCATCTATGTCCACCTCAACCGGGTCATCAAGGAATACGACCTGAATATGATCTACGTCTGCGGCCCCGGACACGGGGGGCCCGGCATCGTCGCCAACACGTACCTCGAGGGGACCTACAGCGAGGTTTACCCGGACGTCTCGCGGGACGAGGAAGGGATGAAGCGCCTTTTCACGCAATTCTCTTTCCCCGGCGGGATCCCCTCCCACGTCGCCCCGGAGACCCCGGGTTCGATCCACGAGGGGGGCGAGCTCGGGTACGCCTTGAGCCACGCCTTCGGCGCCGCCTTCGACAATCCCGACCTGGTCGTCGCGTGCGTCGTGGGAGACGGAGAAGCGGAAACGGGGCCGCTGGCGACCGGCTGGCATTCGAACAAGTTCCTCAACCCGGCGCGCGACGGAGCCGTGCTGCCGATCCTCCATCTCAACGGGTACAAGATCCAGAACCCCTGCATCCTCGCCCGGATTCCCCGGGAGGAGCTCGAACATCTTTTCCTGGGCTACGGCTACGCCCCCCGCTTCGTCGAGGGGGAGGAGCCTGAGGCAATGCACCAGGCGATGGCCGAGGCTCTCGACGGGGCTGTCGGGGAGATCCGGCGAATCCGGGAAAAGGCGCGCGCGGCAGGCGACGCGGCGCGTCCCCGCTGGCCGATGATCGTCCTGCGGACGCCCAAGGGATGGACGGGGCCGAAAGAGGTCGACGGCAAGCCCTCGGAGGGGACGTGGCGTTCCCACCAGGTCCCCTTCTCCGAGATGGCCTCCCGCCCGGACCACGTGAAGCTTCTCGAAGAGTGGATGCGAAGCTACCGCCCGGAGGAGCTGTTCGACGAGCGCGGCCGCCTGCGCACCGAGCTCGCCGGGCTGGCGCCGGAAGGGAGCCGGAGGATGGGGGCGAACCCGCACGCCAACGGCGGGACCCTCCTGCACGACCTTCGGATGCCCGACTTCCGGGAGTACGCCGTCGATGTTCCCGCCCCGGGGGCCGTCGAGGCCGAAGCGACCCGGGTCCTGGGGACGTTCCTCCGGGACATCCTGAGGCTCAACGCTGAATTCCGGAATTTCCGGGTCTTCGGCCCCGACGAAACGGCCTCCAACCGGCTGGGAGCGGTCTTCGAGGCCACCGGCAAGGCGTGGGTCGCCGGACGCCTCCCCACCGACGAGGGACTATCCCCCGACGGGCGGGTCATGGAGATGCTCTCCGAGCACCAGTGCCAAGGGTGGCTCGAGGGGTACCTGCTCACCGGCCGGCACGGGATCCTCTCCTGCTACGAGGCGTTCATCCACATCGTGGACTCGATGTTCAACCAGCACGCGAAGTGGCTCAAGGTCACGCGGGACATCCCGTGGCGGCGCCCGATCGCATCCCTGAATTACCTCCTCACCTCCCACGTCTGGCGGCAGGACCACAACGGCTTCAGCCACCAGGACCCCGGCTTCATCGACCACGTGGTGAACAAGAAGGCGGACATCATCCGCGTCTACCTCCCCCCCGATGCGAACACCCTCCTGTCGGTGGCCGACCATGCCTTGAGGAGCCGCGACTACGTCAACGTCATCGTCGCCGGGAAACAGCCCGCCCCCCAATGGCTCTCCATGGATGCGGCGATCCGGCATTGCACGGCGGGGATCGGGATCTGGGAGTGGGCGAGCAACGACCGCGGAACCGAGCCCGACGTGGTGATGGCCTGCGCCGGAGACGTTCCGACCCTCGAGACGCTCGCGGCGGTCTCCCTGCTGCGGAGGATGGCGCCCGGGCTCCGGATCCGGGTCGTCAACGTGGTGGACCTCATGTCCCTCCAGCCGCAGAGCGAGCACCCGCACGGCCTCTCCGACAAGGAGTTCGACGCGATCTTCACGAAGGACAAGCCGATCATCTTCGCCTTCCACGGATACCCGTGGCTCATCCACCGCCTGACCTACCGGAGGACGAACCACGGGAACCTCCACGTGCGCGGCTACAAGGAGGAGGGGACGACCACGACCCCCTTCGACATGGTGGTCCTGAACGACCTCGACCGGTTCCACCTGGCGGGGGACGTGATCGACCGGGTGGCGGCGCTGGGGGCGAAGGTCGCTTACGCCAAGCAGGAGATCCGGGACCGGCTCCTCGAGCACAAGCAATACATCCATCGTCACGGGGAGGACATGCCGGAGATCCGCGACTGGAAGTGGACGCCATGAGCGTCCTCGTCTTGAACGCGGGGTCGAGCACCCTCAAGTTCACTCTCTTTTCCGGGCGTTCCACGGAACCGATGGCGGAGGGGACCGTCGAGGAACCCACGCCCGAGGCGGATCTGAAGGATGCGGTTTCCGGGGTTCTCGACGCGATCCGGGACGACCTCGCCTCCGACCCGGTCGTCGCCGTCGGCCACCGGGTCGTCCACGGGGGAAGGGTCTTCACGGAGAGCGTGCCGATCGATGACAGGGTGTTGGAGGAGATCGAGCGCCTCTCGGATCTCGCCCCCCTGCACAATCCCCCGGCCTTGGCGGCGATCGGGTCGGCGCAACGTGCGATCCCCGGCGTCCCCCACGTCGCCGTCTTCGACACGGCCTTCTTCGCGGACCTTCCCCCCCACCGGCACGTCTACCCGCTGCCGTACGAATGGTACGCGGAGCGCGGGATCCGCCGCTTCGGCTTCCATGGGATCAGCCACGCCTACTGTGCCGGGCGGGCGGCGGAATTCCTCGGCCGGCCGCTTATCGGGTTCCGCGCCGTCACCTGTCATCTCGGGAACGGCTGCTCGGCGACGGCCACGCTCAGCGGGAAAGCGCTCTCCACTACGATGGGGTTTACCCCGTTGGAGGGACTCGTGATGGGAAGCCGCGCGGGGTCGGTCGACCCCGGGATCCTGCTCTACGCGATGGAGCGGATGGGACTCTCCGCGGGGGAACTCGGCGAGATCCTGCAACGGCGCAGCGGTCTCTTGGGCGTGTCGGGAGTCTCGTCCGATTTCCGGGCGGTCCAGGAAGCGGCGAAGGAAGGAAACGGGCGGGCCCGGCTGGCCCTCGCGATCTACGCCGACTCCGTCCGGTCTGCGATCGGAGCGCTCGCCGTCGCGCCGGGTGGTGTGGATGCGCTCGTCTTCACCGCCGGCGTGGGGGAGAACGCGGCGGACTTGAGGGAGGAGATCTGCCGGGGGCTTGCATGTCTCGGATTGCGGCTCGACCCGGAGCGCAACAGGACAATGCGCCCGGACGCGGATCTTGCGGAGACCGGCTCCTCCGGGCGAATCCTCATCCTCCACACGCGGGAAGACCTCCACATCGCCCGCGAGGCGCTCCGGGTATCCGGAGGGGTCGGTTCATAGGTCGCGAATCCGTTACACGAAGCTCTCGACGGAATCCGCGTGCTCAGGCGCGGAATCCCGCGGAACCGTGGATGGGTCTTCGCGGAGGTCGATCCGTCGGAAGACCCGCACAACGACCGGATCGAACTGCCGGCCCGCAAGTTTCACGATGTGGGCCATGGCAAAATCCGCGCTCAATTCCGACCGATAGGGCCGTTTCGATGTCAGGGCGTCGAACACATCGGCCACCGCGAGGATGCGGGCGCCAAGCAAGATGGCTTCCCCTGACAGCCCCCGCGGATATCCTTTTCCGTCGAACCACTCGTGGTGCTGCGCCACGATGGGAACGACCTCCCGATAGGGCGGGATCGGCTGCAGAATAAGGGCTCCCTTTTCCGGATGCTGCTTGACAGAGGCATACTCCGAATCCGTCAGGTGTCCCGGCTTGTCCAGGATGGCTCCGGGAACGGCGATCTTTCCGATGTCGTGGAGCAGTCCCGCCCGATGCAGGATGTCGATATCCGCCACGGCGAGCCCCATGGCCTTGCCGATTTTCAACGAAAGGTTCGTCACCCTCTCGGAATGTCCCGCGGTCCAGGGGGACTTCGCGTCGACGGTTCGAGCCAGGGCAACCATGGTCCCCCAGTTGAGCTGATCGAGTTCCTCGACCAGGTGCGCATTGGCCAGGGCGACGCCGACCTGGTCCGCGATCTGACGTCCCCGGATCAGGTCCTCTTTCTCCCGGCCCGGGCCGTTCCCGTATCCCAGCGCGAGAACGCCGGTCAGGACATCCTTGTGGAAGACGGGAAGGAGGTGGAATGTCGAGAAATCGTTCCCCGACATGGAGGAAATCAGGCTTTCGAAGCCGTCTCCCGGCTTCACGGTCAGCGCCTCGACGGTTGCCCCGAGTCTTCGGATTTCCTCGGGTGTGAAGACCGTCCGGAAGGAAACCGGCTCCGGGGAAGACCCGGCGTCCGGGGCATCGACATAGGTGCGCGCCGTGCCGGCTCCCGGGCCGTCCATCAGGGAGAGGGCGAAACGATCGCACGGGATCACGGACCCTAAATTCGCGGCAACGACGCCGGCGATCTTCTCCTTATCCAGCGCGGTAAGAACCGACCGGACGATCCTGCCGGTTCCGGTCAGGGCGTTGAACTGCTTCGCCAGGCGGTCCGACATGGCGTTGAAGGAGCCGGCGAGCTCCTCGAACTCGTCGCCGCTTGCGACCTCGACCCGGGCGTCGAATTCCCCCCGGCTGATCTTTTGGGTCCCTTCCTGGAGCCTGGCCAGGGGAACGAGGCTCCTGCGGATCTGAACAATGCTCAGCAGCGTGACCACCAGGAGAGTGAGCATGACGATCAGGACAAACGTCCGCGTGAAGGTTTTTATCGCCGCGAAAGCCTTCCCCTTGGGTTGGCTGACCACGACCGTCCAATCCTCGGAAAGGAAGTTGGCCTTGAGAAAGATCGACCGGTAGTTGACGATCGAGGTATCGTCCTCCCCGTCCCACTCGAACCGGCCGGAAATCGCGCGCCGCACCTCGTCCTTGACGCGCCGGGCGACCGCCGCCGGCAACGGCTGGAGACTGTAGAGGATGCCCCCGTTCGGATCCAGGATCGCGTGGTTGCCCTCCGACGGCATGAAGCTTTCCGTGATTTCCCCCAGGTAATCCGGGTGGATTTCCCCCACCAGAATCCCTTGTTCCGGCACCCGCCGGTCGGCTGCCACGGCCATGTACGCACGGGAAGGCGCCCCGGCGTCCCCCTGGACGAAGACCGCCCCTTTCCCGGAAGCCAGGTGCTTCCGCAAGGCATCGGTCCGTTGCGGGACCGGGCACGGAGTCCCGAACAGAGGTTCCGCTCCCGAACGCTCCCGGAAAAGGGTCAGGCCGCGGAAATGCCGCTCCCGGGTCAAGCGGGTGTCCCTTTCCGTCGCTCCGGAAGATCGGAGCCCGTCCGGAGATACCGCCAGCGCGGCCAATTCGACGTGAAGGGGGGACAACTCCTGGTGGATCTCCATGCCGATATTCTTGCAGACCTGGTGCAGACGTTGATCGGTCTGGTCCTTCAGGCTGACGGACATCTCCCAGATGGAGAGGGCCGCGAGAGTGACGATCGGGAAGAGGGCGCACAACAGGAAGAGACCGAGGATCCGCTTCGCAACGACGCCGCGCAGGGAGGAAAAGGTCGGTTCCATGCCGGTTCCCGGTCAGTACTTGGAGGCCAGGTTCACGAATGCGCCGGATCTTGCCCGGACGATATCGTCCAGACTTCTGGGATTATCCAATCTCTTTTGCGTCAATCCATCGGCGCCCATGCTGTAGAGGTCATAGTCCAGGCTGAGCGGCTTGTCGGCCCCGTCCCTGCGGGCGTTGGGATAGGCGGGGGGGTTATCGTTCGCCAGATTCAGGTACCGGAAAGGCCTGTTCCACGGGTCGAGAAATGGGGGAGACTGTGTGATGGTTTGTCCTTGCGTGTCTAATAATGGAACGGGTGCGAGATTGTCAAGGGCATCCGGCAGGCGCATGTTTTCAAGCTCATACTGCTTGATGGCGTTTTCCAGCAGCCGGATATTCTTAATGGCGAGCTTGTTGGCCAACTCGTTGATATAGTTGGTATAAACGGGAATGGCAATGGCCGCCGAGATGCCGATGATGACAAGGACAATGATGATTTCCACGAGGGTGAATCCCCTGCGGCCGATCGAATCGATGCCCCTCCGGACCATTTCCACCACCTGTAAGACGCCGGGACTCTCTCTTGCCTGGCCTCCTTTTTCCCTTCACCGGTTCTATTCGGAAAAACAACTTGTAAACTTTACCGTTTCCCGCACGGCAACCGGGGAGGAGGAGGAAACCGAAACCGTGCCGGCGGCGTGTCACGAGAGCGGGAAGTGGCACGCCACCTGGTGGGCGGGTCCGGCGGACGCAAGCTGCGGTGCGGACGCAGGGTCCGTGCAGACGGCGGGACGGCCATTGGCCTCGTAGACCGGGCAGCGGGGGGCGAACCGGCAGCCGGCGGCCGGCCTCTCGAAATCGAAGACCCCCCAGCTCCTCCCCGATGACCGGTGGGCTTGCCGGAACACCTCGCTGCTCTGCTTTTCGACAAGAGAGGACCAGAGGATGCGCGTGTACGGGTGGCGGGGGGCGTGGGCGATGCTCTCCGACAACCCGATCTCCACGATCTTTCCCAGGTACATGACGGCCACCTTGTGGCTCAGGAGCTCCACCACACGCAGGTCGTGCGAGATGAACAGGTACGACAGGCCGAGACGCTTCTGAAGGTCCAGCAGGAGATTGACGACCTGGGCCTGGATGGAAACGTCGAGCGCGCTCGTCGGCTCGTCCGCCACGAGGAACCGCGCCCCGACGGCAAGGGCGCGGGCGATCCCCACCCGCCGCTTTTCGCCGCCCGAAAGCTCGTCGGGGAAGCTCGGGAGCTTGCTCGCCTTCAGGTTCACCTGGTCGAGGAGCTCGGCGGTTCTCCGTTCGACTTCCGCATCGGTCAGCCGGTGGTGAAGAAGGATCGCCTCGGAGAGGATGTCCCGGACGCGCATCTTCGGGTTCAGGGCCGCATCGAGATCCTGGAAGATCATCTGCATCCGGCTCCGCAAGGCCCGGAGCTCCTCCGGGGGGAGGGCGGTGATCTCCTTCCCCTCGAAGAGGATGCTCCCCGAGGTGACCGGGGTGAGCCCCAGGATCGTCCGGCCCACGGTCGTCTTCCCGCATCCGGACTCTCCCACGAGCCCCAGGATCTCCCCCTCCTTGATATAGAAGCTCACGTCGTCCACCGCGGGGATGAGCCGCTCTTCTCCCGAAAGCGGGGAGAACCATCCCCGGCGCTGGAAGAAATATTTCTTCAGACGGCTCACTTCCAGGATCGTCCCAGGCATCGCGCTCCTCTTAACTCCCCCCGTAGAGCCAGCAGCGGACCGCGTGTCCGGGGGCGATTTCCGACAGGGGGGGTAGGAGCGAAGCGCACTCCTTTTCGACCGCGTCGGTCACCCGGCTGCAGCGCCCGTAAAAACGGCACCCGTTCGGGACATGAATAGTATCCGGCACGTCCCCCGGGATCGCCTGGAGGGGCTCCTTCCCCCGGATGTTCCGATCGCCGGGGACCGAGGCCAAAAGCGCCGCGGTATACGGGTGGCCGGATTCCGGCCCCGCCGCCAGGACTTTTCGCACCGGCCCGTACTCCACCACCATCCCGCCGTACATCACCGCCACGCTGTCGGAGAGGCGGCGGATAACGCCGATATCGTGGCTGATGAGCATCGTCGTGACCCCGAGGTCCGCTTTCAGTTCGGCGAGCAGGTCCGCGATCTTCGACTGGATGGTGGCGTCGAGCCCCGTCGTGGGCTCGTCCGCGATCAGGAACGAGGGCTCGCAGGAAAGCGCCATCGCGACCATCGCCCGCTGGCACATCCCGCCCGACAGGGCCCGCGGATAGTTGTCGAACCGAAGCCTCGGGGAATCCATCCGGACCCGCTCGAGCCAGTAGAGAGTGCGCTCCCTGCCTTCCGCCTCGCCCTTGTAAGGCGTGTGAAGCCGGATCGCCTCCGTGATCTGCCGTCCCACGGAGAGGAACGGATTCAGCGACGACTTGGGGTTCTGGAAGATCATCGCGACCGCCTTGCCGCGGACCTTGCCCATCAGGCGCTCGACGTTTTTCTGCCATCCCACGACGTCCTTGCGCACTTCCACGACCCGGCCGTCGGCCTCGGCGAGCTCCACGTAGTCGTCAAGGTTCTGGAGCAGGTTCTTCCGGATGCCGTCGGTCTTGAGCCCGATCCGGCCTGCGATGACGCCCGGCGCGGCGCCGACGAGCCCCATGACGGAGAGCGCCGTGACGCTCTTGCCGCTGCCGCTCTCCCCCACAACGCCGAGCGTCTCCCCTTTCCGGATCTCGAAGCTCACGCCGTCCACCGACCGGATGAAGGCCTGACGGCCTTTGGAAAAGAAATACGTCTTCAGGTTTTCGATTTTCAGAAGGGGGGGGGCACTCAATAGGCCGCCTTCCGCTCGAGCAGGTTGTTGAGCCCGTCCCCGAGGAGATGGAACCCCAGGATGGCGAGAAGGATCGCCAGCGCCGGGACGGTGGACGGCCAGAAGTTCCCCTGGAGGAAGTAGTTCGCCCCCGACTGGACCATGTTCCCCCACGAAGGCGTGGGCTCCTGGACGCCGAACCCCAGGTAGCTCAAGCTCGTCTCCACGAGAATGGCCTCGCCCATTCCCAGCGTCGCCCGGATGATGAGCGACGCCCGGCAATGGTGCCACAGGATGTGCTTGAGGACGATGGTGCGCCGCGGCAGCCCCAGGCCTTCGGCCGCCTCGATGAAGTTCTTCTCCTTCAGGAACCGGATCTTGCCCTTGACGAGCGAAACGGCCGCCGGGATGTTCGTCAGCCCCGCGACGACCATGATGTAGTAGATGTCCGGCTTGAACGCGGCGACGACCAGGAGAATGAGCACCAGGCGCGGGAACGAGTCCACCAGGTTGGAAAACCAGGTGATGACCGTTTCGGCCCGCCCCTCGCGATATCCCGCCAGCACCCCCAGGGCGGCGCCGGGCACGATCGCGACGGCGATGGCCAGAAGACCCGGCAGGAAGTAGGCCTGGATCCCCAGGATCAGCCGCGCGAAGATGTCCCGCCCCATGAAATCGGTCCCCAGGAGGTGACCGGCCGTCCCCGGCGGGGCGAGCAGAAGGTCAAGGTCCAGCGCCTCGGGGTCGTGCGGCAGGAGGCAGAACGCCCCGGCGACATAGGAGGCCGCCACGAGGAATACGATCAGCAGGCCGTAGCCGACAAAGAGGAGGTCGATGGCCTCCGCCTTCCGGAAGAAGCGGAGGCCGGAGGAGTCTGCGTTCTCCCCCGGCGTCTGGACGTATCGCTTCCTCAAGCGGTGCGCCTTTCGATCGTTTCCCGCGACGCCCCGGGATTGACCGCGACGTAGACGAACCGTTGAAGGAGGCTCCCCGTCCGCACGAAGACGGCCGCAATGACCGCGATCCCCATGATGACGGGAAAGTCCCGGTCCTGGGCCGCCTGCCAGGCCATCCTCCCCATCCCGGGCCAGTTGAACACCTGCTCGACGATCACGGCGCCGCCGAGGAGAAACGGTATCTTCGACGCCACGATCTCCGTGACCGGAATCAAAAACCCCTCCCTGTACGCGTGTTTCCAGACCGAGGCCCCCTTGGCGCGCGCGGTCCGGACGTAATCCTCGGACAGGACGCGCCCCATCTCTTCCCGGAGGTGGCGGATGACCTCGCTCAGCGTGCCGTTGCCCAGGCCCAAAACGACGATGGGCAGAAGGAGGTAGAGCCGGTTCGGCCCTCGCGCGGCGCCCGAAGACCCGAATGCCAGGGGAAAAAGCCCGAACTTGTGCATGAAGAGATAGATCACGACGTATCCGAGCCAGAAGACGGGGAGGGCGGACACAACGTAAGCGGCCATCGTCAGCGGAAAGGAGACCCGGTTCAGGCCGCGCACCGCGGCGTACAGGGCGATGGGAATGGCGACCAGGAGCGTGACCGCCATGGAGCCCAGCGTGAGGAGGAGCGTGTTGAGGCCCACCCGCAAGATCTCTTCAAGGACGGGGAGGCCCGTGCGGATGGAGGCGCCGAAGTTCCCCCGGAGCATCCCGAACGGGTCGCCCGGCGACAGGTACAGGATGCCGAAGACAACCACGCTCACTCCCAGAAGGAGGAGCGCGGTCACGGCGACCTCCCGGGCCAGGACCCGGGCGACCGGCTTGACGCCTTTAAGGTTCAATAAACCAATCGTCCGCGTACGAGAAGAACTTGTACGGTTGAATCGCCACGTGCCGGATCTTCTTGTTGTACGCCGTGTAGTTCGTCAGGGTCCAGAGGAAGGTGTACGGGTTCTCCTCGGCGAGGACCGCGTGAAGCTTCCGGTTGAGCGTCCGGCGCTTTTCGTGGTCGAGGGTCAGCTTGCTCTCCATGAGGAGGCTGTCCACTTCCGGGTTCGAATAGCCGCCGAAGTTGTTCTTCCAGGGGCCGATCTCGGCGGTGAGGAACAGGGAGGAGATATCCGCCGAATCGTCGAAGACCCAGGTGGCGAAGATGATGTCGAAATCGTGCTCGAAGAAGACGTTCCCCTTCCACGCCTGCCACTCCTCGAACTCCACCTTGATGTCGACGCCCACGTTCTTGAGATAGTTCCGGAAGGCGAGCACGACGCGCTTGACGGCCTCGCTCTCCTTCTCGATCGGGACCTTGAGCGTCAAGGCGAGCTTCTTCCCTCCCTTCTGCAGGATCCCGTCCGTCCCGGGCGAAAAGCCCGCCTCCTTGAGAAGCGCGGCGGCCGCCTGGGGGTCGAAGGGCAGGGGCGCCACGTCGAGGTTGTAGGCCCAGCTCCCCGGCGCGAAGGGACCGGAGATGATCGTCCCCTGTCCGCCGAAGAAGGAGTCGAGCATCTCCTGGCGGTTGAGCGCGTAGGTGAACGCCTTCCGGACACGCCGGTCGGAGAGAAACGGGTTGCGCAGGTTGTACCCGAAGAAGGAGTACGACAGGGCGTTGTACGGCTGGAGGACGAAGCGCTTGTCCCCCTGGATCTCGGGCAGGTACCGCGGGTTCACGAGCACGATCATGTCGATGGCGTTGAACATGAGCGCCTGCGTCATGATGTTCTGGTCGGCGAAGGGCTTGGCGACGATCGTGTCGATGTGGGGACGGCCCTTGAAGTAGGCGTCGTTCGCCGCGAGCGTGATCTCGCCGTCTCCCGCGACGGACTTCAGCTGATACGGCCCGGTCCCGATGGGACGGCGCACGAACGGGTCTTCCCGCGTGAGAAACGTCGGGTTGGCCGGGCCGTGCTTCGGGATGACCTTGAAGGTGAACTTGGCCAGGGCGTTGAGAATCGGCCGCTTGAGAGTGAACCGGACGGTGTGGTCGTCGACCTTCTCCACGCTCTCGATGAACTCGTACCGGACTTTCAAGGGGGTGATGGTCTTCGGGTGCATCATGATGTTGTAGGTGAAGACCACATCGTCCGCCGTGAAGGATTTGGGCGCTTCGCCGGGCCGTACCTGCCAGGTTACGTCCTTGCGCAGGAAGAAGACGTAGGTGCGCCCGTCCTTCGAAACGTCCCAGCGCTCGGCGAGCTCGGGGACGATCTCCTGCTTCTCGTTGATCCCCACCAGCCCGTTGAAGACGAGCTCCGTGATCCGGAGAGACACCATCTCGTTGCTGGTGACGGGGTCCAGGGTCGCCGGACGGCCGTACTCGCCGTAGTTCAGGGTCCCCCCGTTCGGCCGGCCGTCCTTCCCGGGACCCGCCGCCCACGCCGAGGCGGCGGTCAAGCCGAATACGAACAAAATAACGACCGATAACCTTTTCATAACGTCCTCCTCCCTGTGGATCGTTCCGGTGCCTATAAAATTCTCACGTCCCCCGGGCTCTTCTGCTCCCGGGAGTAGATCCCCTGAAGGGCTTCCTGGATCTGGCGCACGGCCGGAAAGCTCTTGCTCATCTCGAAATAGATCTCCTGGGCCTCGGAGAATTTCTTGACCCGGTAATACGCCTCGGCGAGGGCGGCGAGCATCTCGGGGTCGTTCGACTCGATCTTGTTCTTGTTCCCCTTGTCCCGCCCCGCCTCGAGATGGAAGAGGGCCTTCGCGTACTCCTTCCGGGACAGGTAGTGCCGGCCAAGGGCGAAATGGAGCGCCCGGAACCGCTTCCCCTCCCCCGCCTCCGCAAGGGCCGAGGCGCGGCCCACGATGTCCTGGCAGTCGGCGGCGACCCGATCGCACGCAAGGATGATCTCGGCGAGGAGGTCGGAGTCGGCCGGCTGCTTCCGGGAAAAATCGTCCCAGAGCCGCATCGCCTCGCCTTTGCCCCCCGCCGCGTACCGGTCGGCCGCCTTCCGGACGGTCGCCCTGTCTTTGTAGGTTTGCGGCATCTTCGAGGCGGCAAAGAAGGCGTCGTTCGCCCGCTCGGACGGCCCGCCGGTCCCCAGCAGGGCATACGCCTCCTCGAGGTAGTACGCCGCCGCATCCCTGGTCGCGGGGGAAGCGGCCGCCTTTCCGAGCCAGACGATGCTCGCCTTCCCGTAGAGAGTCGCGAGGCCATCGAGCAGCGCGAGGTCGTAGAAACGGATGACCTTGTCTTTCCCCAGGATTTCCTCGCGGGAGAAGGCCTTGAGGTCCGCTGACGCAAGGAGATCGAGCCCCTTCTCGGTCCGCCCGGCCCGGGCGTAAACGCCGACGATGCTCTTCAAGACCCGCATCGACGGCCTCCTGCCGGACTTCGCAAGCGCGCCCAAGGCCTCCTCGCACATCGGCACGGCATCCTTTTCACCGAGCCCGGCCGAGAAGTACGCCGCCGCGAGCTCGGTTTTGACCTCCAGGTCGGCCGCGTCCACGCCGGACCAGAAGCTCTTCGCCTTCTGCGCCTCGCCCAGCCTGTAGTGGCAAAGCCCCAAGCCGATGGCCGCGATGGCCTCCTCCGCCGTTCCTTTCCCCGCCTTCGCGCGGAACTTCGTCAATTGCGTCTTCGCTTCCCCGGGCCTTCCCGCCGCAAGGAGAGTCTCGCCCAGATACAGGTCCGCCAGGGAGCTTCCGCCCCGGCCCCTTTCACCCGAGAGCGTTTTCAGGTAATCGAGGTGGACGGCCACGGAGGTCCGGTAAAGCGCGCGGTGAAGCGCGGCGTTCTTCAGATAGGCGGCGCCCAGGATCAGAGCCGCCTGTCCCGGCGCGCCGGACCCGGCCGAGGAAAGGTACGGCTGAAGCACGCCGGCGGCCTCCCCGTAATGGCGTCTCTCGAAAAGCTTCGTTCCTCGAGCCACGGGGTCGTCCGCGCAGAAGGCCACGCTTGCCCCGGCCAGACAGAGGAGAACGGCGGAAGCACCCCGGAAACGGCGGAGGCAGGTCCCCGTCATTGATACGGCGCCTTATTCTTGAGCTTCGCGATGAACATGTGGTCCCACTGGTCGACCAGGGCGCGGAAGGCGAGCAGGCCGTCCGGCGAACAGTTCAAATCGTGGTTCATCTTCGTCCCGGTCCTTACGGGACGTTCGGTTCCGGACTTGAAGTCCACGATGTAGATCGGGTTGTACTCCTGTCGATCGTTTTTCACGTAGACGATCCCCGCGCTGTCGGGCATCCAGGCGGGCCCCGTCTCCACGTCCGGGATGACGTCCTCGGCCACCACCTTGGCGGCGAGCCCCTCGCCCTCCCCGGGGTCCGTCCCGTCGGAGGCAACCACGAGGATGGACCAGACGTTCGGATCGCCTGCGGGGTTGTAGTTCGAGTAAAAGGCGATCTTCGTCCCGTCCGGCGACCAGACGGGCCGGAGGTCGTCCCAGGGCCACGATGTCAGGGCTCTTCCGGTCTCCCGCCCCCCCGGCAGGACCACGGCGTCGATCAAGTAAATATCGTGGTTTTCGTTGCTGCCGTGGGTGACGGCGATCTTTTTCCCGTCCGGCGACCACATCGGGTAGAGATACGACATCCCTCCCGGCGTCAGGCGCGTCGCCGTCCGGTTCGACACGTCCATGAAGTAGAGGTCCCCTTTCCCGGTGCGGCCCGACACGAAGACCACCAGGTTGTCGGCAGCGGGCGACCAGTGCGCGTGCCCATCCTTCTCCTTATGGTCGGTCAGTCGCGTCGCTGTCCGACCGCCGAGGTCCCGCAGGAAGAGGTCGTAGTTCCCTTCCCCTCCGTTGCTCATGAACACGAACCGTTTCCCGGAGGGGGACCAGCTGATCCCCGCGTTGTAGCTCTCCTCGCCGGAGTCGCCCGGAAGAAGGAACGGCCTTTCGCCGCCGCCTTCGCCCTGGTGATAAATCGTATCCGCCAACGTGCCGTCCGGCCGCACGATGACGATCTCCTTCCCGTCCCCCCGGCTCCGCTCGAAGGCAATGAGGGAGCCGCCGGGAGACCACGCCGGGTTGGAATCGTTGCTGCCCGGCGCAAGTCCGGCCAAGGGACGGACATGCAGGGGTTCTATCGGGTCCGGCTGGTTTTCCGCCGGGGACCCCGCGGCGATCCCGAGAGCGACGAGTACAACCGCCGTCGCGGCGCGGGCGGCGACGCGATGCCGCCGCCGGGCCCACGTCGTCCGTTCCCTCATGATCCGTTACATCTTGTCCCGGATCTGGTCCCAGTACTTCCTGGCCGCCTGGCGGCTCTGTTCGAAGGCGCCGTGCCCTTCGAGCTTCGACGGGAAAAAGTCAAAATAGTCCCGCCACGCGTTGTTGGCGCCGTCCAGAAGCGAGGCCTTCTTCGTCATCAGGTAGAGCTTGTGATAGGACAGGGCCGTGTAGTAGTAGGTATCGTGCACCGCCTCCTCGTGCCGCTGGGTCGGGAAAAACCGCATGTTCTGCCGGGCCGTCTGCAGGTTCTGGAGCGCCTTGGTGAAGTTCTGGGCGGCGGCCTCCTTGTCCCGGTTCACGAGCTCGTTCCCCTTCTCGTAATAGGCGTGCCCCAGGTTGGTGAACATCACGGCGAACTGCTTGTAGATGAGTTGGCGGTTCGCCGGCAGGAAGAGGACGTTCTCGAACTCGCGGATCGCCGCCCCGAAGTCGTTCCTCTCGTCGAGGTAGATCTTCCCGAGCCGGCCGTGAGCTTCCGAATAATCGGGGTGCTCCTTCTCCGTCGCGCCGTACGCCTGGATCGCGGCTCCCATGTTCCCGGCCCTCGCGGCCCGCTCGCCGATCTTAAGATAATCCTTGAACAGGACGATCTTGAGGCTTCCGGTGCGGTCCTCGACGTCCCGGGCAAACTCCATCACTTCCTCGAAGTCCCGGAAATCGGCGCCCGCCGACACCCGGACCGTGTGGAACCCCAGCGGGACGAGCTTGCCCTCGGCGATCGGGGTCCTCCCGATGGGCGTCCCGTCCACGACGACGTCGGCGCCGGAGGGCACGGAGTCGACCTTGAACAAGGAATTGTTGACCGTGAGGACGAACTCCTTCGTCTCCTTGGCCGCACCGACCTGGATCTTTTCGCTGACCTGCCGGTACCCTTGCTTGTAGAGGAGGAGGTTGTAATTCTTCCCCAGGCGGACGGGCGCCGTCGACTTGCCGTCCGGGCCCGTGGAGCCGATCCATTCGCCGTTCAAATAGACGTTGACCCCCGAAAGCGGCGAGACGTCGGGCGGCAAGCCCCCCTTGACCGAGAGGGTGAAGACATCCCCGCCCTCCCCTTCCCGGGGGACGAAGCGCACGACCCGGTCGCCCACGGAGATCTTCTCGCCGGCCTTCAAGTCCTCGACGGTCGCCCAGGATCCCGCCTCTTCCGCCTTTTTGACCTTGAGGATCCCGATCTCGCGGTACCCCGTCACTTTGCCCGTCTTGTCGACTACCGGCGCCGCCAGGTCGAACTCGGTTCCCTTGCCGACCCCGTACCCGGCCTTCCCCAGGTTGATCCGGTAACGGTCCTCCTCGGCGGCGACCACGGTCCCTTCGAAGGGGAACCGCTCGACCGCGTTGGCGGCGATTTCCTTCGCGGCGGCAGGGATGGCGTCCGCGTCCTTGACCCGATCGATGAGAGACAGAATCAGCTTGCCCCCCGCGGCGTAGAACCGGGTCTCGATCAGGTAGCCCTTCTCGTCCATGGCGACGCTCCCCAGGACGATCATGTCGACCAGGTCGGCGAGCGGAGTCTTCTGCCATCCTTTGGCCGTCGCCTTTTCGATGGGGAGCTTGGCCTTCTTCATGGCGGCCTGGAGCGTCGCGGCCGGGACCTCGCGGAAGGCGGAGTACCGGAAGAGTTGGGCCGAGACCGCCTCCCCCGTCCGCAGGACAAAGTCCTGGAGGTCCGCGCCCGGGGTATTGCTCACGAAGCCGTAGATCCCCGTCCGGATCGCCCTGGGAGCGGCGGAAGAGAAGAAGCGCTGGATCTTGACCTCGCCTTGCAGGACCACCTGGGTCTCCCACTCCGCCGGGATGTAGCCGGGTGCGGTGAGGGCCAGCCGGACTTTCTTCCCCGGCTTGCCCCCGTACTTATAGGTCAAGGCCCCCTTGGCGTCCGTCTTCCCAGCTGTCTTGCCGTCCACGGACACGTCGACGCCGGCGATCCCGCGGGAGCGGCCGTATTCGTCGGTCAGGCACGAAACGCCGATGACCGCCTGCCTTGAAAGCGCTGTCTCGATCTTCTGGCCGGGCTTGAGCTTCCCGACCTTGGCGCCCCAGGGGGCAAATCCCGGCTTGCTCACGGAAAACTCGACGCCCTTCTTCGGCGCCGTTTTGTATTCGTAGCGGAACTCGCCGTTCTCGTCCGTCGTCCCGACCTTCTTCCCCTGGACCGCGACGTCCGCTCCCGCGACCGGTTTCCCCTTCTCCGTGACCGCGACGATGGCGTACATCGAAGCCTTAAGATCCGCCTTGAAGAAGTACCGCTCCACCTTGCCTTCCTTGGGGAGCTTCACCA
>Ga0154792_138_pt1 | contig 17033 bp, 17 predicted proteins | sample Rifle2008BG16ft_FD_105800 | JGI IMG/M metagenome (GOLD analysis project Ga0154792, IMG submission 105800) | Deltaproteobacteria bacterium RBG_16_64_85 | reverse complement strand
GCCAGGGCGGCGCAGTGGACGGCGACGAAGGGCCCTTCCCGCCGGGGGCTCAGATCATGGATCACCCTGGCTATGAGTTCCTTCCCCGTCCCGCTCTGCCCCGTGATGAGCACCGTGGTCGTGGTGGGAGCCACGTCGTTCACCAACTTCCGAACGCGCTCCATTCCCTCGCCAAGGAAAATCGTCTCCACCGAGGGAAACTGCCTGCGCAGCTCTTCCGACAGGAGGGAGATCCTGGTTTCCGCCTCGGCTTCCCGAAGGACACGCCCGATGACATGGCGCAATTCATCAGGGTCGCGGAACGGCTTGGTGAGGTAATCGGAGGCCCCCGACTTCATCGCATCTACGGCACTACCGATCGAGCCGAACGCCGTGATGACGATCCAACGGGATTCCGGCCGGACCTTCTTCCCTTCCCGCATCAGTTCCAATCCCGATATGTCGGGCATTCGCAGATCGGTCACGACGAGATCGAAATCCGCTTTTCCGAGGTGAGTCAGTCCCTCGTTTCCGTTCCTCGCCTCCTCCACCCTGTACCCTTCTTCCCCGAGAACGGTAGCAAGAAAGGAACGCATCAATTCGTCGTCGTCGACGATCAGGATCGCCTTTGACATCTCGCGGTCACTCCGCTTTCGGCAGACGGATCGTAAGAACGGCTCCGCCGCCTTCCCGATTGGTAAGCTCGATTTCCCCTTTCATCCCCTCGATCACCTTTTTCGAGTAAGCCAGCCCTAATCCCGTGCCATCCACCTTGGTGGTGAAAAACGGGGTGAACAGGCGGGGCAACTCCGCCTCGGGGATTCCCGGACCTTCGTCTTCGATCCGGATCGTGACCTGGCGATCTTCGGGTTGGGCGGAGATCCTCAAGTTTCCCCGGTCCCCCATCGCCTGGATCGCGTTCCGGATGCCATTTGCGAGAACGCGGTGCAGTTTCCCGGGATCGACCGTCACGCAGGCACCATCCGCGGTATCGAACTCGACCTTACCCGTCCACCCCGATGCCCCGATGACGACCGACTCATGAAGGATGGCGTCAATATCCACGGGTTCAACAGAGTAGTTCTCTTCCCGGGAAAACGCGAGGAGATCGTTCACGAGCGCCTCGATCCGCTCCGTGCCCTGGAGAACGATCGCAAGCGCCTTCTTCCGGGGGTCCGCCTCCTCGACCTTCTCGTCCACCCATTGGGTGTACCCTTTGATGCTCCCCAAGGCGTTCCGGATCTCGTGGGCGAGCGTAGAGGTCATCTGTCCGATCAGGACCAGGTGTTCCCTCCGGTCCGCCTCGGCCTGAAGCCGAAGGTGGCGTGTCAACACCCGCTCCAATGCAATCCCGACCCCCCACAAAAGAAAAAGGACGGCACCCACCGTCCACCACATCTTGCGGGCATCGGAGAGAATGCGATCCGCCTGGGCAACATGAAGGACGAGACGCAGGATCTCGACCTTTCCGTCCGGGCCGTGGAGGAGGTAGTTGAATTCGTAGGCAGGGAGGCCGGTACCGAGCGTGACCCTCCGTCCGTAGGTCTTTCCCGACCGCAGCCATTCCCCCAGTTCCGCCTCGTGAATCCTGGTGCCTGCCAATCCCGGGTTCGTATGGAAAAGGATCGTCCCGTCCTTCCTCGCGATCATCGCATAGGCCACGACGCGATCGCTTAGGACATTCCGGATCTCTCCTTCCGCCTGGTTCCATCCCGCCCGCAGGGCACCTTCCGCGGAGGTGGAGAGGGCCAAAGCCGTGCTCTCCAGGGAACTTTCCGCAAGGGTTTGCGCGGTTCGGGAGTTCAGCGCCGTGGCGTAAAGAATGGCGGCCGAGGACAGCAACAAAAACAAAAAGAGGATCGCCCTCAAGACACCAGTAAGAGAGGGGCGTTTCATCCTCACCTCCAATGGGTTTCTCTCATAGTACCGCCGGGAGGCCACCATCCTTGCGAGGACGTGAAAAACCAGGAGGGACCGCCTTGCTGGCGGCCTCTCCTGGTTTCCCGGAGCTCCGCGTTACGGAGTGTCGATTCCGACCCGGTGGATTCTCCCGCCGATTTCGACTTTCGGCGTCTGGTCCCCGGAGATGGATTCTTTCTTCACCGAATTCGCATCCCGGTTCAGATTCCCCGTCTCCGAAGCCTTGTGATACCCCCTATCCCAGACCTTCGGCAAAACCGACTTCTCCGGCTCCGCTGCAACTACCCAACCGCTCATCGCAAGGATAACAACCGCCGCGACGACCGCCGCCAACCCCGTGCGTTTTTTCATCTTCCCGACTTCCTGTGGTTTGTGTTGGGAAACGTTGTGTCCTCGGAGCTGGAATCAGCAGGAGGCGTGCCAATCCCTGCGACCGGCTGATCCCAGGATTTTCCACAGGTTAGGTGATATCCCCGGCGTCTGAGCTTTCCTCGCTTCGAGAGTATTCTTTAATTCGCCCGAGAATATTCTTCATGGAACTCTCGGATCGCTATTCCACGTTGTGCGTAAACGTCGCAGACCCATTCTTGTCCCCCGAACCTCCCTTTGAACGTGTATTTGCCCGGCTTGGGCAGGTTGACGTCGGCCCCGAAATGGCTCTCCATCGCCATGAAGTCCGTTTTCTCCTTCTTCTTGTCCGGTCCGACGACCGTCACCGAACCCTTCCCCACGGTCATGGGCTTCTTCGTCATGGGGTCGGTCAGCCCGAAGGCGATGTGGTGGCTCTTCATCATCCCTTCCATCTTCATCCCGGAAGCCTTCGCCTTCTCCATGTGGGTTTTCATGTCCACTAGGCGCGCCTCGCACTGCCACGGACCGAGATTCCCGCCGAAAATCTTGTCGCCCATCTTCCCATGCTCCTCCATCTTCATCCCGGGCATCGCGCCGGGTCCCTTCTCCCCGGCGATGCCTGCCAGCGGAAAGGCAAGAAATGCCAGAATGGTCGCACATACCCAAAAATACTTCATCTTCATCGTCTTGTCCCTCCTTCTGGTATTTGGATCGAGGCAATCCCCCGTCTCACAGCCAAACGCCAACAGCAAGTGATGCACGACTCATTCGATTGCCGCGTCAATCTCGTGTTACTTCCCTCGGATTCCATTCGGTCTCTTCGCTCCACCTCCTTCCTTTTCCGTCGCGCCCAGCCAGCCGGATACGGTAGGCGCTCTTCGCACCGAAAGCGATTTTCGGCAGAGCGAGAACGCTTGGAGCGATCAACTGTCGAATTTCCTTTTCATCCTTCAGGAAAAAGCAAGGGCGATGCCACGATGAGGTGTCTTTGGCAACCCATCGAAGATAAAGCCAAAACCTTGGTCAGGGGTCATCGCCAGGCCTTTAGAAGGTGAAGCGGCAGCGCAATCTTTACGGAGGGACGCGTAAGATCTGCACTCCGCTTAAAACCCGTAATCTTTGACCAATAAAAGTGGTTCCTGCCCATTATCTGTTGAATGCGGCCCAGGTTGTAGGCGGGTTCGCCGCCCGCGACATCAAGAAGGAACAGGATGAAATCATCAGACGGCATCTGGAGGCGATGCGAAACGAGGCGATGCGGATCGAGGGCGTGGTCAAATCCTTTCTATCCCTCGAATCCGTCAAGAGCCATCGATTTCTCAAAGACGGCGAAACCGCGATGATTGACATTCAGACGGAACTCCAAGGAAAGCTGGAGGAATTGAAGCGGAGACAAACGTAACGTGCTGGACAGAGAGGTCAGGCCTCTCTCAAGGTCACCCCATACCGGGAAGCCGTCTCCTCCCAATTGCGGAATGGAACCGCAAGGAACGCATCGACAACGGCGGGATCGAAATGGGTCCCGCTCTCCTTCGTGATGAACTCCGCCGCTTCTTGGTAGGATAATGCCGCCCTGTAAGGCCGGTCCGTCGTCAGGGCATCGAAGACGTCCGCCACGGCAAAGATCCGCGCTCCGCGCGGGATCTCCGCTCCCACAAGCCCTTTCGGATACCCGCTTCCGTCGTATCTCTCGTGATGGGCAAGGACGATCTCGCGGGCGCCGGCAAGAAACGGGATCCGGTCGATGAGCGTTGCGCCGAGTTCGGGGTGCCGCCGGATCTCTCTCCATTCCTCCTCGGTCAGTTCCCCTTGCTTTAGGAGCACATGATCCGGTACCCCGATCTTTCCCACGTCGTGGAGGAGTGCGCCGATGGCGATGTTCAAGAGAGCTGCCTCGTCTTTCAATCTCATCCTGCGCGTCAGCAGCATCGTGTATTCCCGGACCCGGCGGGAATGAAGGGCGGTCTCGTGCTCGCGAAGGTCGAGTGAGGAGGCAAGCGCCGAGAGCGTCTCCTCGTGCGCCACGCGCTCCTGCTCCAGCGCGAACCGTTCCCGGTGGAACAGGAACGACGAGGCGACGGCGATCACCCAGAAGCTTGCGATCTCCCCGACCTGGTCGGCTTGGCGCATGAGGTCTCCGCTCCAATCCCTGAGGATGTGGACCAGGAAGAGAAAACTGACGGCCAAGGCGGTCGCAAGCGTCCCGCGTATTCCCAGGAAGGCCGCCGCTATCAGGATGGGGACATAGTAGAGCTTCTGGTAAAAAAGATGGAGCCAGTGCCACGCGTGCGGGCCGGCGGGTGTCAGGAAGTGAAGGAGGGAAACAGCCGCCGTAGCGACAACGACCAGGAGGATCTTCCCCCGGGAAGTCCCCAGGCGGGCGGCAACCGTTCTTTCCTCTGGCTCGGGCATGGGGGCCTCCACCTCGCCTCCGTTGTCATTGTTTCCCCGTTGCGATATCTCCCCCCCGAGAGGCAACGATAAGGGGCCGCTCGAGGCGGCCCCTTATCGCATCCCTAAAGATGAATGTATCAATTTACCGTGTACGAGAAAGTCGCGGAACCTGTCTTGCCACCCGACTCTACTTCCGTCTTGAATGTGTACTTCCCCGGCTTGGGCAGATTGACGTCGGCCCCGAAATGTCCCTCCATCACCATGAAGTCCGACTTCTCCTCCTTCCGGTCCGGCCCGATAACCGTCACGCTGCCCTTCCCCTCCGTGACGGGCTTCTTCGTCTTGGGGTCGGTCAGATCGAAGGCGACGTGGTGGCTTTTCATCATCATCCCCTCCATCTTCATGCCGGAGGCCTTGGCCTTCTCCATGTGGGCCTTCATGTCCATCAGTCGCGCCTCTCCCTGCCACGGGCCGATCTGCCCGCCGAAGACCTTGTCGCCCATCTTCCCATGCTCTTCCATCTTCATCCCGGGCATCGCACCGTGACCGGTCTCCCCGGTCTTCATCCCGGGCATCGCGCCGTGACCCTTCTCCGCAGCGACCCCCGCCAGCGGAAACGCCAGAAACGCCAGAAGAACCGCACACATCGCAAAACGATTCAAGTCCATCTTTTTCTCCTCCCTGTCGGTATTGAACTCCCCTTCCGTCCGTTTCGTCCCTCCCTTGAGAAGAGACGGCGGAAAAGACGGTTTCATTCGGTCATACGCCTTACGCCTTCGCAGGCAGCGCGTTCAGCTTGAGCTCCCGCGCCTTCCAGAGCTTGTAGATCGCCGGGTACACCAGGAGCTCCAGGAGGAACGATGTGCCCAAGCCTCCCAGCATCGGGGCGGCGATACGTTTCATGACGTCCGCTCCCGCCGAGGTGGACCACATGATGGGCAACAGCCCCATGAACGCCGCAGCGACAACCATGAACTTCGGGCGGACGCGCTTGACGGCCCCGTGGATGATGGACTCGTCCAGCTCCGCGACGTTCCGGAGGAGCCCCTTCCTTTTCGCATCTTCATGGGAAAGGTCCAGAAAGAGGAGCATGAAGACCCCGGTCTCGGCGTCCAGGCCCAGGAGGGCGATCATCCCCACCCAGGCGGCGATGGAAACGTTGTAGTCCAGCACGTAGAAGAGCCAGATGGCGCCGATGGCCGAGAAGGGGACGGCGAGCATGACGACCGAGGCCTTGAAGGCGCTCCGGGTATTCATGTAGAGGAGCACGAAGATCAGGGCCAATGTCACCGGCACGACGAATTTCAGCCGTTCGCGCACCCGGAGCATGTTCTCGTACTGACCGCTCCACTGGAGCACGTAGCCGGTCTTGAGCGGGACCTTCTGCTCCACGGCCGCCTTGGCCTCCTCCACGTAGCCTCCCACGTCCCGGCCGGCGATATCCACGTACACGTACCCGGCCAGGAACCCGTTCTCGTCCCGGATCATGGCGGGACCCTGGACGAGCTTGATGTCCGCGAGCTGGGCGAGGGGAACCTGGGCCCCCATCGGGGTGGGCACGGAAACCAGGACCCGCCCCAGACGGTCGACGTCCTCCCGGAGCTCCCGGGGGTAGCGCAGGTTCACGGGGTAACGCTCCCGGCCCTCGACGGTGGTGGTGATGTTCTCGCCCCCGATGGCGCTCATGATCACGTCCTGGACCCGCTCGATCGTGAGCCCATAGCGGGCCAGCTGGTCGCGCTTAGGCTCGAAGTCCACGAAGTAGCCTCCCGTGACGCGCTCAGCGAATACACTGCGTGTCCCCCGGATGGGCTTGAGGACGTGTTCCAGGTGCTCCCCGATCCGCTGGATTTCCCCGAGGTCGCTCCCGTAGATCTTGATCCCGATGGGCGTGCGAACTCCGGTCGTGAGCATGTCGATCCGGGCCTTGATGGGCATGGTCCACGCGTTCGTGACCCCGGGGAACCGCACGGCGCCGTCCATCCTGTCCACGAGCTCGTCCCAGGAGATGTGATCGGGCCAGATGGGCCGGAAGAGGGGCTTGAGCCAGCCGGGAGCCCAGGAGGAGAACCAGCGCTCCTTCGGGCTCCATTGGCTCTCCGGCTTCAAGACCACCGTGGTCTCCATCATGGAGAAGGGCGCTGGATCGGTGGAGGTGTCGGCGCGTCCCGCCTTGCCGAAAACTCGATCGACCTCGGGAAAACTCTTCAAGACCCTGTCCTGCCGCTCCAGGAGATCCTGGGCCTGGGCCACCGAGAGCCCTGGGAGGGTCGTGGGCATATAGAGCATGGTGCCCTCGTTCAAGGGCGGCATGAACTCGCCTCCGAGCTTCAAATAGATGGGGATGCTCAAGGCGAACAGGGCCACGGAGACCGCGATGACGGTCTTCGGGCGGCGCAGCACGAACCGGCAGGCCGGCTCGTACACCTTCAGGATCGCGAGGGAAATTGGGTGCTTCTCCTCGGCATAGTACGTGCCCACCGCAGCGCGCGTGGCAAGCTTCGCGAGGAACTTCGGCCGGAAGGTGAACGGTTCGATCCGCGCGAACATCATGCGCGTAGCCGGGTTCAGGGTGACCGCCAGAACCGCGGCCAGCGCCATGGCCAGGTTCTTGGAGTAGGCCAGGGGCTTGAACAGCCTTCCTTCCTGGTCCACCAGCGCAAAGACCGGGAGAAAGGCCACGGCGATGACAAGGAGCGAGAAGAAGACGGAAGGTCCCACCTCCTTCAATGCCTCCAGCCGCACCTGGTGGAAGTCCCCTTGCCGGCCTTCGGCCTGCCATTGGTAGATCTTGTTGTAGGCGTTCTCCACCTCGATGATCGCCCCGTCCACGATCACGCCGATCGAGATGGCGATGCCGGCCAGGCTCATGATGTTGACCGTGACCCCCATGTAGTACAGCGGGATGAACGAGAGAAGCACGGACACGGGGATCGTGATGATCGCCACGAGCGCCGACGGAACGTGCCACAAGAAAACCAGGATCACCAGGGACACGATGATCATTTGCAACACGAGCTCGTGCTTGAGCGTCCCGATCGCCCGGTGGATGAGGTCCGAGCGGTCGTAGGTCGTGACGAACTCCACCCCCTTGGGAAGCGAGGGGCCAAGCTCCGAAAGCTTCTCCTTGACCCGGTCGATCACGTTCAGGGCGTTCTCCCCGTGGCGCATCACCACGATCCCGCCCACATGATCCCCGATGCCGTCCAGATCGGAGATGCCGCGGCGGATCTCCGGCCCCAGGGACACCCGGGCGATGTCCTTGAGGAGTACGGGAACGCCGCCGGAACCGGTTTTCACCACGACCTTCTCGAGGTCTTCCGGCCTTTTCGTGTAGCCCCGTCCCCGGACCATGAACTCCGCGCCGGCGAACTCGATGAGCCGGCCGCCGACCTCGTTGTTGGACATGCGTATGGCCTCGGAGACCATGTTGAGCGGGATCCCGTAGGCCGCCAGCCGGTTCGGGTCCACCGTGACCTGGTATTGTTTCTGGAATCCCCCGATGGAAGCCACCTCGGCCACGCCGGGGACGGACTGGATGGCGTAGCGCAGCGTCCAGTCCTGGTACGAGCGGAGCTGATCCAGGGAATGGGTGCCCGACCGGTCCACCAGGGCGTACTGGAAGACCCACCCGACGCCCGTGGCGTCGGGCCCGAGCTCGGTCTGAACCCCTTTTGGAAGGCGGGACTGGATCTTGGACAGATACTCCAGCACCCGGGAGCGTGCCCAGTAGATATCCGTCCCGTCCTGGAAGATCACGTAGACGTAGGAGAAGCCGAAGTCCGAGAACCCCCGGATGGCCTTGACGTTCGGAGCGCCCAGGAGCGCCGTCACGATCGGGTAGGTGACCTGGTCCTCGATGATGTCGGGAGACCGGTCCCACCTCGAATACACGATCACCTGGGTGTCCGAGAGATCGGGGAGGGCGTCGAGGCGGATCTCCTTGAGCGTGTACACAGCCAGGACGCAGGCCGCCACCACGGCCAGCAGGGTCAGGTAGCGGTTGACCGCGCAAAAACCTATGACCCGCTGGATGAAGGTTTCCTTTGCTTGTTCGCCGGGTGTCCCGGCGCCGTGCGGCATCACTGCCCGCCTCCGTGGCCGACATGGCCCTGCGACGAGGGCTTTCCCTGGGACGGGGGCTGGTCCTGCGACGGCGGCGGAGGCGTTCCGCCTCCCTTCATTCCGGTGAGGGCAGCCTTAAGCCTCGATTCGGAGTCGAGGAGGAAGTTCGCCCGCACCGCGACCCGTTCGCCCTCCTTGACGCCGGAGAGGATCTGCGCCTTCCCCTCGCCTCGGACGCCCACCTTCACTTCCCGGGGCTCGAGGCTCCCCCCCCCGAGGTCCACGAAGACCATCTGCCGGACGCCCGTCTCGATCAGGGCCGAATCGGGGATCACCACGCCGGTCGCGGAGTCCAACTCCAGGAAAACGTCGGCGTACATCTGGGGCTTCAAGCGGAGCCCGGGATTCGGAAACTCGAAACGCACCTTGAGCGTGCGGCTCTCGGGCGACAGGGTGGGATAGACGTAGGCGACCCTTCCCTTCAGCCGAAGACCGGGGTCGTAGGCGGGAGCAAGGTTCGCTTCCTGACCCAGGCGCACTGCCCTTGCCTCGTACTCGTAGAGGTCCGCTTCGATCCAGATCCGCGAAAGGTCGGTCACGGTGAAGAGCTCCATGCCGGGCATGACCCTCGTTCCCTCGAAGACTTCCTTCACCGTGACGTAGCCCGACACCGGGGCATCGAGCGTCACGGTACGCCGGGGGTTCTTCGTCCTCTCGAGCTCGGCGATAAAGCTCTGCGGCACGTCAAAAAGCTCGAGCCGCCGCCGGGACGACTGGACGAGCTCCGCCGCCATCTCCCTCTCCTCGGGGTAGGGATTCTCCTTCATCCGGTTGTGCATCTCGATGGCAAGCAGGTACTCCCGCTGGCTGGCCACCAGCTCGGGCGAGTAGAGGTCCAGGAGCGGCTGGCCCTTCGCCACCACCTGTCCGGTAAAATTAACGTGGAGTTTTTCGATCCAACCCTCGATCTTGGTCTGCACGCGCCGTACGCGCGTCTCGTCGGGAACGACGTTTCCCACCGCCCGTACCGAGCGGCTGATCTTCTCGCGCACCGCCGGGGCGGTTTGGACTCCGGCCAGGCGGAGGCTCTCAACACCCACCTTGATTGTGGAGTACCCCGCCACGGCGCTCCCTCCACCTCCGACTTCGTCCTCGTAGACCGGGACGTAATCCATGCCCATCTCGTCCTTGGCCGGGACGGGCGAGGTGACGCCCGGCTTCATGGGATGGCGGTAGAAAAGAAGCTTCCGCTCGCCCTTCCCCGCGCCCCCGCCCTGGGCGGCGCCAGCGGCCGCGGCTTCCGGGGCGGCATCTTCGATCTTGGTGAGTGTCATCCCGCAGATGGGGCATTTCCCGGGCTTGTCGGAGATGATGAAGGGGTGCATGCCGCAGGTGTACTTCGCCTTCCCCTGGGCGACCTTTGCGGCGTTGTCCGCCGGGTGAGGGTGCAGCAGGGAGTGAAACGCGGGAACCTTGAAGAAGGCCAGCGCCCCCGCGCCGAGGAGGACCAGCACCGAAGCCGCGATGACGATGATGCGCAACTTCTTTTTCTTCGACGATTCAGGCGGAGGGATGTTTCCCTCCGGGGGCTGTCCCGGAGCCTCCCCCTCGGGCGCAACCACCCCCTCGATTTCGGGGGTGGCCCCTTCCTTCCTTTCTTCGCTCATCTTCCGTCTCCGTGTCGCTTCGATTTCGAATCCAGCGTTCCTCTATCAGTTCAGGTCTTTCCCCACAACCGCTCCCAGCCTCGCCTTTTCCACGGTCAGGTCTCCCACCGTCTCGTGGTAATCCTTCCGGAAGGAGAGGATGTTCTTGATCGTATCCAGCAGCGTCGGAAAGTCGACCTTTCCGACGCGATAGGCTGCCAGGGCCGTCTCAAAGTTCGTTTCGGCGTGAGGAATGATCGTCGTCCGGAAGAGCGCGGCCACGGAGGAGCGGCTTTCGATCGTTGCCAGCGATTTCCCGATCGCGTTGGCCGCCTCGAGGTCCAGGTTGGCCAGCTCGCGCCGGGCCATCTCCCGTTCCGCCGTCATCTCCTGGACGAGGGGATCGAGCTTCTCCTTCCTCCATATCGGAAGGTTCATGAGCACCATCGAGGAGAACATGTCGGGGCGCCCGGTCCCGTCCGGCGTCGCGTCTCGCTGCATGTAGGAGGCGGACACCTCGAAGTCCGGGTAATATTCCTTCTTCGCCACTCCGATGGAGGCCTCCCCCCGGAGAACGCGCGCCTGGATCGATTTCCTCGACGGCCGCTCCTCCCTGTACATCGCCATCAGATCTCCCGTGCCGTACGGCAAAGTGAACTCGCGGAGATGCTCGATTTCGGGGACCGGCATATCGGGAGGCAGGGCGGCAAGCGTGTTGAGGCGAATGGAAAGGACCTTCTCCTTGTTCTCCAGGACAAGGAGCATCTCCCGCATCTTCTCGTACTCCACCTGCCCCCGGTGGACGTCCGCCTGGGTCACCCGTCCCACGGCGTACATCTCCTGGGAAACCGCCACGATCTCCCGAAGGATCTCCCGGGTCCGGCGGACCACCTCCGCCTGCCTGCGAACGGAAGAGAGATCGGCATAGGCCATCTCGATCTCGGCCCGCAGCATGTTCCGCATCTCCTGCAGGTCGAACTCGGTCTGCTCCTTCTCCCGCGTCGCCACCTCCGTCCGGAGCTTCAATTTGCCGGGGTAGGGAAACATCTGCGACAAGCCGATCTCCTTCCCCGTCATGTCCTCCTCCCGGAAGGACCAGCTCTTCACCGGCACGTTGGTGATCCCGACCCACCCCTTCGGGTCGTCCAGGGCGCCGGCGCGGATCGCGGCGTTCTCCTTCATCCGGATCCGCTCCTGCATCGCGGCGAGGGAAGGATTCTTCGACAGGGCCGCCTCGATATAGAAGGAAACGGGACGAGGCGCTTCCTCCGCGCCGGCGTGCCCCCATGGAACGAGGAGGCTCAAGAACAGCGGTAAAATCCGCTTGCAGATATGGGAGGCGTCGATTCTCCTCAGGTTCTTTCCGAGATCCATTCTACCGTCGTCCTTTCCCGACCCGGCAAGCCGCCACTGTCTTCTCCTGAAAATAAAAAAAAAACGCCGAAACCAATAAAATCATTAACGGTTTTTATTATACTGCAATATTCTATATCATGGCGCATCCATCCCGGCGCGCCCTTCCGTCCCCTGCTCCGCCCCGTTCTCCTTGTCGCCTTCGGCCTGTCCATCGGCCGGATCTTGCTTCGAATCGTGGTGGTTGGTGGAAACCGTCTCGGTTTTCCCGTGCTTCCCCCCGTGCATCCCCATCATGTGAAAATTTCCCGTCGCCAGCCATACCACGATCCCGCCCACAACCATCGCCCCCATCAGGACGAGCATTACCGCCTGACCGCCATTCTTCCGTAGCATCATCTTCCTCCTTCGAGAAACCGCCGGAAATCCCGGGTCAAACCCGGATGAGCCGAATGCCTTACCTGTTTCCCGGGATCGGACAGCAGTCGCTCCCCTGCCCGCATCCTCCCGACACCGCCGCCGCTCCCGGAAACCGAAAAGAGCCGCCGAGCAGCAGCGTCGCCGTCACGGAAAGGACGATCGCCGCGATGATGGAGATCACCCATGCCCTCCAAGTGGGCGCCGGTCGACCGGAAATATCCTTCAACTCTTCCTCCGCCCGGGGGACGCGTTCGTCGAAGAATCCCCCCGTTGTCCGTCGGAACTGTTCTTCTCTCTCCATCGGTTCCTTCCCCTTCCCTCTCGTCGACGCGATTCCTTCTGTACCTGCCCTCACAACGCCTGGTACGGGGCCATGAGGGGATCGTCTTTCGCAACCAGGCCGTCCTGAAGGCGGATCGCCCTCGTGGCCCGGAAGAGGTTCGCCCGGTTGTGCGTGACCATGAGCACCGTCTTCCCCCTTTTGTGCAAACCGGAAAACAGGTCCAGGATCTGCTCCCCGGTGGAGGAGTCGAGGTTCCCCGTCGGCTCGTCGGCGAGCAGGACCGGGGGATCGTGCACCAGCGCGCGGGCGATCGCCACCCGCTGGCATTCGCCGCCGGAGAGTTCCGAAGGAAGCCTCTCCTCCTTCCCCGAAAGCCCCACCGAGGTGAGCAGCTCATTCGCGCGCCCCGCCTTCTCCCGGGCGCTCGTCCGCAGTGGGGACATCGGCACCATGACGTTTTCCCTGGCTGTCAGGTAAGGCAGGAGATGGTACGCCTGGAAGATGAACCCGATCGTCTCCCTTCGGAAATCGGCCAGCCGGTCCGCGGAGAGGGAGGACAGATCCACGCCCTTCATGAGGACGGCGCCGGAGGACGGGACCTGGAGACCTCCCAGGATCGTAAGCAGGGTGCTCTTTCCGGCCCCCGACTCTCCCGTGATCACCACGTACTCGCCCGCCTCGATGGAGAGGGAGACATCGCGAAGCGCGACCGCTCTCGTGCCGTTGTTGCCGTAAAGCATCGAAACATTTTCCAGCCGGATGAAAGCTGCCATGGATTCTCCCTCGTGATTACAAACTGCGTATGGCTTCCGTCGGCGAGAGCGCCGCGGCCCGCCGCGCCGGCGGAATCGTGCCGAAGAGCCCCAATCCCATTCCGAGGGCCACCCCCAGAAGCGCCGGCGACGAAGCGACCCCGGCCTGCTCGACGCCGAAATGGGGAGCGACGAGCAGGGCGGCGGCAAGACCCGCAAGCGCTCCGGATGCCGAGGAAAGGAGGGAAATCCACCCCGTTTCCCAGAACAGGAGGGAGAGGATCGCCTTTCTCCGGAACCCCACCGCCCGCAGGACCCCGATCTCCTTCGTCCGCTCCTGTACGCTGCCCATCACGGTGACGAACACCATCAATCCGCCGATCGCCAGGACGATGGAGGACACGCCGATCCCGAGGCGGCGGAACTGGTCCACCGCGGCCTTGCGGCTCTCCACCACCTGCCGGATCGCCGAAACCCTTGCGCCGGGAAGCGCTCCCCCTATCTGCGCCACGATGTCCTCCACCGGGCAGTCCTTACAGAGCGCCGCTACTTCGAAAAAGGTCACTCCCCCGGGATTCCTGCCCAGGGACTGGACGTCGCCCAGTGCCGCGATCACCATCCCGTCTTCCTTTTCGCCGGTGGGATGAAGGACGCCGGTCACGCGGAACGTCCTGCCGCCGGAGACGACGGTTCCGCCGGGCCCTTTGTCCAGGGCAGCCGCGGCCTCGGAGCCGAGGAGGATCTCCCCCTTCTCCCGGATCGGACTCCCGGAAATCTTCCACCACGGCCGCGCCGCCGCGATCTCCATCGCCGGAATGCCCATCCACACGATGTTCTTCCCCGAGGCGTCCGCCGCCGCAAGGAAGAACGGGACGACCGAGCGGAGGCGCTCTTTCATTTCGATCCCACGGATCGCCTTCTCATCCGCCGCCGTCAGGCGGGAATGCGCCACCTGCGTGCCGCCAAGGGAAATGTCCCCAAAGCCAAGCGTGAGTTGTTCCGTGCGGGGGGTAATCAGGATGTTGGCGCCGAACCGGTCCAGCTTGTCCTGCACCGCCTGCTCCATCTGCGCGGTGAGCGAGGCGAGGGCGACGAACGTCCCGATCCCGAGGAAGATCCCCAGCCCCGTGAACACCGCCCGCGACTTGCGGCGAAATAGGTTCTTCCATGCCAGCTTCCGGATGTTCATCGCGCAGCCCCCACCCCTATGATCGATTGCCGGGAAAGTAATTCTTCCCGGCTGCGATGTCGCCCTTCTGGATCACCAGGTACTGGCCTTCCACCTTGCGCGCCAGTGGATGGGGGTTGCACCCTCCCTTGATTTCCTCGATCCGCTCCGGGTGGAACGCCACCTCGCATTTGTTGCACACGATCCGGTCTCCCTCCTGGCGATACCCAAGATTTGACTGGAAGCAGCCGTTGCACGCGTCGAAGACGGCGCGATACGCGTCGTCGGAACTTTTCAGTGCGAAATAATAAAGCTGCCGTCCATCGACCTCTTGCTGGAGAAAGAGCGCCTTCCCCGAATCGAGCGCCTTGAGGGGGATCTTCACCGCATCCGCGGTCTCGACGACGCCGGCCGACTTTGCGATCTCCACGGGGGATTTCTTTAAGATGCCGTCGAGCCATCCCACTTGTGCGATGGCGGCAACCCCGGCGAAGAGAAGAATCGCCACGACAATCCCCACCCGGATTCTCCTCTCCTGTCTCCTGATTTTTTCCATTTCCATGGGTCCTCCCGGATCATGAAGTTGGCACATATGCAGCACCATCCGTGCCAAGTGATACGAAAAACGAAATGCATCTATCAATTCAAAGGTTACCGATAAGAACCGGATCCCGGCAGGTTTCAGGAATCTTCTCATCAGAGAATAGTCTCTCCCGGTTACAGAGAATTCTTCAACTCCCGCTCGCCTCCTGTGGTCTCCTGTTGGTGAGAGGGCCGTAACTTTCGGATATTCAACGATTTTCTTTTTTTCGCCAACCGTGGCATGACCGTTGCTCTTTCCGATGTTGGGGGTCAGCTTTTTCGGGATGTGAAAAGGAATTACTCCGAAGGAAGAGTAGGGCATTGCCATGAAGAAAGCGATATGGACAGGGAATGCGCTGCTTGGGCTAATTATTGTGGTGACTGTCGGCGTATCGACGACGGAAGCGAAGACAAACAGGTTCGCCGCCTGGATGGGAGAAAAGATTTTCGACGGAAGAACGCGACCGCGGCATTCCGAGGCGAGATTGGTGGACCCCAAGGCCCAGGTGGAAGAGGCCAGGGCAGCCGGGAAGATCCCAGGTGTCGCTTCCGGGGCCTACCACTTCGTCTTCTACGTGGCCCAACCCCGGCCCAAGACGCCGATCCTTCTCCAGGATGGAAGTGGAACCGTGACGGTTACCGGGCCGGACAAAAAGAAGGTTACGAAGAATCTGACCCGCAAGGACGGGCACTTCGGTGCCGACATCGCCTTGAATAAGCCCGGCGAATATCGGTTCACAGTCGACATCGAAGCAGGGGGCACCAAGGGGACAACGACGTTTGCCCATGCAGTCAAATAAAGATGTCCACTTGGTCTTTAGTCGCAGGGCCGCAGGAAAGAGGATCCTGGGCGAGAGGAGCCTGTGTCATGAAAAGGATGATCCGATATCGGCTTTTGGCCGTGGTCGGCCTTGCCTTGGCTGGCTGCGCCTCGAACGCCTCAAGGGCAGAACTGATCAAGGACAGATCGGAGTCGAACAGGAAGGATGTCTTTATCGAAGTTAACGAGAAGGGAGTTGTTCCCAAGGCGTATGCGGATCTTGTAATCGAGGCGTCTATCAAGACCCACGCCGAGGGCTACTACCTGTTCGAACCTAGAGACTCCCTGCACGGCAAGCCGGATTACCCGTTTCTTTTAAACATCGACGGGCAGGCTGTTATCTGGAAGATCGACGGGCGGGAGGAAACGGCACCCCGCTACACCCCAAGCGGCGAGAAAAATCCGGAAGGGGGCACTGGTATAAAATACCTCCTCCGTAAAAAGGTGCGGCTTGCACCCGGTTCTCACAGGGTGTCCTCCGGACTTCCGGGAGAGAGTTACATCAGTGAGTTTGCCATCACCTTGAAGGAGGAAAGGACGTATGTCCTTGCCTTCGAGCCGGTTTATCGGTGGCAAGGCAAGAAACGGTCGCTCCTGTTCACGGGCGGCCTCAGGAGGTACGAAAGGTCGTTCACGGAGATCCACCCGGAGTGATACGCCTCCAGGCCATCAGTCCTGAAGGCAGAGGGAAAAGATGAAAGTTGCCGGACAAGACGGGAAGCGGTTCCATGATCTTGGGGACACCCTGCATCTTAGGACTATGGCACAAGGGGGAGGGATGGGGCAGCTGTACACCTGTCCGATGCATCCAGAGATCCGCCAGGACTCCCCGGGAAACTGCCCTATCTGTGGGATGCCCCTCGAGCCCAGGACGGCCACTGTCGACTGGGATTGGCCGTCTGCTTCGGCATTGTTCATCGGCACGGCGGGACGATTGACTTTCACGGCGAACCGGGCTCCGGAACGACGTTCCGGGTACGGCTCCCGTTCGCCAGGAACAGCGACCAGAGAGTGAAGGAGAGCCCTCTGCATGGATAAGCATATTCTGGTGGTCGATGATGACGAAGTGGTCCTCGGGGCGGTGTGCAAGGCATTGCGGCCGGACCACTATGCGATCGATACCGCGCAGAGTGCGGACGAAGCCCTGAAGCTGCTTTCGGAATCTTCCTACGGGCTCGTGATCACCGACTTGATGATGCCCGGCATGGATGGCCTGGAACTGCTGCGGCGCATCCAGGACATGGGAGCGAAGTCGGAAACCATCATGATCACCGGGTACCCTACGATTCAAACCGCGCTT
>Ga0154792_168_pt2 | contig 22069 bp, 30 predicted proteins | sample Rifle2008BG16ft_FD_105800 | JGI IMG/M metagenome (GOLD analysis project Ga0154792, IMG submission 105800) | Deltaproteobacteria bacterium RBG_16_64_85 | reverse complement strand
GATTGCAAAATATTCGCAACTGCAATATATTTGCATTTACGGGAGAGGGGACATGAAAACGGCCTCCGAAACGTTTCGCCGCCTGGGACACCCCGCAACGCGCGGCAGAGGGGAAGTCCTGCGCATTCTCGCGGAAAGCCCGATCCCGCTTTCCCCGAGGGAGATCCGGGAGCGGATCCCCGAGCCGAAGCCCGACGCATCCACCATCTACCGGAACCTTTCCCTGATGGTCTCCATCGGGCTCGTCCGGAGCGTCGCCCTTCACGAGCGCAGCCGGAGGTACGAGGCGGCGACGGACGGCGCGCACCGGCACCGGGTCGTCTGCCGCCGGTGCGGGCGGATCGAGTCCTTCCAGCCGAACCGGTGCGATCTCTCCCGCATCGAAAGCGACATCCGTGGAACGCTGGGATTCGACGTGACGGATCACTCGCTGGAATTTTTCGGCGCCTGCGCGGACTGCGGCGGGAAGCAGGCAAGGCGATGACGTCCGCACGCCGCTTCGGGAAGAGGGTGTTCGTTGACATTTTCCTCATGATCTTTCTCCTGCTCTCTCCCTTTCCTGCCGGGGCGGGAGAGCTTCGCGTCCTCGCCTCCTTCCTCCCGATGTACCTGTTCACGCGCAACGTGGTGGGCGATGTGCCCGACGTCGCCGTGGACCTCCTGCTCCCCGCCTCGCTGGGCTGCCCCCACGATTACGCGCTGACGCCGGGGGATATGCGAAAGATCGCAGCCGCCGATCTCTTCATCGCCAACGGGTACGGGATGGAGGAATTCCTCGGCGCGCCGGTCCGGAAGTCCAACCCCCGCATCCGGATCGTGGAAACCGCAGAGGGCGTGCCGCCGGTCCGCGCGGGGGAAGGCAGCCACGGCGGGATCAACCCGCACACCTGGGTGAGCCCCAGGAACGCGATCCTCCAGGTCCGCAACATCGAGAAGGCGCTGTCCGTGGCCTCTCCGCACAACGCCGCCGCGTTTCGGCGCAACGCCGATGCGTACGTGTCGAAGCTCACGGTCCTCGCAAGAGAGTTCGATGCCGCGTCGGGCCGATTCCGGAACCGGAACATCGTCACGTTCCACAACGTCTTCGACTACCTCGCCCGGGACCTCGGCTTGAACATCGTGGGAGAAATCGAGGAAACGCCCGGCCAGGAGCCTTCCGCCGGGGAGGTCGGCAAGCTGGTCCGCACCATCCGGGAGAAGAGGGCGGCCGCGGTCTTCTGGGAGCCGCAATACCCGAAACGTCTTGCCGATGTGATCGCCGCCGAGGCCGGGGTCCCATCCCGAGTGCTGGACCCGGTCTCGACCGGTTCGACGACGCCCGGCGCCTACGAGGAAATCATGCGGCAAAACCTGCGCACCCTCACGGAGACCTTGGAAAAGTGACCAGCCGGCTCGCCCCCTTCCATACCCTGGAGATCCGCGATCTGTCGGTCCGCGCCGGGGGGAGGGAGATCCTTTCCGGCATCCACGCCGACATCCGGTGCGGGGAGGTCACCGCCCTCATCGGGCCCAACGGCGCGGGGAAGACCACGCTGCTGCTGGCGATCCTGGGGCTCGTCCCCTATGCGGGGGAAATCCGGTTTTGCCGCGCCGAAGAACACGGAAAGGGGACCCCGAGGATCGGCTACGTCCCCCAGAGGATCGACCTGGACCGGAACGCCCCGATGACCGTTCTCGATTTCTACGCTCTCTCCTCCCAGAGGTTCCCCGTCTTCCTGGGCCGATCCAGGAAATCGCGCGCGGATGCGGAAGCCGCGCTGAACAGGGGCGGGTCGGGCCACCTCATCGATCGCCCCCTGGGGAAGCTCTCGGGGGGAGAACTCCAGCGCGTCCTGCTCGCGCTGGCTCTACGCGACAACCCGGACATCCTTCTCCTTGACGAGCCGGTTTCCGGTGTGGACGCATCCGGCGAAGAGCTCTTCTGCGATTTCCTCGACCAGATTCACCGGGAGTCCCGGTTCAGCCTCCTGCTCGTGAGCCACGACCTCTCCGTAGTGACGCGCCACGCCGACCGCGTCATCTGCCTCAACCGGTCGATCGTCTGCCAGGGGGCGACAACCGAGGTCCTCACCCCCGAAACCTTGTGCGCGATGTACGGAAGCGGCGCCCACCTGTTCAGCCACGGGCCGTCCGACGGACACGGCCACCTGCACGGCGAGAAAAACGAGTAGCCATGGAATCCCTTCTTTCCCTCGTCTATTCCCTGATGGACCGCCTGTTGCCGCTCTCGTTCGCGGAGCCCGCGTTCATGAAGAGGGCGCTTCTCGCCGTGCTCTTCGTCGCGCCCGCGGCGGCGGCCGTGGGAGTGCCGCTGGTCCAGTTCCGGATGGCGTTCTTTTCGGACGCCATCGGGCACTCGGCGTTCACCGGGGTGGCGTTGGGGGTCCTTCTCGGGATCCACCCCCTCCTTACCATGGTCGCGTTCGGCCTGTTCGTCGCCTACGCGATCACGCTGGTCAAGGGCCGGACCGGGCTCTCCCCGGACACGGTCATCGGGGTGTTTTTCTCCACGGTCATCGCCCTGGGAATCGCCATCATCAGCGCACAGAAGGGGCTGACCCGGAACCTGCAGGCGTACCTGTACGGCGACCTGCTGGCGATATCCGGCGTGGAGGTTCTCTGGATGTCCGCGCTTTCCCTGGCCGTGGCCGTCTACCTGTTCCTCGCGTACAACCGGATCCTGCTCCTGGGGGTTCACGAAGAGTTCGCCCGCAGCCTCGGCGTCCGGGGCCGGGCGCTCGAAATTTCCTTCTCCCTCGTCGTCGCGCTGGTCGTGACGACGGCCATCCGCGCGGTGGGGATCCTGCTCGTCACCGCGCTCCTGGTGGTCCCCGCCGCGGCCGCGCGAAACGTGGCAAGGGGGGCGGCAACGGCCTTCTGGATCGCGATCGCCATCTCCCTGGCTTCGGGGCTCGCGGGGATCGCTGCCTCGTACTACTTTGACACGGCTACCGGCGCCACGATCGTCCTCTTCACGGCGGCGTTCTTCGCCCTGACCGCCCTCCTCCGGCTGGCACGGGGGGAAACCACCTGAGGCACAAGATGGACAAATCTGGCAAGTACCACGCAATCTCCCGTCTGGAAATAGACCAATGCCAGCTGTTGAAAGTATATGTCGGGGGGAATCGGTTCCAGGCGCAATGCCTTCTGGATCACCGGAATCGCCTCCTTCGATTTTCCGGCGTACCTGAGAACCTGCGCCAGGTGAAAATTCGCATAGCCCGAATTGGGGTCGAGCTCCACGAGTAGAGCACACCTAACTTGCTGCGCGCTTCGGCCAGCGAGCCATTCAAGGCCAGTGCCTTTTGCGTCAATTCGATGGCCTTCGCTATGGAGTCCTTGGGGCGGCTCGCTCCGAGCCACACGTCCGCCTGGTGGGTCGCACCCAGCAACGCGTAGGCGGCTGCGTACTTGGGATCCAGGGCGATCGTTTCCTCCGCCATGCGCCGTGCCTGGGCATTGCTCTCCCGATTCCCCTTGCGAAGATATTCACGAGCCTGCATGAGTTTCAGGTAGGCTTCGAGACCCTTCGTGCCTTCCGCCCATGCTCGGGCCTGCTCGCCGGCGGTCAGATTCACGGACATCGCCGACGTGATCTTCAGAATGACGTCGTCCTGAAGGCCGAAGATGTCCTTCAGGTCACGATCGTAGGATTCGGCCCATACGTGCTGGCCCGAAATCGCATCGATCAACTGGACGTTGATCCGGATCCGGTTGCTGGATTTCTGGACGCTTCCCTCCAGCACGTACCGGACCCCGAGTTCCTCGCTCACCTGCTGTACCTTCACCGGTTTGCATTTGTAGGAAAAGGACGAGGTCCGGGAGATCACGAACAGGGAGGAGATTTTGGACAAGGACGCGATGATCTGTTCCGTAAACCCGTCCGTGAAATACTCCCGCTTGGGGTCGCCGGTCATGTTTTCAAAAGGAAGCACGGCGATGGAAGGCTTGTCGGGAAGCGGGACCGCTACCTTCTGTCTCGATGACATCGCCAAGGTGGATCCCGATCCGGAAGGGCATCCTGCGCTCTTTCGGCAGCTCTTCGTTCCGGCCTTTCAGCTCCTTCTGGACCTCCACCGCGCACTCCAGGGCGTGCACCACGCTCGCGAACTCGGCGAGCAGGTTATCCCCCCGGGGTTCCACGACGCGACCCTGTTGTTTCTCGACGAGAGTGAACATCACCTGATGGTGGCCCTTGAGGGTTTGGAGTGTCCCGGCCTCATCCTCCCCCATGAGGCGGCCATACTCCACGGCGCTGGCGCTCAGAACGGCGGCGAGCTTCCGTTTGTGTTTTTCAGCGGACAAAGAGATTCACCCTCCGCGCGCAGTCGGTGCGGGGATTTTGATCGTCCCTGACTTCTCGCAGGTCATCTTTCTCTTAAAATCTTGAGGCGAAGCGTTTTCCCTTGTCTTTTCAGTAAATTCCCCCAATTCACAATGTGCGCATTCGATGACACGAGGACCGCGCCCCGGTTCACGGCAGCCAGAACCACAAGAATGTCCCGGAAGTAATACCGAAGCTGAACGTGGCCACGGAATCTCGTGAATCGCTCCACCAGGATACCACCCCGTGCCCAGTCGTCCTCCTTCGGGGTCTCGTAGGCCGATATTCTCTTCATGGATGCGACGAATTGATTCAGCAAGCGCTTCTCCGCCGCGGATCTGGACCCGGCATAGAGTTCCATGGCCACAACCGAAGACAGGACGACCCGGCCGTTTTCAATGGCCCGGTCCACCAGATCCGAGTGTTCTTTTCTGCGGATGTAGGAGAGGTAGACGGACGTGTCGAAAAGAAAGACGTCGGCCAAGGGTCAGCCCTTGGTCCGCACATCTCGGGAGAAGACATCCTCCAGTTTTCCGATCGCCTGAAGCCGACGAAGGGCGTCCAGCGCCTGCAGGGACGCCAGGCGATGCTCCACGGCCGCGCGCACCGTTTCCGAGTCGCTGTGTGTCCCGAGCAGCTTGCGCAATTTCCCTATCCTCGCCTTGTCGACGATCAGGTTGACGCGTGCCATTTGGACCGTTCCCATGTCCGCCCCCCGATATACACACTATTGCCAATAATATTACACACTACGCCTTTTGCGTCAAGCACAAGGGTACGAGAGCAACTCGTGAGAACCGGCCACGACTCAGGCTGTAGAAAAAATGCCCACGAAGGAATCCCCCGCGCACGGGTGACCCAAGTCATGGGCATGCTGCGTATTGCGACGGAGATCCAAGAACACATCCTGACCCTGCTCGACATTCACCGCGGCGCCGATGGAGCCATCTCCTCCAATGGATGATACGTTTGGCTTCTTCAACGCGCTCCGAGCCGTTATTCTCCTCCCCCCCGTTTTGGACCCTCTTTCAAAACAAACGGGATCACGCGCTCGATACTCTCTGAATCGGGCTTGGCGCGGTTGACGAGCATCCCCGTTTTCGAATCCAACGTCCATCCCTGCATGCTTTTGAACTGCAAGATCGACTTTAACTGGTATTGTCCCTTCCCGACATTCCACTCGGCCGGGCCGGCAACCTCAAACTCGATGTCATTGTTTTTGACACTATTCTTCACTCGGCTGGAGATCAGTTTGATTTCGTTTTTCCCTTGCTTGAGGAATGGCGTAATCACTATTCCTCGCTTCGCCAGGAGGAAACTATTCAGGGGGGTTCCGTTCACAAAAACGGTTGCGGTGACCGGGGAATTCCAACTGGCAAAGGTAGGTTTTCCGCTGATAACGAAATCGCCCGCCTTGAGCTTGATCTTTTCATTCTGCAAGCCGGCATTGTAAATCCTATAAGAGAGTGTCACCTCCTTCACATCCGGTCCTAGTGGGTGAGAGTACCTGCCATTGGCGAACGTCCAATCCGTGTCATTGCGGAATTCCCAAAGAATCGGCTCCATGATCCATTGATCGTTCCCAGGCGTTTTGTGTGCTGGTCCCAACCGGAAGATCAAACCGTTGTTTTTGTTTGCCGCCTGCTGCAGGGTCGTCTTGATCGTGATCGTATTCCACCCCGCTTTCAGGTATTCTCCGATCGGCTCGAAGGTGTCCGAGGTGAAGATGTTCACCGTTTTCCCGTTGACACTGAGCTCACTGTGGAGCGGGTTGTCCCAACTGGAGAAATTACGTTTCACCCAAAGCAAGAACGGTTCGCTGCCGGTCTCTTGAGCTGACACCGGCAAACTGAAAAGACCAACAAGTATTAGCGTGAGCAGAAGCAACAGAATCCTTCGAGACATGGATTTATCTCCTTTGTAACGAGGTGGATGGAATTCCCCGCCAATCCATCAGTCCCGTCTCCATAAAACAATGTGTTTCCGGAGAATTCCGTTCAGATTGACTTGCAACGGGCCTAATCTTTCTATGAATTTATCTATTACGATGGTGCAATTACTGAATCGGGTTCCTGCATGGAAGATTTCCCCCCGTTCGACAACGGTTCGCGTCTCCCCGGGTGGGACTCGAACCGCACACGCTGAAAGGAATCGGTTGCGGATTTCGTGGGCGGGCTCCTATAATTCAGGAAGCTCTTGCGCCCAGACCGTCACCACGATCGGAGAAGCCATGGGACTGAAAGGTTCAAGGACGGAAAAGAACCTGCTGGCGGCATTCGCCGGGGAATCGCAGGCCCGCAACCGCTACACCTTCTACGCCGGAGTCGCCTCGAAGGAAGGGTTCGAGGGGATCGCCGGAATCTTCCTGGAGACCGCGGATAACGAGAAGAAGCATGCCCACCTATACTTCAAGCAACTTGGGGGGAGCGATGTGGAGATCACCGCCGGCTACCCCACGAAGATCGGCGACACCGCCACGAACCTGGCCGCCGCCGCCGCCGGGGAGCACGAGGAGTGGACTACTATCTATCCGACCTTCGGAAAAATCGCCGAGGAGGAAGGGTTCTCCGCCGCCGCGCACATCTTCAGGATGATCGCAGGGGTGGAGGTCCATCACGAGAAGCGGTTCCAGGGGCTTCTGAAAAGGGTGCAGGACGGCACCCTCTTCAAACGCGAGAAGCCCATCCGCTGGAAATGCCTGGTGTGCGGCCACATCCACGAGGGGACAAAGGCCCCGGTGGGCTGCCCCGTGTGCGCCCACCCGCAGGGGTGGTTCGTCCCCGCCGAGGAGAATTTCTAAACGGTCCCTTACTGCGGACTTTCGAACTTGGCCTTCTCCTTCGCCATCGCCTCGCGACCCGCGTCGTAGGCCGCCTTGATGACCGACTTCTCCTCCTCGATGAAGGACTCCACCTTCTGCTTCAGGTCGCCGGACCAACCCTCGGTCTTCTTCCTGTAGTCCTCCGCAAGGCCGCTGATCCTCTCTCGGGCCTCCTTTCCGGAGACGGGTGCGTAGAGCAGGGCCAGCCCCGCGCCGACCAGCCCTCCGGCCAGGAACGCAAGGAATATCGCGCCGCTGCCGTTGCTACATCTTTCCTCACTCATGGCTGCCCTCCCTTCGAACGAATCGGTTCACAACGTGCGACACGGCGGCTTTCACTCCCGCCAGCCCGCCGGCCACATTTCCAAGAACGGGAACGACGGTGTACTGCAGGACCGCAGTGGCCGCGTTCAGCGTCTTCCGGAATTCCCGGACCCCTTCCGTCACGTGCGCCACGTTGGCGGCGCCCCTCTCGGCGTGCAGGAGGATGTCCCGCACCACCGCGTTGGTCTTCCGGAGGTCCTCGGCAGTCATCTCGAACTGCCGGATCGCCTCGTCCACGCGACGGTCCAGGTGGTCGATCGTCCTGCGGAGCCGCCAGAGGGTCATCGCCAGCACCACCGCCAGCGCGATGGCCGCGATCGATAGGGCCGCGAACAACAGCGCCTGGCCGCTCAAAGATTCACCTCCGGTCAGATATTGCAGGACATTACACAGTTCCGCCCATGCAAGATTAAAATACCCTAAAGTCCCGGGACCTTGCAACCTTCCGTACAGTACAATAATTCAGGCGGCAGGAGAGGAACCGAACCGGCCGCGCGAATGTCAGAACCTTCGGGAGTCGGCGTGGATTCGAACGGTGGAAGCCCCAGGCCGGTGGATTTGTTGCTGCAGGCGTTCCGGCAGGGGAAGCCGGGGGCGTTCGACGCCATCGTCCTCGCCCACCAGGACCGGGTGTACGCATTCTGCTCCCGGATGCTCTCCGACCGGGAGGAGGCCCTGGATATCGCCCAGGAGGTATTTCTCTCGGCCTACCGGAACCTCGGCGGGTTCCGGGAAGAGGCGGCGCTGGCCACGTGGCTGCTCAGGATTGCGGCCAACCGGTGCCTGAACCGGATCCGGCAGAGATCCTCCCTCGCGGCGCGGGAGGTCGTCTTCCCGGATGGGGCGGAGCGGGACTACCCGCTCTTCCAGCCGCCGGCCCCCGAGGAGGGGCGGCCGGACCGGATCGCCGAAAACCGGGAGATGGCGAAGATCCTGGAAAGGGCGCTCGGCCGCATCGATCCCGACTCGCGATGGCTGCTGCTCCTTTCGGACGTCGAAGGGTTTACGTACGAGGAAATCGCCGCCATGGCGGGGATCCCGGTCGGCACGGTGAAATCGAGACTTCACAGGGCGCGGATGGCGTTGAGGAAAATCCTCGCGCCGGTGGTTTGAGGGACACCGAGATGGACTGCGAACGAGGACAGAACCTCCTTTCCGAATTCCTGGACGGCTCTCTTCCGGAAAGCGAGCAGGCGAGCGTAAACGCCCATCTGCGGGAGTGCCTCCCATGCAGGGCCGTGAAGGAGGGACTGGAAGAGACCCTCCTGCTCCTCCGCGGTCTTCCACAAGGGAAAGCCCCGACGGAACTGCTGGACGGGGTCCGGCGCAGGATCGCCCGGGAGGAAGTGCCGCCGACGCCTTTCTGGAAGAAGCTGTTCCTGCCCGCCCACATCAAGATTCCCCTGGAAGCGGCGGCGGCAATCCTGCTCTTTCTCCTGGTGTACGGCACCTGGAAGGAGGAACTACCGAATCTGTTCTCCCCCCGGCCGGCCGCACGGATGGATGCCGCCCCCGCAAAGGAGTTCACCAAACCGGCGGAACACGACGCCAGCAAGGCGCCGAGCCCTCCCCGGGCCCAGGCAGCGGAGGAGGCCGTTCCCGGCGATCGCCCCGTACCGCGGGAGAAGGCGGAACCGGGCAGGACCGCGCAAAACGAACGGGACTCGGGGAGATCGGCGGGCTCCGCCGGAACGCGCACTGCAGCCCGTGTGCCCTCCTTGCCTCCGGCATCGTCCCGGTCGCAACCTTCCCTTCCCGTCATACCGGCGCAACGGGTGAGCACAGCCGGGGAAAGGATCGAGCCCCCATCCGCCGCGGCCCCGCCGTCGAGGGTCGCACGGCCGGTTCCTTTCGGCCGGGAGGTGACGATCGAGGTGGCTGCGCAGAACCGACCCGGACTGGAGGAGAGGATCGCCGCGGCCGCGGTGCGGCTTGGAGGAAGCGTGCAGGACGAGCCGGCGAAGGCTGGCATCGATTCGGAAGGCGCGGTCGACATCGTGCGCGTCCACCTGCCGGCGGACTCCGCAAGGCCATTCCTCGCGGAACTCTCGAAGCTGGGAATCCTGCCGGCTGAGGGGATGTCCGACCGGGCCGTCCTCGCCGCCGGACCCTCCTCGGAAGTCGTAGGCTACACGGTGCGGATCCGGGTCAGATGAAGGTTCCCCCAGCGTAGCTCTGAGCGATGCTTTTCAACCGGTCCCGATCGCGTCGGTACTTCTCCTTCATGCCGATCAGCCATTCGCCGTGCATCTTCCTCGACTCGGGGCCCCGCCACGAGTGTGCAGGCGCCGTGGTTGCAAGCCGGACGCCGTCCCCCTCGGAAGACACTATCCCGCGCGCACCGCACAGGAGGCAATAGACGCGGTTCCCCCCCCGGAACTCGAAATAGGTCCCTCCGCACTGCGTGCAGGAGGGGTTCTCCGCCGGCCGCGCTCCCTTCGCAAAAAACGCGGAGGCCAGCCGCCCCGCGGCGTCTTTTCCTTCTTCCGAGAGGAGCGCTTCTCCGGGCAGCGCGGCGTGGATCACCGAGCGGCCCTTGACCTCCATTCCCATGCCGCGGATGAAGTTCTCCACACCCAGCAGGGACGCCCCTTCCCCGTCCTTGACGCCCGCAAGCGCCACCCCGACCGCCGGCTTGCCGGAGAGCGCCTCGATCCGCCGGAAGAACTGCAGCCCCCGGTCGAGAAACCGCTGAAGGGAGGAATGCGCCCCGAGCAGGTAGACGGGCGCGGCGACGATCACGCCGTCGGCGGCCACGATCGCGTCCAGCACCGCGCCGAAATCGTCCTGGTGGGGGCAATCCCCCGTCAAGCACCGATAGCACGCCTTGCAGGGCCGAATGTCCTTCTCGACGAGCCGGACCATCGAAAGTTCGACAGGCCCCGGAAGGCGGGCAGAGATCTCCTTGACGATCAACTCGCAGTTCCCCATCCTCCTTGGGGAACCGAGGATCCCCAGCACGCGTTTCAATTGCCCTCCTTCGCCCCGTCCAGCAGGGTCCGGTATTTTCCGCACATGCCGAACTTGAGGTACGGGATCACCGCCGCCGTCGCCTCCCGGCTCATCGGGAGGAATTTCCCCTTCGCGCGGACGAGAACCTTCCCGCCGCAGATCAACTCTCCTTCGCTGTAGGCAATCCGTCCGGCGTCCTCGACCAGCCGGCTCCGGACCTCGATCTCCTCTCCCACGGGGACCGGGGCGAGGTATTTCACGGTCAGCTCGCCGGTCAGGTACATGCGCTGCAGCCCCCCGAAGACAGTTGCGGCCCAGCCCATCGACTCGTCGAGGAGCGCTGCGACGACGCCTCCGTGTGCGACGTTCCTGTAGCCGTTGACGTGGGGAGGGAGTGCGATCCTCGTGCAGACCGCGTCCCCCTCCACGTAGAACTTCGTGCGGACGCCGCAGGCGTTCTCCTCGCCGCACAGGAAGCACCCCGTGGAATGAGGAAGATATTCCTTCTCCGCGCCGTTCATGTCTTTTCCTTCCGCAGCGATCCCTGCCAGGTCTCCCGCCGTTGAAGCTCGGCGGCCACGTCGCGCGACATCTCCCGGCTCCCCTTCCCCCATAAGGGGGCCAGCAGCATCTCCCGGGGGGCCGTCCCTATCAGGCGGATCACGGCAATTTCGGGACAGAGGCGTTCCAGGAAGTCCGCGCAGGCCCCGACGTACTCACCGTATTCGGGCACCCGAACCTCGCCCCGCCGGAACGGAGACTCCAAGTTGCTCCCCGAGACGACGTGCAAATGGTGCAGCTTCACCCCCTGCACTCCCAGGTCGGAGAGAATGCCGGCCGCCGCCACGAAGTTCACCCGCGTGTCCCCGGGAAGACCGTAAATCAGGTGAACGGCAACGTCGATCCCCCGCTTCCGCGCGGCCGGCACAGCCTCCATGAACTCCTGCACGGTGTGCCCCCGGTTGATCCCCGCGAGAACGTCGTCGGAGATCGACTGGAGGCCGATCTCGACGGATACGTACCGTTCCCTCGCAATTCCCTCGAGCACGTCCAGGACCGCGCTCCCGAGGCAGTCCGGCCGGGTCCCGACAACGATTCCGACGACGTCGGGGTGGCAGAACGCCGCGCGGTACGTCCGCTCGAGCTCTTCCGGCGGAGCGTGGCTGTTCGTGTACGGTTGAAAGTAGACCAGCAGCTTGCGGAACGCCTTGAGCCTGGCATGGGATGCGATTGTCCTGCGCACCTGCTCCTCCACCGGCAGGCCCGGGAAGAGGACCCCCTCCGTGAAGGATTCGTTGTTGCAGTACAGGCAGCCACCTGTCCCTCGCGTGCCGTCGCGGTTCGGGCAGGTGAACCCCGCCTCCACGCTGATCCTTGCCGCCGGCCCGCCCAGGCGCCGCCGGAGGAACGAGGCGTAGTTGTGGAACCTCAACTCCGGATGGATGGGGGGGAACAGGAGGGGCTCCTTCGCCTCAGCCGCCGATGCGGGACATCGGTTCCATGTGCCTATTTTATCAGAGCGGGCGGCGGAACTGGGGATGGGAATTTCATTCGCAGCTCCACGAGGTGCAGGGCGATTTCCCGGCGCACCTCCACCGGGCAGGGAGAGCCGCCTTGAGCATCCTCGCGTGGAACGGAGTCGGCCTCTCGGCAAATCTTTTCCGCAAGGGAGAAAGCCTCTTCCGCCGCCTCGGGTCTGCCTGCGCGCATCCGGAGGACGCCCAGCGTGTCCAGTAGCGTCGCCTTGCGGACCCCGGGTTCGGAGACCACCCCCTCCATCCGGCCCATCGCCTCTTCGATCCCCTCCCCGGTGAAGATGGCAGTCCAGGAAAGATTATTGGTCGCCTCGGCATCCCCTGGCTGCAACTCGAGCGCCCGGAGGTATTCCTCGCGGGCCTTGTCATGCTCCTTCCTGGCCAGGTAAATGTTGCCAAGGTTGACGCGGGCCTGGAAATATTTCTTGTCCTTGCGGAGTGCCGCTTCGTATTCCCGCCGCGCCAGGTCGAGCTCTCCCCTCCGCTCGTAGGCGATGCCCAGCTCCACGTGCTCCGCAGCGGTCAGCGGGTCCTCGAGGACGATGATTTTCGGCATGCGGGAGCACCCGCCCGCCGGAAGGAGGATCAGCAGGAGCGCCGCAAAAGCCGGAAGGCGCCACGGGATGGTCCGGCGCAGACGCCGCAGGAGGGGGGCGCAGTGAGCCGGCCTCCAGGGTTCCGTTCCCGCAGAGGCCGTGCACCGAGAGGGTCGATGCGCCGCGTCCGGCGAGGCGCCCGACCGAAGCGTACCCGCTGCGGTACGGTGAGGGAGGGCAACGATGCCGGGGCGGATGCAGCGGCCCTCGAATGCCGGGATCTGAGGGAATGGAGCCCTGGAGGCCGGTGCGCAGACGCGCGGGTGCATCGCGTGTCGAGCCACGAACGGAGCTCCCCTCCGAGGCGGCGCAGCCGAAGGGAGGTCCGGCGCTGCGCTTTCCGGCATCACCGGTCCGCCCGGCGGACTACGAGCGCCAGCCGCCCCATTTTGGCCCACTGGGCATCCAGCGTGGAGAAGGGGATCTCCTTCCCCTGTTCGCGTCCGGAATGCGCAACGACCCCTTCCGGGATCCAGCCAAATGCCACCAGGTAGTGGGGGCGGCTCCAGACCCACGCGCCGAGGTCGACCAGCAGGATCACGGGGACGCCCACCGTAATCCGCTCCCGAAGGCGGGAAAGGTCCAGATCCGCGACCTCCGCCGCGAACCCCCGCCGCCGTGCGGCGTCGGCCAGGTCGGTGATGAGCGTTCCTTTCAGTCCTTCCGTCCGGGTCTCGCGGAGGATCTCCGCCGTGGAAACATCCTGCCCCAGGAACCGGAGGACCGTCGCAAGGGAGGAAGGGCCGCAGGTATCGTCTTCCTGAGGGAGGAAAGGAACCCCCTGGATGACGACCGCCGGGCGGGCGTCCGTCCTCTGTTCCTTCACGGGCCCGCCCCTCGCGCATCCCCCCAGAAGAAAAACGGCGCCTCCCACCAGCAGGGCGGCGCCGAGAAGCCGTTTACCTGCCGTCAACGAACGACGATTTCCTTGTTCATCAGCTTCATGATCACGATGATGAGGATGATCAGGATCGCCGCCCCGATCAGGAAGCCCAGCGCGTCGTCCGCCCCCGCAGCCACCCGGTCGGTCAACGAGGCGAGTCGATGCAAATCCTTGTCGCTCATCGACCGGAGCTTGGCCATCGCCTCCTCCGGGGAAACGCCGTAATCCACCAGCTTCTGCAGGACGACTTTCCGTTCCAGGAACACCTGCATCGTGGCAACGTCCGCCGTCCGGAGGTCGCCCCCTGCCCCATGGGAGGCGATCACGCCGGCTTCGGCCACCCCTCGAAGAGACCCCAGCACTCCCATCCACCCCGCCATCACCAAGGCCAATGCAAGAAACCAGCCCGCCTTCCGAATGGATGCCATTTCCTCTCCTCCTTTGAAATGATGGAACCCCTTCTATTCTTCCGATACGGAAGTATCTTCGCAGAATCCGGCCTCGCTGGTCAACCGGCCGAATCCGCTCCCGCGATGTTCCCGAGGAAAGCCACGGAGATGTCAGAGGATCCGAACCGGCAGAATGATCATCGGCAGCCCCGCGAAAACCAGCTTCTTCTGTGCGAGAAACGCGGTCTGGTTGTGGAGCAGACGCGTGATGAAGTTCTCCTCCTGGAAGACGAGCTGGCCCGAGAAGAAGACGATGTTGGGGAAATCCTTGGCCGCCCCTTCGGCGAGGTGGCCGATGATCTCGATGACGTCCGTCCCCACCTCGCTGCGCGCCTCCGCGTAATACCCGTGCCCCTTGACGAACTCCAGGTAGTTCAGGAGCTGGTTCTTCAGGTCCGCCCCGAGGTTCACCACCTCTTCCGCGCCCTTGAAAACGGTGCTGTCCACGACCCCCGCCGAGAGGAAGATGAAATTCCGGAAGGTCCCCGGGAACGACCGGATGACCGAGAAGAAGACGTGCATCCCGAGGCCGTTGTAGCCCGACACCATGATCGCGGCCGTCGGAGCGACGCGGCGCAGCATCGGCTCCTGCACGGAGGAGACCGTCACGGGGGGAAGCTGGAGCAGGAGCTCGTCCAGCCTCCGGAGGGCCTGCTGTGCCGTCCGGTAGTGACGGCGGACCAGGAAGCACGCAGAGATGAACGTCCCCGTGATGAGCAGGGTGATCCACCCTCCCTCGGGGAACTTGATCCACACCGTAAAGCAGAGGATCGAGGCGGTCAGCAGGAACCCGACGCCGTTCATGGCAAGCTTGATCTTCCATGCCTTCTCCTTATCGCGGTCCTTCCACCAGTGGACGATCATGCCGAACTGGGAGAGGCTGAAGGTGAGGAAGACGTTGATCGAATACATGACGACCAGGTACTTCACCGAGCCGCCGGTGATGTAGAGCATGAGGAACGCCATGACGCCCATGAAGTAGACGCCGTATTTCGTCACCAGTCGCTCGGAGAGGTGCGCGAACCGGTGAGGCATATAAGAGTCCACAGCCATGTTCGAGAGGACCTGGGGCCCCCCCAGGAACCCGGTCTGGGCCGCCACGAACAGGAGCGCCGCCTCCGACGCGAGCACGAGGGCGACGACCACTACGCCCCCGCTCCCCGGCCAGACGCCGCCCAACAGCGTATCGAACAGGACGGCGTTGAGCGTCTTCCCGGGAACGGGCGATACCCCATTGAGGACGTACCCGAGGATGATTCCCCCGGCGATGAAAGAAAGAGAGATGGCCATGTACAGCATGGCCCTTTTCCCCGTTTGAACGCGGGGCTCACGGAGCGTCTGCATGGAGTTGCTGATGGCCTCGATTCCGGTGTACGTCCCGGCTCCCATCGAGTAGGCGCGCATCAGGAGCGCACCCAGCCCCAGCCAGCCCATGCTCTTCACCGCGGAGGAGAGGTCCGTCGACACTCGGGCGCCTACCGCGGGCAACTCCGGCACGTGGCGCAGGACGGCATAGAGCACCAGCGGGATGTGACTGAGCACGAAGGCCATGAAAATAGGGGTCAGGACCACTACGGATTCCTTCACGCCCCTAAGGTTGAGCCAGATGAGAAAAAGGATCACGCAGGAGATAAACCAAAATTTGTGGGTCTGCCATCCCAGGGGAAGAAAGCTGAAGACCGCGTCGGCCCCCGAGGCCACGGAAATCGTGATCGTCAGGACGTAGTCGATGACGAGCGCCGAGCCGGACACCACCCCCGCTCTCTCCCCCAGGAGCTTGGAGGCGACGATGTACCCGCCACCCCCGGAGGGGAACGCCTCGATGATCTGCGCGTAGCTCCCGGAGATGATGAAGACCGTCGCCACCGTGGCCAGGGCCACGAAGAGAGCCAGGACCGTGTGGCTCCCGAGGGCGAGGTAGGCCTCTTCCGGACCATAGGAGGAGGAGGAGATCCCGTCCGCGCCCAGGCCCACCCACGCGAAAAAGGCGACGAGAGAGACGCGGTGGAAGATCTTCGGATCGAAGAGATCGCGCGGAGCCCCGAAGAGAAAGCGCTTGGCGCGCTGGTAAATGGAGGCGTTTTCCATCACCGGTACCGGGAGAGCATCTCCGACAGCCGGGAAAGGGCTTCTCCCATCTCGGTGCGGCAGGTCGCCTTGTCCTGCAGGCAAAGCCTCTCCGCGTGCTCCATCGCGGACAGCCACTCCTTGCGGTCGTCCCGCAGGTGCGCGACAAACTCGTTATACGCCCGGGCGAGAGCGACCATCTGGTCTCCCTTCCGGAGGAACACCGCCTTGACGGCGTGCCCCGATTCGAAGTTCTCCAGCGCTCGTTCCATCCGATAGAGCGGACCCGCGATCTTGTGGAAGGAGTAGACGGAGAGGAGGGCGATCACCACGCTAACGACCAGGACGTATGCCAGCATGGAAAAGGCGAGGATGGGAACCAGGAAGGCGGACAGGTCGCGGAGAGCGAAATAGACGCCGGCGTACGTGCCCGGAAGGGGCTGGTTGAAAATGAGGTAGAAGGCCAGGAAGAGGAGCCCTCCCCCGGCTCCGATGGTCAACAGCAACTGCATCGCGAACCGTCCTTCGTGGCCCCACTCCGCGGCACGCTTCCCCTTGCCGGCAAGGCGGGAGTTCACGGGGCGACCTTCCGGACGGTGGCTTTCAGCACATTCCATCGCTTCGCGAATTCCTCTTCGGAAAGCGGCTCGCTCCGGAGGAATTCCGCTTCCGCCGCGATCTCACGGATCCTGGAGAGGGTCCAGGAGCGGGCCGAGTCGATCTTCTCTCCAATGTCCGTTATGTCCGACAGCCCCGCCGCCTCCGTGGGGGTGGACAGGTCCCCCTCCGTCGAAATCAGGAAGGCCTCCACGAGCCTGCTGGCCCCCCTGCGGACCCTGCGGATCAGCAGAAGCTGCACGAGAAGGCTCGCTGCAATCACGCCAGCGGACAGAACCGCCACGTGCCGGGCCAACGCTGCGCCGATGATTTCATACGGCGACAGGAAATGGTAGTGCCCCTGCAGGGATGCGACCCGGAGTTCCCCCCTGGCGTAATGATGGAAGAACAAGGCGAACAGCGCCGCCCCCGCGAACACGACGGCCGCGAAGCACAACGCGATGCCCCCCTGGAGCCGGGGGTTCACAAACACGGTTCTCCTTGCGATGCGGCGGGGTGCGCGTGGGCTCATGGCGTCCTGTGGCACCCGCCGCACAGCGCTTCGAATCCATCGTCAGCGGGGTTCGAACGCCGAAGGAAGAACGTCTTGAAATACGGGGAAGCCCCCGCCGCATCGGCATTCACAGGCATTTGCCCGGCGAAGGTCCTGACGTTCGAGAGGTAGGGGCCGTGGGCGGAGTGGCACGTGAGGCAGATGATGTTCTCGCCGTCGCCCAGGCGGAATTCCGGCGGAATCTTCACCTCGCGGAACTTGCTGCCCGGGTGGACCTTGAGCGGATGGGTGCGGCCCCGCTCCTCGGCCAGATGGCATTCCAGGCAGAAAACGACGGAAGACGTGGAGAATCGGCCAGGTTCCAATTTCGAATCCGTGTAGACGTGGCATCTCCCGCACTGCGCGGGTTGCCGGAAATACTCGTGCGGGTTCTCGGGGGGAGACGGTGCCGAAATCGCCGGATGGAGAAGGAGGGGAAGCGCCGACAGGAAGAGAACCGACAGGTAGAAACGCCTTGCCGAAACGATCCTCAACGCGGTCCCACCCCCGGGGAGATCACCCTTCCCTGCCCTTCATATTATATGGTAATACCAAAAAATTTGGGGGGCGCTTCAGGCCCCCCGTTGGAAGTTGGGTTGACGGTCTACAAACCCCTCGCATCTCCTATCGGAGGGAAGACCTCCGAACTTTAGGAAAAAATCGGACTTTAAAAAGAACTCCTCGTCCTCCGACAGGGACATGGGGTAGAGCAGGACCACGAGGTTGTGCAGCCGGCCTCTCTGCATGTATACATGTTTCAATGGGGAACGATCCTATAGCCGAAAGAGGGAGACAAGGGTGAACATCGTCATCGTCGAGCGAGAAGGGGCCGTGGCGACCCTGCGGATGAACCGCCCGGAGCGGATGAACGTATACGATTTCGAGATGGGCGAGGCGTTGCTCACCGGCCTGGCGGAGATTGCCTCCGACCCTGCCGTGCGCTGCATCGTCTTCACCGGCGCGGGGAGGGTTTTCTCGGCCGGCGGCGACGTGGGCATGATGGGAGGGATGAAAGAAGAGGCCCCCCACCGGTTTCTCGACCTGACCGTTCGATTGCACGCCTTCGTCGCCTCCCTGCGGCGCTGCCGCAAACCCGTCCTTTCGGCGGTCAACGGCGTGGCGGCAGGGGGTGGCTTCTCCCTGGCGCTGGCCGGGGACATCGTCGTGGCCACCGAGTCGGCGCGCTTCGCGCTGGCCTACCAGAACATCGGGCTCTCCCCCGACGGGGGTTCGACGTTCTTTCTCGCAAGAGCCGTGGGGACGCACCGGGCGATGGAGCTGACGCTTTCGGGCAGGACGCTCTCCGCGGGCGAGGCCGCCTCGTGGGGGCTTGTCCAGCGGGTGTTTCCTGACGATTCCTTCGCCTCGGAGACGGCCGCGCTGGCGGCAGGCATCGCGGCCGGTCCCACGCTCGCCTACGGCAAGGCCAAGGAGCTGTACAACCGGGCGCTCCTCCAACCGCTGGAAACGCAGATGGAGGAAGAGCGCCAGGGGATCGCGGAGTCCGCCAGGACCGCTGATTTCAGGGAAGGAATCCGGGCGTTCCTCGCGAAGAGAAAGGCAAGCTTCCGGGGGAAATAGGTCCGCGACAATCCGGTTGTCGGCCCGGGCCCCCTGTCTCCATGTGGCGGAGCACATCGGACCGGGAAGATACGGGGATCCCCTCGATTCCTTCGGGACGAAGAAAGCCTGCCAGGAACTGGCAGCGCTCTGTTGAGCATCAGCTCCCTGCATCTTGGCGTGGACAGCGCCGCGCCCCACATCGCGTCCGCGGTGGGCACTCCCTCGGTCATCCTCTTCGGTCCGTCCGACTGGCGCGCCTGGACGGTCCCCGGCGAGACCCATAGGATGGTGACTTCCGACCACCCTTGCGTGCCTTGCCACAACAAGGGGTGCGACGGGAAAGAGAGAAGCCTCTGCCTGGAAGAGCTTGGAACGGAGAAAGTCACGAAGGCCCTATCCGGGGTGATCGCCGCGATCGAGGCGAATCGGCTCGCCGCCGGGGCAACGCGAGCCGAACCGAAGCGGGATGACCCCGGAATTCACTCGACGATCCCCATCAAGCCGAAGATCTTCTCGAACCGCATCTCCCAGGTGTGTTCGCGAAGGGTGAGCTCGCGCCCCGCGTTCCTTCTCCCGGGTTCGACAGCAGTAGGTGAACGGACAAGGCAATAGTGATTTTTTTCCGGATGGCTACAGGTTTCGGTCGATTTTGACATGTGCCTACGGATTTTCCGGTGTCACGGCGATCTTCCGGAACGGGGGTGGCGGGGATATCTTGAGCTTTATCAATAGGTTGGCCTGATCTTGGGTCAATTCCGTCCGCTGAAGAACCTTGCCGTCTTTCCCAAAGAATTTCCCAAGATGGATTCTGTCCATAATCTCCCAGATCCTGTCCCGGGTTTCCCCCATTTCCCGCTCGGTCACCCACACCAGATGCAGGGCAAGCCAGCATGGAAGAACATGGGAACGGATCCGGTCCTCCTTCCGGTTCGTCCCGACGGCGCGGGAGATCGACGCGCACTTCGGCATCGCCGAGAAAAACGCCTTCTATTCCCTTGTCTTGCTGGAGCGAAAGGGCAACATCCAGCGGAGGAAACACCCTCCGCGCCGGATCGAACACGCGGGGGAGACCTTCGCTCCGCCCCCGCTGCGCGTGCCCGTGCTGGGCTGGGTCCCCCCGCGGGAAATCCCCGGGAAGCGGTTGAGCACGTCGATGAGGAGTTCCGCGGGCCGCTGCGGCTTCGGGTCGTCGCTCAAACCGATTCTTGAGCCGGCAACTGCACAGGAGACTTCGGGGGGGGCTTATCCTAATATCTAAGGTAGGCAGGCCGCGGGAATGGTCGGCACCTGGCGGATTGGCGGAAAGATGCCCATGCCCGAAACCAGCATCATCCTGGTAACCTACAATAACCTCTACGAGACGACCATCCCCTGCCTGGATAGCATCTTCCAGCACACCGGAAACGAGGACTACGAGGTCATCGTTGTAGACAACAACTCCTCGGACGGGACGTCGATCTACCTGACGGAACGGGCCCGCCGGGAGCCGCGCCTGCGCTGCGTGCTGAACACGGTCAACCGTGGCTTCGCCGGAGGAAACAACGACGGCATCAGGGCCGCATCGGGGAGTATCCTGGTGCTGCTGAACAACGACACCCAGGTCAGCGAGGGGTGGCTTGCCGGGCTCCGTGCGTCCCTCCAGGAGGACGATTCGATCGGTCTGGTCGGGCCGGTTTCCAATGCGGTCGGCAATGAGCAGAAGATTTTCACCAGCGGCGTCACCCCGGCCGAGATCCTCGCGGAGGGGGCGGCATGGGCCTGGCACAGCCGTGGCGATGCCTTTGAAACCGAACGGCTCGGATTTTTCTGCGTGGCGCTCCGCCGGGAAACGGCAGACAAGGTGGGCCTCCTCGACGAGGCCTTCGATCTGGGATTTTACGAGGACGACGACTACTGCCTTCGAATGCTAAAGGCGGGTTACAAACTCATCTGTCGGGAGGATATCTTCGTTTACCACCGGGGGAGCTCCTCCTTCGGGAAGACCCTCCGGAAAACCGAAGAGCTCTTGAAGAAAAACCGCCGCCTCCTTGAGAGAAAATTCGGAATGCGGTACTCTCCACGTCATCCGCGGGATCTGCAGCTCGACCTCGTTGAATCGTATTTTAAGGAGGACGAGCGTACCCGGAGTCCGGAATCCCGGCGGTTCAAGATCGAGAACCGGATGCGGATCATCGAAGAAATGATGCCGCGCGGATTCCTCAAACGGTGGCAATTTGAGCGCCGGCTGAAACACGTATTGTCAAATCTCACACAGGTTGGGTAGTTACGGACATCCCATTCGGCTTCCGGATTATCGAGATGCAAGAAAGGACGGCGGATTCCGGCTTCGCACCGATCGGCCTGTCAAGGACCTGGGGGATGAGAAAACAGTACATCGAAGTGCCGCTTGCCATGCGGTGCCGCGGATTGCGGTCCTTCCTGATGCGGCTCGCAGGCAACATCCTGTGCCCTGCATACTGGTTGGCCGCATTTTTCGCCGGCGGGCCGGGGCTCTTTTTCCATTTGCAGTGCACGTGGCTCGGCGTGATTTCTCTTGTTACCCGACGCCTCAAGAGAGGCCATTACAGCCTGATGTTTTTCCCCATGGACTCGACTCGATATTTCGAGTTCGACGTGTCGTGGGAAAGACTGCGCCGGTTGCCGTTTACGCGCTATATGGATGTTTCCTCGCCCCGACTTCTCCCGCTTGTTCTCATGCGATCCAACCGGCAGGCGACCGCAGAGCTCATCAACCCGGATGCAAAAGACATAAGAGACACGGAGAGGTTCTTTCGGGCGTTCGGAGTTGGCCAGCGGTGCCGGTTCAGCGCGCGGACGGTCGAGCAGGCATCCTTCGAACCATCGTCTTTTGACCTGATCACCTGTATCTCTGTACTGGAACACATACCGGCTGACAGCGAGGCGGTCGAACGGATGTGGTCCCTTCTGCGGACCGGCGGCAGGCTTGTGCTGACGCTGCCATGCATGTCGCAACCCATGGAGCAGTACATCAGCGACAACCAGTACGGGGTGCTGCAGCCGGGAAGCGACGGGTATACTTTCTGGCAACGCTATTACGACGAAGAAAGGCTTCGGGAGAAGATTTACCGTATCACCGGACCGCCGGAACACATGGTGATTTTCGGCGAAAAAACGAACGGCCTTTTTTTCCGGAACGCGACCATGAAGCGCGTCCTCGGCGGGCGGTATCCGTTCTGGCGGGAGGCGTACATGATGGCGACGGAATACCGTTATTACCCGTCGCTGGATGAACTTCCCGGAGAAGGGGTCGTGTTCCTGGAGTTCCTGAAGAAATGAAATCTCCGCTCCTCTCGATCTGCATCGCGACCTACAATCGCGCGGGCTTCATCGGCGAGACGCTGGACAGCATCATCCCCCAGCTCACCGAGGAGGTCGAGATCGTCG
>Ga0154792_165_pt2 | contig 75515 bp, 77 predicted proteins | sample Rifle2008BG16ft_FD_105800 | JGI IMG/M metagenome (GOLD analysis project Ga0154792, IMG submission 105800) | Deltaproteobacteria bacterium RBG_16_64_85 | reverse complement strand
AGAGGGCGACGAAGCCGGAGTGGATGCAGCGGCCCTCGAATGCCGGGATCTGAGGGAATGGCCCCCTGGAGGCCGGAGCGCAGCCGTGCGGGTCCACCGCACGGCGAGATGATATGACTGACCGGCCCCACTGATTGCGATACCGTGGATTAGCCGTCCGGTGAGATGGCATACCACAACGCAAAGGAGGCCGGTCATGAACAGGGTATTCGTTGGCATGGACGTACACAAGGAGAAGATCGTGGCTGTGGGGTTGCCGGAGGAGGGGAACCATCCTGTGATGCGCGAGGAATTCGGGGGCAACGATCTCTCCAGGTTGGTCAAGCGGTTGCGGCAACTCGCGAAGAGCCATCGGGTGGAGGCTTGCTATGAGGCGGGTCCCTGCGGATACGGTCTCGCCCGGGCCCTGCTTCAGGCCGGGATGGAATGCCGGGTGGCCGCTCCTTCCCTGATCCCGCGCCGCCCCGGGGACCGGATCAAGACCGACGGGCGGGATGCCCGGGAACTGGCCCTGGCGTTTCGGGCCAATACGCTCTCCTTCGTCCGGATCCCGTCCCGGGAGGACATCGCCAAGGAGGTGCGGCGGGTCAAGCACATCATCGCCCACTGGCTGCTGATCCATGAGCAACGGCCTCCCAAGGGCGTCAAAGGCTGGACGCAGGCCCACTGGCGGTGGATGCGGGGCCTGGAACTTTCCTCGCTGGACCGGACCGTGCTGGACCACTACCTGGACGTGCTGCACCTCCTGGCCGAGCGTCTCAAGCAGATCGAGCAGCAGGTCGTCGCGTTGGCCGAGACGGCCCCCTACCGGGAGCGGGTGACCCGGTTGCGGGCCTTCAAGGGGTTTTCCCCCCTGGCCGCGATGCGGGTGATCGCCGAGGTGATGGATTTTCGCCGGTTCCCCAGGGCCGCGGCGTTCATGAAGTTCACGGGGCTGGTTCCTTCGGAATACTCCTCCTTGGACCGGATCCGGCGCGGGCGGATCACCAAGGCGGGCAACAGTCACCTGCGGTGCGTCCTCGTGGAAGCGGTCCAGCGAGGAACGAGGAATGCACACCTGGGGAGGGACCTGCTCAAACGGATGACCTGCGTGTCGGGACCGCTGCGCGAGGTGGCCTTGCGGTGTCTGACCCGGCTGCATCACAAGTTCTGGAAACTGACACGGCGGGGAGTTGCCGGGGGGAAGGTCAAGGTCGCGCTGGCCCGGGAGCTGGCCGGCTTCGTGTGGGCCATGATGACGCTTCCTGAGACCCCGGAGGCAACGGCGGCGTAGGATCCCCGTTCGCATCCCCCGTTCGGAGAAGGAGGGTACGCCAGGATCAAGAGGGAGAGGGAGGCGGTCGCGGCTTGGGGAGAATCCTCGTCTCATGGCTTTGGGGCATTCGCAAATGCGGAAAATCCCCGTGGCGAGATGGAAGCAGCTCCCCCGGTGGTGCACGATTACGATAGCGGTAGCCAACCCGCGCATAGAAGGCTGATGAACCGTCGTAAAACCGACCGCCTTCCCTTCCTCCCTCTTGACAGGCCGGTCAGTCATAGAAGCCACGAGCGGAGTCCCCCTCCGAGGCGGCGCAGCCGGATGGCGGGCGGCTCATCCGTACGCCTCGAGGACGGCGGCGCGGAACGCCGCGAACTCGGGCGGATCCGGGATGGCGAACTCCATCCGTTCTCCCGTGGCGGGGTGGAGGAACCCGAGGTGGAACGCGTGGAGGAAAAAACGACCGAGCGTCACCGTCGTGCCGGAGGGACCCTTCCCCAACGGTACCTTCCGGGACCGGCCGTAGACGTCGTCCCCCACGATCGGGCACGAAAGGGACGCGCTGTGGACGCGAACCTGGTGGGTCCGACCCGTTTCCAGGCGGAACTCCACGAGGGAAAAGGGTCCATAAGACTCGATGCACCGGTAATGAGTCACTGCATTGCGCCCGCCCTTGGCGAGCACCGCCATCTTTTTCCGGTGCACAGGGTGCCGCCCTACCTGCGTGACGACCGTACCGCTCGCTCGCGGCGGCTTTCCCAAGACGATGCCGTGGTAGCGCCGATCCACCATCCGGTGAGAGGCGAACTGTGCCGAGAGGTTCGCGTGCACCTCGTCGGTCTTGGCTACCACGAGGATCCCGGAGGTATCCCGGTCGAGGCGGTGAACGATCCCCGGCCGCACCACGCCGCCGATGCCGGAGAGCCGATCGGCACGGGACAAAAGGACGTTCACGAGCGTCCCGCCCGGATGCCCGGGGGAGGGGTGCACCACCATCCCGGACGGCTTCTCCACCACGATCAGGTGCTCATCTTGAAACAGGACCCGGAGGGGACGGTCCTCGGGGACGAGATCGAGGGGACGAGGGGTCGGCACGGAGACGGTGACCACCTCGTTCCCCCTCATCCGCGTCGAGGCGCGTGCCGCGGCCGTGCCTACGCGCACGTTCCCCTCCCCGATCAACTGCTGGATCCGGGATCGGGAAAAACCCGGGAGGGCGCCGGACAGGAAACGGTCCAGTCGTTCTCCCGCCTGTCCGGGGGGTACGGTGATCCGATGGGTGACGCCCAACTACCAGGCCTTGGAGGGAATCCGCCCCATGGGCCGGATCAGGACGTCGACCAGGGCCTCGTTGAAATAGTTCGCACCCCGGGCGATTTCCGGATCGACCCGGCTCTGGTAATAGATCCTCCCTTCCTCGATCTCCTCCTTCAGAAGATCGAAAAGGGTGTCCCGAGCGATCCCCTCCTCCACCTTCTTCGCGTTGTAAAGGGCAATGTCCGAAACCACTGCCCGAGCGATGCGCCGGGCCACATCAGGATCCTTGACGACCCCCATCTTCCCCCTCCTGGCCGCAACGGCCACTGGATTTGCCCTACCGGGCGCGGAACGCTACGTACATATGGGCCCCGTCCCGCCAAAGAAGGACGGAGACCATCTGTCCTTTGGGAAGTTCCAAAAGCGCCTTCCGGTAAGCGTCCACCCCCGGCACGGGCTTTCGGTTGATGCGAAGGAGGATGTCCCCCTCACGGATCCCGCCCTCCCAGGCGGGTGCCGCAGCATCGACGTAGTCGACCTCCACCCCTCCCTCGATCCCGAGGTCCCGCAGTGCCCGGGCGGGGATCTCTTCGACGGCCAAGCCCCAGGCGTCCACCGGAGCCTTCCGGTACTGCGGGCGGGCCTCCTGTCCCTCCATCTCGGCGACGCTGATCTCGACCCTGGCGCGCTTCCCTCCACGAAGAATGTCCATGAGGACGCTGGTGCCCGGGGTGGCGGAGGCCACCTGCTTCTGAAATTCCTTCACACCGGACATCGGCTTGCCCCGAAAAGAAGTAATGATGTCCCCTCCGCGCAGCCCCCCCTTCTCGGCCGGGCTGTGGGGGGCGACCCGGTTGACCAGAATTCCCTTCTCGCCTTTCGCCCCGAACGATTCCGCCAGTTCCGGGGTGAGCGTCTGGATCCCGATGCCCAGCCACCCGCGGCGGATCGACCCGTTTCGCGCCAGCTCCCGCTCCACGGCCATGACCGTATGGATGGGGATGGCAAAGCCGATCCCCTGCCCTGTGCTCACCATCGCGGTGTTGATCCCCACCACCTCCCCACGGGTGTTGAGCAGGGGACCCCCGGAGTTGCCCGGGTTGATGGAGGCATCGGTCTGGATGAAATCGTCGGTCGACTCCACGCCCAGGTCGGTCCTCCCCGTCGCGCTGATCACCCCCAGGGTCACGGTGCTCTCCAGGCCGAAGGGATTCCCCACGGCGATGGCCCATTCCCCTACCTTGAGCCTGACGGAGTCACCAAGCACCGCGACGGAAAGCTTGCCGGCGGGCTGGATCCGCAGGAGCGCGATATCTGTGCGGGCATCGGCGCCAACGACGCGGGCGGGATATTCGGCCCGGTTCCACAGACGCACGATGATCTCGTCGGCGTCGCGGATGACGTGCTCGTTGGTCACGATCAGGCCCTCCTCGGCGACGATCACCCCCGACCCGAGGGAGTTCTCCCGACCCCCGTTCTCGTCCATCCGGTCGGTGAGGTAATCCTGGAACCTCTGCCGGTCCGTCCGCTGGGACAATCCCCTCCCGCGGGGAAACGCGGTGACCGTGCGGATGTTGACCACCGCCGGCACCGCCCGCTCTACCGCCTTGACGAACGCCTGCTGTAGGGCGGCGACGTCCGCCGGGCCTGCGGCAGGTCCGCTCCCGCGGGAGCATCCGATAAGGAAGGCCATCCCGCACGCCAGGGCCGCGACGGAGAACGCCTTCATCCCAAGGTCCCGCCGGCGGCCGCGGAGTCCGGCTCCCTCCCGCCGACTTCCTTCCTGGGGGGAAGCTTCATCCCTCGGGCGTACTGCACGTCCTTTTCGATCTGCCGGACCAGCTCCTCCGCGCTCTTGAACTTGCGCTCGTCGCGGATGCGGTCACGGAAAAAAACGGAGACCTCCTGCCCGTAGAGATCCCTGTCGAAGTCCAGCAGGTGGACTTCCACCCCGAGCGAATTCTCCCCGAACGTGGGGTTGAACCCCACGTTCGCCAATCCGCGATAACGCACGGCGGCGACCTCGACCTCCACGATGTACACGCCGGGAAGGGGAAGCAGCTCCTGCGCATACTGGATATTGGCCGTCGGATACCCGAGCTTTTTCCCCCTGCCGGCGCCCGTGATCACCGGCCCGGAAACCCGGTACGGCCTGCACAGGAGCTCTTCCGCCTCCCGTACCCTGCCGGCCAGCAGCAACTGCCGGATCCGTGTCGAGCTGACGATCAGCCCGCCCCGGAACAGCGGCGGAACGACCTCCACCTCGAACCCCAGTTCCCTGCCGATCTCGCCGAGCATCCCCGGCGAGCCGGTGCGGTTTCTCCCGAACGTGAAGTCGTAGCCGACGATCACGTACCGGGCCCGAAGCCGGCGCGCCAGGATTTCCCGGGCGAATTCCGCGGGCCACATGCGGCCCACCTCCCCGGTGAAGGACTCCACCACGAGGATGTCGATGCCGAACCATGCGATCAGGGCAGCCTTCTCCTCCAGCGAGGTGATCTCGTAAAAACGGGCCCGGGGGGAGAAAAACCGGATCGGGTGGGGGGAAAAAGTCAGGGCAACGGACGGGGTCTCCGTCGTGTTCGCCCGGGCCACCGTGCGCCGGAGCAGCTCCTGGTGTCCGAGGTGCACCCCGTCGAAGTTCCCGATGGTCACCGACGCCGCGGCGTGCGGGGGAAAAGCGGAGGAACCGTTGACGACGTTCATCCGCTGTCTTTCCATTTCGCGCTCTGGAATCCCTTCATTAAAAGGTATGATACTATAACCGGATTCCGGCGATTCACCGCAATAATCCGACGTCATCGGAAATTTGCGGGGAACTCCGTCGGGGTGCACGGAACATATGCATGAAAATCATTCATAAATATGTCCTGGCCGAATCCGGCGCCCCCTTTCTGATCGGCCTGTCCACGTTCACCCTCGTCGTCCTGCTCCATCGATTCGCGCGACTGGCCGACCTGGTGATCGCCAAGGGCGTTCCTCTTCCCCTTGTTGGAAAGTTGCTGCTCTCCCTGTTCCCGACGTTTCTCGAGATCACCCTCCCCGCCGCATTGCTTCTTGCCGTGCTCCTCGCCCTGGGGAGGTTTGCCGCGGACTCGGAAACAACCGCCCTGCAGTCCGCCGGCGTGGGGATGCGGGGAGTCGCCTTTCCGGTCCTCCTCCTGAGCGGCGGAACCTTTCTGGCCAGCCTCTTCATCGGCTGGAGCGGCATTCCCTGGGGAACCCGGCAGATGCAGGAGACCCTCGGCCGCATCCTCTCCCTCCGCGCCGGGGCGGGCGCCTCCGAGCACGTGTTTCAGGAAGTCGTACCCGGGGTCCTTCTCTTCCCGGAACGCGTCTCCGCCGACGGGTCGAAGATGACCGGGGTCCTGCTCTCACAGAACGTGGAGGGGAAGGACCCGCTGCTCGTCTTTGCTAGGGAGGGGGAATTCTCCCCGGAGAGCGGTACCCACATCGTAAGGCTCCACCTTTCGGACGGCACGATCCACCATGAAGATGTCGCCGGCGGCGTCTACCGGACCGCCTCCTTCCAGGGGATGGATTTCCTCCTGCCGCTGGGGCTGGCCGGTGCGGGGGACAACGAGGATCCCAAACGTCTTTCCCTGCCGGAACTCTCCCGCAGGAGCACCGCTCCAGGGAAGACGGCGAAAGGTGCCTCCTACCGGTACCACTTCCACCGGCGGCTCTCCCTGGCTTCCTCCTGCCTCGCCTTCGGCCTGTTCGCCATGCCGCTGGGCCTATTTCAGCGGGCACGGGGAAAATCGCCCGCGTTCGCGATCACCTTGGCCCTGATCGTTTTCTACTATCTGTTTCTGGCCGCCGGAGGCGCCCTGGAGACCCGGGCCCCCGGCGCGATGGTCTTCCTCATCTGGGCGCCCAACGCCATCGTTCTTGGCGTCGCCCTCTGGATCCTCTGGAAATCCGAATCGCACATGATCTCCCTCCCCTCGCTGTTCGGGTGGGCCCAGGGGAAGAAATGACCATACTGAGCCGCCATCTCTACAGGGAGTTCTTCCTGATGGCCGCCGCCTGCATCCTGGGGTTTCTGGTCCTCTTCCTCATGATCGATTTCGTGGAATCCGCCGATGCCTTTCTCAACAACCGCGCCGCCGCCGGGGAGATCCTCCGGTACTATATGCTCAAGATTCCGGGCATCTTCTTCATGATTTCTCCGGTCGCGGTGCTCGTGGCAGTCCTGATCACGGTTTCCCTCCTGGCGCGGAATAACGAGTTCACCGCAATGTTCTCGGTGGGGATCGGCCCCTTGCGGGCGTTCGCCCCTCTGATCGCAGGTTGCGCCCTCATCTCGGTCCTGTCCCTCGGGACATCAGAAATCCTCGCCCCCAAGGCCAACCGCATGGCCCGGGAAATCGCCCGGCTCCGGGTCCGCCCCGGGCGGGTTGCGGCCCAGTTCTCGCTGAACCGTTACTGGATCCGCGGGGAGAACGCGATTCTTTCCGCACAGGTGATCGACACGGCCGGCCGCGCGCTGCATGGCTTCCAGTACCTGGAGATCGACCGGAATTTTCGACTCGTCCGGCGCATCGACGCGAGGATAGCGGAGGTTCCCGAGAGGGGAAAGTGGCGGCTCCGGGACGGGCGGGAGCGGCGGACCACAGGGGATCTGCAGGCCGTCCCGATCGCGGATAAGGACTTCCCCTTCGCCGAAACCATCCAGGGCTTCATGGACGGGGAGACTCCGCCCGGGGAGATGACGTACGGGCAGCTCTACGGATACATCGCGGACTCCCAGGCAAGGGGATACGACGTCCGCCGCTACGAGGTGGACCTGCATGCGAAATTCTCGTACCCGCTTCTGAACGTGATCGTCGGCCTGATCGCGATTCCGATCGCCCTTCGCACCCCCCGTTCGGGCGGCGTGTGGAGGAGCATCGGGGCGGGGCTGCTGATCGGCTTTTTCTGCTGGATGGCCCTCTCCGCCTCGCTTTCCCTGGGGAGAATGGGGATGCTCCCCCCCCTGGCGGCGGCCTGGCTCCCGGATCTGTTGTTTGCCGCAGGCGGGGGACTGCTCTTCCGGCGCCACCCCGGATAGTCGCTCCTGCCGGCGAGGATGGAAAAAACGCCGGGAGGGCGGCCGAGGGCCAAGAGGCCCCCGGTCCTTTCAAGGAGGGGATTTCCTTCTATCTCCCGGCATCCTCTTGGATGATCGCAGGGAGCTCTTCGTCGCGCGGGAGACCTAGGTTCCCATCTGCCAGGAAGCGAGATATTTCTTCTGCTCGGGGGTCAGACGGTCGATTCGGACGCCGGTCGCCCGGAGCTTGAGACGGGCGATCTCCCGGTCGATCGGCTCGGGGACGGCGTAGACCCGATTTTCCAGCGTATCTCGCTGCCGGGCCAGATATTCCACCGACAACGCCTGGTTGGCGAAGCTCATGTCCATCACGTTGGAGGGATGCCCCTCCGCAGCGGCCAGGTTGATGAGCCGCCCTTCAGCCAGGACGTGGATCGCGCGCCCGTCGCGCAGCAGGTACTCCTCGACGAACGGCCGGACCGTCCGGACGGACTTCGATATCCGGGCCAGGGCGGGGATGTCGATCTCGACGTTGAAGTGTCCGGAGTTGCAGACGATTGCGCCGTCCTTCATCTTATCGAAATGCTCCCGGCGCAGGACGTGCAGGTTCCCCGTCAGCGTACAGAAGATGTCCCCCGTCCTTGCCGCCTCGGACATCGGAACCACGTCGAATCCGTCCATCAGCGCCTCGAGCGCCGGCAGCGGGTCGACCTCCGTCACCAGGACGCGCGCCCCCATCCCCTTGGCGCGCATGGCCAGCCCCCGGCCGCACCATCCGTAGCCCGCCACGACGAAGCACGAACCGGCGATCAGCCGGTTGGTCGCCCGCATGATCCCGTCGATCGTGGACTGCCCCGTCCCGTAGCGGTTGTCGAAGAGGTACTTGGTCCGCGCCTCGTTCACGGCCACGATCGGGTAGCGCAGCACCCCCCTGGAAGCCATCGCGCGAAGCCGGTTGACTCCGGTCGTCGTCTCCTCCGTCCCGCCGATCACGCCCTTTAGATATTCCTTCTTCTTTGTGTGGATCATGGAGACGAGATCCGCTCCGTCGTCCATCGTCACGTGGGGAGCGATCGCGAGCGCCTGAAGGATATGGGAATAATACGTCTGGCGGTTCTCCCCCTTGATCGCATATACCCGGATGCCGTCGTGACGGACGAGCGAGGCCGCCGCGTCGTCCTGCGTGGAAAGCGGGTTGGACGCGCACAGGGAGACCTTCGCCCCCCCCGCGGAGAGAACCTGCATGAGCGCGGACGTCTCGGTGGTCACGTGCAGGCAGGCCGCGATGCGGATTCCTGTCAGCGGCTTTTCCCGACCAAACCGTTCCCCGATCGAACGGAGGACGGGCATGTCCTTCTTCGCCCACTCGATGTGGTCCCGCCCCACCCCCGCCAGGCGAAGGTCCTTCACGTCGTAGCTGTTTCGGCGGCCCATAGCGCCGGTCTCCTTTTTCCGCTGATGGATTATCCCGCGCTCTTCCGCAACGCCCCCACCTTGTCGGTCCGCTCCCAGGTGAACTCCGGGAGTTCCCTCCCGAAGTGGCCAAGCGCCGCCGTCCGGCAATAGATCGGCCGCAGCAGATTCAGGGCCTTCGTGATCATCGCAGGGCGCAGGTCGAACGTCTCCCGGATCGCCCGTGAAATCCTCTCCTCGGGGAGGCGCGCCGTGCCGAAGGTCTCTACCATCATCGACACCGGCTCCGCAACACCGATGGCATAGGCGAGCTCCAGCTCGCACTTTCTCGCGAGCCCGGCCGCCACCACGTTCTTCGCCACGTAGCGGGCCATGTACGCCGCGCTCCGGTCGACCTTCGATGGATCCTTCCCGGAGAATGCCCCGCCGCCGTGGCGGCTGTAGCCGCCGTAGGTATCGACGATGATCTTCCGGCCGGTGAGCCCTGTGTCCCCGTGGGGTCCGCCCACGACGAACCGGCCGGTGGGATTGATGTAGAACCGCGCATTCTTCGCCAGCATCCCCTTCGGGATGGTCTTCCGGATCACTTCCTCGACGATCCCTTCGGTGAGCGTCTTGCGGTTGACGTCCTCGGCGTGCTGCGCCGAACAGACCACCGCCGTCACCTCGCGCGGGACGCCGTCCGCATAGCGGACGGTCACCTGGCTCTTTCCGTCGGGCCGGAGCCACGGCAGGATTTTCCTCTCCCGCGCCTCGGTGAGCCGGGCGCAGATCTTGTGCGCGAAGGAGATCGGCATCGGCATCCGCTCCTTCGTCTCGTCGCAGGCAAACCCGAACATCATTCCCTGGTCGCCAGCACCCTGTTTTTTGCTCGCCCCGCGGTCGACCCCCCGCGCGATGTCGGGCGACTGCCGGTCGATCGCCGTGACCACAGCGCAGTTGTGCGCGTCGAATCCCTTGGAGTCCCCCGTGTAGCCGATGTCCGTGACGGTCTTCCGAACCAGCCCCGGGAGGTCGAGCATGGCCTTCGTCGTGATCTCGCCCGCCACGATGACGAGTCCCGTGGTCACCATCGTCTCGCATGCAACGCGGCCCCGCGGGTCCTGACGCAAGATCTCGTCGAGGACCGCGTCGGAGATCTGGTCTGCGACCTTGTCGGGATGCCCCCCGGTCACGGATTCCGAGGTGAAGAAAAAATCGTTCATGCCGGATCGCTCCTGTCCGAAACGGTTGAACAAGCCTGCGGATTATACGTTAAAACCGCTCTTCGGGAAAGATGTCCTCGAGCTTCTTGCGCAGGATCTTCCCGATTTCGGCGGCGGTCGCGTGGAGCAGCAGGCCCCCCGTGAATTCCTTCGCCTCGTAGGCCACCGACTTGCGCAGGATCCGCTTCACCCGCGGGATCGACATCGCGTTCATGCTGAGCTCGTCCAGCCCCAGTCCCAGGAGAACGTAGGTAAAAAAGGGCTCGCCCGCCATCTCCCCGCACATCGATACGGGAATCCTCGCATCGTGGGCGCCGTCGACGGTTCGCCGGACCAGCCGGAGGATCGCCGGATGGAGGGGCTCGTACAGGTAGGAGACGTGCTCGTTCACGCGGTCGATGGCGAGGGCGTACTGGATGAGGTCGTTCGTGCCGATACTGAAGAAATCGACCTCCTTGGCGAGCAGGTCGGCAATCATCGCTGCGGAGGGAATTTCCACCATGATCCCGATGGGGATCTCCTTGTCGAAGGCAATCCTCCTTTTCCGGAGGTCGGCTTTTACCTCCTCGACGATCGCCAGCGCCGCCCGCAGCTCCCCCATGCCGGAGATCATCGGGAACATCATCCGGACCATGCCGTGCGCCGATGCCCGCAGGATGGCGCGGATCTGCTGCTTGAAGATCTCCTTCTCCTTCAGGCAGAACCGGATCGCCCGAAGACCCATCGCGGGGTTCATCTCGTCGGCCAGCTCGATCTGGGACGCGAACTTGTCCCCGCCCAGGTCCAGGGTCCGGATGGTGACCGTATGACGGGCGAATTTCTCGGCCACGCGGCGGTAGGTCTTGTATTGCTCCTCCTCGGAGGGCAGGTCCCTCCGGTTGAGGAACAGGAATTCAGTCCGGTAGAGCCCCACCCCTTCCGCGCCGCTCCGCTGCGCGGCGTCCGCTTCCTCGGGGAACTCGATATTGGCGTGGAGTCGAAGCGTCCTGCCATCGCGTGTGACGGCCGGGAGCCTCGCGAATTTCGCCAGGTCGCGGATGCGGAGCAGGTACGCCTTCCGCTTCTCCGTGTATTCGCGGACAGCCTCATGGGTGGGGCGAAGGATGAGGATCCCCTCCTCGCCATCGAGGATGATCTCGTCCAGCTCCGCGTACTCGTCGGTCACCCGCTCCAGGCCCACCACCGCGGGAATGCCAAGGGAGCGTGCGGTGATGGCGGTATGGGACGTCTTGCTCCCGACATCCGTGGCGAAGCCGAGGACCGGACTTTTCAGGATCTGGGCTGTATCCGCGGGGGAGAGGTCGTGGGCCACAAGGATCACCGGCTCGCGGATGGAGGCGATCGAGTCGACGGGGCGGCCGGCGAGGTTCTCGAGCACCCGGTGGCCGATCTGGCGCAGGTCGTGCCCGCGCTCCCGAAGATACTGGTCCTCGATGCGATGGAACGTTTCGAGGAGATTCTGGAGGACCTTGTTGAACGCCCAGTCGGCCTTGTACTGATTCTCCCGGACGAGACGGACCGTCTGGTCGACCAGCATCGAATCTTCCAGGAGCGCCAGGTGCACGGAGAGGATCTGGTAATGCTCGGAAGCGTGGTCCTTCACGCCGTCGCGGATGGCGCGGATCTGGTCCTTGGACCTCCCCACCGCCCGCAAAAACGCGGCGGCCTCTTCCTCGACCTTATCGCGGGTGACCGTCGACTGTACGGAGGAAGGCAGCGCCCGGGAAAGGAAATACCCCCGGCCGATGGCGATGCCGCCGGAAGCGGGAATCCCGCGCAGCAGCCTCATCTTCGTGCGTCCGCCGTCCGTCACAAGTGCCTACTCCTCTCCGAATTTCCGGCCGACCAGATCGCCGATGGCGTCCAGCGCCGCCTCCGCGTCGGGCCCGATCGCCCGTACCACGATGCGGGAATCCTTGGGAGCCGCCAGCATGAGCACCCCCATGATGCTCTTGCCGTTGACCTCCATGCCGTCCTTGCAGATGCGGATCTCCGAGGCAAACCGGTTGGCGAGGTGGACGAACTGCGCCGCGGCGCGCGCGTGCAGCCCCAGACGGTTCAGGATTTCGAACTCCCGCTCCAGCAGAGGCCCTGTTTCCATGTTCCCTTCCGACCTTGTTTTCCCGAAACGTTCCTTAAACGTTCATTGCCAGAGAATCAGCGTCCCGATGATCAGCAGCAGCAGCAGGACTTCCGACGGCGACACCGCCTTCCGGAACAACACCGTCAGGAGGTGAACCGTCAGGGCCGCGATCAGGAAAAACCCCACCGATGCCGCGCCCCCCCCGAACAGGAAGGCGGTCCTGCTTCCCACCGCCCCCGCCCAGGCCCCTCCCAGGACCGCCGCGATGATCTTGCGGTCCTCGGTCCGGGAGGCGAATCCCGCGCCCTTCAGGTACAGTGCGGCGTTCTCTTCTCCCGTCATGCCGACGGTGAACCCCTGACGGCGGATCGAGAGGTGCGACCAGTTGTAAAGGAGCAGCAGTGCTCCGATCCCAAGGAGGGGATGGACGAGGGAGAGGATCGCCCCCGCCACGGAGGCCATCGGCCTCAGGGCCCCCCAGAAGTACGAGTCGCCGATCGCCCCCAGCGATCCCATGAGCCCGACCTTGAACGTCCCGATTGCCCGGGGATCCGTCTCCCCCGCCGCGATCCGCTCCTCGATCCGCATCGAGGCTCCCAGGATCACTCCCGCCATGGACGGCTGCGTATTGAAGTACTCCAGGTGGCGCTTGAGGGCCTTCGTCAGCTCTTCCGGCTGTCCGCTGTAAAGATGCCGGAGCACCGGCAGGATGCTGTAGGCGAATCCGACGTTCTGCATCCCCTCGTAGTTCCAGCATCCCTGGAGGAGGAACTGGCGCCTCCAGACGCTTCGCCGCACCTCGCTGGAGATGCCTTCGCCCATCGTCAGCCCACCCACCGGAAAAAGAGGGTCGCCGCGAACACCGTCATCATCGTCAGGTAAAATGCGGGCGCCGTCCGTTCGGTGCGGCTGCAGGAGAAGATCGACGCCGCCCCGACGAGGGGAAGGATGGGCAGGAGAGCGGCGAAATCGAGCCTGCTCTCCGGTCCGAAGCGGGGCAGAAGAAACGTTCCGACGGCCACCCCGGCGCCGGTGAAGGCAAGCGTCAGCACCGCGCCTGCCAGCGCAAAGAGCGTCACGCCGGCCAGGAGGCCCTGCTCCACGGTCCGGGAGTCCCCCCGCTCCACCGACTCGACGGTCAGGTTGGCGATTCTCCCGTTGACGCGGCGGACGAGGCGGTCGACGACCTTGCCCAGCTCCGCGCAAGGAACCGAGAGGAGCAACAAGGCGGTGAAGCTCCCCGCGTCAAGACCCACGGAAGAGGAAGCAACCGCGCCGGCGGCCCCGGCGAACAGGGCGGCACCCGTGTCGTCCGGCGGGATCGACGCTCCCACCGGCAACCGGACCAGATAAAGGAGCTCCAGCACCGCGCCGACCTGCGCGCCGGCGGAGACGTTCCCGAACACGGCCCCCATCGCGGTGGCAACCACGAGGGGGCGGTGGAGCATCAGCTGGAAGGCCGCCGTCCGGTCAAGGTAGGCGATCGCCCCGAGGACCGCCGCGAGGAGGAACCGCCAGGCCATCGCTATTTCCGCTCGGGCTCATAGGACGTCCCTGCCTCGAACGGGGTGGCGCGGACGTTGACGACAACCCCGTTGTGGCAGAAGCAGTGGACCGTGTCGAAGTCCTCCGGGGAGAAGAAGACCGACGGGGAGATTTCCACCTTGCCGGTCGCGTAGTGCAGGTTGCCGATGTTGAGGGAGGGGAACCGGACGCCGGAGTGGTAGATCCGGAGAGCATCCGGGAAGGTCGAACAGAGGAGGATCGTCTTCTCCCCAAAGCGATCGATTTCGGCGAGTTTCTTTGCGACTTCGTCCAGTGCGCAAAAAACGACGTGAATCGAAGGCGGCACCGCCAGCTCCATGACCGACCGGAGGAACGCGTTGGAGGCGAGGTCGTCGTTGGCCACCAGCAGACAATTGGCGCCGGTGTGCGGCAACCACGTTTCCACGACCTGCCCGTGGATCAACCGGCAGTCCACCCGCACCAGCACCAGCGACATGGCTACTTCTTCTCCACCTTTTTCTTCAGCATATCGCCGGGGATGGTGATGTTGCGCTGGCCGTATTCCTGCAGGTGCCGCGCCAGGTCCGGCAGGGACATCGTCGCCCGGGCCATCGTCAGTTTGATCATCATCGGGAGGTTGACCCCCGTTACCACCTCGACCTGGTGCGTCCCAAGGAACGACAGGCCGATGTTGGAGGGAGTGCCACCGAACATATCGGTCAAAAGGAGGGCCCCCTTCCCCCGGTCGACCGCCCGGATGGCCCCCTCGATCCCCTTCCGGATCTCATCCATCCCCATTTTCGGGTCGATGTCTACGGAGACCGCATTTTCCACCTTCCCCACAATGATCTCGGCAGCCCGCAGGAGTTCCGTGGCCAGGCGGCCGTGCGAGATCACGACGACTCCGATCATGGCGAGCTCCTGCCGGGGAGGGAGGAGCGGTGGAGGTCGCGGTGAATCACCACGGGCACCGCCTCCCGGGCGAGGGCCGCGGACAGTGCCTCGGCGACGGCAACCGAACGGTGTCTCCCGCCCGTGCACCCGATCCCCAGTGTGAAATACGCTTTCCCTTCCTTTGTATAGAGGGGAAGGAGGAAATGCAAGATAGAGGTCAGAAGGCGGAGGAACCGGCGGGTCGTCTGCGCCGAAAGCACATACTTGCGGACCCTCCGGTCCAGTCCGGTTTGTAGCTTTAACGCGGGGACGAAGTTGGGGTTGGGAAGGAACCGGACGTCGATGACCATATCCGCCTCCAGTGGGAGCCCGTAGCGGTAGCCGAAGGAGACGATGCTGACGCGCAGCCCCCCTCCATCCGATTTCCGGAAACGGCGCAGGAGCGCTTCGCGCAGATGGTGGACCGTGAACTCCGACGTGCTGAGCACCGTGTCGGCCATTTCGCGCAGCGGGGAGAGCACCTTCCGTTCCCTCCGGATCGCCTCCTTGGCTCCCCCGGGCCCGGCCAGGGGGTGCTTCCGCCGGGTCTCACTGAACCGTCGCAGGAGAACGTCGTCCTCGGCGTCGAGGAACAGGACATGGACGTCGTGCCCCTGGCGGCGCAGGTCCTCGATCACCCGCGCAAAGTCGGGCAGAAACTCGCGTCCCCGCACGTCGGCCACGAGGGCGATATGGGCGGACTCGCCCCGCGCCTCGGACACGATGTCGATGATCTTGGGCAAAAGGACCACGGGGAGATTGTCCACGCAGAAGTAGCCGATGTCCTCGAAGACCTTCGCCGTCGTGCTCTTCCCCGAACCGGAGAGGCCCGTCAAGATGACGACGCGGGAGCGCCGGCGGGCTTTCCTCGAGGGGGTCATCGGGGAGGGGTCCCCCCCGTCCGGCGACTGTGCTGATCGACGAGATCGCGCGCGGAGTGGACCCCCTGCGTCTTCAGAATGTGGTTCCGGATCGCCACCTCCACGATCGTCGCCAGGTTGCGCCCCGGGGAGACCGGTATGAGAAGCGTCGGGATGGACACGCCAAGGTATACGGTCCAGCGGTCCTCCAGGCCGAGCCGGTCGTATTCCTTTACCGGATCCCACTCCTCGATCTGGATGACGACCTCCACTTTCTTCAAGTCGGTGATCGCATAGAGCCCGAACAGGTCCCGGATGCTGATGATCCCCAGGCCGCGGATCTCCATGTGGTGACGGGTGAGATCGCTGCCGCTGCCGAGGACGGTGCTCGGCCCCCGCTTCTCGAGGTGGATGATGTCGTCGGCGACGATCCGGTGCCCGCGGAGGATGAGGTCGAGCGCGCACTCGCTTTTCCCGATCCCGCTCCGGCCGAGGAGGATGACGCCGGTCCCGAGCACGTCCATCAGAACTCCGTGAACCGTGGTGGTCTCGGCGAACAGCCGTCCGAGGTGCCGGAGGGTCTCCTCGATCAGCTCCGTGGTGGGAAGAGGCGAAGACAGGAGCGGTACCGCGTGGCGATCGGCGGCCTCCAGGAAGGCGGGGGGCACCGGCAGCGAACCGCCGATCACGGCGCACGCCATCGGGCCGGAGAAGAACACGTCGACGATCCCGGCCTGCCGCACCCCCGGCTGGCTTTCGAAGTAGGTGAGCTCCGTGTCGCCGAGGACCTGGATGCGTCCCTCGTGGATCGACCTCACCTCCCCGGTCATCGCCAGCCCGGTCTTCTGGATCCGCTGGTCCGTGATCTCGCGGGTCAGGCCGGCGGCGCCCGCCTGGAGCCGCATCTCGAGAGGGACGGCGCACGCCTGGAGGAAACGGTCGATCGTAATGGGCACGTTCCTTCGCCTCCCTCGGAAAAACCTTACGACCGGTCGTCTTCCTCCTTGAGGATCTTCCGGAGGTCGTCCGCATCCCGGGCGTCAAGGAGCGACCGGCGGAACCGCGTGTCCTTGAGCAGGCGGGAAATGCGGGCCAGCGCCTTGAGATGCATCCCCGCCGACTGCTCGGGAGCCACGACCAGGAAGAACAGGTAGGCCGGCTTGCCGTCGAGGGAATGGAACTGCACCCCCCCGCGGCTGCGGCCGATGACGGCCGCCAGGCGGGTAAGCCCCGGGACCTTCCCGTGCGGAATCGCGACGCCGTCCCCGATCCCCGTGCTGCCGAGGCTCTCGCGGTCCATGAGAATCGACGTCAGACCCTGCGCGGACAACGACGGGATGCTTGCCGCCACCACTTCGGACATCTCGCGCAGGACCCCCTCTTTCGTCTCCGCCCGGAGGTTGTCGACCACGCCTCCGGGCGAGACGATGTCCAGCAGCTTCATCGGGCGGAAGGCTCCGTGAACCCGATGTTCCCGTCCTGCTGCCGGAAGACGACGCTGGGCTGGTTGGTCTCCTGATTGACGAACATCACCACATCCACCTGGAGAAGATCGAGGTGATGGACAGCCTCCTCCACGCTCATCGGCTTGGGGAGGAAGTTGTCGGAACGGACGATCCGGGCCCCCTCGCTCTCCTGGATCGTGAGGGAGGATCCCGAGACGACCGGCGCCGGGAAGGTCCCCTGTCCCTTCTCTTTCCGCTTCTCCCGGTACTTCTTGAGCTGTCGCTCGACCTTGTCGCACACAAGGTCGATGGCGGAATACAGATCGTCGGTGGACTCGAATGCCTTGATCGTGATCCCCTTGCCGGTGACGAACACCTCGGCGATGTGCCGGTACTTCTCCACCGAAAGGGTGACGTGCGCGTCGAACGGCTTGTCCACTACCTTCTGAACCTTCCCCAGCTTCTCGATCACATAATCCTTCAGCGGCTTGCTCGAATCGACATGGCGGAAAGTGACGTTGAGGTTGCTCACTCCTTCGCCCTCCTTGGCGGAAACGGTCTCGTGCGGCTAATAGAGCTTCTTTCGCTTCGACGAGGGAAGGACTCCCAGCTGGGCCCGGTACTTCGTCACCGTCCGCCGGGCGATCCGGATCCCCTGGTTCCGGAGCAGGCGCATCAGTTCCTGGTCGGAAAGCGGTTTTTCCCCTCCTTCAGAGGAGATGATCTCCCGGATCTTCTCCTTCACCGACTTGGAGGCAATGTCCTCCTCCCCCCCCTCGCGGTTCAGCCCCGAGTTGAAGAAGTACTTCAGTTCGAAAATGCCGTGCGGCGTGTAGACGTATTTCCCGCTGGTCACCCTGGAGACGGTGGACTCGTGCATCGAGATTTCCTCGGCGACGTCCCGCAGGGTCAGCGGCTTCAGGTACTTCGGCCCGCGGTCCAGGAAATCGTGCTGGAGCTTCATGATGCTCTCCACGACCTTATAGATGGTCCGCTGCCGTTGCTGGATGCTTTTGATGAACCACAACGCGGAGTTGACCTTCTGCTTGAGGAACTCGCGATCTTCCTTCGGAAGCGACTCCCCGTCGGAGAGGAGGCGCCGGTAATAGGAGCTCAGTCGCAGCCGCGGCTGTCCATCTTCGTTGAGGGTGATCATCCACTGGTTTTCGAACTTGATGACGTAGACGTCGGGGGTGATGTAGTGAACATCGTCCCCCGAAAACTCCCTTCCCGGCTTGGGGGAAAGGGAAACCAGCTTCTGGTAAGCTTCCCGGACCGCCTCCTTCGAGATCCGCAGGCGCTTTGCGATCCCCGAGAGGTCGCCTCGGGAGAAGAGGTCGAAGAGGTCGGTGAGGATCTTCAGGGGGAGGGAGAACTCTTCCCCCTTTTCCCGGGCCTGGATCATCAGGCACTCCCGCAGGTCGCGGGCGCCCACGCCCGTCGGATCGAGCGCCTGGATCCTGGCGATCGCGTTCTCCACCGCCGCTACGGGCTCGGAAAGGGTCCCAGCGGCCTCCTCGGCGGAAACCTTGAGATACCCGTTCTCGTCGATGTTTCCGATCAGGTAGGAAGCGATGTGCCGGAGGTCCTCATCGGCGTCGGAAAGATGGATCTGCCACTCGAGGTGTTCGGCGAGTGTGGGTTTCCGTGTGAGCAGGTTCTCGTAGTACGGGCGTCCGTCGTCCTCGTCCCGCTCGCGCTCCCCGCGCCCTTCCGACGGCGCACCGTCCTCGAAGTAGTAGTTCCAGTCGACCCGGTCGATCAGTCCGGTTTCGCTCCGCAGGCGGGGTTCCTCCCCCGCAGGGGCGGTGTTTTCCGAGGTGGTGGCGGCCTCCTCGGACCCGGACCCGGCCTGCTCCTCCGGGGCCTCCTCCCCTTCCGCCGCACTTTCCTGGGCCTCTTCCAGGACGGGGTTGGTTTCGAGCTCCTCGCGGATCGCCTGCTGGAGTTCCAGGCGCGAAAGTTGCAGGAGTTTGATCGCCTGTTGCAGCTGGGGCGTCATCACCAGCTGCTGGCTCAATTTCAGGGACTGCCGTAACTCCAGCGCCATTCCGCCCTCGGACGGTTAAAGCGTAAACCCGTCTCCCAAATAGATTTCCCGAACGCGCGCGGACGCTGCGATCTCCTCCGGGTTCCCCGCTAAAAGGATCTCCCCTTCCGAGATGATGTACGCACGGTTGCACACCTTGAGCGTGTCGCGTACGTTATGATCCGTTATTATAACCCCGATCCCCTTCTCTTTTAAGCCAAGGATAATCTGCTGCAGGTCGGAGACCGAGATCGGATCGATGCCGGCGAAGGGCTCGTCCAGGAGCAGGAAGGAGGGCGATATCACCAGCGCCCTTGCGATTTCCACGCGCCGGCGCTCCCCCCCGGAAAGCGAGAGACCCGCCGTCTCCGCAACGTGGGAAATGCGCATTTCCCGCAACAACTGGGTCAGCCGCTCTTCCCGCTCCCCCGCGGACAACGGCGTCTCCTCGAGGAACGCGAGGATGTTCTCACGGACGGTCAGCTTCCGGAATACCGACGGCTCCTGGGGGAGGTATCCGAGCCCCATCCGGGCCCGCCGGTGCATCGGAAACCGGGTGATTTCCTGCCCGTTGAGCGTGACCTCGCCCCCGTCCGGAGCGACAAGGCCGACCATCATGTAAAAAATGGTGGTCTTCCCAGCCCCGTTGGGCCCCAGGAGTCCCACGACCTCTCCCGGCCCGATGTCGAGCGAGACCCCTTTCACCACCTCCCGGTGGCGGTATCCCTTGGACAGGTTCCGGGCGACAAGCGACTTCACTGACCCGACCTCTCCTTCCTTCCCGTGCGACCTTTCGGCTGGATGACCGCCTTGACGCGGCCCCCCTCCCCTCCCGTGACCACGGAACGGTTCTCCCGAAGGTAGATGGTCATCGCCTCCCCCTTCACGGTGTTCCCCTCCTGGATGAGGTAGGCGCCGCCCGAGAGGACGATCCGCTGCTCGAGGTTATAGAACACGGCACGCGCCGCGCGGGCTTCCTTATCTTCCTGGTTCACACGGACACTCCCTTCCGCGATGATCTTCTCGATGATCCCCGTACCGCGAGCGTATTCCGCGAACAGGTGTTCGGAGGACAGGGTCACGTCCCCCTGCTTCGCGATCACATTCCCTTCAAAGGTCACCGAATTTTTCACGCTGTCGGCGGACAGCCGGTCGGCGGTGATTTCGATGGGGCGATCCCCGAATCCCTCGTCCTTGGGAACCTTGCGCTCCTCCGCCAGGACGGTGGTGACAGCGGCCGCAAGGAACAGGAGCACGAAAATTGCTGCCCGCTTCCGCATCGGCTCACCCCCTCCTTCGAAATGCCAGGGAAGGCTCTAGCCGGGTCTTCGGCATCTCGAGCGACACCTTCCCCTCCCTCCAGTGCCAGACCAGGTTGTCTCCCACCACCGAGAGCCCCGGGCCTGAAAGACTGGCTTTCCCTGTCGCGGTCAGAATCCGCTCAGGGAGGGAAAGGTTTGCGGTGGAGATCGCGGCGGACCACCCGGTGTCGTTTTCGGCGGAACCTCCTTCGGGAAGGAAGATCTGCCCATTCTGCATGTCCCAGGAGGCCTTCGGGGCGCGAACGACGACCTCCCCGACACCGCCCGGCAGCACGAGGATCACGCCGGTGGCGGAAAACCTGCCCGCCAGGAGCAGGTAGGTGGCCTGGTCCGAGAAAAGCCGGTACGGTGCTCCCTCGTTCCGGATCTCCCGCATTTCCACGTTCCGGAGGATGACTTCCGGCTCGGACGGCGCTCCGGCGTCGGACGGTTCCCAGGGCCCCTGCGGACCGGGGCCCTTCGAGGAAATCGCGGCCAGAAGCCCGATTCCTCCCAGAACCGCGAACAGCGCCCCGAAGGAGATCATCCAGCGGCGCGTCATCTGGTGTACCGTCTCGTAAATAGCTTGACGCACCGAGAGCGTCGAGGCAAAGCGCCGGCAAGGCGCGCGACTGAGGTGGCGGGGGACACTCTTTGTTCACTCGACGAGAAAACCAAGAGTGTCCCCCGAGTGAAGGAGCGCAACGAAGCCTTCGCTGCTGCAGCGGCGCTCGAATGCCAAGATATTTGCGAGACGGTGCACTAGGGCCCGGCCGCGAAGTACTTGGAGGCGACCTTCTCCCACGCCCCGCTGGACCGCAGGACAAACTCGATAATCTCACGGACGGCGCCCTGGCCTCCGGCCCGCGTGGAAACGTAATCGGCCGCTTCCCGCACGTAGCTTTCCGCATCCGCCACTGACGCGGCGAACCCCACCCTCCGCATCAGGGGCACGTCCACGATGTCGTCGCCCACATAGGCGGTCTCCCCGGGGGAGACGCCTTTTCCCGCGAGGATCTCCCGCCAGGCGGCCACCTTGTCCCTCACCCCCTGGCGGACAAGGGAAATGTCCAGCTCCTTCGCCCGGACCGCGACCACCTCCGACGTCCGCCCGGTGATGATGCCCACTTCGATGCCGGCACGCTGGAGCATCTTGATGCCGTGCCCGTCCCGGACGTGGAAGCGCTTGATCTCCCGCCCGCCGCCGTCGTAGACGATCCCCCCATCGGTAAGGACTCCGTCCACGTCGACCAGGAAGAGACGTACCCTGGCCGCCTTCTCCGCGGCATCGGGCCGAAGCAGGGGGACGCTCATCCGACCCCTGCCTTCAGAAGATCGTGGACGTGGACGATGCCCACCAACAGTTCCGCCTCCACCGCGTCGAAGACGAAGAGGCTCGTGATCGAATGTTCCTCCATTTTCCGCAGTGCGGAAGCGGCGAGATCCGAGGAGGAGATGCGCTTGGGGCGGATCGACATCACCTCTTCCGCGCGCGCGCCGAAGAGATCGACCCCCTTCTCCATGGCCCGGCGGACATCCCCGTCCGTGATCACCCCGACCAGGGTACCGGATCCGTTGAGGACCCCCGTGACACCCAGCCGCTTGGAGCTGATCGTGAACAGTGCATCCTTGAGCGGCGTTTCGCAGGAGACCAGGGGGATCTCCTCGCCGGTGTGCATCAGCTCCTCCACCATGAGGAGCTTTCGGCCCAAGATGCCGCCAGGGTGAAGCATCGCGAAGTCCTGCTCGGAAAACCCTTTCTCCTCGAACAGCACGACCGCGAGCGCGTCCCCCATCGCCAGTGCCGCCGTGGTGGAGGCCGTCGGGGCCAGGCCCATCGGGCACGCCTCCTCGTGGACCCCGACGTCGATCACGGCGTCGGCGTGACGGGCGAGGGTGGACTGCGGGTTTCCCGTCAGGGCGATGAGCTCGAGCCCCAACCGCTTGAAGACGGGGAGGAGCCGCACGACTTCCTGGGTCTCGCCCGAGTTCGAGAGCGCGATGACGACGTCCCCTTTGAGGACCATCCCGATGTCGCCGTGGAGCCCTTCCGCCGGGTGGAGAAAGAAGGCCGGCGTTCCGGTGGACGCCAGGGTCGCTGCGACCTTTCGGCCGATGAGCCCGGACTTCCCCATTCCGGTAACGATCACCTTGCCGGGTGCGCGCAGCAGCATCTCGACGGCCCGGGTGAAATGATGGTCGAGCTTCTCCCGCAGCGCGAGAAGCCCTTCCGCCTCGATGGAGAGCACCCGTGCGGCGCGCCCGGTCAGGTTGCGGGTCATGTCCCTTCTCCTTTCCCGGCCGCCCCGGACTCCGCCGCCTCGCGGATCGCGAGGAGGGTCCGCAGGAGCGGCTCCACGTCGTCAAGCGGCAGGCTGTTGGGACCGTCGGAAAGGGCCCGGCTCGGGTCCGGATGGACCTCGAGGAACACGCCGTCCACCCCCGCCGCCACGGCTGCGCGGGCGAGGGGTGCGACGAACCGGCGATCGCCGGAGGAAACCTTTCCCGCTCCGCCCGGGAGCTGGACGCTGTGCGTTGCGTCGAAGATCACCGGGCAGATCCCCTCCCGGATGGCGGGCAGCCCGCGGTAATCGACGACCAGGTTGTTGTAGCCGAACGTGGTTCCCCGCTCCGTGACCAGGACGGCGGAATTCCCGGTCGACGTCACCTTCTCCACGGCGTTTTCCATGTCCCATGGCGCCATGAACTGCCCCTTCTTGATGTTGACCGGCAGGCCCGTCTCGCCCGCCGCCACCAGCAGATCGGTCTGGCGGCACAGGAGGGCCGGGATCTGGAGAAGGTCGACCACCGCTGCCACCGCGGCAACCTGTTTCGGCTCGTGCACGTCTGTGGTCACCGGAACGCGGAACTTCCGCTTCACCTCCCCCAGGATGCGCAGTCCCTCCTCCTGCCCGGGCCCGCGGGAAGACCGGCCCGAGGAGCGGTTCGCCTTGTCGAAGGAACCCTTGAAGATGAGGGGAACGCACAGGCGGGTGGCCAGCCCCGAAAGAAACTCCGCCACGGCCATCGCGAGGCTCTCCGACTCCAGGACGCACGGTCCGGCGATGAAGGCCGGCGGGTTCCCCGCCCCGATCCGGAACCGCCCCGCGATCTCGACTTGACGGATCACGATACCCCCTGTCTCCGGGAAACGGTGTAGGCGGCGCCGATGAAATCGCGGAAGAGGGGGTGGGGCGCCATCGGCCGCGACTGGAACTCGGGGTGGAACTGGCAGCCCAGGAACCAGGGATGGTCCTGGATCTCCACGATCTCCACGAGGCGCCCGTCCGGCGACAGGCCGGTGATCCGCAGCCCCCTGGCGGAAAGGGCCTCCCGGAACTCGTTGTTGAATTCGTAGCGGTGCCGGTGCCGCTCCGAGACCTCCGCGGCGGCGTACGCCTTGCGGGCGAGCGATTTCTCGGCGAGGGAGCAGGGGTACGCCCCGAGCCGCATCGTCGCTCCCTTCTCCACCACCCCGCGCTGGTCCGGCATGAGGTCGATGACCGCGCACTCGCTCTCCGCGTCGAGTTCCCGGCTGGTGGCCGCCGGGAGGCCGCACACGTTCCGGGCAAATTCCACCACGGCCACTTGCATCCCGAGGCAGATGCCGAAGAAGGGGATGCGGTTTTCCCGGGCGTACCGCACGGAGGCGATCTTCCCTTCCACTCCGCGCGACCCGAACCCTCCGGGGACCAGGATCCCGTCGGCCCCCTTCAGAAGCGCCTCGGCCCCCTGCCGCTCGACCTCCTCGGAGTCCACGTACCGGTGCAGGACCCGGACCGAGTGGGCAATCCCGCCGTGCGTCAGAGCCTCGTTCAGGCTCTTGTACGACTCGCGCAGGTTCACGTACTTCCCGACGATGGCGATCGTGACTTCGCCCACCGGATTCTTCCACTTCTCCATGATCTTCGACCATGCGTCGAGCCTTGGCTCGCCCGCCCAGATGTTCAGGGACTCCATGATCTTGTCGTCCAGTCCTTCCTGGTGGAAGACCAGGGGCAGCTCGTAGATCTGCTCCACGTCCCGAGCGGTGATGACCGCGTCCTCGGTCACGTTGCAGAATAACGCGATCTTCGCCTTGATGTCCTTGGGCAGCGGCCGTTCGCATCGGCACAACAGGACGTCGGGCTGGATGCCGATGGAGCGCAGCTCCTTCACGCTGTGCTGGGTGGGTTTCGTCTTCAGCTCCCCCGCCGTGCCGATGTAGGGGACGAGCGTGACGTGGACGTAAAGGACGTTCTCCTTCCCGCGGTCCGTCCGGACCTGCCGGATCGCTTCCAGGAACGGAAGGCTCTCGATGTCGCCCACGGTGCCGCCGACCTCGACGATCGCGAGGTCGTAGCCCTGGGCCGCCGCGCTGATGACCCGCTTGATCTCGTCCGTGATGTGGGGGATGACCTGGACCGTGCCGCCCAGGTAGTCGCCGCGCCGCTCCTTCGTGATCACCGAGTGGTAGATCTTGCCCGTGGTGCAGTTGTTCTTCTTCCCCATCCGCGAGGAGACGTACCGTTCGTAGTGCCCCAGGTCGAGGTCGGTTTCGGCGCCGTCGTCGGTCACGAACACCTCGCCGTGCTGGAACGGGTTCATCGTTCCGGGGTCGACGTTGATGTAGGGGTCGAGCTTGAGCATCGTGATCTTCAGGCCCCGGGCTTCGAGGAGCGCTCCGATCGAGGCGGCCGCAAGCCCCTTCCCAAGGGAGGACACGACGCCCCCGGTCACGAAGATGAACTTCGGCTTTACCGTTCGTTCCGCCCGCATAGCCTCTCCTTGACGGCGTACAGATCCTCGGGGGTGTCGACCCCCACCGAGTCGAACTCCACGTCGACGACGCGGATCTTGTGACCGCTCTGCAGCACCCGCAGCTGCTCCAGCCGTTCCGCCGATTCCAGGGAAGCCGGGGGGAGGGCGGCGACGGTGAACAGGAAATCTTTCCTGTATCCGTAGATCCCCAGGTGCTTGCGGTACCTTCCGAACCCGGTGTCCCGGTAATGGGGGATGGAGGAACGGGAAAAGTAGAGCGCATCCCCGCGGTCGTCAACGACCACCTTCACCACGGAAGGGAGGAGGAACTCCTCCGGATCCTCCCGGGGGAGGGCTGCCGTCGTCATCGAAACCGCCGGGTCGTCGAGCAGGGGGGCAACCACCGCGTCTATAACGGAGGGGTGCATCATCGGCTCGTCGCCCTGCAGGTTGACGATGATCTCCTCGGCAAGGCCCCGCGCCGTCTCGGCCACCCGGTCCGTCCCCGAGGCGCAGTCAGGCGAGGTCATCCTCGCCTCGCCCCCGAATCCGCGGACCGCCGCTGCGATGCGCTCGTCGTCGGTGGCCACGACAATCCGTGAGGCAAACCGGGATTTCCTTGCCTTTTCCCAAACATACCATATCATCGGACGACCGTCTATTTGGGCCAGGGGCTTCCCCGGCAGCCGCGTCGACGCGTACCGGGCGGGGATCACCACCGCCACGCCTTTCGGGGAAGGGCTCACGGGAAGAGGGGGGCCGCCCGGAGTCCGTCCTCCTCCGGGAATCCCATCATCAGGTTGAAGCACTGGACGGCTGCCCCCGAGGCCCCCTTCACGAGATTGTCGATGACGGAGACGACCACCACCCGCCGCGTCTTCGCATCGGTTCGGAAGGCGATGTCGCAATCGTTGCTCCCGGCCACGTCTTTGGTGGAGGGAAGAACGCCCGGCGGGCACAGCCGCACGAAGGGCTCCTTACCGTAATGCTTGCGATACGCCTTCTCCACCGCCTCGTGGGAGATCTTCGGCCGGAGCGTGGCGTAGCAGGTCGCCAGGATCCCCCGGACCATCGGGATCAGGTGGGGGACGAAGGTGATCGAGACCTTTTCCCCGCCGGCGAGGGTGAGCTCCTGGTCCATCTCGGGGTTATGGCGGTGCTTCGGCAGCCCGTAGGGCCTTACTCCCCCTTCGACTTCAGGGTAGTGGAACCCGAGCGAGGGGCTTCTCCCGCCGCCGGAGACGCCGGTCTTGCAATCGGCCACGATCCCCTTCCGCTCGATCAGGCCCTCCTTGAGCAGCGGGTAGAGAGCGAGGATGACCGCCGTGGGGAAGCAGCCTGGGACCGCCGCCAGCCGCGTATTCCGCAGGGCCTCCCGGTACACCTCGGGCAGTCCGTAGACCGCCTTGCCGCTCACGCCGGGGCTCTTGTGCGTAACGCCGTAGACCGATTCGTACAGCGGGATGCTCCGGAAGCGGAAATCCGCCGAGAGGTCGACGACCGGGATCCCCCTCCCGAAAAGCGCCTCGGCCACGGGCGCCGAGACCGTGTGGGGCAATGCCAGGAAGGCGGCGTCGAAGCCGGCGGAAAGCATCTTCTCCGTCTTCCCGAAGGCGACGCCGGCGAGCTTCCCGCGGAAGGGGGAAAACGCCTGTTCGACCGGCTGTTCGGAGTATTGCTCGGAGGTCAGCGCCGAGATCTTCGCGCGAGGATGGGACAGCAGGAGCCGGATGAGTTCGAACCCGGTGTATCCCGTCGCGCCGAATATAGCGACCCGCTTCATGTTTCTCTCCTTGGAGTCATAAGAACCGGGACGGTCCTGACATCGCCTGTCGATCCATCATCCCCTGTCGTGTGACCTCGATCCATTTGTTGTTCCGCCATGCCCTCAGGCAGGACCGTCCCTAAAAAAGAAGGGGAAGGCGGCGGTAGCGGCCTTCCCCTTCGGGAATCGTTCGACGGGGCATCTCGCCCTCGATGCTTACCGCTTGGAGAACTGGAACCGTTTCCTCGCCCCCGGACGACCGTATTTCTTGCGTTCCTTGATCCGGGCGTCGCGGGTCAGGAACCCCGCCCGCTTCAGTACGGGACGGAGCTCGGGGTTCTCCGCCTGCAGCGCCTTGGCCAGGCCGTATTTCATGGACTCCGCCTGGGCCGACGGCCCGCCGCCGTTGACGTTCACCTCCACGTCCACCGACTGCCGCTTGCCGGCGAGCACCAGCGGCTGTACGGCGACCGCCCGCAGCGCGAGGACCGGGAAGTAGTTCTCGAACTCCCGCCCGTTGACGCTGATTCTCCCGCTGCCCGACTTCATGTAGACGCGGGCGATGGCTGTCTTCCGTTTCCCCGTCGCGTAGACCTTCGCTGCTTGTGCCATTTTGCCGGAATCCTCTCCTATTCGTTGACCGCCAGCGCCTTGGGCTGCTGGGCCTTGTGGGGATGGTCGGGGCCTGCGTAGACCTTGAGCTTGGTGAAGAGCCGGTCGCCCAGCCGCGACTTGGGCAGCATCCCCCGGACCGCCCATTCGACGAGACGTTCCGGGTGCTTCTGCAGAATCTTCTCCGGCGTGGTGGACTTCAATCCCCCCATGTACCCCGTGTGGCGGTAGTAGGTCTTCTCCGTCATCTTCTTCCCGGTCAGCTTCACCTTTTCGGCATTGACCACGATGACGAAATCGCCGATGTCGGCGTTGGGAGTGAACATCGGTTTGTGCTTCCCGCGCAGGACTTCGGCCACCTTCGTGGCGACGCGTCCCAGGACCTTGTCCCTGGCGTCCACCACGTACCAGGCCTGGTCGGCATCCTCTCTCGTGAAATATTCGGTCTTCTTCATCGGCGCAAACCATCTCCCTGGAAATCAAAGGGTATATTAGATCCCAGCGGGCGCTCACCGTCAAGGAGAATTTGCCCGTCCGCCTCACCCCGTCTGCTGTTCACGTGCATGCCATACCGGCTGTGCCGCCCCGGAGGGGGACTCCGCTCGTGGCTCGACGTGCGGTGGACCCGCACGTCTGGGCTTTACCTCACTTCGCCCCCCTCCTGCGGCGGCTCCGCCGTAACCAGGGAACGCAGCCGATCGCGGCGCTCAGTCGGAGTACGTGACGCTCCACAGAAACAACCCGTGCGCGGGGGCGGTGGGACCCGCCTCCGAACGATCTCGAAGGGAAAGCAAATCCCTCACCCGTTCCGGCGGATTATCCCCCTTCCCGACGTCCACCACCGTCCCGACGATGTTGCGGACCATGTGCCGCAGGAAGCCGCCGCCGGAAATGCCGATAAAATGGAGACCGGGATACAGCTCGCTCAATTCCGCCCGGAAGATTGTACGGATTGTCGTCACCGCCGTGCACCCCTGCCCCCGGAAGGAGGCGAAATCGTGCTCCCCCACCACGTGGGCCAGCCCTTCCCACATCGCGCCGAGGTCGAGGTGCTTCTCGATGTGCCAGGCATAGCGGGAGAAAAAAGGGGAGGCCACGGGATGCAGATGGAGAAAGTACCGGTACTCCTTCTCCTTCGAGTGGCGTCGGGCGTCGAACGACAGGGGAACCTCTTCGGCGGAGACGATGCGGATATCGGGGGGAAGCAGCGCGTTCCCCCCTCGCAGGATCGTTTCCAGCGGCCGGTTGCCCGAGTCGGCGAAATCGACCACCTGCTCCCGCGCGTGGACCCCGGAGTCGGTGCGCCCCGCCGCCCGCAGTTTGACCGCCTCCTGGAGGATCCGGCCCAACGCCTCCTCCGCCAATGCCTGGACCGTGGGCCCGTTCGGCTGGAGCTGGAACCCCCGGTACGCGGTCCCGTCATAGGTCAGTGTCAGCTTGACGCGCCGCATCCTCGGGGTCAGGCTTATACGGGAACCAGGTGGTTCTTGACGAGCAGCTCCCCGATCTGGATGGCGTTCAGCGCCGCCCCCTTGCGGAGCTGGTCGCCGCACACCCAGAAGTTGAGCGCGTTCTCCGCGCTGTCGTCTTCCCGGATGCGGCCGACGTAGCAGTCGTCCTTCCCCGCGCAGAACAGCGGCATCGGATAGACATTGCCCGCCGGGTCGTCCATCACCTGGCATCCGGGGAACTTCGCGATGAGCTCCCTCGCCTTCTCGCGGGTGATCTTCTTCTCGAACTGGGCGTTCACCGAGATCGAGTGGGCGGTGAGCACCGGCACGCGCACCGTGGTGCAGGTGACGCGCAGGCCGGGGATCTCCAGGATCTTGCGCCCCTCGTTCGTCATCTTCATCTCTTCCTTGGTGTAGCCGTTGTCCAGGAAAGCGTCGATGTGCGGGATGACGTTGAAGGCGATCTGGTGCTTGAACGCCGCCACTTCCATCTTCTCCCCCTTGGCGAACGCCTTCGTCTGGGAGACCAGCTCCGCCATCGCCTTGGCCCCGGCCCCGGAGGTCGCCTGGTAGGAGGAGGCCACCACCCTTGAAAGCTTCCCGTAGTCGTGCAGGGGCTTGAGCGGCATGATCGCGATGATCGTCGTGCAGTTCGGATTCGCGATGATTCCCCGGTTCCTGAACTGCGCGACTGCGTGCGGGTTGATCTCCGGGACCACGAGCGGGATTTCTTGCTCCATCCGGAAGGCGGAGGAGTTGTCGATCACCACCGCGCCGGATTCCCACGCCGCGGCCGCAAACTCCTTGCTCCGGGATGCGCCCGCCGAGAACAGGGCGATGTCGATCCCCTTGAAGGCGCTCTTCTGGAGCAGCTCCACGGGGACCTGCTCGCCGCGGAACGCGAGCCGCTTGCCGACCGAGCGCTCGGAGGCCAGCAGGCGGATGTTCTTCACGGGGAACTTCCGCTCCTCAAGGATCTGCAGCATCACTTCCCCCACGGCGCCGGTCGCCCCGGCGACCGCGACGTTGAAATTCCTGGTGCTCATCGCTTCACCTCTCCTATTGTGTTTTTCCGGAATGCGTTTCGTCGCGCTCATGTGCGCTTTCGGATCGCTTCGCGGACCTTCTCGCCCATCTCCTTCGTTCCCACGAGCCGCACGCCCGGACCCTCCCGGAAGATATCCCCCGTACGGTATCCGCCGGCAAGCACCTGCTCCACCGCCTCATCGATCCGGTCGGCTTCCGCGGTCAGATCAAATGCATATTTTAACATCATCGCGATCGAAAGTATCATCGCCAGGGGGTTTGCCACCCCTTTCCCGGCAATGTCCGGGGCGCTGCCGTGGATCGGTTCATAGAGCCCCACTTTCCCGCCGATGGAGGCCGACGGCAGCATCCCGATCGACCCGGTGATCATCGACGCCTCGTCCGTGAGGATGTCCCCGAAGAGATTCGTCGTGACGATGACGTCGAACTGCTTCGGGTACCGGATCAGCTGCATCGCACAATTATCCACCAGCATATGGGACAGCTCCACGTCCCGATACTCGCGGTCGTTCACCTCGGTCACGATCCTGCGCCACAGCTCGCTGGACTCCAGTACATTGGACTTGTCCACGGAGGTCACCTTCCGGCTCCGCTTCCGGGCCAGGTCGAAAGCCACCCGGGCGACCCGCTCGATCTCCGGGCGGGTGTAGACCTCGGTATTGATCCCCACCTCGACGCCGTTTTCCACCCGGATCCCCCGGGGCTCCCCGAAATAGATCCCGCCGGTCAGCTCCCGCACGACGAGGAGGTCGATCCCCTCCACGAGCTCCCTGCGGAGCGGCGAGGCATCCAGAAGGGGCGCGTGGACTTTCGCGGGGCGCAGGTTCGCGAAGAGGCCCAGATTCTTCCGCAGCCCCAGGAGCGCCCGCTCCGGCCGCACCTCGAACGGCAGCGGGTCCCACCTGGGCCCCCCGACCGCGCCCAGGAGCACGGCGTCCGCCGCCTTGGCGAGCGCCAGCGCCCGTTCCGTCATCGGGACCCGGTGGGCGTCGTAGGATGCGCCCCCGAGCAGCTCTTCCTCCGTCTCGAATCGCCGCCGGCCAGAGACCTCCTCGATCGTCGCCAGGACGGAGAGGGCTTCCCGCACCACCTCGGGGCCGATTCCGTCTCCGGGAAAGACGCAGATCTTCGGCATCGGCGCTACTTTCCTTTCCGGCGGGCGGCCATGTAGTTCATCAGCCCCCCCGCGGCGACCAGCTCCCGCATGAACGGCGGGACGGGGGCGATCCGGTATTCTCTCTTCTTCGTTTCGTTGCGCAGGGTTCCGCGCTCCATGTCGAGGGCCAGGAGGTCGCCTTTCTCGATCTCGTCGACCGCCTGTGGCGCCTCGAAGATGGGCAGCCCCATGTTGAAGGAATTGCGGTAGAAGATCCGGGCGAACGACCGGGCGATCACCGCCCGCGCCCCGGAGGCCTTGATGGCGATGGGGGCATGCTCCCGCGACGAGCCGCAGCCGAAGTTCTTCCCGGCCACGATGAAGTCGCCCGGAGACACCTTCGACGCGTATTCCCTGTCGATGTCTTCCATGCAATGCCTGGCGAGCTCCGCCGGGTCGCTCGTGTTGAGGTACCGCGCCGGGATGATCACGTCGGTGTCGACGTCGTCCCCGTACTTCCAGGCCTTGCCCTTGAACTCCATGCGCTCCGCTCCGTTCAGTGGTTTCCTCGCCGCAGCCATCGCCGCGATCGGGTCCGATTCCTGGTTCCGCTTGATTCCTCGGGGGGGCTTCCTCTCCGCTGCGTCATCCCGCGAGGAAAGGGAACTTGCAGCCGCGGCGGTATGCGCCATCAATGGAAAGCGCACGAAGCAGGAGGGTCCGGCGGAGCCGCCGCAGGAGGGGGGCGCAGTGAGCCGGTCTCCAGGGTGCCGTTGCCGAAGAGCCCGCGCACCGAGAGGGTCGATGCGCCGCGTCCGGCGAGGCGCCCGACCGAGGCGTACCCGCTGCGGTACGGCGAGAGAGGGCGACGAAGCCGGAGTGGATGCAGCGGCCCTCGAATGCCGGGATCTGAGGGAATGGCCCCCTGGAGGCCGGAGCGCAGCCGTGCGGGTCCATCGCACGGCGAGCCACGAACGGAGTCCCCCTCCGAGGCGGTGCAGCTGAATGGGGTCTAGCGTGGCGCCTTCCGGCATCTGCGCGCAGCATCACGGGAGCTCGTCGGGGCCGCCGATCCGGCCCAGCACCGCGGACGCCGCGGCGATGGCGGGGTTGGCGAGGTACACCTCGCTCTCGGGGTGCCCCATCCGGCCCACGAAGTTCCGGTTGGTGGTGGCGATCGCCCGTTCCCCCTTGGCGAGAACCCCCATGTGACCTCCCAGGCAGGGCCCGCATGTCGGTGTGGAGAAGGCCGCCCCCGCCGTCACGAACACCTCCATCAGCCCTTCTCGCATCGCCTGCAGGTAGATCTCCTGGGTCGCCGGGAACACCAGCATCCGCACGCCGTCGTGGACCTTCCGCTCCCGGAGCACGGTCGCCGCGCTGCGCAGGTCCTCGATCCGCCCGTTCGTGCAGGATCCGACGACCACCTGGTCGATGGGGACATTGCCCACTTGCGACAGGGGCTTCGCGTTCTCCGGAAGGTGCGGGAACGCCACCTGAGGCTCGAGAGCGGAGAGGTCTGCGTGCAGCTCCGCGGCATACCGTGCGTCCTTGTCGACGGTGACCACTTCGTATTTTCGTTTCGCCCGCCCGTCCGCGTAAGCGCGGGTCACCCCGTCGAACGGGAAGATGCCGTTCTTGGCCCCCGCCTCGATCGCCATGTTGGACATCGTGAAGCGCCACGCCATGGGCAAGGAGGAAAGCCCCTCGCCCGCGTACTCCATCGCCTGGTAAAGCGCACCGTCCACGCCGATCTTCCCGATGATGGAGAGGATGACGTCCTTCCCCTCTACCCACTTCCCCGGCCTGCCGGAAAGCACGATGCGCAGGGAGGTGGGGACTTTGAGCCAGACTTCCCCGGAGATCATCGCAGCGGCCAGGTCGGTGCTTCCCACGCCGGTCGAGAAGGCGCACAGCGCCCCGTAGGTGCAGGTGTGGCTGTCGGCGCCGATCACGAGGTCCCCCGGGACGACCAATCCCTCATCCGGCAGGAGGACGTGCTCGATCCCCATCCGGCCGACCTCGAAGTAGTTCACGATCCCGTACTCGCGAGCGAACTCCCGCATCCTCTTCATCTGCTCGGCGGACTGGATGTCCTTGTTGGGCGCGAAGTGGTCCGGGACCAGGGCGATCTTCTCCCGGTCGAACACCTCCTTGGCCCCCAGCCGCCGGAACGCATCGATGGCGATCGGGGCCGTCACGTCGTTGCCCAGGGCAAGGTCCACCCGGGCGAGGATCAGTTCCCCGGGTTCGACCCGGTCCTTCCCCGCATGCCTAGCGAGGATTTTCTCTGTAAGCGTCATGCCCGTCCGCGCGTTTCTCGCCTTCCGTCAGTTTCCCCCGCCGATGCCGGATCACGCTCACCAGCTCCCCGATCGGCCCCGACACGACGTACGTCAAGGAGAACAGGAAGATGATGATCTGGGGCTCCGCCGCCAGCAGGAGCGCAAGGAAGATGAAGACGACCAGCGTGTTGAACGGCCGCCGCCGGAACGCCTCCAGGTCCTTGAAGCTGTTGTACCGCACCGTGCTCACCATCAGGAAGGCCAGGACGTATATGGTCAGGAGCAACGTCAGGTGCCTGAAGCTCCCCGAGCCTCCGAGGTAGTAAAAAAGCAGGAGGATCGACGCGACGAATATCGCGGCGGCAGGAATCGGAAGTCCGTTGAACTTCCCCTTCTCGACGGTGTTCACCTGCACGTTGAAACGGGCGAGACGCAGCGCCCCGCAGATCAGGTACAGGAAGGCCGCCAGCCAGCCCCATCGGCCGAACTGCGAGAGCGCCCAGCCGTAGACCAGGAAGGCCGGCGCGACGCCGAACGAGACGAGATCGGCCAGCGAATCGTACTCCACCCCGAACTGGGTGGTGGTCTTCGTCATTCGCGCCACCCGGCCGTCCAGCGCGTCGAGCACTGCCCCCACGATGATCGCTATCGCCGCCTTCTCGAACTTGCCGTTGTAGGTGGCCGCGATCGAGTAGAACCCGGCGAATAGGGAGCCCGAGGTGATCAGGTTGGGGAGCACGTAGATCCCCCGGCTGATCCCGTCTTTCCTTCGTTCCCTTTTCTTCATTGGAGCACCCCCAAGACGCTCTCTCCGGACCGGACCCGGTCTCCCATCCGCACTCGAAGGACGGCGGACGCCGGCAGGATGACGTCCACCCGGGAGCCGAACCGGATCATTCCTACCCGTTGCCCCTGCCGCACATTGTCCTCTTCGGAAAGATAGCACACGATCCTGCGAGCGATCAGTCCTGCGACCTGGACATAAGAAACCGTATGCCCCCCTGAGGTTTCAAGGGAAACACCGTTCTGCTCGTTCAGCAGCGACGCCTTGTCCGCGTCCGCCGCGAAAAACGTCCCCGGGTTATAGCGCACAGCGACCACCTTTCCCGAAACCGGCGCCCGGTTGACGTGGACGTCGAAGACGGACATGAAGATGCTCACCTTCTTCCCGGGCTCCGCGTTGTATCTCCCCGGCGGGCATTCGCCGCAAAAAACCACCCTTCCGTCCGCGGGGGAGATCACCGCGTCGGGCTCGTCCGGCGTCACCCGGTCTGGGTCCCGGAAGAACCATGCAACAAAGGCGGTCAGGAGAAGCCCTAGGACCGCAAGCGGAATGCTCTTCGGCCAGACGAAATAGAAGGCCACGCTCGCCGCCGCGGTCGCGAGAACGAAGGGGATGCCTTCAAGGGCGATCCTGCGGCGTCCCCGCCGCTGCCCGTCCGGGCCGGGTGCGGTCTCAGTTCCTGGATTTGTCAACCAGCCGCCCTTTTGCGATCCACGGCATCATGGCACGGAGCCTGCGTCCCACCTCCTCGATCGGATGCTCCTCGCCGCGCTTCGTAAGTGCGTTGAACACGGGACGGTTGGCCTGGTTCTCGACGATCCATTCCCGCGCGAACGACCCGTCCCGGACCTCCTCGAGCATCCGCTTCATCTCCTTCCTGGTTTCCTCCGTGATAATCCGCGGGCCGCGAGTCAGGTCTCCGTACTGCGCCGTGTTGCTGATCGAGTATCGCATCGTGGAGATGCCCCCCTCGTAGATGAGGTCTACGATGAGCTTCAGTTCGTGGAGGCATTCGAAGTACGCCATCTCCGGGGCGTAGCCGGCCTCGACCAGCGTCTCGTATCCCGCCAGGACCAACGCCGTCACTCCGCCGCACAGGACGGCCTGCTCCCCGAACAGGTCCGTCTCGGTCTCCTCGCGGAAGGTCGTCTCGATCACTCCCGCCCGCGCCGCGCCGATGGCCGCCGCGTAGGCAAGAGCAACCTCCTTGCTCTTGCGGGAGGGGTCCTGGTGAACGGCGATGAGGGCCGGCACCCCTTCCCCTTTCAGGTACTGCGCTCGCACCAGGTGGCCGGGCCCCTTCGGAGCCACCATGAAAACGTTGCTGTCGGCCCTGGGAACGATCTGGCCGAAGTGGATGTTGAAGCCGTGGGCGAACATCAGGAACGCGCTTTTTTTCAGGCTCGGGGCGACCGATTCCCGGTAGATCCGCCCCTGCAGTTCGTCCGGCAGGAGCATGGCAACCACGTCGGCCCTGGAAACCGCGGTCGCCGCGTCGTGGACCTCGAACCCCGCGTCCTGCGCCTTCTTCGCCGCGGGCCCGCCGGGGAGCTCGCCGACGATCACGCTCATCCCGCTCTCCTTGAGGTTGTTCGCGTGGGCATGTCCCTGGCTGCCGTAGCCCAGGATCGCGATCGTCTTCCTCTTGAGCGCCTGCGGCTTCGCGTCCTTCTCCCGGTAAATCTTCATCATCGTTCCCCTCTCTGGCTTCCTGATTGGACTCTCTCTTCTTCCGGAGATCCTTGCCCCGCGGCGTGCTACATCCCCCGGGCAATGGCCACGCGCCCCGTGCGCACGATCTCCTTGATGCCGATCGGCCGGAGCATCTGGACGAAGGCGTTGACCTTCCCCTCGTCGCCGGTCATCTCGATCGTGTAGCAGCGGGGCGCCACGTCCACGATCTTCGCCCGGAAGATGTCGACCAGCCGCAGCACCTCGGCCTTGGTCTCGGACTCCACATTGATCTTGACGAGAACCAGCTCCCGGTCCACGGTGTCGACTCCGGTAAGATCGACGACCTTGATGACCGAGACCAGCTTGTTCAATTGCTTCAGGATCTGCTCGATGATCTGGTCGTTGCCGCTGGTCACGATCGTCATCCGGGAGACGGACGGGTCCAGCGTCTCGGCCACCGAGAGCGACTCGATGTTGAACCCCCGGCCGGAAAAAAGGCCGGAGACGCGGCTTAACACCCCGAATTCGTTCTCCACCAGGATGGAAATGGTGTGACGCATCGCCCTCTCTCCTTACTCGCGCAGCGTTCCCGTCAGACGAGCAGCATCTTCGTCAAGGGCGCCCCGGCGGGCACCATCGGGTAGACCATCTCGTTCGGGTCCGTCAGGACATCGATGAACACGGGCCCCTGGACGGCGAACCCTCTTTTCAGCACCTCCCGTACCTCCTCCGGGCGGGTTGCGCGAAACCCGGCCGCGCCGTACGCCTCCGCCAGCTTGACGAAGTCCGGGATCTGGGGAAGGCAGGTCTGGGAGTACTTCCCCTGGAAAAAGAGCTCCTGCCACTGGCGGACCATCCCCAGCGCCCCGTTGTTGAGGATGACCACTTTCACGGGAAGTCGGTACTGGACGGCCGTCGCCAGCTCCTGGATGTTCATCTGGATGCTGCCGTCGCCCGCCACGTCGATGACGAGCCTGCCCGGCATGGCCACCTGGGCGCCGATGGCGGCGGGGAAGCCGTACCCCATCGTCCCCAGCCCCCCGGAGGACAGAAAGGTGCGCGGGCGGTCGAACTTGTAGAACTGGGCCGCCCACATCTGGTTCTGCCCGACCTCCGTAGTGATGATCGCCTCCCCCTTGGTGAGCGAGTAGATCTGCTCGACCACGTGCTGCGGCTTGATCTTGCCCTTGGACGGCTTGTAGGAAAGGGGGTGGGTCGCGGCCCACTTCCCGACCTGCTCCCGCCACGGGGTGATCTTCTCCCGGTACCGCGCGGCCTCCTTCGTCCCTTTGACGAGCTTGATCATCTTCTTCAGCACGTCCTTGAGGTCTCCCACGATCGGGATGTCGACGGGGACGTTCTTCTGGATGGAGGTCGGGTCGATGTCGACGTGGATGATCTTGGCGTGGGGGGCGAATTCGTCCACTTTCCCCGTTACCCGGTCGTCGAACCGCGCTCCCACGGCGATGATCAGGTCGCTGTGGGAGATCGCCATGTTGGCCGAATAGGTCCCGTGCATCCCCAGCATCCCCATGTACAGGGGGTCCGTTCCCGGAAACGCCCCCATCCCCATCAGGGTCGTCGTGACCGGGATTCCCAGGATGTGCGCGAACTCGACGAGCTGCCGGGAGGAATCGGAAAGGATGACGCCGCCGCCCGCGTAGAGGACGGGGCGCTCCTTCTCCCGGATCAGGCGGACCGCGCTCTCCACCTGCCGGGGGTGCCCCTCGTAGGTCGGGTGGTATCCGCGCACGTTGACCTCCTTCGGTAGGGCGTACTCCGACGAGGCCATAAGGATATCCTTGGGGATGTCGACGAGCACGGGCCCCGGCCGCCCGGTGGAGGCGATGTAGAAGGCCTCCTTCATGATGCGGGCCAGGTCCTTCGCTTCCTTGACCAGGTAGTTGTGCTTCGTGCACGGCCGGGTGATTCCGACGATGTCGGCCTCCTGGAACGCGTCGTTCCCGATCATCAGCGTCGGCACTTGGCCGGAGAACACGACGATGGGGATCGAATCCATGTACGCGGTGGCGATGCCGGTCACCGTGTTCGTCGCCCCGGGGCCGGAGGTCACGAGGCACACGCCGGTCTTCCCCGACGCCCGTGCGTAGCCGTCGGCCATGTGGACGGCCCCCTGCTCGTGGCGGGTCAGGTAGTGGCGGACTTTCGTGTTCTTGAACAGCTCGTCGTAGATGTGCAGGACCGCCCCGCCGGGGTAGCCGAACACCACATCCACGCCCAGGTCCGCCAGCGCCTTGACGAATATTTCCGCTCCCGTCATCTTCACTGCATCCTCCTTGTGGCCTGCCAAGTCCTTTACCAGGATCGTTACAACCCAGGGACGGTCCTGGCGGCCCCTGGTTCTTTATCAACCTCTGTCGTGTGACATCGATCCCTTTGTGGGCCTGCCAAGCCCTCATCCAGGACCGTCCCTAGGTAATCACCGCGCCCGTCCCCGCCGAGCGGACGAGCCTTGCGTACCGGGCCAGGTACCCGGCTGCGATCTTGGGCCTCGGGGCTCTCCACGACTTCCTGCGACGGGCGAGCTCCGCCGCCGGGACGTCGAGGGTGAGCTTCCGCCTCGGAATGTCGAGGACGATCGCGTCCCCGTCCCGGACGAGAGCGATCGGCCCCCCTTCCATCGCCTCGGGAGAGATGTGGCCGATGCACGGCCCGTGCGTCCCCCCCGAAAAGCGTCCGTCGGTGATGAGCGCCACCTTCGTGCCCAGCCCCATCCCCATGATTGCCGCGGTGGGCGAGAGCATCTCGCGCATCCCCGGGCCTCCCTTCGGGCCTTCGTACCGGATGACCACGACCCTGCCGGGCCGGATCCTCCCGGACATGATCGCCGCCATGGCGGCTTCCTCCGAATCGAACACCTTGGCCTTTCCCCGGAACCTGAACACGGAAGGGTCGACGCCGGACTGCTTGATGACCGCCCCGCCGGGCGCCAGGTTGCCGGTGAGGATGGCGATTCCTCCTTCGTTCCGAACGGGTGCTTCGAGACGCCGGATGATCCCGTCATTCAGGACCCGCCCTCTCCGGGCGATCGCGGTGATGTCCTCGCCCGCCACCGTCCTGCTCTTCCTGAGCATGGGGAGCAAGCGGTTGAGCACGGCCGGGATCCCTCCGGAGAACTCTATGTCCTCCATCATGTGCGGGCCCGCCGGCGTCACCGTGGTGAGCTGCGGGGTCTTCCGGGAGAGCCGGTCGAACTCGGACAGGGGGAGCGGCACTCCCGCCTCGTGCGCGATCGCAAGAAGGTGCAGGACGGAGTTGGAGGAGCCTCCCAGGGCCATGTCCACGCGGATGGCATTCTCGAACGCGGCTCGGGTCAGGATCTGCCGGGGTACGATCCCCTTGCGGACCAGCTCGACGATCCGCCGGCCGGTCGCGTAGCCCAGGTGCCGCTTTTTGGACAGCCCCGCCAGAGCGGTCGCGCAGCCCGGCAGTGACATTCCCAGCGTTTCGGTCAGGCACGCCATGGTGTTGGCCGTGTAAAGTCCCTGGCAGGAGCCCTCGCCGGGACAGGCCTCGGCCTCGAGATGCCGCAGGGTGGGGGCGTCGATCTCCCCCCGCTGGTAGCGGCCCACCGCCTCGAAGGTGTCGCTGACCAGCGAAAGCCTGCGATCGCCCATCCGCCCCGAGAGCATGGGGCCGGCCGTCAGCACGATGCACGGGATGTTCAGCCGGGCGGCGGCCATGAGCATCCCGGGGGTGATCTTGTCACAGTTGGTGAGCAGCACCAGCCCGTCGAGCGCGTGGGCCTCGGCGACGGACTCGATCATGTCGGCGATCAGCTCGCGCAGCGGCAGGGAATAATGCATCCCCTTGTGCCCCATCGCGATCCCGTCGCACACGGCCGGGACCCCGAACAGGAACGGGTACCCCCCGGCGGCGTGGACACCGTTTTCGATAACGCGCTCCAGGCTCCGCATCCCCACGTGTCCGGGCACAAGGTCGGTGAACGAGGTCGCAACCCCGATGAACGGTTTCCCCATGGCGGCCTGCGGCACCCCCGCGGCGCAATAGAGCGCGCGGTGCGGCATCCGCTCCAAACCCTTTTTCGTCCGGTCACTTCGCATCCTTTTCCCGCTGCTCCCTCCCGAGATAAAAAAAACCCCTCGTGCGGGCCTTCCGCCCAAGGGGAGTCCGGTTCCTGATCGAACGGTCTTCCGGTGGGCCGCCGCCTATTGGCTGGTGAGTATCCTGGCGATCTGGTCCTTCTTGGCCAGCTTGAGCTTCTGCAGCCGCTTCCGCTCCATTTCCTCGTCGGGCGTCAAATACACCTTCCGGTCTAGCTCCTTCAACTTATCATCCAGCTTCCGGTGCTCCTGGACCAGGTTCTTGAAGTCCGGGTTCTTTTCGATGAGAGCCGCCATCTTTGCCTCCTGGGTTTGTCCCATCGGCGCCTCCAATTTGAGATGGTTTTTCAGTTTAACAGAGGACGGCCAATTGTCAATTAAAGGGGGAGGATCCGGCCTGTTGTCCCTACCTGCGCTTGAGCTCCGCCTCCGAGGGGCGTACGTAAGCCGGGACCGCCAGGCGAGCGTCGACGACGGACCCCGCCCGTACCAGGCCCGCAGCGAGAAGCCCCACTGCCCCCGCGCTCGGCAGCCCCCCCCCCGCGGGGGGAAAGATGGCCCTGTCGCCCAGGCGCTCCCGGAAGAGCGGAGCGAAAGGTGCGGCGCCGTCGCCGCAGAAAAACACCGTTCCGTCCGGCAGCTTCCCGGGAAGCTCGGCCGGGGCGATCGCCAGGTCGGGTGAAAGCCTCCTGCACCTGCCGTCCTCCCAACGGAACAGGGCGGCATACACCTCCTTTTTCTTCGCGTCCAGGACGGGGCACACCGTCATCCCTGCGGGCCGGAACCTCGACGCCAGCGCGTGGAGCGTCGGGACGGGGACCATCGGGATCCCCCATCCGAAGCAGTACCCCTTGGCGACCGCCATTCCCACCCGCAGGCCCGTGAAGGAGCCCGGCCCCGACGACACGGCCACGTGCCCGACATTGCCGGGTCCCGATCCCGTATTTCGCAGGAGCAGGTCGACGGCGGAAAGAACCGTTTCGGATGCCTGTCGCCCGCGGGGCAGCGCGGATTCCGCCAGGACAACGTCCCCCGAGACCAATGCAACGCTGCCGTGCGGCGTCGCCGTTTCGATGGCGAGAATGAATAACCGGGACGGTCCTGTCATCCTCTTCCGATCCATCCACCTCGGTTTTGTGACTGCGCCCGCTCTCGCCCGGACATCCTGTCCGGGCTGCGCGGGTCGTCTCGGCAGCTTCCGCGGCCGTCCCTAACCGCTCATCCTCCTGCTCGTCGGCGCTGCCCCGGAGCTCGAACCCCCTTCGTCTATCGAATACGGTTGGAGTCTCGCTCCCTTCGTGTTCCTGCCAGGTCCCTCTCCAGGAATGTCCCTAGCGGGAGACCAGGCGGGCGATGTCGTTGTAGAAGACCAGCGCGGTCAGCATCAGGATGATGGCCAGGCCCACCTGCTGCGCCAGGGCCCGCGCCTGGGGGGACAGCGGCTTGCGGCGGAGCGCCTCGATCGAGAAGAAAAGGAGGTGCCCACCGTCCAGGATCGGGATGGGCAGAAGGTTCAGGATCCCGAGGTTCACGCTGAGCAGCCCGAGGAAGTAGGCGAACGGGGAGACCCCCTGCCGCGCCTGGTCGCCCGCCAGCTGGGCGATGAGGATCGGCCCCCCGAGGGTATCCGACGGGAGCACGCGCGTCAGAAGCTTCACGACGGTCATCCCGGTCAACTCGACCAGCTTCCCGGTTTCCCTCCCCGCGCGGAGAAGCGCCGACACGGGGCCCAGCTTCTGCCGGACGATCTCCTGTCCGGCGACGATGCCGATCTTGGGCTCCTGGACCTTTTCCCCGAAGATGTTTTTCCCCTCCCGGATCTCTGGGGACACCTTGACGGTGAATTCCTTCCCGTCCCGGCGCACGGTCATGGAGAGCTCGCTCCCCGCCCCTTCCTGCCTGATCCGCGCGGCCAGCTCCTCCCACGTCGAGATGGTGGTCCCCCCGATGCGGACGACGACGTCCCCTGCTTTCAGACCCGCTCGCGCCGCCGGCGAGTCGGGCAGAACGTTCCCGATCCTGGGCGTCAACGCGGGGACTCCGCCGAGGAAGACGATCCAGAAGACCAGGACCGCGAAAAGGAGGTTCCCCAGCGGCCCCGCCGCCACGACCGCCATCTTCACCCAAACCGGCTTGTGGGAAAACGACCGGCTCCGCAGCGGTTCCGGAACGTCGTCGCCGTCGCTCTCCCCGACGAGCTTCACGTACCCGCCGAGCGGTATCGCCGAGACGAGGTATTCCGTCTCCCCCCGCCGGACCCCGAACAGCTTCGGCCCGAAGCCGAAGGAAAATTTCGTGACTCCCACCCCGAGCCTGCGGGCGACGATGAAGTGCCCGAACTCGTGGACGAAGATCAGGATGCCCAGCACCACGACAAAGGCAATGGGCGTCGTCAGGAAATGCGATGCGGAAGAGAGGAAATCCATCAGCGGCGCGGGCTCCTTTTCCTGGGAATCAGCAGGTCGGCCATCTCCCTCGCCCGTGCGTCGGCGCGAAGGACATCGGCAAGGGTCACGGGTCGATCTTCCCGCCGCCATCCGGCCATCAGGGAACCCACCACTTCCACGATCTCGGTGAACCGGATCCTTCCCGAAAGAAACGCGTCGACCGCGACCTCGTTCCCGGCGGAAAGGACCGCGGGGGCCGTGCCCCCCGCCTCCGCCGCGGCGTAGGCCATCGAAAGGGCCGGGAACCGTTTCCGGTCCGGCGGCTCGAACGTCCATCCGTCCATTCGATGCGGTTTGAATCTGGGCAGTTCCAGGGGAAGGCGCTCGGGGTAGGAGAGGGCGTATCCGATCGGGATCCTCATGTCGGGGACCCCGAACTGCGCGATCATGCTCCCGTCCCGGTACTCCACGATCGAGTGGACCACCGACTGGGGATGGATGAGCACGTCGATCTTCGAGGGAGGAAGGCCGAAGAGCCAGGTCGCCTCGATCACCTCCAGCCCCTTGTTCATCAGCGTCGCGGAGTCGACCGTGATCTTCGTCCCCATCCGCCAGGTCGGATGGCCGAGCACCTCGGAGACCGTCGCCCGCCGCATCCGCCGCAAGGTGTGGTTCCGGAACGGCCCTCCGGAGGCGGTGAGGAGGATCCGGAGGATGTCTTCCCGCCGGTGGCCGGAGGCGGCCTGGAACACGGCCGAGTGCTCGCTGTCGACGGGCAGGATTTCGGCCCCACCCGCCCTGGCGGCCTTGACGAGGAACCTGCCCGCCATCACGAGCAGCTCCTTGTTGGCCAGCGCGATCCGCTTCCCGAGAGTTGCCGCCGCGATCACGGGCCGGATCGAGGACACCCCCGACGCGGCGGCCAGCACGATTCCGGCCGCGTCCGCGCAGACCGCTTCGGTCATCCCTTGCTCGCCGAACACCACGCGGGTTCCCCGCGGAAGGCGTCCCAACTGTGCCGCGGAGCGCTCCTCCGCCAGGCAGACGAGGGACGGGCGGAACCGCCGCGCCTGCTCCCCGAGTCGACTCGCATTCTTCCCGGCGCACAGGGCCGTCACCCGGAACCTTCCCGGAAACCGGGCGATCACGTCGAGTGCGCTGCGGCCCACCGATCCGGTGGAACCCAGGACGGCAACTCCTTTCCGGGCGCTCATCCTAGTGTCCCGTCTCGTAAATAGGCTGACGCACCGAGAACGCCGAGGCAAAGCGTCCGGCAAGGCGCGCGACTGAGGCGTACTCGTAGCAGTACGGCGCAAGGAGCGCAACGCAGCCGGCGCGAGGGGCCTGTCCCCGGAAGGGTCGGCAGCCGAGGCAAAGCGGATGCGCCGTCAGACCGCGAAGGACGACCGAGCACAGCGAGGCGTGCTTGAAGCACGCCGCAGCTGGGCGCAGGGAGTCCGACAAAGGGCTGGCGGTGCAGACCGAGCCGCAGGCGCCGGTCGCCCAAAAAGCTGCCTTTTCTGCTGCGACAAGCGATCCCCGGGCTGCGTCGGGAGTGCTCGTCGCGCGCTTGTGCGGCGTACTTAAAGTACGCCTCCGCGCTTGCTTCTGCGCTTGCCCGCCTCGCCTCGGGTCTCCCTTGTCTCGCGACGAAACCCTTCCGGGGACAGGCCCCCAGCAGCGGCGTTCGAATGCCAGGTTATTTGCGAGACGGGCCACTAGGTTCCTCCGGCCTGCCGGGAGAGGATCGCCAACAGGTGGAGCACCGGTCCCGCGGCGATGATGCCGTCCGCACGGTCGAGCAGCCCGCCGTGGCCGGGCAGGAGATTCCCGCTGTCCTTCACCCCGGCGGCCCGTTTGAGCATCGATTCGAACAGGTCTCCCGCTTGCCCCGCCGATCCCAGGATTGCGGCAGCCCCCAATATGAACCAGGTCCGGATGCCGGGGAGAAAGACCGCCGCGTACGCCGCGGAGCAGAGCACGCTGGCCATAAGCCCTCCGATGGCTCCTTCCACCGTCTTGTTCGGGGACATCCGGGGCGACAGCGGTCGCTTCCCGATCGCGCGCCCGACGAAATACGCGAAGGTGTCCCCGGCGGCGACCGCTACGATCCCCAGGAGCACCCAGTGCTCGCCGACGGGCAGAAGAAGGGTCCGCGGCCAGGTCGAGAGGAACCCTCCGACGTACACCACCCCCAGGACGGAGAGGGCGGCGGACCGGACCCGTTCCTCCGGTGTCCCTTCGGCGGAAAGAAAGCGGAACGCCGCCAACGCGACGCAAAGCAGGATGGCGGAGACGGCCGCCGGAAACGGGAGCAGCGCGCCCGAGACGCAGGCCAGGCCGGTCGCGGCGATTCCCGGCCACCGATCCGCGGGAGAAGGGAGAAACATCCGGAAATATTCCACCGCGCACAGCAGGGCAACGGCGAGGGCCAGCAGGGAGAAGGGCCATCCCCTTCCGTACAGGACGGTCCCGATGAGGAGCGGCAGGAGGACGGCCGCGGTGGCGACTCTTTTCCAGAGCACGGTTTATCCGCCGCCGGACGGAGGCTCGACCTGATCCTCCGTCAGCCCGAACCTGCGGTGTCGCCGGGAGAACTCGTCGAGCGCCTGGAGGAATTCCGCCTTCCCGAAATCGGGCCAGAGCACGTCGGTGAACACGAACTCGGCGTAGGCAGCCTGCCAGAGCAGGAAGTTGCTGATCCGGAGCTCGCCGCTGGTGCGGATGACCAGGTCGGGGTCGGGCATCTGCGCCGTGTCCAGGCGCAGGGCGAACTCCTTTTCGGAGATCTTCCCCGGCGCGAGGTTTCCCGCCGCCGCGTCTGCCGCCAGCTTCCGCGCTGCCCGGACGATCTCGTCTCTCCCCGCGTACGACAGCGCAAGGGTCAGCGTCATTTCCTCGTTGGCTGCCGTTTCCGACAGGACCCGCTCCAGGACCTCCTGGACGATCTCCGGCAGCTGGGAAACCTCTCCGATGACGTTCAGCCGGATACGGTGGCGCGCAAGCTCCGGAAGTTCCTGGAGCAGGAACTCCCGGAGCAGGATCATGAGGGTGGAAACCTCGCCCTCGGGCCTTCCCCAGTTTTCCACGGAGAAAGCATACAGGGTCAGGTAGGGGATTCCCAGCTCCCGCGCGCACTCCACGACCGCGCGGACGGAGCGGATCCCCATCCGGTGGCCCTCGACGCGGGGAAGCTCGCGCAGCTTCGCCCATCGCCCATTCCCGTCCATGATGACGGCGACGTGGCGAGGAAGCGCGGCTGCGTTGGTTCCGCCGCTTTGCATGTGGCCGAAGGCTTTCGGTACCAGGGAGCGTCCTAGATCTGGACGATCGATCCGGTCGGGCAGGAATCGACGCAGGCGAGGCAGTCCGTGCAGGTGTCGTTCACCTTGTACTTCTCGCCCTCCTCGATGGACCCGGCGGGACAGGTGTCCAGGCAGGTCCCGCAGGCGGTGCACTCGTCGGTGATGCGTACGGCCATTTTACTTTCCTCCTTTCATTTTCATACTTCCATGATCTCCTGTTCCTTGGTTTTCAGGATGCCGTCGATCTTCTTGATGAAGGCGTCGGTCTCCTTTTGGATCCGCTCCTGGCCGCGCTTCATCCCGTCTTCGGAAATCTCCTTCTTCTTCTCCTTCTCCTTGATGCGCTCGATCGCTTCCCGGCGGATATTGCGGACCGCGATCCGGGCGTCCTCCGCCATTTTCTTCACCAGCTTCACCAGCTCCTTTCGCCGCTCCTCGGTGAGGGGCGGGATGGGGATCCGGACGACCTTGCCGTCGTTCGTGGGGTTCAGGCCCAGCCCTCCGGCCTGGATCGCCTTCTCGATCGGGCCGATCATCTTGGCGTCCCACGGGGTAACGGTTATCAGGCGGCTCTCGGGCACCGAGAGCGTCCCCACCTGCTGGAGAGGCGTCAGCGTCCCGTAGTAGTCCGCCTTGATGCCGTCCAGCAGGGAGAAGGAGGCGCGCCCGGTCCGGACCTTCCCCAGTTCCTTCCTGAATGACTCGATGCTCCGGGTCATCTTCCCGGTGACGTCTTTCAGCAGGGCCTCCATCAGCGGCCTCCGTGGACGACGGTGCCGATCTTTTCCCCGCGCACCACCCGGACGATGTTCCCCCGCCTCGTCAGGTTGAAAACGACGATCGGGAGTCCGTTGTCCATGCACAGGGAGATCGCCGTTGCATCCATCACCTTGAGGTGTTTCTGCAGGACATCGATGTAGGTCAGTTCCGTGAACTTCTTCGCTTTCTTGTCGGTCATCGGGTCCCGGTCGTAGACGCCGTCGACCTTCGTCGCCTTGAGGATCGCTTCGGCGTTGATCTCCATCGCGCGAAGCGCGGCGGCGGTGTCCGTCGTGAAGTACGGGTTGCCGGTCCCTCCCGCGAAGATCACCACCCGCCCCTTCTCGAGGTGGCGCAGGGCCCGCCGCCGGATGTACGGCTCGGCGATGGCCCGCATCTCGATGGCCGAGAGGACCCGCGTCACCACGCCGTCGCGCTCGAGCTTCTCCTGGAGGGCGAGGCTGTTGATGACGGTCGCCAGCATCCCCATGTAGTCGGCCGAAGCGCGGTCGATGCCGTACTCCCGACTGGTCCGGATACCGCGGAAGATGTTCCCTCCCCCGACCACCAGCGCCACCTGGACGCCGAGCTCCGTAACCTGCCGAACCTCATCGGACAGTGCGCCCAGGACCTCCTGGTCGATTCCGAAATCCTGCTTCCCCATCAGGGCCTCCCCCGACAGCTTCAGCAGGATCCTGCGGTAGACCGGTTTCGCCACGGTGGCGGGGTACACTCCTTTTTTTTTCGGCGACAGAATCAGGAGTGTCCTCCCCCGAGCTGCCTGGCCACCTCGGCGGCAAGATCATCGGAGCGCTTTTCCATCCCCTCCCCGACCTGGAAGCGGGCGAAACCTGCCACCCGCACCTCCACGCCGGCCTTCGCGGCCAACGCCGAAAGCAAACTCTTCACCTTCCGGTCGGGGTCCTTGATGAACGCCTGCTCGACCAGGCAGAAATCCCCGTAGAACTTCTCGAGTTTCCCCTCCGCGATCTTGTTCAGGATCTTCTCCGGCTTGCCCGCCGCCAGCGCCTGGTCGCGGTAGATGGCTTTCTCCCGGGCGATCACGTCGGCGGGGACGTTCTCCCGTGCAATGTAGGAGGGGTTGGCCGCCGCGACCTGCATCGCCAGGTCCTTCCCGAGCGCGACGAACTCCGGATGGTCCGCCCCGGCTCCGTGCAGCTCGACGAGCACGCCGATCTTGCCGCCGGCATGGATGTAGGGGACGATCACTCCCCGGGTCCCCCCCGGAAGCGCGAACCGGACGAACCGCCGGAACGAGATCTTCTCCCCGATCTTGGCCACGCGCCCGGTCTGCTGGTCGGCAAGCGTTCCGGCTCCCGCGGGCAGGGCCAGTGCGGCCTCCACGTCCCGCGGAGCCCGGGCGCGCACCAGCGCTGCAACCTCGCGGACGAACGCCTGGAAATCGTCGGTCCTGGCGACGAAATCCGTCTCGCAGTTGACCTCCACGAGAGCGCCCGCGCCGCCGTCCACGTTCGCGGCCACCGCCCCTTCCGACGCGATGCGGGAGGCCTTCTTCGACGCCGCGGCAAGCCCTTTCTTCCGGAGGTTGTCGATCGCCTGTTCCATGCTGCCGTCCGTCTCCGCGAGCGCCTTTTTGCAGTCCATCATCCCCGCGCCGGTCTTCTCGCGCAGCTCGCGTACCATCTCCGAGGTGATCTGCATCGATGCCTACTCCTTGGCCGCGGCGGGGACTCCGGCGGGCTCCTCTGCCGGCTCGTCCTCCGTGGAGATCAGCGCCATGGTAACCTCCGGCGTCATCGCCCCCTTGTCGCCCTCGGAGGCCGCCTTCTCGGCATATGCCGCCTTTCCCTCGATGATCGCGTCGGCCACCTTCGCGAGGAAGAGCTTGATCGCCCGGATGGCGTCGTCGTTCCCGGGAATCACGTAATCGATGAGGTCGGGGTCGCAGTTGGTGTCCACGATGGCGATGATGGGAATTCCCAGGCGGCGCGCTTCCAGGACCGCAATCTGCTCGCGGGACGGGTCGACGACGAAGACGGCCTCCGGCACGCGCCGGAGCTCCTGGATCCCGCCGAGAACCCTCTCCATCTTGACGCGCTCTTTCTCCAGCTTCAGCACTTCCTTCTTCGGGAGCTTTTCGGCGGTGCCGTCGGTGCCCATTTCCTTCAGGCGCTGAAGCCGGTCGAGGCTCTTTCGGATCGTCTGAAAGTTGGTGAGCATCCCGCCCAGCCAGCGCTGGTTCACGTAGGGAGCGCCGGCGCGCCGGGCCTCCTCCTCGACGGCCTCTTGCGCCTGTTTCTTGGTGCCCACGAAGAGGATCGTCCGCCCTTCCGCGGCCATGTCCCTCACCACGTCGTACGCCGAGCGGAACATCTTCACCGTCTGCTGCAGGTCGATGATGTAGATCCCGTTGCGGGCAGTGAAGATGTACTTCTTCATCTTCGGGTTCCACCGCTTGGTCTGGTGCCCGAAGTGGACGCCCGCCTCCAGCAGCTGTTTCATCGTGATGACCGAACCTTGTCCGTTTGCCATGCCTTCCCTTCCTCCTTGCGTTCGGGGTTGGTCCTCCGGGCGCTCCGCCCCTCCCCATCCACCTCGGCGTCAGACGCCGGGGCACCCCGGGGAGAGTCCCGCCCGTGGGGAATGATTATGATTGCCTAACCGGGTATACATATCACGGGGGGGACGCCCCATCAACTAGAAATGGCGGAGGGGGACCACACAGATGGGGACATTCCTGGTTTTATCGAGGTCCAGGTAAAGGAGTGTCCCCCGCCGGCAACCAGGAATGTCCCCCCTGGCTGCTGGCGTTAGGTGCGGTACCCCGCGTTGATCCGGATGTACTCGTGGTTGAGATCCGAAAAGTAGAGGTGGGAACTGCCCTTCCCCAGCCCCAGTTCCACCTCGATCCCGTACGCTTCCTTGCGGATCTTCGGCGCGGCGCGGCGCTCGGCGGCATGGTCGATCTCCATCCCCCGCCGGAGGACCTTCTCCCCCGCGAACGTCAGCTCGATCCTCGCCGGGTCGATGCGGATCCCCGCTCTCCCGACCGCAGCGATGACCCGCCCCCAGTTGGGGTCGGCGCCGAACACCGCCGTCTTCACCAGCGGCGACGTGGCCACCGCACGCGCCGCCCGAAGGGCGTCGCGATCGCTTGCGGCCCCCGTCACCGCCACCCGGACAACCCGCGTGGCTCCCTCGCCGTCGCGCACGATCATGAGGGCGAGGTCGAGCAGCAGGGATTGGAGCGCCTCCGAAAACGCCGCCAGTTCCCTCCCCGCCAGGGGAGGAAGACCGCAGGCGCCGTTGGCGAAGATCGCGGCGGTGTCGTTGGTGCTCGTGTCGCCGTCCACCACGATGCGGTTGAACGTCCGGTCCACCGCCTCGCGGAACGCCCTTCGCAGGTCGGCCGGCCGCACGGATGCGTCCGTGAACACATAGGCCAGCATCGTCCCCATGTTCGGAGCGATCATTCCGGCCCCCTTGGCGATCCCCCCGAGGGTGACCCTTCTTCCACGGACGCTGATCCTTCGGACCCCGCGCTTGGGATAGGCGTCCGTGGTGAGCATCGCGTCACCCGCCCCGGCGATCCCGAGGGCAGAGAGGGAGGCGCATAGCCGGGGAAGCGCTGCCGCTATCATCGAAGCCGGAAGCGGCACGCCGATCACTCCCGTGGAGGAGACCAGCAGGGAATTCCTCGGGAGCCCCAGTGCCGCGCAGACCGCGTCGGAAGTCCTCCGCACCGCGGAGAGCCCTTCCTCCCCCGTGCACGCGTTGGCGTTCCCGCTGTTGACGATCACGCCGCGCAGGGCGGAGCGGCTCCGCAGCCCCTTCCCCCAGGCTACTGGGGCGGCAAACACCCGGTTCCGCGTGAAAACGACGTCGGAGACGCAGGGGTGCTCGCTCACGACCAGGGCCAGGTCGGTCTTCCCCGTCTTCTTGATTCCGCACGCTGTCCCTGCCCCCCGGAATCCCGGAACCAGGACCGTTCTCGCAGGCCTCACCCGTCACGCCTCCATGCCGCAGCATTTCTTGTATTTCTTGCCCGACCCGCACGGGCAGGGGTCGTTGCGCCCGACCTTCTTCTTCGCGTGCCGCTGCGTCGTCTGGCCGGCGCGGGAGAGGTCGCCGTGGGAGAGGTTGACTCTCCTGGGAGCGATGGGCGGCAGGGCGGCGGCCTTCCCCTCTTCCTCCCGCTGCACCTTCACGTGGAAGAGCCTCTTGAGCGACTCCTCCTTGATCCGGAACACCAGGTCGGAGAACATGTCGAATCCCTCCCGCTGGTACTCCTTCAGCGGGTCCTTCTGGGCGTACCCCCGCAGGCCGATCCCCTCCTTGAGGTGGTCCATCGACAGCAGGTGGTCCTTCCACTGCGCGTCGATCGTGGAGAGCAGGAACATCCGCTCGAGGTAGCGCATCGCATCCGCGCCGTATTCCTTTTCCTTCCTCTCGTATGCGGAGATCGCTCCCTCCCGGATCCTCCCGGCAAGCCCCTCCTGTTGGAGCCCGGGCACCTCTTCCTTCGGGATGTCGGGCCGGTACCCGAACTGGGCGTACGTCGCGTCGCCCAGGGCGGAGAGCTCCCACTGCTCCGGGTACTCCTTCGCGTCGGAAAACCGTCCTACCAGCTCCTCCGCGACCTCCCCGGCCATCTCCATCACCATGTCCCGCAGGTCCTCGCCGGAGAGCACGTCCTCGCGCATGTCGTAGATGACGGTCCGCTGCTTGTTCATCACGTCGTCGTATTCGAGCAGGTGCTTCCGGATGTCGAAGTTGTGGGCCTCCACCTTCTTCTGGGCGTTCTCGACCGCCTTGTTGATGAGGTTGTGCTCGATCGGCTCCCCCTCTTCCATCCCCAGCTTCGACATGATCGGCGCGATCCGGTCCGACCCGAAGATCCGGAGCAGGTCGTCCTCGAGGGAGAGGTAGAAACGGGACGATCCGGGATCGCCCTGGCGCCCCGCGCGGCCGCGCAGCTGGTTGTCCACGCGGCGGGACTCGTGCCGCTCGGTCCCGATGATGTGGAGGCCGCCCTTCCCCACGACGCCTTCGCCCAGCTTGATGTCGACGCCGCGCCCCGCCATGTTGGTGGCGATCGTCACCTTCCCGGGCTGGCCGGCCTCCGCGATGATCTGGGCCTCCTTCTCGTGGTGCTTGGCGTTCAAAACGTTTTGGGGAATCCCGTGCCGCGAAAGGAGCGCGGAGAGACGCTCGGACTTCTCGATGGAGACGGTCCCCACCAGGACCGGCCGCTTCTCCTCGTACAGGTGCTTGACCTCCTCCAGCACGGCCTGGAACTTTTCCCCCTCGGACCGGTAGATCTGGTCCCCGTAGTCCTCCCGGATCATCGGCTGGTTGGTGGGGATCACCACCACGTCGAGATTGTAGATCTGCTTGAACTCCACGGCCTCCGTGTCGGCGGTGCCGGTCATCCCCGCCAGCTTCTCGAACATCCGGAAGTAGTTCTGGAAGGTGATGGTCGCCAGCGTCTGGTTCTCGTTCTCGATCTTGACCCCTTCCTTTGCTTCCACGGCCTGGTGCAGGCCGTCGGACCAGCGCCGACCCGGCATCAGCCGCCCGGTGAACTCGTCGACGATGACGACCTCGCCGTCCTTCACCATGTAGTCGACGTCCCGCTTGAACAGCACGTGGGCCTTGAGCGCCTGGTTGACGTGGTGGAGGATCTCGATGTTGCGGGGATCGTAGAGGTTGTCGACGCCGGCCAGGCGCTCGACCTTGGGAATCCCGAGGTCCTCGGTAAGCAGGACGCTCCGCGCCTTCTCGTCGACCTTGTAGTCCGCGTCCTTCTTCATGTACCCGATGATCGAGTTCACCCGGACGTACTTGTCGGTGGCCTCTTCCGCCGGACCGGAGATGATGAGCGGCGTGCGCGCCTCGTCGATGAGGATCGAGTCCACCTCGTCCACGATCGCGTAGTGGAGCTCCCGCTGGACCATGTCCTCCAGGCGGAACTTCATGTTGTCCCGGAGGTAGTCGAAGCCGTACTCGTTGTTCGTCCCGTAGGTGATGTCGCGGCGGTAGGAGGCCTGCCGCTCCGCGTCGTCCATCCCGTGGACGATCACCCCCACCGACAGCCCGAGGAACTTGTAGATGGCCCCCATCCACTCGGCGTCGCGCCGGGCCAGGTAGTCGTTGACGGTGACCAGGTGAACCCCGCGGCCGGTCAGGGCGTTGAGGACGATGGGGAGGGTGGCGACGAGCGTCTTCCCCTCGCCCGTCCGCATCTCGGCGATCTTCCCCTCGTGGAGGATGACACCTCCCACCAGCTGAACGTCGAAGTGGCGCATCGACAGGACGCGCCGGGAGACCTCCCGGACCGTGGCGAACACCTCGGGAAGGAGCGACTCGAGGGGCTCCCCGTTCCCAACCCGCTGCCGGAACTCCGCTGTCCGCGCCGCCAGCCGGTCGTCAGGCAGGGCCGAGATCTGCGGCTCCAGCGCGTTGACCCTGGCGACGATGGGTCCGATCCGCTCCAGCACGCGCTCGTTCTGCGTGCCGAACATTTTCTTCAGGAGGTTTGTGAACATAAGGTAGTTATCCCGCTTCCGTCATTCTACGATAAAAAAAAGCCCCTGCGGGGCGACTCCCCCGGGGGGCACGCCGAATTTGCCGCTGGGACCCGTTCCGCTCTACTTCAGAAAGCGGAACGGATTCACCGCGAGGCCGTTCACGTGGACTTCGTAATGGAGATGGGCGCCGGTGGTCCGGCCCGTCTCTCCCACCGTGCCGACGGGATCCCCTTTCTGCACGATGTCGCCCGCCGCCGCCAGCTGCTTTCCCAGGTGCGCGTAGAGCGTCCGGTAACCGTAGCCGTGCTCGACGACGACGACGTTGCCGAAAAGCGATTCGTATCCGCTCCGCACCACTTTTCCCGCAGCCGCCGCCCTCACCGGAACGCCTGGCCGGGCGATGATATCCAGCCCATGATGGAACACCGGAGTGTCCGTAAAGGGTGAGGTCCGGACCCCGAAGCCCGAGGACAGGATCCCCCGTACCGGCCAGAGGGCAGGGATGCTCTCCAGGACGATCCGCCGGCTGTCCAGCTCCTCGCGGAGGGCCTCCAGGTCCTTGACGTCCACCAGGACGTCCTTCCTCAGCTGTTCGAACCGCAGGTCGAGAAGGCGGTCGAGTCGGGCCGTCGCCGCGGTTTCCTGGGTCTCCATCCCCCCGATGCCGGTCGGCCGGCCCGTCTTCCCGGCGCCGCCGGGACGCAGCGACTGGTTGATGCGAACCAGCGACCTCACGCGCGCGTCAAGTGCCCGGAGCCGCTCCACCTCGGTTTCCAGGCTCTCGAACTTCGAGTGCAGGTTGTACAAGGTGAGATTCTGCTCGCTGACGCGCTGGCGGAGGACCCGCAAATCCCTGATTTTCGAAAGGTTTTCCCGGTAATCGTAGAGAAAATGGGTGGCGGCGAAAAACACGAGTGCCAGCGTCGCTACGGCCGTCAATAGGCCGGTTCGCCCGACGCGGAACTCGCGGGCGCGCTCCCCGTACCCGATCCGCAACGAGAACATGTGCCGTTCGCGCACCAACCCCATCGCCTCCCAAGCCGAAAAAACCACGGGGTTACCGTAGCACGAAAAACCGGATGGTGTCAACGTGCGGAAAATGTATCAAAATCAGATAGTTGCTGGCATTTCAGCCCGCCGCCCTCTTCTTGGTCTTCTTGTCCATCCCCCGGTTCCTGGCCACCACGGGATCCACGATCTCGCCGCAATTCAGGCACCTCCAGGCGTAGAAGAGGTCCAGCAAGTCCTGGAACCGTTCGTACACCATCACTCCGTTGCACCTGGGGCACCTCACCGGCCGGCTCGCTCTGGGCATTCTTTCCCCCTCCTTTCGTTTTTACGATGCTTGACGGGAAGAGGGGTTTCGCCCCAAATTATCGGCCGGAATCGATCTTTATCTGTTAAAATGCCATGGTCGGAGGAGAAGGGGTTCCTGAATGGGGAAAAAAAGGCTGGGGGAACTGCTCGTGGAAACGGGCCTTCTGTCGGAGGGGAGCCTGACGCGGGCCCTCATCGAGCAGCGGTCCAAGCGGGGCAAGCTTGGGGAGGTGATCGTCAACCTGGGGATGGCCACCGAGGAGGAGATCGCCCAGGCCCTCTCGATCCAGCTCGGGATTCCCTACGTCGAGCTGAAGCAGACCCCCGTGGAGCCCCAGGCCATCGATTTGATCGGCGAGAAGGTGGCCCGGAAGCATCTGATCCTCCCGATCTCGATCGAGCAGAAGGACCTCCACCTCGCCATGTCGGACCCCCTGAGCTTCGAGGCGTTCGAGGACGTCCGGTTCGCCTCGGGGTACACCATCCAGCCCGCCATCGCGACCCGCAGCGATCTCCTCTGGGGGATCGACCAGCACTATCACCTCGGCTCGTCGCTGAACACCATCGCAAAGGATATTAAGGACATTGCGGAGGAGTGCTCCGTCGAGGTCGTACAGGAGAGGAAGGAGGGCGAGGGGGGGGACGCCGAGGACCTCCGGAAGAAGAGCGAGGCGGCTCCCATCATCCGGATGGTGAACCTGATCGTCGCCGAGGCGGTCGAGAAGGGCGCCTCCGACATCCACGTCGAGCCGACCAAGAACAACCTCCAGATCCGGAACCGCATCGACGGGCTCCTTCGGAAATCGCTGGAGCTTCCGAAATGGGTGCAGGGCGCGGTCATCTCGCGGATCAAGATCATGGCAAAGATGGACATCGCGGAAAAGCGTCTCCCGCAGGATGGGCGGATCAGTGTCCGCGTGGGGTTGAAGAACCTTGACCTCAGGGTATCGACGATGCCGGCCGCTTTCGGGGAGAAGGTGGTCGTCCGGATCCTCGACTCCGCCAACTCCCAGATCCCCCTGGAGGGGATGGGGATGGCTCTCCAAGAACTGGCCCAGATGGATGTGCTGATCCGCCGGCCGCAGGGGATCCTGCTCGTCACCGGGCCAACCGGCTCGGGAAAGACGACCACCCTCTACAGCGTCCTCAACCGGATCAAGAGCGTGGATCGGAACATCACGACGATCGAGGACCCGATCGAGTACGAGATCGGGGGGATCAACCAGGTGGCGATCCAGGACAAGATCGGGATGACCTTCGCATCGACCCTGCGGGCGATGCTCCGGCAGGACCCGGACGTCATCATGCTCGGCGAGATGCGCGACCTGGAAACCGTCACGATCGCGATGCAGGCCGCCCTGACAGGCCACCTGGTCTTATCGACGATCCACACCAACAGCGCCGTGGCCACGATCACGCGGCTGCGGAACCTGGGGTCCCCCTCCTTCCTCGTCGCCTCGACGATCAATTGCATCCTGGCCCAACGGCTGGTGCGGGTCATCTGCACGAAGTGCCGCGTCCGGTACGACCCGCCGGAGCACGAACTGGACCGGATCGGATTCAAGCGGAAAAAGAGGGAGGTCGCCTTCTATCGCGGGGAGGGGTGCACCGCATGCGGCGGGACGGGATACCGCGGGCGGACCGGCGTCTTCGAGATCCTCCCGTTCACCCAGCAGATCCGGGACCTCGTGGTCACCAACGCCTCCGAAACGGACATCCGGCAGCAGGCCATCGCATCGGGGATGATCACCCTGGCGCGCGCCGCACTGGAGAAGGTGAAGGCGGGGATCACCACGCTAGAGGAAATGTACCGGGTGGTGGAAACCGAAGAGGATATCGGTACGACCTGCCCCTCGTGCAACCATGCACTGGGTGCGGGGTTCCTCATGTGTCCCGGGTGCGGCCACTCCCTGCAAGCCACCTGTCCCGCCTGCCAGAGGATGGTCTCCCCGGAGTGGAAGTTCTGCCCGTACTGCCGGCACGACTTCCTGAAATCGAAGTCGGTCTCCGGGCGCTCGTTCGCCTGAGGCACTAAACGATCAGCTTTTCCAGCCTCGCCTTCTGCATTTCGAGCCTCTTCTGCCCTTCCTCGATGGCTGCGATCAGTTCCTTCTTCGCGTCGTGGGCAAGGTCCTTCCCCATGCCGAGGATGTCCTCGGCCTTGTCTCCCACGGCATCGACCATCTTGGAAACGGCATCGGCGAATTCCTCGACGACCCCTTCCGCCTTGCGCCCCGCTTTTTTCGCATAACGAACGATGGCTTTACGCGTATCCATTCCGGACTGCGGCGCCAGCAGGAGCGCGACGCCGGCCCCGAGAAGCGCCCCCGCCGCCAACAGGAGAGTGCCCGCGATCACGCTGTTTTCCCTCGATTCCATAAAGCACCTCCCGATGATTTGATTCCTATCCATTTTACCGCGATTTCAATCGCGGTGGAATGGCCGGTCCTTTGAGGTTCATCGCACGGGGAATGCGTGAGTCGGGCAAGTCACCGGGTGGGAGGCGGCTTAGACGAAGTGGCAGGCGGTGAAGCGGCCGGGGGCGGATTCGATGAGGAGGGGGCAGACCTCCTCGCAGACCTTCTGCGCCATGAAGCATCGGGTGTGGAACCGGCAGCCGGAGGGAGGGGCAAGCGGACTCGGGATCTCCCCGCGCAGCACGATCTTCTCCTGCGGCGCCCCGCCGAGCATAGGGACGGCCGCCAGGAGGCTGCGCGTGTAGGGGTGGAGCGGCTTGAGGAAAAGCTCCTCCGCCGGGGAGACTTCCATCAGCTTCCCCAGGTACATCACGGCCACGGTGTCGCTCATGTGGCGGATCACCCGAAGGTCGTGGGAGACGAACAGGTAGGCCATCCCGTACTCTTCCTGGATGTCCTTCAGCAGGTTCAATATCTGCGCCTGGACGGAGACGTCGAGCGCGGACACCGGCTCGTCCGCCACGACGAGCCTCGGCGAAAGGGCGATCGCCCGCGCGATCCCGATGCGCTGCCGCTGGCCGCCGGAGAACTCGTGGGGGTACTTGCCGGCCGCGTCCGCCGAAAGCCCGACGCGCAAGAGCAGCTGCGCCGCCTTTTCCCGGATTTCCCCCCGGTTCCCCATCCCGTGGACAATCCACCCCTCCCCCACGATGTCGCTCACCCGCATCCGCGGGTTGAGCGATGAGTACGGGTCCTGGAAGATGATCTGCATCCTTCTTCGGACGCGTCGCAGCTCTTCGCCGGACAGGTGGGTGATGTCCCTGCCCTCGAACCGGATTCTCCCCGCGTCGGGGGGAATCAGCCGTAAGACCACGCGCCCCAGGGTCGTCTTTCCGCAACCCGACTCTCCTACCAGCCCGACGGTCTTCCCCTGCGGGACATCGAGCGACACCCCGTCGATCGCATGCACGCTGAGCATCTCACGGGAGAAAAACGAACGCCTCACCGGGAAGAGCTTGTAGAGGTTCTCCAGGGAGAGGAGCATCCCGTCTCCGCCGTTCATCCGCGCCCCTCCAGCCGCCGGGTCCTCTGGTAGTGGCACGCCGCGAATTGCCCGGGAGCGTATTCCTCGAGCGGCGGGTCCGACCGGTCGCAGATGGACAGATCGTCTTCGGCCGTCTCCCCGGCGCGGAACTGCTCCTGAGCCTTTTTTCGGAACGGGCACCGGTCGGCGAACGGACATCCGGGCGGGATCGCGTGCAGGTCGGGCACCGTACCGGGGATCGACGGGAGCCGCTTCTCCCCGACGCTCCTTCCCGGGAGCGACCGGAGCAGCCCCTGGGTGTACGGGTGGATCGGATCGGCAAAGAGATCCGACGTCTTCGCGACCTCGACGATCCTTCCCAGGTACATGATGGCGACCCGGTCGGCGAACTCATGGACGACCCCAAGATCGTGCGTGATGAGCAGGATCGCCATCTTCCGTTCCTGCTCCCGCATCTCCTTGAGGAGCGCGAGGATCTGGGCCTGGATGGTGACGTCGAGCGCGGTGGACGGCTCGTCGGCGATCAGCAGCGCGGGTTCGAGGGCGAGCGCCATCGCGATCATCGCCCGCTGCCGCATCCCGCCGCTCATCTGGTGAGGGTATTCCCGCATGCGCCGCTCCGGGTCCGGCATCTTCACGCGCCGGAGCCATTCCCGGGCCCGGGCGGCGGCCTCCTCCTTCCCGCAGGTTCCATGCGCGGTGTAGGCCTCGGACACCTGCTTCCCGATGGTCAGCACGGGGTTCAGGGAAGTCATCGGCTCCTGGAAGATCATCGAGATCTCCTTCCCCCGCACCGCGCACATCTCCTCCTCGGAGAGGGCAAGGAGGTCCTTCCCGCCGAACCCGACGCGGCCCCCTTCGACGACCGCGGGCGGCGAGGAAAGGAGCCGCAGGACGGAGAGCGCAGTGACCGTCTTCCCGCATCCCGACTCCCCCACCAATCCCAGCGTCTCGCCCGGATCGACGGAAAAGGAGACGCCGAACAGCGCCCGGACCACGCCTCGCTCGGTCCGGAACGCAACCCGGAGATCCTTGACGGAGAGCAGCGGCTCCATCATGGGGAAACCCTCGCGGTGCGTGAAAGAAATGGAGTGTCAAAAACAGAATGGAACCGTCCGCGGCTTCGTTCCCGCAGCAGGGGGGGCCGGCGGAGCCGCCGCAGGAGGGGGGCGCAGTGAGCCGGTCTCCAGGGGGCCGTTGCCGAAGAGCCCGCGCACCGAGAGGGTCGATGCGCCGCTTCCGGCGAGGCGCCCGACCGAGGCGTACCCGCTGCGGTAGGCGAGAGAGGGCGACGAAGCCGGAGTGGATGCAGCGGCCCTCGAATGCCGGGATCTGAGGGAATGGCCCCCTGGAGGCCGGAGCGCAGCCGTGCGGGTGCACCGCACGGCGAGCCACGAACGGAGTCCCCCTCCGAGGCGGCGCAGCCGGTACCACGCGCACATTGCACGTGGGAACGGAGCCGATGAGTGTGGCTGCAGGTCGCGTCATCTTGTTTGCTTCGCAACTCATCCGTTACCTCCCCCGCAGCCGGGGATCCACGGCGTCGCGGATCCCCTCGCCCAGCAGGTTGTACCCGAGGACCGTGAACAGGATCGCGAGCCCCGGGTAGACGGAGAGCCACCAGGCGAACTCGATGTTGTCCTTGCCGGCGGTCAGGATGTTCCCCCAGGACGGCGTTGGGGGTTGCACTCCGATGCCCAGGAAGGAGAGCGCCGACTCCGTGAGAATCGCGCCCGCCACCCCGAGTGTGGCCGCGACGAGGACCGGCGCCAGCGTGTTGGGCAGGATGTGCCGGAAGATGATCCGCGCATCCCCCGCCCCCTGCGCACGGGCCGCTGCCACGAAGTCGCGCTCCTTGACGGACAGGGTCTCCGCCCGGACCAGCCGCGACACGCCCATCCATCCGGTGACCCCGATGACCAGCATGATGTTGTAGATGGAGGGCTCCAGGAACGCGATCACCGACAGGATGAGGAAGAACGTGGGGAAACAGAGCATGATGTCGACGAAGCGCATGAGTACGGCATCGGTCAGGCCTCCGTAAAATCCCGCGAAGAGCCCCACCAGCAGGCCGATGGACGTAGCGATCCCCACCGCCACGAATCCCACCTTGAGCGAGATCCGGGCGCCATACACCATCCGGGCGAGGACGTCGCGTCCCAGCTCGTCGGTCCCGAGGGGATGTTCCGCGGAGGGCGGCCGGAGAACCTTGAAGACGTCGATGCGGTTCGGGTCATGGGAGGAGAACGCATGGGGGAAGGCCGAGACGATGAAGAAGAAGAGGACCGCCGTTCCCCCGGCGACCGCCAGCCGGTTCCGCGCCAGCCTCCGCAGAAAATCGCCGAACATCGATCGCGCGACCGAAGCCATCGCGTCACCCGGCCCGGATGCGGGGGTCGGCCAGCGCGTAGCCGACGTCCGCCAGCAGGTTTCCGATCAGCGTCAGAAACGACCCGATCACGAGAATCCCCATGATCAGCGGGTAGTCCCGCGACATGACGCTCTGGTAGAAGAGCTGGCCCATCCCGGGGATGGCGAAGATCGTCTCGAAAATGACCGATCCGCCGAGCAGGTCCGGCACGGAAAGCCCGAGGATCGTGATGACCGGCAGGAGGGCGTTCCGCACCGCGTGCCGGAACACGACCTGCCGTTCGGGAAGCCCCTTGGCCTTCGCGGTGGCGATGTAGTCCTGCCGGATCACCTCCAGCATGTTGGATCGCATGTACCGCGAGAACCCTGCCAGCCCGCCGAACCCGGCCAGCAGGACCGGCAGGACCAGGTGCCTCGCGCGATCCCAGATCCTCCCCGCGAGGGGGAACGAGTCGTGCTCCAGCGAGACCAGTCCCGAAATCGGAAGCCAGCCGAGCTTCACTCCGAACAGGATCATGAGGAGGAGAGCCAGCCAGAAGGTGGGAACGGCGAACCCTGTAAAGACGGTCACGGTGGAGATCCGGTCGAACCAGGAGTCCTTCCGCACCGCGGAGTAGATCCCGATCGGGATCGCGACGAGGAAGATGATCCCCATGGACAGCACGTTGATGGCGAGCGTCACCGGGATCCGCTCCCGGATCTTGTCGGAGACCTGTCGCCCGTCGGGGGAGAAGCTCTGACCGAAGTCGAGCGTCGCCATCCGGCCGAGCCATCGTCCGTACTGCACGGGGAGCGGCTGGTCCAGTCCGTAATAGGCCTTGAGCCGTTCCCGGACTTCCGCCGTGGCCCTCGGGTTCATGTCCGTGGCGACGCCGATCGGCCCCCCGGGGGCCATGTGCATCACCAGGAAGGAGATCAGGCTGATCCCGACCAGGAGCGGGATCGTCAGCAGGAGCCTTCGGACGACGTACCGGAGCATCGCACTCCTATTTCCGGAAGGAGGTGTACTTCTGCTGCTCCTTCGGCACGAACCACTTGATGAAGTTGTACGAGATCCCGATGGGGGCGGGCTCGATGCCGTGGAACCGCCCGTGGACCGTCGGCAGCGAATCGGGAACGTACAGGAAGACGTACGGCAGCTCCTCCGCGAGGATCTCCTGGATCCGGAAGTACGCCATCCTCCGCTTCTCGATGTCGAAGGTGCGGCGCCCATCCTCCAGCAGCCGATCGACCTCGGGATTCGAGAAGCCCACGAAGTTCAGCTCCTTGGGACCCGTCTTTTTCGAACTCCAGATGTCGTACTGGTCGGGGTCCGGCGTGACGCTCCACCCGAGGATCACCGCGTCGAATTTCCGCTTGTCGACGAACTCGTTGATGAAGGCGGCCCATTCCACCGTGCGGATCTCCATTTGGATCCCCACGGCGGCCAGGTTCTGCTGGAGAATGGCCGCCGCCTTGGCGCGGCTCTCGTTGCCGGCGTTGGTCAGGACGGTGAACAGGAACTTTTTCCCGCCCTTTTCCAGCGTCCCGTCCCCACCCGGCCTCCATCCCGCCTCCGCGAGCAGTCCTTTTGCCTTCGCCGGGTCGTAGGGGAACTTCGGGACGTCGGGGTTGTACACCCAGGTGCCCGGTTTGTACGGACCGATCGCCTCCTGCCCCAGCCCGAAGAGGACGCCTTCCACCAACTCCTTCTTGTTGACCGCGTGGGCGATGGCCTGGCGGACCTTCCTGTCCGCGAAGAAGGGGTGAGAGAGGCGGAACCCCAAGTAGGTGTAGTTGAAGGCCGTATATCGGTACTTTTTGTACGATTTCCGGAACTCCCCGGTCTCGGTCTGTCGGGTGTACTGCAGCGGCGTGAGGTTCATGGAATCGATGCCGCCGGACTTGAGCTCCAGAAACATCGTCGCCTGGTCCGGGATCACGCGGGTGATGACCCGCTGGAGGTACGGCTTCCCCTCGAAATAATCCGGGTTCGCCTCGAAGACCACCCGCTCCCCGGGCTTCCACTCCACGAACTTGTAGGGACCCGTGCCGATCGGGTGGGACTTGTTCAGCGGGCTTTTCGAGATGTCCTCGTACTTCTCCAGGAGATGCTTCGGGAGGATCGACATCCCCCAGGAGGCCAGCGCCGGCGCGAAGGGCTTGTCGTACTCCACGACGAACGTGTAAGGGTCGGGGTTGCTCGCCCGGCGCACCTGCCGGAAGTCCTCCGCGTAGGCGGTCGGGGTCTTCGGGTCGATCATCTTCCGATAGGTGAACATCACGTCCTCGGAGGTGAACGCGACGTTGTCGTGCCACTGGACCCCTTTTCGAAGGCGGAAGGTGATCTTCTTCCCGTCGGGGGCCACCTCCCAGGACTCGGCCAGCTCTCCTTCGAGCTTGACGTTCTTGTCGTACCGCACCAAGCCGTTGAAGACGTAGCCGGCGGCGTCGTGGGAAGCGGAGTCGGAGGTCACCGCGGTAAGGAAGCCGCTTACGTCCCCGTTGCTCCCGAAGACGATGGCGTCCCCGTGGGCAGGCGCCTCCTGCTTCCCGGCGGCTTCTTTCCCGGCGCTCTCCTTTTTTTCCCCGGCGCACCCGGCCAGCAGGCCGATGGTTCCGACGGCCAGGTTCGCAACGAATACGGCAGTCAGCAGGCGTCTCATTCCGTGTCCCTCCGCAGCACGATCTTTGCCCCGGAAACCTCGATCTTCACCAGGGGGGGCGGCCCCGACGTTTCCCGTCCAGGGTACGTAACCGTGACGCGCTTACCCGAGAAATCGTATTCCGCGCGCGAGAGAAGCCGCCGCGACGGGTCGGAAAAGAGCCTCTGCCGCCCGTCTTCGAGAACCCATTCGCCCTCCGCCGTCCTGCCGAGATCCCCCTCATCCACAGGGTAGCCGGGCGCTCCGGAGAGGATCCGCCCGAGAGAAACCGGGCCCGTGGGAACCGGTTGGAGATTCGGCGGCGGGAAGTCGCCCGCGGCCGGGCCCCTGGAAAACCGGATCCTGGTTCCGTCATTCTCGAGGAACAGGGCAGGCCGCCCCAGCGGGTCATAGACGCCGACGGTTTCCTCGGCGGGGGCGCGCGAATTCACCCCCGCGACGAACGGCAGTGCACGACCGGAAATCTCGGCAACTCCGGAGAAGGAAGCTTCGATGGGGAAGGAAAGCGCGGCGGCGGAGACGAAAAGTTCCCGCGCTCCCCCGGCCTCGTCCCCCGCAAGTCGATAGCGGGCGGGAGCGCACCCGGACGCAAGGAGAAGCGCCGACGCGAGCCAGCAAGCCGTTGCTACACCGCGAGCCAGTCCGGTCTTCTCCTCATTTCGAGGGTGGGCCCTCACTCCTGGCCCGGCTGAGCTTGTTCCGGATCTCCTCGGGCTTTTCGTGCCCCTTCGCGATCGACTTCTCGAAGTAGGAAGCGGCTTCGCCCGCCTTCCCCTCGCTCACGAGAACGTCCCCCAGGTGCTCGAGCACAACGGGGTCGTCGGGGACGAGCGTCAGCGCCTGCCGCAGCTCCGACTCGGCGCGCTTGAAATCGCCCTGCCGGTAGTGCACCCAGGCCAGGCTGTCGAGAAAGTAGCCGTCGTTGGGCCGGATCTCCACCGCGCGGAGGATCAGCGATTCGGCCTCCTTGAGCTTCATGTTCCGGTCGGCGTACGTGTAGCCCAGGTAATTGAGCGCCACGGCGTTCTTCGGGTCGATCTCGATCGCCTTCTCCATCGACGCGACCATCTTGTCGAAATTTCCCATCTTGTCGTAGACGACGCCCAGGGAGAACTGCGCCGAGGCGTTCTTCGGATCCTTCGCGGCCGCCTCCGTGAGAACGCCGACCGCCTCCTCGTACTTTTTCGCGTCCTCGAGCTGACCTCCCAGGAACACCATCAGGTCGACGTCGTCGGGGAACTTCACCCGAAGCTTCCGGGTCACCCCGATCGACTCGTCGTTTTTCTTCTGGCGCCCGAGCGCCATCGCCAGGTGGAGCATCGCGTCGCGGTAGACCGGGGAAGATTCCGGGATCGCGCGGAACTGCTCCTGCGCCTCCGCCAGCAGTCCCTTCTCTTCGTACGTGGTGCCCAGGAAGAAGCGGACCTGGGAATTCTGCGGCTGTGCCGAAAGGACGAAGCGGAACTCGTTGATCGCGTCGTCGTACCGGTCCCGCTCCAGATAGAGCAGGCCCAGCCTCACCCGGAAATCCAGGTTGTCGCCGGAGAACTTCTTGAGCTCCTCGTACTGGCCGACGGCCTGGTCGATCTTGTTCTCCAGGATCAGGACCCGGCCCAGCCGCTCCCGGATGAACGGGTTATTCGGTGACAGCTCCAACGCCCGCCGGTACCGCTCCTCGGCCTCCGCGTGCTTCCCCAGGATCTCCAGGACGCCGCCCGAATCGATCAGGGCGCTGTCGAACGAAGGCTGCAGGGAGAGAACCTTGTCGAAATCCTCGACGGCGCCCTCGAACTTCTTTTGCGCGGCGAGGAGCCGTCCCCGGTAGTAGTAGGCAAGAAACGAATCGGGGTTCCTGGCGATGAGGGAGGAAAGGTATTCCTCCGCCTTCCCGAAATCCCCCTTCTCGAGGAACAGCGTCGCCAGGTGGACGTAGGCTTCCTCGGTCTCCGGATCGTCGGCGATGACCCGCTCGTAGAACGTGATGGCCTTCTCCTTGTCCCCCATGGCAGCCAGGGTGCCGGCAAGCAGGTACCGGGCCCGCAAATGGCCGTCGTCGAGCGAAAGCGCCTTTTCCAGCACCTCCTTCGCACCGCCAAGGTTCCCTTTCTTGACGAGGACGTTCCCGATTTCGTACAGGATTTCCGGCTCGTTTTCGGAGTACTTCAGCGCCTTGCGATACGCCTCGAGGGCGGCGTCGAGATTCCCTTCCCGGTACGCGAGGTAACCGGAGAGGAACAGGGAGTAGGCTCTTCCCTGAATGCGCGCGTTGATCGACGCGTTGTTTCCGTGGAAGGCAAACGCCTCTCCGGACAAAAGAAAAAGGGCCAGTGCCCCCAGAACGAATTTTGTTTTCATCCGTACCCTCGGCGAAATTTCACGTACCGTGTATTATACACAAAACCGCAGGAACCCACTGGGTCGCGGGAGTCCGCCATGCTCTCGGAGTTGCGCATCACGCCGGTCCTTTCCGCCCTGCTGTCCCGGGGCGGAGAATACGGGGAGCTTTTCTACGAGGAGGTGCGTTCGCTCCTGGTCCTGCTGGAGGACGGCAGGATCGAGCGGGTGCTCTCCGGGACCGACATCGGCGTCGGGGTCCGCCTGATCCACCGGGAAAAGACGTTCTACGCCTACACGAACGAAGTGAGCGAGCGCGTCCTTCTCTCCCTCGCGAGCGATCTCTCACGGTACGCGGAAGGAGGCGGCCTTCCCGCCGTCCTCCCCGCCTCTCCCATCGCCGTCCGTGGGCCTTCCGCCGTCCGCGTGCCGCCGTCGACGCGCGGCGTCCGGGAAAAGGCGGCGCTCGTTTCCCTCGTGGACCGCGTCGCGAGGGGGGAGTCGCCGGAGATCCGGCAGGTCCGTGCGACCTACGGGGAGGCGGAGCGCAGGATCGAGGTGGCGGCGCATCCGGGAGTGTTCGTCTCCGAAGCGCAGACGTTTACGCTGTTGACCGCCCAGTGCGTCGCCGGCAACGAGAGCGGGCTCGCGATGGGATACGAATCCGGCGGTGGGACGGTCGGCTGGGAGTTCCTCGAGGAATTCGTCCCCGAAGCCCTCGCTCGCAAGGCGGCTTCGCGGGCCGTACGGACGCTCTCGGCCCGGAAGATCGAGGGGGGGAGGATGCCGGTCGTCATCTCGGCGGAAGCGGGCGGCACGATGGTCCACGAAGCCATCGGGCATGGCCTGGAGGCGGACCTTGCTCGCCAGGGGATGTCCGTCTACAAGGATGCGCCCGGGAAGGAAGTGGCAAGCCCCCTTGTTTCGATCGTCGACGACGCGACGGCTCCCGGAAAGCGGGGATCCTTCGGCATCGACGACGAGGGGACACCGGGGGAGCGGACCGTCCTGGTGGACCACGGCATCCTGAAGGGGTTCCTGCACGACCGGCTCTCCGCCATGAAGGACGGCGCCCGCTCCACGGGGAACGGGCGTCGCGAGTCCTACCGGCACAAGCCGGTCCCCCGCATGAGCAATACCATCATCCTGCCGGGTTCCACTCCCCCCGGCGAGATCCTCAAGAGCGTGGAACGAGGGCTCCTCGTCCTCAAGATGGGGGGCGGGCAGGTCAACACCGTCACCGGCGACTTCATGTTCGAGGTCGCCGAGGGGTACCGGATCGAGAATGGCACGCGGGGGGAGCCGGTCCGCGGAGCCACCATCACAGGGAACGGCCCCGAAGTGCTCCGGATGATCGACCGGGTCGGAAGCGACCTGGGCTTCGGCCTTGGAACCTGCGGCAAGGAGGGACAAGGAGTCCCCGTGGGCGATGCCCAGCCCACCCTCCGCATCGGCCCACCCTACATCACCGTGGGATAGGAAAGGAGTCTGTCCGATGGTCACCCGGATCCTGGAAGCGCTGGCCTCGCTGATCATCTACGTGATCTCCCGCATGGGGCTGCCCGGCATCGTCCTCCTCATGGCGATCGAGTCCGCCTGCATCCCGCTTCCCTCCGAGGTCATCATGCCGTTCTCGGGGTATCTCGTCTTCCTGGGGAAATACTCGCTCTGGTCCGTGGGGCTTGCGGGGGCGATCGGGTGCGTGGTCGGATCGGTCCCGGCCTATTACCTCGGGATGTACGGAGGGCGGCCGCTCATCGAGAAATACGGGAAGTTCATCCTCATGTCCCACCACGACCTGGACGTGGCGGACCGCTGGTTCGCGCGGCACGGGCAGGCGACCGTCTTTTTCGCGAGGCTTCTGCCCGTCATCCGGACCTTTATCGCCTTCCCCGCCGGCGTGGCACGGATGGAGATGAAGCGGTTCATCGCCTACACGTTCGCGGGGTCCTTGCCGTGGTGCCTCGGGCTTGCCTACGTCGGGATGGTCATGGGGGAAAAGTGGCCCACGCTGCGGGAGTACTTCCACAAGTTCGACCTGCTGATCGGCGCGGTCCTGATCGCCGGGATCGTCTGGTACGTCCGGCGGCATTTCACTGTAAGATAAGGGATCAAATCTCTCGCGCAGGGTTCCGTGCAAATCCAGGTTGCCACCATCCTCGACGAATTGGAAAAGTCCCGCAAGGGGCTGGCCGCGTACGCGGTCCTCGTGCTCTTCCTCACCGTCGCCTGCTTCTTCTACGCCGAGCCGATCCTGCGCTTCGTCGTCCGCCTTCTGGGCCGGAAGCTCGTCGCCTACTCGCCGGCCGAAGGCTTCCTTGCGCTGATCAACCTCTCCCTGTACTGCGGGATCACGCTCTCGCTCCCGGTGGGCGCGTGGCTGCTCTGGCGGGGGGCGGTGGTGCGCTGGGTGCCCGGCTGGCGGGGGTGGGGGGGCGTCGTCATCCTCGCGGCGACGGTCCTGTTCCTTGCGGGGGCGCTCCTCGGCTATTACGTCCTGCTCCCTGCCGGGATCGGGTTCCTCGTGAGCTTTGAAACGGAGAAAGTGTCGGCCCTCATCTCCGCCCGGAAGTTCATCTCCTTCTGCGGGACGATGCTCCTCGCCCTCGGCCTCTCCTTCGAGACTCCCCTCGTTTCCTATTTCCTTGCACGGGCGGGATGGCTCACCCCGGAGTTTTTCCGGAAGCGGTGGAGGCACGCCCTCCTGATCTGCGTCATCCTCGCCGCCGTCCTCACCCCGACGCCGGACGTCTATAACCTAACGCTGATGGCCATGCCGCTCCTGGGCCTCTATTTCATCAGCTTCGGGATTGTGTACATGGTCGATAAAACGAGAAAGGCCGCACCGGACGTCCGGTGAATTTCCGCGTTACTTCTTGTGATGCTTCTCCTTGTGCTTCTCGTGCCACTTCCGGAACAGGAGCTCCAGCTTGTCCTTGTAGGCGATGGCGAAAAAGACGGCCATCACCGCGACGCCGCAGAGGGAGAAGAACCGGAAATACTGTTGTTTCCTCAAGTACGTGCCGCCCAGCGTGAGAAGCACCGTCCCCAATAGCCTTCCCGAGGACGCGATCGAAAGGAACTCCAACGTCGTCAGGTGCCCCAGCCCCAGGATATAGCAGAGGAGGTCCTTCGGAAATCCCGGGAGGAGGAAGAGAAGGAACACGAGGAAGGCGCCCTTGTGGTGGAGGAGGTAATCGAACCGGTCCATGGTCGCCTTGTCCACGAACCTGTCCGTCAACGGCCGGCCGAAGTACCGGGACAGCGCGAAGGCGACGTAGGAGCCGATCGTAAGACCGACCGTCGACAGCAGGACGCCGATGAACGGCCCGTACAGGTAACCGCCGAGCAGCCCCGACGCCTCCCCGGGGATGGGGGCGGCCACGACCTGGACCACCTGCAGGAAGATGAACCCCGCAAACCCCCACATCCCGAGGGAATCGATGAACCCGCGCAGTCTTTCCTTGTCCATGAAGAAGCGGAAAAGCCCCGTTTTGTATAAGAGAAACGTGAGGAGAGCGAGGGCGGTGACAAAGATCAGCGGCTTGAGCCAGATGCGGTTCTTCTCCGGGGGCTGCATGGGAGCCTTATTATATGAAAATGACGATTACGCCGTGAGATAAATATCTCGGAACCGCAGGAACGTCTCTTCCGGCAGGGAAGTCGCCCCGAAGGGAACGCGGCCCAGGTAGCGGTCTCCGGCGATTCGCCGGACCTCTGCCTCGTTGGTCTCCCGGGCGGGGAAGGGATCGCCCGTCCGGTCATTGAGGACGACCCCGGCAAGGGTCAACCCCTCCGAGCGGAGATACCGGACGGTGAGCCGAAGATGGTTTTGCACCCCGAGGCGGTTCTCCGCCACGACCAGGACGGGAAAGGAAAGGTCGCGCGCGAGGTCGGCGAAGGCGTACCCCTCGCGAATCTCCACGGCGATCCCGCCGGCCCCCTCGACGAGAAGGATCTCCGAAATCATTGCGGCATCGAGAACCGTCTTCCGGATACGCTCCGGGTCGATCGACACTCCCTCCAGGCGGGCCGCAAGGTGGGGGGACAGAGGTGCCGAGAGAGGATAGAGGCAGACGGCGGAGAGGGGCAGGCGCGGGGCGATGGCTTCCTGGAGCGCAACCGCGTCGGCGGGAAAGGGTTTCCCGTCGGGGCCGGGAAGACATCCCGATTCGACCGGTTTCAACGGAAAAACGTCGATCCCCTCCGCGACCAGCCGTCTTCCGAGCAGGCATGCGACGTGGGTCTTCCCCACCCCCGTGTCCGTCCCAGTTATGAGAAACGCTTTCACCCCAACACTTCGCCGATCGCCCACGCCGTGACGTCGACCAGCCCCTCGACCTCGCTCTCCGTCGAGGATAGAGGAGGCATCAGGACGATCACGTCGCCGAGGGGCCGGAGAAGGATCCCCTTCTCCCTCGCTTTCCGGACCATCTTCTGGCCGAGCCGAAGCTCCGGCGGGAACCGCTCCTTCGTCTTCCGGTCGGCCACGATCTCGATCCCGGCCATCAGCCCTTTTTGCCGGATGTCGCCGACGTTGGGTTGCCCTGCGAGGCGCGAAAGGGACATCGCCATGATCGCGGAAAGAGCGGACACGCGTGCCGGTATGTCCTCCCCCTCGAAAATGGAAAGAGTCCCCAGCGCCGCCGCGCACCCGAGCGGGTTTGCGGTGTAGGAATGGCCGTGGAAGAAGGTCTTGTATTCCTCGTACCGCCCCAGGAACATCCGGTAGATTTCCTCCGTCGTGAGGGTCGCCGCCAGCGGAAGGTAGCCGCCGGTCAGCCCCTTGGCCAATGCCAGGATGTCCGGGGAAACCCCTTCCTGCTCGCAGGCGAACATCGTGCCCGTGCGGCAAAAGCCGGTCGCCACCTCGTCGCACACCAGGAGTACGCCGCACTGCCGCGTCACGGCGCGCAGCCTCCCCAGGTACCCCTCGGGCATCATCAGCATTCCCGCCGCCCCCTGCACGAGGGGCTCTACGATGGCAGCCGCAAGGGAATCCGCCGCCGTGTGAATCTCTTCCTCCATCCGGTCGGCACAGTGGAGGCCGCAGGACGGCCGGGAGAGGCCGAACGGGCACCGGTAGCAGTGGGGGGTCGGTATCCGGCGGGTGGAAAACAACAGCGGCCGGAAGATCTTGTGGAACAGGTCGATCCCGCCGGCGGAGATGGAGCCGATCGTGTCGCCGTGGTACGCCTCGGAGAGCGTGAGGAACGTTTTCTTCTTCTCCCCGTTTCCCTTCTGCCGCCAGTATTGGAAGGCCATCTTGATGGCGATCTCCATGGCCGTCGAACCGTTGTCCGAGTAGAAGACCCGAGACAGCCCGGGGGGCGCCAAGGCGAGGAGCTTTTCCGCCAGCTCGATCGCCGGGGGGTGGGACAGCCCGAGGAACGTGGAGTGGGCCAGGAGATCCAGCTGGGCGCGGACGGCGTCGTCGATTTCCTTCCGACGGTGGCCGAACAGGTTCACCCAGAGGGAGGAGACCCCGTCGAAATACCGGTTCCCGTCGGTGTCGAAAAGGTAGTTCCCCTCGCCGCGCTCGATGACGATGGGATCGTCCTTCTCCCAGTCCGCCATCTGGGTGAACGGGTGCCAGATCACGGCTTTATCCCTACGCCTGAGCGATTCCGTCCGGTCCAATTCCCTGCTCCGAGAGCGCCCGGTCGATCTGCTCCGCGGCCGTCCGGATCATCTCCCGCGTGTGCGTGGCCATCAGCGTCAGCCGGAGGCGGCCCGTCCCCTCGGGCACCGTGGGCGGCCGGATTCCGTGGACGAACACGCCGCGATCGAACAGCGTCTTCGACACCTCCATCGTCTCCACGTCCCCGCCGACGGGGATCGGGACGATCGCGGTGGGGGACGTCACCGCCCTCCCCCGTGCCGCCATCTCCGCGCGGAACGCCACCTGGTTCCGCCACAGCGATGAGAGAAGTTCCGGATCCCCCGAAAGGATGTGGAGAGCGGCAAGCGTCGCCCCTGCGATGGCGGGCGGCAGGCCCGTGTTGAAAATGAACGGGCGGCATTTGTTGATGAAATAGTCGACCATTGCGCGCGTCGTCCCGATGTAGGCCCCATAGGTCCCCAGCGCCTTGGAAAAGGTCCCCATCTGGATCTCCACTCGGTCGCGGATCCCGAAGTGGCCGGCGGTCCCTCGCCCGTGCGGCGGGAGCACACCGGTGGCGTGGGCGTCGTCGACGACGAGGATCGCCCCGTGCCGCTCCTTCGCCTCCACGAGATCGGGGAGGGGCGCGATGTCGCCGTCCATGCTGAAGACGCCGTCGGTCACCACGATCTTGCGCTTCGCCCGCGACTGCCCGAGCAGGTCCGAGAGGTGCGTCGCATCGGAGTGCCGGTAGACCTCCACGCGGGCGCGGGCGAGCCGGCACCCGTCGACGATCGAAGCGTGGTTCAGCTCGTCGGAGAAGATCGTCGCGTCGGGACCGGCAAGCGTCGACAGGATCCCCAGGTTGGCCATGTACCCCGCACTGAAGGTCAGAGCCGCCTCCGTCCCTTTCAGGCGCGCCACCGCGTCCTCGAGTTCCGCATGGACCTCCATGTGGCCGCAGATCAGCCGCGAGGCTCCCGAACCCACCCCGTACCGGCCGGCGTGCTCCACGAACGCCGCCACGACCGCCGGGTGGTTGGCCAGGCCCAGGTAGTTGTTGGAGGAGAAGTTGAGCCGGTCGGCCCCTTCGATGCGGATCACGGCGTCCTGGGGGCCGGAAACGCGCCGCAAGGAACGGTACCGACCCTTCTCTTTCAGGGCCGCGATTTCCCCGGATAGAAAAGAGAGGTCCATCCTCTACGGCCCCCGTAAGGAGAGACCCAGGTCCCGGATCATCCGAACGTCCTCTTCCGCGGGCCGCCCGCTGGTGGTGAGGTAGTTCCCCGCCATCGTACCCGTCGCCCCCGCGGCGAACATGAGCGACTGAAGGTCGCGCAGGTTCACTTCCCTGCCGCCGCACACGATGATCTCCCGCGCGGGATGGCAAAGGCGCATCATCGCGATGATCTTGAGGCAGGCGAACGGGGTCAGGTCCCGTTTCCCCTCGAGCGGAGTGCCGGGGACCGGGTTCAGGAAATTCACCGGGATCGAGTCCACGTCGAGCTCCCGGAGCGTCATCGACAGCTCCACGCGGTCCTCGTCGGTCTCCCCGAGGCCGAAGATCCCCCCGCAGCACACCCACGCCCCGGCGGCCTTCGCATCGCGGACGGCGCGGATGTCCTCCTCGTAGTCGTGCGTCGTACACACCGACGGGAAGAACCGCCGGGAGGTCTCCAGGTTGTGGTGGACCGACCGCAGGCCCCGCGAGAGGAGATAGACGATACTGTCGGCGGGCAGCGTGCCGAGGCTCACGCACGTCTCGAGCCCCACCTCGTTCCGGATCCGCTCCACGGCGTTTCCCACACGGACGAGCTCCCGCAGGCTGCGCACCGCGAGCCCGGACGCCACGATGGAAAACTCCCTCGCACCCCGTTCCTTGGCCTTCCGTGCGGCCGCGACGATCTCCCCTTCGTCGATCATCGGGTATTTCGGGATTTCCGCCTTCGACCGGCTCGACTGGGAGCAGAAGGAGCAGTCCTCCGAGCAGAGCCCCGATTTCGCGTTGACGATGGAGCAGAGCCGGATCCCGTCCCCCTTGAATCGCCGCCGGACGGCTTCCGTAACGTCCAGAAGGCGCCACAGCGCCTCCCGGGGAAGCCGCAGGACCGACAGGGCATCGGGAGCACCGATCCCGTTGCCCGACATGGCATCTTCCCTTATTTTTTTCCAGAAAATTTCCGTTTCCAACCTTATCCCCCCCCGACCGGAACCAGGAGCCATTCTCCAGGAACATGCGTTTGCTGTCAACCTCTCCATTTACGGGAAGGTTTACAGCAACAGCCCCCGACAACCCGGTTTTCATTTAAAATAAGGGCAGCACCGGGACCGGAACGCGCAGCTCCGCCGATTGCGGGGGAGTGGACGCAGGGGATTCGGCGGAGCCGCCGCAGGAGGGGGGCGCAGTGAGGTAAAGCGCAGACGCGCGGGTGCATCGCGCGTCGAGCCACGAACGGAGTCCCCCTCCGAGGCGGCGAAGCTGAATGAAATGCGAGTGCCAGGAGGCGATCATCGTGAAGGAAGCGATCCGGCTGATCGTGTTCGACCTGGACGGAACGCTTGTCGATTCCAAGGTCGACCTTGCGAACTCGGTCAACCACGCGCTGGGGGCGTTCGGACATCCCGCGCTCCCGCACCCGGTGATCTATTCCTACGTGGGGGACGGGGCGACGATGCTCATCCGGAGGGCCGTGGGAGAAGAGAACAACGGCATCCTGCCCGCCGTCCTCGAGTCGTTCCTCGCGCACTACCGGCAGCACCTGCTGGACACCACGGTCCCCTTCCCCGGCGTGGCTGAAAGCCTGCGGGAATGGGAGGGGACCTACCGGATGGCGATCCTCACGAACAAGCCGTTCGACATGACCCGCGCGATCCTGTCGGGTCTTTCGCTCGACCGGTATTTCGTAGACGTTGTGGGGGGGGACAGTCTCGACTGCAAAAAACCCCATCCCGACGGGCTTCTGCACATCATGAGGACGCACGGGTCCTCCCCCGGTGAAACCCTCATGGTCGGGGACTCCGGGAACGACGTTCTCGCCGGGAAGAAAGCCGGCGTCGCGACCTGCGGAGTAACCTACGGACTGGGCATCGACGGCTTCGCTTCGCTCCCCCCCGACTTCACGATCGGACGGTTTCCCGACCTCTTCGACCGGATACGGCCGAAGACCTGAGACCCGCACAAGGAGAGTCGCCTTGAAAAAACCCGGGGCCGTTCCCATTCAGGCGGTCCTTCTGTTTCTCGGGATCGTCCTCGTCGTGCGCCTGGCATCGATGCATCCCTCATCTTTCTTCCTGTTCCAGCCGGACCTGTTGGCCGCCGCCCTGTTTCTCTACGCTCCTTTCCTTTACTATCGCCGCGGGAAATCGCCTTCCTGGCTCCGGGTCGGAGATGTCAGGAGGAGCGCTTTGGCGGCGCTCGCCCTGGCCGCGGGCGGAGCTCTGGCTTACTCCCTCTATGCACTGCTGCCGCTGCCGCATTCTCTTTCGCCCTATTCCGGGCCCAGGCCTCCGCTGGAGGATATGCTCTTCCGGCAGGGACTCCTGGTGGCGCTCCCCGAGGAGGTCTTCTTCCGGGGGTACCTGTACGACGCTTTCGAGGAAAAGGGATGGGAGCCGGTTCTCTGTTCCTCGGTGCTGTTCGCCGCGGGCCATCTCTTCATTTACCCTTCGTGGTACCGGGCGCTCACCCTGTTTCCCGGCCTACTCCTCGGGGGGGGACGGAAGATCACGGGGAATCTCTACGTTCCGGTCCTGCTCCACCTGCTGTTCAACCTGTTTCCCTATCTCGCGGGGAGTCCGCGATGAACGACATCCGGGTGGCGTCGGGCCACCTTTTCTTCTTCTACGCCTATGACATCGGATTCGACATCTCCCTGGCGGACGCCGGAAGGCTGTCCGAAGCGGCGGAGTCCCCGGGGCTGGCGGGTCTGCGCCCCGGCCCGCCGCATCTCCAATACCAGCCCAAGCCGCTGGCGGTCCCCTCAGGCACCGTGGAAGTCCGGAACGAAGGCGCGGCCTTCCGCATGGAGGCTGCCGTGAAGATCTTCGATTTCGGGGCGCTGTCGGTGACCCTCTGCCTGCCCGTCCGGGACCTGCCGTGGGAGGAGTACGCCGCCACCGCCCTCCTGCTGGCCGGGGCAAGCGGTGTGGAGGAGGCGGCGCGCGGGCTGGCATCACGGCTCAACGAGAAGATCCGGCCCGCGGTGAAGCGGCCGGGGTTCGCGGACCTCGTCGAGGAGTACAGCCTGTGGCACGTGGGAAGCTTCGCACCCGAACTCTCCGCGGACCAGGCGCTCGCCCGGTTCCCGCAGGACATCGCCCGGCTGCTGACCCTGGAGCGGGGGACGTTCAGCGAGTCGGCACTGGCCGAGATCCTCCGGAACCCGATCCGTTACTTCGAGAACGACTTCTGCATCCCGGACTGGGACGCCGCCTTCGTTTACGACCCGAAGTACCAGGACACCGCCGAGGTGCTCGAGTTCCTGAACGTCCAGATGCTGGAGCTCCGGTTCTTCGACCGCATCCTTCACGCCGCCCTCGACGACATGGCGGACGAGCTTCGCAAGAAGCGGGGGCTCCTGTCCGTGCTGCACGACCCCTACGAAACTCCCCTGCGCAAGCTCTCCGAGATCAAGATGGACGTCTCCCTCCTACGGGAGAGGATCAACAACGCCCTGAAGCTCGTGGGCGACGTTTACCTCGCAAGGGTCTACGAGGAAGCGCGTAGGAAGGCGGGGACCGAGAAGTGGGAGGGGACGATACGGGACCAGCTGAAGGCGCTCGAGGACATCTACACCATCCTGAACAACCGGGCCGCGGCCTCGCGTGCGGAGACCCTCGAGGTGATCATCATCCTGCTCATCGCCCTGGAGATCGTCATGGGGGTCCTCCGCCGCTGACCCTTGCACCTGGATATTGAACACCGGCAGCCGACGATCAGGATCCCCTGCCCGAACGGCGCA
>Ga0154792_192_pt1 | contig 86283 bp, 87 predicted proteins | sample Rifle2008BG16ft_FD_105800 | JGI IMG/M metagenome (GOLD analysis project Ga0154792, IMG submission 105800) | Deltaproteobacteria bacterium RBG_16_64_85 | reverse complement strand
CTCTTTCTGCAGATCGCTGACCTTCGATTCGAGGAACATCTTGCGGTCTTCCAATCTCGAGATCGCATCGGCGTTGGTTCGAAGCTGATCCTGCATTCGCGTCATCGCGTTCAGATTCGCCTGCATCTCCTGGGGAAGTTCTCCCATGTACAGCAACTTGTAGCGCTTGACCTTCTCCTCCTGCACCTCGAGCCTCTCCTTTGTTTCCTTCAGCTGGGTCTCCAGGAATTCGGAGGTGGAAACGGCCTGTTGTTCCCTGATCTGGACGTTTTCTTCAATGAAGAGGGAGGCGAGCCTTGAAGCCGTCAACATGGCGACCTTGGGGCTCTCATGCTCGAAGGACAAGGAAAAAGCGTCTTTGTCCCGGATTACCTTGATATCGATCCGGTTCTGCATCATTTCGACCACTGTCTCCACCGGAATATTTTTCCTCTCCTCCCGGAAGAGTCCAATCTCGTCCATTACCGCCACCAGCCGTGTCCGGCTGAGGACCTGCTGCTCGATCGCTGGGACACGATCCTGGATTCTGTAATTCGTCATGGCGGTGATGTATTTCTCCGAAACGCGGGGCGGTATGACCAATATGGTAGTGGTTGATTTGTATTGGTCTGGTATCGCGACGCAATAGACGGCAGCCGCGAGCATGACGAGAACGATCGAAAAGAGGATCAGCCATTTCTTCCTGAGGAAAACTTCCAGGTATTCGAGAGGCTCCATGTCGGGTCGAAGCGGCATGTATTATCCTTAAAAGAGTTTGTAGTCCTTGCTCAAATCCAGGCCCAGCAAAACGGAACTTCGATCCAGATCCGCTCCTACGATGCTGTTTCTTGCTCTTTGTCGATTCATGTTTCCGGACAGGCGAAAAGATGCCCATTCGGCCGCCTGGTAGCGAAGACCCACATTTCCATTCCACGTTCTTATGTCTTCCGTCCTGGGGGTATCGAGCGACTGGTTGATCTGGTAGGAGCCGGTGAGGTCCCCCCACCAACCCTTGGCAAACTGGTCCGTGAGCGTAAACTGGATATTCCCCCTGTGGGTGGTGACGCCGAAGCTTCCTCCACCGGTCAACCCGTACGATCCGATCAAGGAGGCTCGAAAATCCTTCCGCGCATAAGTCAAGGAAAATTGGCCGGAGGGGGAGGAGTTGGTGTCTTTGCCCGTAAGCGTGGTCTCCCTCAGATAATCGACGCCGGCGGTTGCATCGAACGTGTAATATTCGGATATGATGTATTTTGCAGTGATCCCGGCTGCATTGGACCGGGAGTCCGTGTTGTCTGCGAACGTGTTGTAACTGGCATTTATGGAAATTCCCGAGGAGAAACGCGGAGTGAAATGGTAGGAGATCGAGGCACCCCCGGTCACCGTATCGGAATCGACCCCGGCCGCGTTATTATCCAGAAACGTTCGCTTCGTGCCCCCCGCTGTGAGTCCTAGGTCGACCTTGGGGTTCAGAAGATAAGTCAGTTGCAACGATCCCGTAAGATCCCTTGTCTTGGTAGGCGCGGTGATTACGACTTCCGAGGGGGGAAGCCCCGGGACAGGACTCGCGATCAATTGGTTGCGGCGATACGAGTCGCTGGATTCCACGAAACGAACCGTCGGTTGTAAAGATAGCCGCGGGGAAAACTGAAGGGGTTTTTCGACACTCAAACTGTACCTTGTTGTCCCCCGATTGTTCAATTCAGTATGGCTGGAGTAACGAGTGTATTCCAAACTGCCGCTGAGAATGATCGTGGTTTGCAATGTTTCCAGCGAGAGCGCGAGACCGGGAGTCGCCCGTGTGATGTAATCGGAGATCGTATTATCCGAAGTGCTGAAGATGTTGCTGTCCCAACTCTCTTCGATCGTGATTTTCGGGGTGGCGATCAGGTTGGCGGACATCGCCGGCGATATGACGGTAATCGAGAGAACCGCAAAGAAAACCGCGAACCGTATTTTCCCCCCCCGTTTCCGCTTCATCACGGCACCACGATGGTATCGCCGGGCTGCAATAGATAGTTCCCTTCTCCCACGTTATCGATCAGCCTGTAATAATTTATCCTCCGGACTTCCTGCTTGAGCCCCAGGCCGCGAACGAGCTTGATGCTCCGCGGGGCGGCGAACTGCGTGAACCCTCCCGCCAGCGAAAGAGCCTGTAGTACAGACATGTCGCTTCGCAATGGGTAAGGTCCGGGTTTGACCACGTTTCCGAGAACGAAGATCTTCGGAGCATTCACCTGCGTTACGATGACGGATACCTGGGGTTCCTTCAAATATACCAAAAGCTTCTGATAGATGACATCGGCCAGTTCGGCAGCAGTAAGGCCTTCCGCCTGGACGTCCTGCACCAGTGGGACCGAGATCATTCCGTCCGGACGAACAACGACATCCAGGGTCAAATCCTTGTTCTCCCATACGGAAATATGGAGAACGTCCTCCGGGCCAATCTTGTAATTCGAACTTGCCACAGAGGGAGGATGATCCTTCGGTTGACGGAGATTCGGCGACGGCTTGGGGGGAGCAACGAGAACCGTGTTATCCGCGATCGCCTCGTCTCCCCCGCAGGCCACCAGGAGCATCCAAATTACAAGCATCGCGCAGGCTACCGCCCATAGTCTCTTCACCTTTCCTCCTCCTATTGTCTCGCTTTTCAACCGCATTTGCAGCGCAAACACTCTAAAACAAACAGAAAAAACTAATCCTGGTTCAGCCCGCACTCCTTGATTTTGTATAGCAACGCCTTGTAACTGATGTCCAATATATGCGCGGCCTTCCGTCGATTCCATCTCGTCTGCCTCAACACGCGGTCGATCAGTTCCCGTTCCGCCTTGCGCTGGGCGATTTTGGCGACCTCTTTGAGGGTTCCCTTCTCGGGAAGGGAGGACTCACCCGATCCTCCCCGCACAGAAGAAGACTGGAGTTGCTCGTTGACAGCCGGCCCTGAATGAGAATTTGCGGGCTTGCCATACTCGTCCAGCTCCTCCTTGGAGCGCGTAAAATTACTATTATCCTTTTTTCTCATGAGTTCCGCAATGAGTTGGGATTCATTGCCCAGGATGACCAGTCGTTTGATGTTGTTCTCGACTTCCCGTATGTTTCCCTGCCAGCCGTAGTTCAGGAACAGTTCCATCAAGCGGGGGGATATTTTCACGCGCTCCCGGTTGTACATTTCGGAATATCTTTTCAGGAAATAATCGACGAGGAGAGGGATGTCCTCCTTGCGTTCCCGCAGCGGAGGAAGAAAGATATTCACCACGTTGATCCGATAGTAGAGATCCCGGCGGAAGCGGTTCTCCTCCACCATCCGTTCAAGATTTTTATTCGTCGCGGCCAGGATCCTGCAGTTGACCTTCACTTCCTTTTCGCCGCCGATCCGGAAAAACTGTTTCTCCTGGAGAACATTGAGGAGTTTCGATTGGAGGTCCATGTGCATTTCACTGATTTCGTCCAAGAAGATCGTCCCGTTTTGCGCGATTTCGAACCGGCCATATTTCCTCCGGTGAGCTCCGGTGAAGGCCCCCCTTTCGAATCCGAAGAGCTCGCTTTCCAGGAGTTCCCGCGGGAGGGCGGCGCAGTTGACCTTGATGAACGGCTCCCCCGCACGATCGGATGCCTTGTGAAGAGCCTTGGCGACCAGGTCTTTTCCGGTCCCGCTCTCCCCCGTGATGAGGACCGTGATGTCCGTATTGGCGACCTGGTCCAGGATTGCCTGAACCTTGCTCATCTTGTCGCTCATGGAAAAGAGAAGCTTGTACTCGTCCTCGACCTGGATCTTGGTTTTCAGTTCCTCGAGCTCCCATTTGGCCTGTGTGTTTTCGAGTACCATCTGGATTTTGAGCAGCAGCTCCTCGCGACGGAAAGGCTTCTTGATGTAATCGTTCGCACCGTCTTTCATCGCGCGTACGACCTCCTCGACGTCGCCTTGCCCAGATACCATGATGATGGGAATGTTCATGCCTTTGGCCCGGAATGGCTTGACGAGGTCCACCCCGTTCCCATCGGGGAGGAAAATATCGAGGATGACGCAGGAAAAATGATGATTGTCGAGGTATTCCATCGCCGTTGCCTTGTTGAAGGCGGTGGTTACCTTCATCCCCTTCTCGATGAGAAGATTCTGGGTAAATTGGGTGAATACAGGGTCGTCGTCAACGACGAGGATATTCGATATTGTCATTCGTTCCCTCCCGCGTTCCCTCCCGAGTCTAGCCTAACCTCAGCAAACCTCGTGCCTCCCTTACCCATATCGGCAAATAACTTTCACAAATTCACATATCGCGCCATTATTAAAAGAGTTATTGCGGGGTGTGATTTCCCCAAGGAAATCTCCGCTTGAGATGTTATTGCCCTAAAGAGTAGAATAAAAAGGCCAAAGTGTGGAAATTATTTCCTTTTGGTGGGAAAATAATTATACAAGAAGAGAGAGCAAAACTTTGGTTCCCTTCCCTGGCGCGCTTTCCAACCAAATCTTCCCGTTCTGGATCTCGATTAATTTTCGGCAGATGCTCAGCCCCAGTCCGATCCTTGCGCTGGCGTCCTTGCTGGCCACGATCTGCTTCTCGGTGAAGATCTTTTCCAGTTGTGACTTGTGGATTCCGACTCCGGTGTCTTGTATCCAGAAAGTGACGGACTTGTTATCCTCCGCCCTCGCTCCTATCCGGACCTCTCCGTTCGGAGGGGTGAACTTGATGGCGTTATAAAGCAAGTTGTCCAGGATCTGAAACACCCTTTCCGAGTCCCCCTTTGCCTTGAGCCTCGGCAACTCACCTTCCATGGAGATTCTGACCTGCTTCTGTGCGGCATAAGGGCGGTAAAACGCAGCGCATTCCTGGAGGAGCGTATCGAGCTCGAATGGCTTCGATTGGATCCGGATCTGTCCTCTCTCCGCGGCCTCGTAATCCAGCAGCGTATTGGCCATCGTCTTCAGACGAAGGATTGTGCGGACAGCCTGGTCCTGGAATTGTATGGAATCGGCTTTCTGGCAGTCGCCACACTTTTCCTTGAGGATCTGGAAATACCCGTCAAGGACCGTCAGGATCGACTGGAAATCGTGTCCCGCCATGGAGATCAGGAACCCCTTGTAGGAGCTCTGGAGCCTGCCATCTTTCAGCTCGGCCTGCAGGCGGGAGAGCCGGTCGCGCGCTTCCTTCTCGAGCTTTTCGGTCTCCAGGCTCAAATTAAGTTTCTCGACGGACCGCGCGACCGAGTGCCGCAGGATGTCCGAGGCGATCGGCTTCCTCAGAAAATCGTAGGCCCCCTGCTTCAAAGCTTCGATAACCGATTCCAGCGTTGGCGATTTGGACACAAAGATGAATGGAAGATACGGGTACTTTCGGAGAGTGTCTTCCAGGAAGGTCAGCCCGGATTGCTTCCCGACGTTCAATTCCGAAAGGATGACGGTCTTCCCCTTTGCCCTGCGAAGGTGTGCCGCAGCCTTTTCATAATTGTTCACAGTGGTTACGGAATATTTCTCCCGGGAAAGTATTTCCTTTGTCTGGGCAAGAAATTTCGCATCGTCGTCGATGAGGAGAACGCGAAGACAATTCATATGGGAAAATAATACCATAGGTATCTCCGAAAATGGGAACGATTCCGCATTACATCGTATCAAGAACCATTAATCAGGAAGAATCAAATAGGGTAGGGGGAAACCGGGTTCAATTCCCTAATGTGTGCCAATGAGAAAAGACTGGTGGCGGTGCAGGGACTTGAACCCCGGACACTGCGGATATGAGCCGCATGCTCTCACCATCTGAGCTACACCGCCACGCTGGCAGTAACTTTAAATTATACCATACTCATTTCAGCCATAGTACGCGCCACTCCCCGAACTTTCCGAGGATCTTCCCCTTGTCGATGGAGGCGACGCCGATCCGGAACGGCTTGCCGCCCTGCGAAAAGTCGATGAAGGCGTCCCGGGCGGAGCTGCCGGTCTGCGGTGTCCGCCATGCGAGCTGCAGAGAGTCGCCGTCCTGTGCGAAACACAATGCCTCGGCGTTTGAGAAAACGCGGAGGTTCTCGAAGAATCCCCCGGCCGTGACGAGGTTATTGAGAACGATGAGCTCGTCGTTCTTGTCGCCAAGAAGGTCGACGCCGAAGAGGCGGTTGGGGAGATAGAGCCGTTTCGTTCCCACCGCCAGCTCCGGTTTGCCGGAGGGGCTGAGCAGGGCGTCCAGGGCCGTTTCCGTTCCGGAAACGGCATCGACGCTCTCCCACAGCTTTTTCCCGTTCCCATCCAGCAGGACCAGGCGGTCTCTGTCTCCAAGTGTGACGAATCTTACGCTCCCGCCCTTCTTGAGGGTGGTGAAGGAATAGATCCACGTCCCCTCGATCAGCGGGAGGGGGGTCCCTTTTTCTTTGCGTCCCCCAGGCCCGAGCTGGGAGAGCGCCAGGCGATAGACGGGCCCCTTGAAAATCGCGACGGGGTCGGACTCCTGCCCGACGAGGACGATCCCTTCCTTTCCGATATCCAACGCCCGAAGGAAATAAGGGATGTCGCGGGCGATCCGTTGGTATTGTTTGCCGTCGTACTCCCAGATGTCGGACAATGCCTTCCCTGTCACGTACCGGACCGCGATAATCTCGGCCACGCCGTTCCGGTTAAGGTCAGCTGTGTCCACGTGGATGAAGCCTTCCCCCGCATCGGGGATGCGGGCTTTCTCGACCAGGTCGTCCCCTTCCACGCCGTATACCGCGATCCCGTCCGTGGTCGCGGCGATCACCTCCATTTTTCCGTTGCGGTCCGTGTCTCCCCAGGCGACCGAGACAACGTCGCCGGGAACGTTCCGGCTGCGGGAGATTGTCCCTGTGAGCTTGGGGATCTTGCGCCGCTCCTTGCCCTCCCCGATCACTTCATCCCCGAAGAACAGGTATTTAAGCTTCGATGCGGCTTCGATGGCCAACCGGTTAATGGCAGGTCGCAATTCCGTTCCGGCCTGCGCTCCGTTGTCCACGGCATTGACCACGACGGTCCTTCCCTTGCCCGGATCTTCCGTCGCGGCGAGGGTGAGGTCCAGTGTGATCGTCCGCCCGATGCGCGAAACCGCGCCGGTCAGGATGTAAGTGGCGCCGAGGCTGCGGGCTCTCTTCCGGATTCGGGAGGGGTCCTGCGCTCCCTCGATGGGGACCGCTTGAACGTCGAGCCGGTCCTGAAGCCTTTCCTTCAGCGCCTGTCCGAGGCGGGAGATATCGTCCGCGGCTGTGTTGTCGGACAGGTTCTGCAGGGGAAAAAACGCAACTGTCTGGCGCGCCCCTCGCGCTGTGCCGATCGCCAGCAGGCAGGAAGCCGCAACGGCGGCGGCGAGAAGAAGACGCGCCCTCATCGAATCAGCGACACCACCTTCTTGAATTCGGGCGTCGCCGCCACTTTGAGCAGCTGGAAAACTGCCGTTTCCGTGCTGAAGACGGTGCAGCCGGCGTCGCGAAGCGCCTGAAGGCCGCTTTGGTAGTTGTGCAGGAAACGCGAGGAGACCGCGTCGTCCAGGACGAAGACGGAATACCCCGCACGGGTCAGGTCCACCGACGTCTGGTAGACGCAGACGTGGGTCTCCATCCCGACGATCACCACCTGCTTCCGTCCTGCGGCCGCCACCGCCTGCAGGAACCCCTCGTCCCGGGCGCAGCTGAAGGTTACCTTCTCGATCCTTTGGTACCGCTTTCCTTCCAGGGGGCGCAGGATCTCCGACACTGTCGGGCCCAGGCCCTTCGGATACTGCTCCGTCAGGAGGATCGGCAGCCCAAGCGTGCCCGCCGTCTCGATCATGACCTGCATGTTTCTAAGGGCCGGCGGGTACAGATCCTTGTGGATCGCCGGCACAAGCTTCTCCTGCACGTCCACCACGAGGAGAAGTGCATTCTCACGGTTCAGGAAATCGGCCACGGCGTTTCTCTCCCTTCTTCAAGCCCCGACGGCGCAGGCAAGGACCTCTTCCTCCATCGGAGTCAGTTTCTCGAACCCGGTTTCGGTGACGAGATAGGCGTTTTCCAGCCCCACCGCCCCCTCTCCGGGGAAGACGAACTTGGGCTCCATGGCAAACGTCATCCCTTGCGCCAGGACGGTCTTCGATCCCTTCGCGATGAAGGGGAACTCGTCCGCCTCGATGCCGATGCCGTGCCCGATGAACTTGACATTGTACCCCGGCGGGCCCATGAAGTTAGCGGCAAACGGACTGTGGGAGGCCATCTCCATTCCGATTTCATAAAGGTCCCCCGCCGCGGCCCCCGGGCGGATCGCGCTTTCGATGTTCCGCAGAACCTTGACCGCCAGCGCGTGGGCCATCGTCATCTTCTCCGGCAGGGCCCCGATGACGTACGTCCTGGCCATGTCGACCAGGTAGCCGCCCTGGGCCCACATGACGTCGACGATGATCGGCTCGTTTTTCCCGAAAGCGCGGTATCCCTGCCCTGTCGGGACGTACGGGGATGTCCCCTTTCCGGCGGTGGGGAAGTCGGCGTAGGACGGCACGGCCGCATCGGGGCCGGAGATGACGCATCCCAGGCCCACCTCCTGGTTCCAGGCGCGCATCCGGGTGATGGTCGTATGACCGCCCGCGATCGCCTTTCCCTGCAGGATCCCCTGGAGCTCCATCTCGGTCATTCCGGGCCGGATCTGCTTCCGCGCCTCGGAAAGCAGCGCGGAGAGCATCTTCCCGCAGCTCCGCATGGCTTCGATCTCGGAGGGCCCCTTGACGGCACGGATCTCCCGGACGGCGCCGGAAATGTCCTCCGTCCTGACGCCGGGGAAGAGCGCCGCGTAGCGGTTGAAGGTCAGGACGGGCATCACGTCCATCTCGAAACCCAATGATCGGAAGGAAATCCCCTTCTTCCCGAGCCAGGCCGGAATATCCTTCAAGCCGGAGATCTTTACGATGATCTCGACCGGCGACTCGGCGACCGCCCTCTCGTACACCTTGCGGACGAAGTAGACCGGTTCCTTGGCGGCGGGAATGACGAGGATTCCCTGCTGGATGGAGCCGGCGAAGTAGAACAGGTCGGGGTTCTGGACGATGACCGCCCCGTCCAGGCCAGCCTGCGTCAGTTTCACCCGCAGCGCGCCGATCCTCGCGCTGATTTCTTCTTTCGGCGTCAGTCGATACATAAAATTTACTTAAGCCCAGGGACGTTCTTAAACTTTTTAATGTCTGTGCACACTTTTAACCCTTTTACCATGGGGAAACGTCTGGTATTCATAAGATACTTAAAAAAAATGGGACATGCTTAAAAAGTTTAAGAACGTCCCCGGAATTAAGTTATTTGGTTTTTTCCCAGAGTTTTTCGAGTTCCTGGTAGGACTTCGGGAATTCGGCCTGGAAGCGCAGGTAGATGGGGACCGGGTAGCGGACGCCGCCTGCGTGCGTTTTCTCGAGTCCCTCGACCACTTCTTGCGCCATCGCGTAGGGGAAGGTGAAGGCCATTTCGTCGTCGGCCGTCAACCCGAAGATGCGGTCGCCGTGGCACGGCAGGATGACCTGCGGTTCTCCGGTCTTCTTCCCCTTGATGATGATGTCGGTGCAGTCTCCGCGACCGGAAAAATCGCTCTTCAGGCTCCCCCCTTTTTTATAGAGGCAAGCGCTGAGGATCCGAACCACCTGGGCAGAATTTCCGTAGACGAGGACCGTGTCGGGGATGAAGTTCACGCGGCCCAGGGGGCCCGCGACCACGAAGGCGTATTCGCCCGTGTCGTACTTGGCCAGCGCCTCTTCGAAGCGAGCCCCCGCTTCCTTGCAGGAGGCGTACATCCCGTCGGCCAGGCCTCCCGAGGTGTAATATTCGTTGCGCTCCTCGAACCCGAACGCAGCCTTTGCGATCGGGCAGGAAAGGTCCTCCCCCGAGAACGCCATGGCCCATCCGTAGCGCCGAGCGATGGAAATCGCTTGGCAGATCGCCATCTTAATCCCAAGATGCTTAGATGGAACTTTCACTTTCTCGGGGAGCTGCTCTCCCTTCTTAAAGGACTTGATCCCCAGTGGAAACGTGTGCACGCGAAGGTGCTTCTCGAGATGTGCGTTAAGTGTCGCAGCCTCCATTGTGGGTCCCCCTTGTCCGTTTAATCCCATTTCCGCGAGTCGAGGATCTTCTTCTCCTTTTCGGTCATCTCCGCCTCCTGCACGAAGACGACTTCCCCCCGCAGGCGCGTCAGTTCGCGGGCCGTTTCCGCAATTTTCTCCCGAAGCGCATCGGAGGGCAGGACTCCCTCGCCCAGGATCGCGCGGATCCCCATCCGGTCCTCGTGGCCGGTGCGGGAGATCATCAACTGGACGGCGAAGACCTCAGGGACCTTCTTCTCGAGCTGGACCACCTGCTCGGGGTGGACGAACATCCCTTTGACCTTTGTTACCTGGTCCACTCTTCCCACGATCCGCAGGAGCCGTGCGGAGGTCCGCCCGCAGGGGCAGGGGTCGTTCGTATAGATGGAGAGGTCTCCCGTGGCAAAGCGCACGAGCGGATAGGTGGTGTTGGGCAGGGTGACGACAACTTCCCCGATCTCGCCGGGAGCAACCTGCTTTCCGGTAGCCGGGTCGAGCAGCTCCATCACGATCTCGTCGTTGACGTGCATCCCCTTCGCCTCGAAGCACTCGTATCCGAGCGATCCGACGTCAGCCGTCCCGTAGGCCTGGCGGACCTGGATTCCGAATTCCTCCTGGAACCGCTTTCGCAGAGTTTCCGGCAGCATCTCCGCGGCGACCAGCGCCACCAGGAGCTGGAGTCCGTCTCCAGGGACGACTCCCATCTCCTTGGCCTTCTCGAGGATGGTCATCAGGAAGGAGGGGGTGCCGACATAGCCGGAGACGCACAAGTCCCGAAGGACCTGTACCTGCATTTCGGTGTTCCCGACGCCGGCGGGAATCACCGTGCAGCCGATCCGGATCAGCGCCTCGTCGAACATCAGGCCCGCTGGGGAAAAGTGATACATGAAGGTGTTCTGGACGATGTCGCCCTGGCGGAATCCCGCCGCTACGAACGCCTTCTCCCACCGCCAGTGGGTCTCCTCCCGACCTTCCGGGTCGAAGGTCGGGCCCGGTGAGACGTAGATCCGGCGCATTCCGCGGGGCGGGACTGCCGCCAGTCCCCCGAAGGGCAGCTCCGTTTTCTGGATGTTCTTCAGGTCGGCCTTCCGCGTGAGGGGGATCTTCGCCAGGTCTGCGACGTCCTGGATGTCGTTCGGGTGGACGCCTGCCTCGTCCATCTTCCTTCGTGCTGCGGGCGCCTTCTCGTAGGCGTACTGAACCGTCTCCCGGAGGATGCGCCGCAAGAATCCCGCCCGTTCCCTTGAGGACATCTTCTCCTGCTCCTCGTCGTAGAACCCGCGCTTCCGGTCGACCATCGATCACTCCTCGAAAAACAGGTGGATCAAAAAGTTTAAGAACGTCCCCGGTATTAAGAAAGCCAGCGCTTGCGGCGCTTGTAGTGCTTGACCTCGCGGTAGGACTTTCGCGCGCCGACCTCGTTCATCCCCAGGTAGAATTCCTTGACATCCTCGTTGTTGGCGAGCTTTTCCGTTTCGCCGTCGAGCACGACCTTCCCGTTCTCCATGATGTAGCCGTAGCTGGAGATGGATAGCGCCACCCGGGCGTTCTGCTCCACCAGGAGGATCGTAGTCTTTTCCTTTTCGTTGATGTCCTTGATGATCCCGAAGATCTCCTTGACCAGCAGCGGGGAAAGCCCCAGCGACGGCTCGTCCAGGAGCATCAGCTTCGGCCGGGCCATGAGCGCGCGCCCGATCGCAAGCATCTGCTGCTCCCCGCCCGAAAGATACCCTGCCAGCCCTTTGCGACGGTCCTTGAGCCTGGGAAAGTACGCGTAGACCCGCTCGTAATCCGCCTTAACGTTCGCGGAGTCCTTCCGGGTGTGCGCCCCACAACGGAGGTTCTCCCCCACGCTCAGGTCCTCGAACACCCGCCGGCCCTCCATCACCTGGAAGACTCCCCGCCGGACGATCTCCTCGGGGTCCCGGCCATTGATCTTCTCCCCTTCGAAGAGGATCTCGCCGTCGGTCACTTCGCCTTCCTCGGACTTGAGGAGTCCCGAGATCGCCTTGAGCGTGGTGCTCTTCCCCGCCCCGTTGGCCCCGAGCAACGCCACGATCTGCCCCTTGGGAACGACGAGGGACAGCCCCTTCAGCACGAGGATGACGTCCGAGTAGATCACCTCGATGTTGTTCACCTGGAGCATGCGTTCCCGCCTTCGGTTGAATTTGCGAAAAGGGCGAGGGGATCTTCACCCCCCCGCCCGCTCCCGCCCGCCTTACAGACCGAGCCACTCCTTCTTGCGCTCGAGCTCGATCGTCTTTTTCAGGATCATCTTGCCTTTCTCGTATTCGTAGATCTTCGCCGACATGTTCGGCCGGTGATCGGCCGGGGTAAAGGTGATCTTGGAGGTCAGCCCGCCCGTGTCGTAATCCTTGATCGTCTCGAGGGCCGCCTTGACACCGGGACCGTTCAGCTCCCCCTTCTTGTCCGCGATCTTCAGTGCCTCGCACAACACCATCATGGACACCCAGCCGCGAATATAGTGGGTGTTCTGGTGCTGCCCCTTGGTGATCTCCTTGATCAGCTTCATGCCGGGGACGTTCTCTCCGTAGATCGAGGCGGCCTGGAGGCCCATCAAGCCATCGGCCGCGTCACCCGCCATCTTGACGAGGTCCTCGTCGTTCCCCCACAGGTTCACGAAGAATTTAGTCTTGAGTCCCAGTTTCTTCGCGTCCTTGAGGACGACGGCCGTGGAGGGCGTCGTCCCGCCGATCCACGCGAAATCGGCGTTCTTGCTCTTGAGCGACAGCATCTGCGAGTTCGCTTCGATCGCCTTGAGATCCACGTTCTCGTCCCCCACGATCTCGAACCCGAGCTCCTTTGCGTACTCCTTTCCCCCTTTGATGGGCGCAATTCCGTACGGGACGTTCGGGTAGATGAAGGCCACCTTCGGGGCCCTCTTCTCCTTCCAGTTGTCCTTGATGTACTTCAGGCCCGCCCTGAGCTGGGTCGTGTAGTCTGCGGCGATGAAGAAGTTGTAGGGCGCCTTGTTGATGTCGGTCAAGTGCGCCGAGTAGGACGCGGAGAGGTAGGGGATCTTGTCCTGGGCCAGAAACCCGGTAAGCGCCTCGGTGTCCCCCGATCCCCATCCCTGGACCGCCACGACCTTCTCTTCCAGGTATTTCTTGTACTGGTTGATCGCCTTGTTCTTGTCGTAGGCGTAGTCGTACATCGGCATGTCGATCTTCTTGCCGTTGATCCCGCCCTTCGAGTTGATGTACTCCTTGTAGTCCTGAACAGCCTTGGCATAGGGGTTCCCGACCGACGACGTCGGGCCCGTAAGGTCGGCCAGATGCCCGACCTTGATGTCGGCGGCGAGGGTTCCGCCCGCCATTAGGAACAGTGCGCACGCCGCAAGGGCGGCAACCCGGATCACGTTCTTCCCCATTCTTTCCTCCTTGAGAATTGTTTTTCCATCGTTATTGGTCCGTTTCCCATGCCCTCCGATCTCCCCTTCCCCGCCATCCCACCTCCTTTCATCACGATTTTCCCGTCGTTCGCTGTCGCAGCCAGCACAACTACAACCCTTCAGTACGAGAACGGATAAAGCTTCCAATAGGCCTTGACCATCTTCCAGCGGTGGGCCAGCCCGTCGGGCTCGAAGATCAGGAACAGGACGATGATCAGGCCGAAAATCCCGTGCTCGAAGGCGATGGCGAGCCGTGCGATGCTCGGCAGATCGGCCTGCACCACCTCCGTGAGCGCCGAGAGGACCTTCGGCAGCAGGATCATGAAAATCGCGCCGTAGATGGAGCCGAGAACGCTCCCCAGCCCCCCGATGATGATCATGGCGAGATAGACCACTGAAACCTCGATGTTGAACTGCTCCGAGGTCACGAACTTCAGCGAATGTCCGTAGAGGGCCCCCGCCACCCCTGCATAGAACGAGGAGATGCCGAAGGAGAGGAGCCGGTACTTGTACAGGCTGATCCCCATGATCTCCGCCGAGATGTAATGGTCCCGGACGGCCATGAAGGCCCTCCCCGTCTTGGTCCGCATGAGATTGGACGCAAAAAGGATCATCGCGACGGCGATGACGAGGACGAGGAAGTAGTACGAACGGTCGGAGGCGAACGTGAAACCGGCGAGGGTGGGACGGGGGATCGTGATGCCGTAGCTTCCACCCGTCACCGGCTCCCACCGGACGAAGATCCATTCCAGGATGAACTGCGAGGCAAGTGTCGCGATGGCAAGATACAGGCCCTTGAGCCGCAGCGACGGGATGCCGAACACCATCCCGCACAGGGCGGTTACGATGCCGGCCGCGGGGACCCCGACCCAGAACGACAGCCCCATTTTCGCCGTGATGTAGGCCGAGGTATAGGCGCCCACGCCGAGGAACGCCCCCTGGCCCAGGGAGATCTGGCCGGTGAAACCAGTCAAAATGTTGATGCCGACGGCGCCGATCGAGGCGATCAGGATCTGAAGGAGGATCCACTGGTATTCCCCCTTCAGCAGGAACGGAAGCACCAGCAGGAACACGAGAAACAGCGCCATGCAAACCCTGACAAACGGCGTCTGGAATATCTCGACGTCCTTCACATAGGAAGTTCGATAGTCGCCGCAGTAATGCATCCGTTCCTTTCCTTACCGTCGCGCCGGCATCTTCAGACGCGCTCGATTTCCTTCGTCCCGAACAGCCCGTAAGGCTTGATCATGAGGATGATGACCAGAAAGACGTACGGCGCGACCTCCTTGACTCCGCTCAAATCGAAATATGCTTTGCAGAACCCGTCGGACAGGTTTTCCAGGACACCGACGATCAGCCCTCCCAGGGCGGCGCCCAGGATGGAGTCCAGCCCGCCGAGGATCGTCGCGGGGAAGACCTTGAGCCCGAAGTGGTAGAGGGAGCTGTTGATCCCGTTGATGTTCCCGATGAGCACCCCTCCGATCCCGGAGACGACCGCGGAGATGATCCAGGAGAGGGCGAATATCTGCTTGACCGAGATCCCCATCGACTGCGCGACCTGCTGGCTGAAGGCGGTGGCCCGCATCGCGACGCCCGCCTTGGAATATTTGAAGAACACGGAGAACACCGCCAGGAGGAACAGCGACAGGACGAAGCACCACACGAACTCGAGGGAGACGGGGAGCCCCGCGATCGTCAGCATCTCCTGGGGAAACAGCTTCGGCTCGTAGACAAGGATCTCGGTTCCCCAGACTGCCGAGACGATCGAACGGAACACCAGCGCGAGCCCGATGGTGACCATGATGATGGAAATGATCGGCTCCCCGATCATCGGCCGAAGGATCAACCGTTCCACGAAGAGGGCCAGGACCATCCCGAACAGGACCGTCAGCAGGAGGGCCGCCCAGAACGGCACTCCCATCTGCACGACGAAGGCGAAGCAGACGTAGGCTCCCACCATCAGCAGCTCGCCCTGCGCGAAGTTCACGACGCGCGTCGACTTGTAGATGATGGTGAACCCCAGCGCTACCGCCGAGTAGATGCTGCCGATGACCAGGCCGCTGATGACGAGCTGCAGCAGGTATTGCATTGTCATCGTCGCCCCCTACATGTCCTTGACGACGAGCGTCGTCTTGATGTTCGACGTCTTGCCGTCCTGGTACTTGATCACGGCGTCGATCGGGATCGCCGTCTGTCCGGCGTACATCTCCTCGATCACGTGCTTGTACCGATCCCCGACGAAGGCCCGCCGCACTTTCCGCGTGCGCGTCAGTTCGTCGTCGTCGGCATCCAGCTCCTTGTACAGGAGAAGAAATTTCCGGATCCTCGTCGTCGCCGGAAGCGTCTCGTTGACCTTGGCTATCTCTTTCGCGATCAGGTCGACGACTTCGGGCTTCCCCGCAAGATCCGTGTAGGTCGTGTAGTTGATCCTCCGGTTCTCCGCCCACTTTCCGACATTGGGGTAGTCGATGCAGATCATCGAGGCGATGAAGTCCCGCTCGTTCCCCAGGCAGACGCACTCCTTGATGTAGGGTGAGAATTTCAGCTTGTTCTCGATGAACTGGGGGGAGAACCGGGTGCCGTCGTTCAGGTGCATCACGTCCTTGACGCGGTCGATGACGATCAGGTGCCCGTCTTCCGTGAAGTAGCCGGCGTCGCCCGAGTGCAGCCAGCCGCCCGCAAGCGTCTTCTCCGTCTCCTCCGGGTTCTTATAGTAGCCCAGGAACACCGACGGGCTGCGGGAGAGGATCTCCCCCGTCTCGGAGAGGGTGACCTCGGTCTCGGGGATCGGCTTGCCCACGGAGTCGAAGTTGATGTCCCCCTCCCGGTGGATGCAGGAAATGCCGGAGATCTCCGTCTGCCCGTAGATCTGCTTGAGGTTGACCCCCATCGCGTTGAAGAACTTGAAGACGTCGGGCCCCAGCGCCGCGCCGCCGGTCGATGCGGTCCGGATCCGCAGCAGGCCGAGCCGGTCCTTCAGCGCCCGGAACACGAGGTAATAGGCCAGCCGGTGCCGCAGGAGCAGCCCGAACGAGGGGGTCCGCTTCCGGAAGATCGTGTCGGCGTACTCGTATCCCACGGGGACCGCCCAGTTGTACATCGCCCGCTTCAGCCGGGAGGCGTCCATGACTTTCACCTGGACCGTGGAGGTCATGTTTTCCCAGATCCGGGGCGGGGAGAACATGATGGTGGGGCCGACCTCGCGGATGTTCTCCTGCACGGTTTCGGGCTTCTCCGGGAAGTTCACGGTGAACCCGGTCAGGAGAGCGCTGGAGAGGCACATCATCTGCTCCCCGATCCAGGCCAGCGGGAGGAAGGAGACGAACTCATCCTTTTCCCCCTTGGGGTCGACCTCCATCAGGTTCGCCGCCATCGTGAGGAGGTTCCGGAAAGAAAGCATCGCCCCCTTCGGGAAGCCGGTCGTCCCGGAGGTGTAGCAGATGAGGGCGAGGTCCTCGAGCTTCGACGCCGCGACCTTCTTTTCATAGAGCTCCGGCTCCCTCTGCTCGAGCTCCCGGCCGAAGTTCTCCACCTCCTTGAAGTCGAGGAGAAACGGCTCCTTGTAGCTGCGCATCCCGCGAGGGTCGGTATAAACGATGTATCGTACCTTGGGGAGCTGCTCCTTCATGTCGAGGATCTTGTCCACCTGCTCCTGGTCTTCGGCCACCACGAACGTGGAGTCGGAGTGGTCGATGACGTAGCCGACCTCCTTCAGGGTGGAGTCCTGGTAAAGCCCCAGCGGGACGGCGCCTGCCGCCTGCGCCGCCACCTCCGCCCAGACCCACTCCGGCCGGTTGTCCCCGATGATGGCGACCTTGTCGCCGGGAGCGAGCCCAAGCGACACCAGCCCCAGCGAGAAGTATTTGACGTGGTCGTGGTATTCCTTCCAGGTGAACTCCTGCCAGATTCCGAACTCTTTCTCGCGCATGGCTACCTTGCGGTTCCCGAAACGCTCCGCGTTGTGGGCCAGGAGCTTGGGAAAGGTGTCGAACCGGGCCAGGACCTCCTTCATCGCGGTCACCGCTCCTCCAGTTTCCGGAGGAAGTCGTCTTCCTCGCCGATGTAGGCGCGGATCACGTGGGGGTCCTTCGCCACCTCGGCCGGCACTCCTTCGGAGATCTTCACGCCGAAGTCCAGTACGCTCACGCGTTGGCTGATGTCCATCACCACCCCGAGGTCGTGCTCGATCAGGAGGATCGTCACGCCCCACTCCTCGTTGATGTCGAGGATGAACCGCGCCATGTCTTCCTTCTCCTCCAGGTTCATTCCGGCCATCGGCTCGTCGAGCAGGAGGAGCTTCGGCTTGAGGGAGAGGGCGCGGGCGAGCTCCACGCGCTTGCGCAGCCCGTAGGCCAGCGTCCCGACCGGCTTCTTGCGGATGTTCTCGATCTCCAGGAAATCGACGATGTCCTCGACCGCCTTGCGGTTTTCGATCTCCTCGGTCCGTGCCGGTCCCAGGTAGATCCCGCCGGCGAAGAAGCCACGCTTCAGGAACAGGTGCCGGCCGAGCATCAGGTTGTCGAGCACCGTCATGTGATGGAAGAGCGCGATGTTCTGGAACGTCCGGGCGATGCCGAGCCGGGCGATCCGGTCCGGGTGCATCCCGGTGATCTTGCTGCCCTCGAAGTAGATCGCCCCTTGCTGCGGCTTGTAGACGCAGGAGATGCAGTTGAAGATCGACGTCTTGCCCGCACCGTTGGGACCTATGATAGCGTGGATCTTTCCCTTCTCGACGCCGGTAGAGAAGCCATTGATGGCTTTGACGCCGCCGAACGACAGATGGATTTCGTCGATCCTAAGCAATGGCAATGGGTTTCCCTCGAGATGATCAGAAAGCACTATAGGCAATCCCCCGCTCATTTGCAAACCATTGTTTGGAATTTTCGCATTGGAGACCGAACCTTATTTATCATCGGGTTAGGTCCCTAACAGGAATCCGAACCAAAAATCATTTTCGATCCTGCCGGCGCACCCGCCCCTCCGGTGGATTTCACCGGATCGCCTATTGTATTATCAGATCAGGTATGGATGCGTCGGTACGGAGGTTCATTACAAATGAGACGCTGCGCGATCGTCGCCATGGCCCTTCTGATGCTGATCGCCGCCGACTCCCGGGCCGACATCTACAAGTGGGAAGACGAGACGGGCGCGATCCATTTCACCGACGATCTCTCGAATATTCCCTCCGGGTCCCGAGGCAAGGCAACGATGGTGATCCGCGAGGCTCCCCGCACGGCGGAACCGCTCCCTTCCGTTCCGCCCCCTCCTGCTCCCGCGCCGTCCCCGAAAGACGAAGCCGCCGAGGCGGCAATGGGGAAGGAAGCACTGGCCTCCCAGGCGGAGCAGTTGAAAGCCAAGATCGCAGCCAAGGAAAAGCTGATCCGGTTCGTCGAGGACCGGCAGAACCTGGCCCTGAATCCGGACCGCAGGCGCGTCATCGACCCGGGAGACCTGGAGCTGGTCAGGAAATACCAGGCGGAACTTCCCGAGGACCGGCAGATGCTGCAGGATCTCGAATCCCGCCTCGAACTCCTCAAATAGCCTCGAATTCCACCGGCAAGGGCGCAACCACCCGGAGAAGCTCTTTCGTCGCCGGGCGGGCGAACCGGACTTCCTCCGCGTGCAGCATCAGCCGGCATTTCCCCGGCCCCTCCGGGGGAACCGCGCCGTAGCGCCTGTCCCCCACGATCGGAAAACCCGCTGCCGCCAGGTGCGCACGTATCTGGTGGCGCTTCCCCTTGGAAATGACCGCCCGAACGAAGGTACATTCACCCGCCGGACGGACCGGCAGGACGGCGGTCCAGTAGTGAGGGTCTTCCTCGTTCCGTTCTCTCCGGACCCTGACCTTCTCCCCTCCTGCAGTCTCCAGCAGGTAGGACAGCGACATCTCCTTTTCCAGCCGTCCCTTCACGAGGCAGGCATACGTTTTTACGATCCGCCCCTTTTCCCTCTCCCTTGCGAGGAACTTGAACGCCTCCGGGGAAAGCGCCGCCGGCACCGCACCGCTCGTAGCGTAGTCGAGACGGGTAAGGAGCGTGAGGCCCGGCTCCTTCGAGATTTCTGCCACGATCGGATAGAGGAACCGGAGAACTCCCGCAAGGGTCCCCATCTCCATCGGACGCTGCGGCTCGGTGTGCACGTCAGCGGGCTTGGAGAGCACCGCAACATCGGCGTCGGCGTAAAGAACGGAGGCGCCGGGGAGATTTCCGGGAACGGGAAGCCAGTCCTCCCGTTCCGCGATCTTCCGGACGACGACCTCGTCCCCGGCCTGGAGGGAGCACCCTTTCTTCCCCTCCTCCAGGCCCACGGCAACGTCCCCGGCATCGATCGCAAACCGGACGCTCTTTGCAGGCAGGTCGTGCATCATCTTCCGAAGAAACCGGTCCAGCCGGCATCCTTCCAGCCTGCGCGGGACCGTGTAGACCAGCCCTTCCCTCACGAACACCCTCTGATCGATCGCTGAATTCACCGCACATTGTACCCCGCCGCCGGGAACGGGGGAAAGGGAAGTCCGGGCGGGAATATTGGGAATCCGCGGTGGGAATCCGCGGTGTGGAATCCGTGGTGTTGAATCCGTGGTTGACACCCCCCGGTGTTGTGTATACTGTATACAGTACAAAGCGCGCACTGAAGCCGCAACTCTGCGGGGGTCCCCCCTCCTCCGGAGCTGCCGGAGCGCACCCCCACTTCCACCCGCGCGCCGAAGCGCCCGGCAGGTCCCCACCTGCCGGGCGCTTCCGTTTGGTGCGGCCATCAAGGCGTACAAAATGGATAGGGCGACCCGAAGGCCGCCCTATCTCTTCCGTGGTACGCAGGGTCGCCTAAATCACGGAAGCCTCAAGTTGGCCGGGGAGGAAGGAGAATGGATATTTCAAGTGAGGTTCCAGGCAACCGGTGCCGAGAAATTCGACTTGAGACCGTCTACGCCAACCGACCGGATGCTGATGTAGCAGACCCCCCCTGGCTGGGTAAACGGGAGGAGGTTGGCCAGCAAGAATTCCTTCGTCAACGTCTGGGTGTAGGAATGCCCGTCCGTGGCAAGTACGTTCGAGACCGCTGCCACCTGGGCGACCGGCACATCGTTTTCGGTGAAGTTCGTATCGCTGCTTACATAGAATTCGTAATAATCGAGGTCCCGGTAGGGATCCAGCGGGGTGTTGTCGATATAGGTTTGGGGCGGGTCCCAAGCCAGAGTCGATGTAGGAGAGCCGGTGCCCGTAGATTGGGACTGAGTCTTCTCGTCGCCTCCACCACATCCGATCAACAAGCCTCCGAGGAGGAATGACAATGCGAACAGGAGGTGGAACCTTTTAAGCCTCATCTCGTTTGCCCCTTCCCATGGGTCCCGGCTTGACGAATAACCGCTTTCGTCTATTGCATGAACATGTACATGTTCATAGCTCGTGCCAATGAGAACGAACGTGTTTCCTTACGGGGAATGCCGATGCATCTCCTTGAATGAAAAGGAAATAGAAGGATTACTCTTATATGGGAATGATTACGACTAGGAAGAAGCCAAGGCTCTAAATTCGATTTTGAAATCCGCTTTTCAAAAGCGAGCTATGCAAGTCAAATCAAAAAAGCATACACGCCCGGCCGGTCCTGAACCGGCCGAGCGCCTTCTCTTTCCGGAGATTCCCCCTGGCGGGGGAAGCGGTACTACTGTCCGACGACCGAGGCCTTGCGGATCGTCACGGGTTCCTTGGGGACATCCTGGAACATCCTGACGTTTCCGGTGGGGACATTACGGACCTTGTCGACGACGTCCATCCCTTCGATCACTTTCCCGAACACGGCATACCCGAACCCCTGCGGCGTTTTACTCGCATGGTTGAGAAAATCGTTGTTCACGACGTTGATGAAGAACTGAGCCGTCGCCGAATCGACCACGGCGGTTCTGGCCATGGCGATCGTCCCCCGGTCGTTCCGCAGCCCGTTGCCCGCCTCGTTCCTGATCGGGGGATGGGCCGGACGCTTCTCTTTCATGTCGGGGGTGAACCCGCCCCCCTGGATCATGAATTCACGGATGACGCGATGGAAAACAAGGCCGTCGTAATGAACCTCCTTGACGTACTCGAGAAAGTTTTTTACGGTGATCGGCGCCTTGTCGGGATACAGCTCGACCTTGATGTTCCCCATGCTGGTTTCCAGAAGAACCACCGGGTTCCCTCCTTTTTTCGCGGTGTCCGCGGCAATGGCGAATCCGAAGGATACTAACAGGATGAAGGCAAATGCGAAGACTTTGCGCAACGGACACCTCCGTTTGCTTGGATTTGACGAAACATTTTACGCCACTCCCGGGTTTCTTTAAAGCAAGACCGTTGAAATATCGACTGCCATCTATACTCGAGGCATACTTGTGAATAGAATAAATAAGTTTAACCCGCCCATTTTGCGGATCCAGGAGGCACTTACGGTCAACCTTCTCCGGATGTCCCTTGCCGCCGCACTGCTTGCGGGAGCCCTCCCCTCCTTCGCGGCGGAACTTCACCTCTCTCTCGATGACGCCGTCCGGATGGCGATGGAGAACAACCTCTCGCTCCGCGCGGATACGTTCAACCCGGCGATCTCGTGGACCGACGTGAGGCGCGCCCGCGCGATCTACAACCCGCGCCTCGACCTCCTGCTCGACCACCGCGGGGCAAACTCCGGGACCTCCCAGACGGTCCAGGCTTCATCGACGCTTCCGACATCCTCCTCCGCCACCCGCGAGCGGTTCTTCGACGCCAATGTCTCCACGGAGGTTCTCCTCCCCATCGGCGCGACGGCATCCGCCTCCTTCACCAACCTGTGGACGCAGGACAACTCGGGGGGACCCCTGTCCAGATTCGCGCAGCCGAACCTCACGCTCTCCTTCTCGCAGCCGTTGCTTCAGGGGCTCGGCAGGGAGGTCACGGAACGGGGAATCACGGTGGCCTCCTTCGCGACGGAATCGGCACTGGCCGGCTGGCGCGCGCAAGCACTTTCCGTTGCCGGGAACACGCGGGACCAGTACTACGCCGTGATCAAGGCGCGTGATAATCTGCAGACGCGCAGGGCTTCCCTGGCCCTGGCGCGGGAAATCCACGCCGGCAACGAAGCCCGGGTACGAGCGGGCGTGCTGGCGTCCGTCGAGCTGCTAGATTCCCAGCTCGGGGTCGCCCAGCGGGAAAAAGACCTTCTGGATGCGGAGAAAAACGCCCTCGACGAGGCGGACAAGCTTCTCGTGCTGCTCCACCTGCCACCCCATACAGAGCTGGTCCTTTCCCGGTCCTTCCCCGAAGCGGCGATCGACCGGTCGGAGGAAAATGCGGTCCGGAAAGCGCTCTCGATGCGGCCCGACCTCCAGCAGGCGAGGACCAGCCTGAAGAGCCAGGAGTTCAGCGCAAAGGTCGGCAGGAACCTCCTGCTCCCATCCCTCTCTCTCAAAGGGAGCGCGGGACTCACCGGGCTGGCACCCGATTACGGGAACGCGATCGACGACTTGAAGTCCGGGAAGTCCCCTTCGTGGTCGATCGGTCTCGAGCTGTCCTACCCGCTGGGGAACGACGTCGCGGAGGCCGATCTGGCGAAAAACCGCCTGCAGGCCGGCCAGTCCAGGGTACAGATCCAAAGCCTGGAAGAGGTCGCGGGCCTGGATGTCCGCTCCGCGATCCGCAACCTGGAGACCCGTGAAAAGCAGATCGGCGTCACCACGCGCGGGGTGGAGCTGGCGGAAGCGCGTTTCGACTCCTACGTGAAACGGGGCAAGCTGGGGTTGGCCACCACCAAGGACATCCTGCAAGTGGAATCGGACCTGACCGTTGCCCGGGAGGGCCTCTCCGGCGCCCGGTCCGACTTCCAGGTCGCCATCACCCAGTTCTGGAAGAGCACCGGCGAACTCCTCGAGCGGCACGGAATCCGGATCGAGGATAACGAAATCGAAACCCTGGCCTGGAAGGAACTCCGATGAAGCGTATCCTCATCGCCGCCCTCGTGGTCGCAGTGCTCGGCGCTGCAGGTTATTTCTACTTCGCGGGAAGCAATGGAAAGGCTCCCCCGTACCGGACCGTGAAGGTGGAGAAGGGAGAAATCTCCGACACCGTTTCCGCGACGGGGAACATCAATGCCGTGACCACCGTGCAGGTGGGGAGCCAGGTGTCGGGGACGATCCAGCAAATCTACGCGGATTTCAACTCCCGCGTGCGAAAGGGGGAGGTGATCGCGAAGATCGACCCCCAGATCTTCGAAGCGTCGGTCGTCCAGGCCAGGGGGAGCGTGGCGAACGCAACCGCCGTGGTGGAGAAGGCGAAGATCGTCACGGCGGATGCCTTGCGGACCTTGAGGCGGAACCAGGAGCTCATCAAGGACGGGTACGTGGCACAGGCGGACGTCGACGCTGCGGAGACGGCGTACGATTCCGCGGCGTCGCAGCAGAAAAGCGCGGAGGCCCAGCTCGATCAGACCAGGGGGGCGCTCTCCGTCGCGGAAACGAACCTCCGATACACGACGATCGTCTCCCCGGTCGACGGGATCGTGATCTCCCGGAACGTGGACGTCGGCCAGACGGTGGCGGCCAGCTTCCAGACCCCGACTCTCTTCACCATCGCGCAGGACTTGACGAAGATGCAGATCGACACCAACGTCGACGAGTCCGACATCGGCAGGACGAAGGCCGGGCAGGAGGCCACTTTCACCGTGGACGCGTATCCCGGGAAGTCCTTCGCCGGCACGGTCATCCAGGTACGGAACTCGCCGATCGTGACGCAGAACGTCGTGACGTACGACGTCGTCATCCAGGTGGACAACAAGGACCTCTCGCTCAAGCCCGGGATGACCGCCAACGTGTCGATCCGGATCCGGGACTTCAAGGACGTTTTGAAGATCCCCAACGCCGCCCTTCGGTACCGGCCTTCCACGGAGAAGAAAAAAACCGAGGGGGAAAAGGAGCCTGCGGGGGCACGCGTCTACGTCGTCGGCAAGGACGGGAAGCCCGAGGCGGTCCGTGTAAAGACCGGGACCAGCGACGGGACATTTACCCAGCTCGTGGACGGGAACCTGAAGGCGGGAGACGCCCTCATCGTCGCAGAAATCCGGAAGAACCAGGGTGCGACAGGGGGAGGAAGTCCGCCAGGGATGGGGGGCTTCCGGTAACTCGTGGGAATTCCCGCGATCGAAATCGAAAACCTTTGCAAGACGTACCGGCTGGGCGAGGTGAACGTGGAAGCCCTGCGGGACGTCACTCTCACCATCGAACGGGGGGAGTTCATCGCCGTCATGGGCCCATCCGGATCCGGGAAATCGACGCTCATGAACCTCCTGGGGTGCCTGGACCGGCCCACCAGCGGAACGTACCGCCTGGACGGCGACGACGTCGGAATCCTCCCCAGGGACGCCCTGGCCGGCATCCGGAGGAAGAAGATCGGGTTCGTTTTCCAGGGATTCAATCTGCTTTCCCGGATGACCGCGCTGGAGAACGTCGAACTCCCCATGATCTACGAGAACATCGCTTCTTCCGTACGCAGGGCGCGCGCACTGGAGGCCCTCCGCTCCGTCGGTCTCCTGGACCGGGAGCGCCACCTCCCCAACCAGATGTCCGGAGGGGAGCAGCAGCGAGTGGCCATCGCGCGGGCCATCGTCAACACCCCTTCCCTTCTGCTTGCCGATGAGCCGACCGGTAACCTCGACTCGGCCACCAGCATCGAAATCATGCGGATCTTCCAGGGACTTGCCGACGAACGGGGGATCACGCTGGTGCTGGTGACTCACGAAACCGACATCGCACGGTATTCCAAACGGATCGTGCGGTTCCGCGACGGCCGCATCATCGCGGACGACCCCGTCCGTACGCCATGAATCTCTACGCCGCGTCCAAGGTCGCCTACCGTTCGCTCCGGGCGAACAAGATGCGCTCCATCCTCACGATGCTGGGGATGATCATCGGCGTCGCGGCGGTGATCGCCATGGTGGCGATCGGCGCCGGCGCCAACGAGCGGATCTCCGCGCAGATCGCCTCCGTCGGCTCCAACCTGATCCTCATCCTTCCCGGGAGCACGACGTCGGGAGGCTTGCGGTCGGGGTTCGGCGGAGTCCCCACCCTGACGATGGGAGACGCCAAGGCCATCGGAAAGGAACTGCCGGCGGTGCGCCTGTCCACCCCGTCGGTCCGCTCCACCGCCCAGGTCGTCTACGGGAACCAGAACTGGAGCACGATCATCCAGGGGGTGACCCCGGAGTTCTTTCAGATCCGCGACTGGATGCTGACCGCCGGACGGTACTTCACCGGCGCGGACGTGGAGGCCTCGTCCAAGGTCGCGGTGCTGGGGCAGACCGTCGCGGGCAATCTCTTCGGAGAGGAGAGCCCGATCGGAAAGGTCATCCGCATCAAGCGGGTGCCGTTTACGATCGTCGGGCTCTTGGAGCGAAAGGGGCAGTCGCCGCAGGGGCAGGACCAGGACGACATCATCATCGTTCCGGTGACCACCGCCCAGAAGAAACTCTTCGGCAGCGCCCACATCGGAACGGTGGGGGTCATTCTCACCCAGGCCGTCGACGGGGAGTCTGTCAAAGAAGCCGAGAACCAGATCAACGAACTGCTCCGGCAGCGGCACCGGATCGGGCCGGGGCAGGAGAACGACTTTTCCGTGCGCAATCTTTCGGAGATGCTCGCCGTGGCGGAAGCCTCCACTCGAATCATGAGCCTCCTGCTCGGCGCCATCGCCTCCGTCTCGCTCCTCGTGGGAGGGATCGGCATCATGAACATCATGCTCGTCTCCGTCACCGAGCGAACGCGCGAAATCGGAATCCGGATGGCGGTCGGGGCCAGGGAGAAGGACATCCTTCTGCAGTTCCTGATCGAGGCGCTGGTCCTGGCGGTGACGGGGGGCGCCATCGGCATCCTGGTGGGAGTGGGAGGATCCTCGCTGATTTCCCTGTTTGCGAAATGGTCGACGCTGATCTCGCCCGGCGCCGTCTTTCTCGCCTTCGGTTTTTCCGCCGCCGTCGGGATCTTTTTCGGTTTCTACCCGGCCCGCAAGGCGTCTCGCCTGGACCCCATCGAGGCGCTCCGGCACGAATAGCCCCGCCGCTCCTTTACGCCCCCGGCAGGGTGAGGGAGATGCTGCCCTTCAAATTTCCTTTCTCCTTCGAGGGTCGCTCCGCCCGGACGATGATCCGGGTCACGGGGCCCTTTGGAGAACGGCTGTATGCAGCGAGGAAATCCTCCTTTAAATCCCTTTTTGCCTGGATCTTTTTCCCCTTCTCTTCCTCCCCTGCCAGGATGAAGACGGTTTCCTCCTCGTCCGTTCGGTACATCGACCCTACCGGCACGCGGTTGCCGTAAGCGTAGGTCAGCCGGATCCCGGCGGGGGGAAATCCGCTCCATATCCTCCGGAAAAAATCGGCCAACCTCCTCTTCCACGTCAGATCCTGCGAGTCCCTTCCGAATACCGCGGTCACGGAGATCGGAAAGCGGGCATCGAACTCCCGGTAGTCCTCCGACGACAGGTTCGTGCCGTCGGAGCTGAACTCGAACGACAACAGAGCCCTAGCGGCCAGGTCCCAGGTCCCCTTCTTCTCCCAGGCCACACCGCTCCCCGGAAAAAGGACGAACCCGGCCGACAGCACCTTGTCCCGCGCTTCCACTTTTCGCTCCGGAAGGCTGTTCCACCTCCCGTGCGTGGATTCTTCCCATCCGGCGGCAGTGAGGGGGCTTGCGGGGTCCGCTCCGGGCGAGGGAACGGGAAGGACCAGCAGGAAGAACGCTACGAGAAGCGCGTGAAGGATCGGGTGGCGGGCGTCAGCTTTTTTCATCTTCTCCCCTTTCCTCTTCCCTCCGGAAAACGTCCCAGCCGGCCGTTAGCAGTCCGGCGGCGAAGAAATCCGCGCAGCCGGACGCGCGCGAGAAACCGTCGGCCCGGAAAACGACCCGGACGCGGTATTCCTCCTCGATCATCGGGTACGACCCCACGCTCACGTCCGGGAAGGCGTCCATGGCCTCCTTCATGATGCCGGCGTAGGAAGACTCGGGCGTCTTGCTGTACAGCGTCACGCGGCTCTTCCTCCTTCCTTCCACGAGGGGTCGGAGCCACCCGATCATCTCGTGGAGGAGGCGGGGAATTCCCGGAAAGGCGGCCATCCTCGCGATGCAGAATCCCGGCGCAACGCTGATCGGGTTGGGGATCAGCACGGCTCCCTCGGGGACCTGGGCCATCCGCATCCGATGCTCGTTCATCCGGTCCTTGTAATACTCCGAGAGCTGGGCCTTCGCTTCCGGATGAACGATCAGAGGAACGCCCGCCGCCTTCGCTACCGCCTCCCGGGTGATGTCGTCCGGGGTGGGCCCGATTCCGCCGGTGAGCACCAGGAGGTCCACCTCCTTGAGATAGGCCCGGAGGTGCCGGACCACCACATCGATGTCGTCCGGAAGGATGGCGCACAAAGCGACCTCCGCCCCCCACTCGTTGAGGAGCGGCAGGAGGAAGGCGAGATTGGACTCCCGGATCTCGGCTTTGAGGACCTCGTCGCCGAGGATCACGACCCCCACCCTTTTTGCCATCCGTTTCCCTTCCTATCTGCGGGCCGCGGCGAAACTATATTAGCGGATGCGGGGGGAAAAATCATTGGCATAACCGTACACAGATAAGTTACAAGTAACATGGGATCGGATTCCGAACCGGAGAATCATCGTGAGAAAAACCATCACCTACGCCGCCGCCGGAGTGGACATCCGCGAAGGGGACCGGATGGTCTTCCTCATCCGGCCGATGGTCCGCGCCACCCACCGGAAGGAGGTCCTGGGCGACATCGGATCGTTCGCCGGGTTCTTCCGCTTCCCGGCGCACCGGTACCGCGATCCCGTGCTCGTGGCTGGGACCGACGGGGTGGGGACGAAGGTCAAGGTCGCTTCCATGACGGGGAATCTCGGCACGATCGGGATCGACCTGGTGGCGATGTGCGTGAACGACATCCTGGTCCATTGCGCCGAGCCTCTGTTCTTTCTCGACTACTACGCAACGGGAAAGTTGTCCGCAAAGGAGGGCGCCGAGGTTGTATCGGGGATCGTGGAGGGCTGCCGGCAGGCCGGGTGCGCCCTTCTCGGCGGCGAAACCGCCGAAATGCCCTCGGTGTACGCCCCCGGGGAGTTCGACCTGGCGGGGTTCGCGGTGGGCGCCGTCGACCGCCGCGAAATCGTCGACGGGCGAACCGTGCGGCCTGGCGACGTCCTCCTGGGGCTTCCCTCCTCGGGGCTGCACAGCAACGGTTATTCGCTGGCGCGCAAGGTCGTATTCGAACTCCTTAAAAAAAAGGTGGGCTCGAGCATGCCCGAGTGGGGAGCGACGGTAGGCGAGGAGCTGCTCCGTCCCACCCGGATCTACGTCCGCCCGGTGCTGTCTCTCGCGAGGAAGGTTAAGATCCGCGCTATGGCGCACATCACCGGGGGCGGGATTACCGGGAACGTCCCGCGGACGCTGCCGGTCGGAGTGGCCGCCGTGATCCGGAAAGGGACGTGGCCGGTGCCGCCGGTGTTCGGGACGCTCGTCCGGGCAGCCAGGCTTCCGGAGGGTGAAGCCTTCCGAACGTTCAACATGGGGATCGGAATGGTTCTCGTCGTGAGAGCTGCGGACGCCGATCGGGCCCTCCGTCTCCTCCGGAAGGCCGGTCAGCCGGCCAGTCTCATCGGGGAAGTGCAAAAAAGGCGCAGAAGCGCCCCGCAAGTGCTGCTGACGGGAGGAAAATCATGAGCGATCGACCGGTCATCGCGGTTCTCGTCTCTGGGAGCGGATCCAACCTGCAGGCCATCATCGACGCGTCGGAGAAGAGAGAGATCCCCTGCCGCGTCGGGCTCGTCATCAGCAACAAGGCGGACGCCTACGGCCTCGTCCGCGCGAAGAAGCACGGCATCCCTACCGAGGTGATCAGCCACCGGGATTTTTCCAGCAGGGAGGAGTTCGACCAGCGGCTCGTGGAGATCCTCCGGAAGAGCGGGGCGGCGCTTGTCTGCCTGGCCGGGTTCATGCGGGTGCTTACGCCGGTGTTCGTCCGCGCGTTCCCGAACCGGATCCTCAACATCCACCCGGCGCTGCTCCCCTCCTTCCCGGGGACGCACGGGCCGAAGCAAGCGCTGGACTACGGCGTCCGTTTCTCCGGGTGCAGCGTCCATTTCCTCGACGAGGGGGTGGACACCGGCCCGATCGTCGTCCAGGCGGTGGTCCCGGTGTACGGCGACGACACGGAGGAGACGCTCGCTGCGCGGATCCTGGTCCAGGAGCACAGGATCTACCCTATGGCGATCCGGCTGTTCTTTCAGGGAAGGCTCAAGGTCGAGGGGAGGCGCGTCCGGGTCGAGGGAGAGCCGAGGATTCCGGAGTTCTTTCACCGGAACCCCGACGCATGACCTATTCCCAATAGAGAAAGATCCGGTATCCCCAGTATTTCCAGCTTTCTACGAAGAAAAGCCGGAGCGTGCGGAGAAAAGCGCCGAGCTCTTTCCATTCCGACCGCACGGCGATCACTTCGATCGAGACCGGCGCCGGGAGGACCGTCCGGACGGCCAGGTGCGCCCGCGGCATGTGGTAATCCGAGGTTACGAGGATCACTTTGCGGAATTGCCCTTCCGCGACCACGCCTTTAGCGGAAAAGGCGTTCTCCAGGGTGTTTTCGGACCATCCTTCGACATGAAGCAGGCGGAGTTCCGCCGGAGAGAGAGCCGGGCGTCCCGGCAGGATCCTCTCGATCCTCGCGCCCCCTCCCGCCCCGAGAATGAACAACTCCCTTGCCTTCCCCTCTTTCCAGGCGCGGTACCCTTCGGGAATCCGGTTCTCGTCGCCGGTCAGGACGAGGATAGCGTCGGCCTGCGCCTGCTGCGGTCCCGGCAGCCTATTCGCGAGAAGATGCGGAATCCCTGCCCCCCCCGCCAGGAGCAGGGAAAGGACCAGCGCCGCGTTTCGCAGACCCTTCCTCTTCCGCGGCCGGAAAAGATTTTGATCTTGCTTGATCTTCATGAAACGTGATAGATATTATAGGTTATTTTTACGGAGGAACGCATGGCCAAGTGTACAATCTGCGGCAAGGGACCCAACTTCGGACACAATGTTTCCCACGCCAACAACAAGACCAGGAAGGTCTGGAAGCCCAACATCAAGCGCGTAAAGGCGATCCAGGGCGGCACCGTGCGGCACCTCCAGGTCTGCACGCAGTGCATCAAGTCCGGGCGAGTCGTCAAAGCCGTCTAATCAGTCCGCTTTCGCGATCGCGTCGATCTCCACCAGCGCCCCCGCCGGCAGCTTCGCAACCTGGACGGTGGCCCGGGCCGGCGGGCTTCCCGGGAAAAACCTTCCGTAAACCGCGTTCATCACGGGAAAGTCGCCCAGGTCCGCCAGGTAGACGGTGGTCTTTACCACCGCGGTGAGAGACGCGCCCCCTGCCGCAAGCACCGCCTCGAGATTCTTCAGGACCCGTTCCGCCTGCGCCTCGATCCCTCCTTCCACCATCTTTCCCGTCTCGGGATCCAGGGGGATCTGCCCCGAGCAGAACAGGAAGCCTCCCGACCGGACCGCCTGGGAATACGGCCCGATGGCCGCCGGAGCCTTGTCGGTCTTCACCGTCTCTCGCATCGCTTAGCCCTTCCCTCTCTCCACGGAATAGACGTTCTTCACCTTCTCGATCGACTTGATCAGCACCGCCAGGTGCTGCGCGTCGTTGACCGAAACCTCGAAGTTGCAGATCGCCCGCTGGTCCCGGGTGGTCATGACGACCGCCCGGCGGATGTCGACGTCGCTGGCGGTGATCGTTCGGGAGATATCGGCAAGAAGTCCGGGCTTGTCGGCGCACACCACCTTCAGCTTGACCGGGTGAACGGCCTTGCTCCCCGCTTCCCACGCCACCTCGATCGCGCGGGCGGGATCGTTTTCCAGCGCTTTCGGGCAATCCTTCGCGTGGATCGTCACCCCCCTCCCGCGGGTGATGAACCCGACGATCGGGTCCCCGGGCACCGGGTGACAGCAGTTCCCCAGCCGGATGAAGATGTCGTCCATCCCCTTCACGACGACCGCACTCGGCTTTTTGGTGGTGACGCGCTTGATCAGCGCCCCCAGCCGGGTTTCCTTGACCTTCTCTTCAAGCTGCTCGGGCGGGACCAGGCGCCGCAAAAGGGGCAGGAGCGACATCTTCCCGTAACCCAGCGCGATGCAGTAATCGTCCGCTGTCTTCAGCCGGGTTTCCTGGAGGACCTCCTCGAACTCCTTGGCCTTGAGGACCTTGTTCACGGACAGGGCGTACTTCCGGAGCTCCCGCTCCAGGATCTGGCGCCCGAGGGCGAGGCTATGTTCCTGCTGCTCCTGCCGCACGTAAACGCGGATCTTGTTCAGGGCACGACTTGTCTTTGCGATCTTGAGCCAGTCCCTGCTCGGCTTGTGGGAAGGATGGGTGATGATCTCGACCACGTCGCCGTTCTTCAAAACGGTCTTCAGGGGGACCATCTTCCCGTTCACTTTCGCCCCCACGCAGTGGTTCCCCACCTCCGAGTGGATGGCATAGGCGAAATCGATGGTCGTCGCGCCCTGCGGCAGCTCCTTTACGTCGCCCCGCGGGGTGAAGACGTAGACCTCCTCCGGAAAGAGCTCTACCTTGACCGTGTTAAGGAACTCCCGGGGATCCTTCATTTCCTGCTGGAGCTCGAGGATCTGTCGCAGCCAGAGGAACATCTGATCGCCCTTCCCGATCACCGGGCGCCCCTCCTTGTATTTCCAGTGGGCCGCCACGCCGTATTCCGCGATGGCGTGCATCTCCTCCGTCCGGATCTGGATTTCCATCAGCTCCGCGCTCGGCCCGAACACCGTCGTGTGCAGGGACTGGTAGAGATTCGGCTTCGGCATCGCGACGTAGTCCTTGAACCGCCCGGGGACGGGCCTCCACAGGCTGTGCACGATGCCCAGAGCCTCGTAGCAATCCCGAATCGACCGGGCGATGATGCGGAACCCGATGAAATCGTAGACGTGGGCGAACTCGATCCCCTGGCGGGCCATCTTCTGGAAAACGCCCGCGATGTGCTTCGACCGGCCGGTCACCGTCGCGTCGACTCCGGCTTCCGAAAGTTTCTTTTCCAGCAGCTCGACGACGCCCCGGATGTGGCTCTCCCGGTCGCGCTTCCGTTCGTCGGCGAGCCGGGCCAGCTCCCGGTAGTCTTCGGGGTGGAGCACCTCGAGGCACCGGTCCTCGAGCTCCATCTTGACGCGGGACATGCCGAGGCGGCTGGCGATGGGGATGTAGATCTCCTGGGTCTCGCGGGCGACGGAACCCTGCTTGTCCGGGGGGAGGTGGCCGATCGTCCTCAGGTTGTGGAGCCGGTCGGCCAGCTTCACGAGAATGACCCGGAGGTCCTTCCCCATGGCGAGGATCATCTTCCTCAGGGACTCGGCCTTCTGGTCGGCGACGTCGGAGATCACGACGCGGCTGATCTTCGTGACGCCGTCCACCATCTGGGACACGGTGTCCCCGAACAGCTCCCGGAGCTCGCTGGAGGTCGCCACCGTGTCCTCCACCGTGTCGTGGAGCAGCCCGGTAACCACGGTCTCCTCGTCGAGGTTCCATTCGGCAAGGAGGAATGCCACGTTCAGGGGGTGGATGAGGTAGGGTTCCCCCGACTGGCGCAGCTGTCCGTGATGTACCTTCGCCGTGAAGACGTAGGCTTTGTGGATGAGCTCGATGTTGGCGGAAGGCCTTCCGGCCTGGACCCGCTCAACGATGTCATTGAGGCGGAGCATGAAACGCTCCGGGATTAGTGTTTGACCCGCACCGTCCCCTGTGCGATCTCCCGGAGCGCCACTACGGTCGGTTTATCCCTTCGCTGGGACGTGTCGATCGACGCGCCCGCTCCGCCCAGGAGCTGCATGGCCCGTTTTGCCGCCACCACGGTCAGCTCGAAATGGCTGCCAACGTGACGCAGACAATCTTCCACCGTTACTCGCGCCATTGTTCCCCTCTCCTATTACCGATTGAGAATCTTTTCCATCCGCGCTCGGACGCGCTCCCTGCGGAGGCGATGTGCCCGCACGATCCATTCCGCCTGTGTGACCGCCTTTTCGAGGTCGTCGTTGACCAAGAGGTAGTCGTAGGCCAGGAGCTCCCGCATTTCCCGGCCCGCCGCCTCGAGGCGTGTCTCCATCTCCTCGCGGCTGTCGCGTCCCCTTCCGGTCAGGCGCCGTGCCAACGTCTCCCAGTCAGGCGGGAAGATCCCCACGAGGATGGCTTCGGGGAGCGTCTCCTTGACCTTCGCCCCCCCCTGCACGTCGATTTCCAGCACGGCGTCGACCCCGCGGGATACGATGGACCGCACCCCCGCTCGCGAGGTGCCGTACCGGTTGCCGTAGACCGAGGCGTATTCTAAAAACTCCTTCAAAATTAACATACTATCAAATTTTTCCTCGTTTATGAAGAAATAATCCTTCCCGTCCGTCTCACCCGGTTTCCGAGGGCGCGTCGTATAGGAGATGGAAAGCTCGAGGCCTTCCACCCTTTGAAGGAGATAACGGCAGATGGTGGTCTTCCCCGAGCCCGAAGGGGCCGATATCACGAACACGTCGCCTTGTTCCATCACCTACTCCACGTTCTGTATCTGTTCCCGGATCTTTTCCATCTCGGTCTTCGCCGTCACCGCCAGCTCCGAAATCCCAGCATGGGCGGACTTGTTGGATGCGGTGGTCAGCTCCCGGAAGGTTTCCTGGACGAGAAAATCGAACCGCTTCCCGACCGCCTCACCGTGCCCACCCAGCAATTTCGCCAGACCCGCAAGGTGGGAGCGCAGGCGGACGCATTCCTCCGTGATGTCGAGCCGGTCAATAAGAAAAGCCACTTCCTGCTGAATGCGGATCGGATCCACGCCGGGCTCACCCGAAAGAGACTGAATCCTTTCCTTGAATTTGGCAATTGCAAGTTCCTTGTTTTCTTTGAATAAGCCTTCAATCTGCTCCGCGACCGATGCCAGCCCCGCGACCGCTTCCCCGATGTGCTGGCGGAGCCTCTCTCCCTCTTCCCGCCTGGACGCCTGCAGCATGGAGAGGGCGTTTCGCATGGTGGCCTCGGCAATACCCCAGTGTTCCTCTGCGGGATCAGCCCCCTCCGAGACAAATACGAAAATGTCCGGGACCCCCAGCAGGTCCCGAAACGTCAACTCGAGCGGTATGCCGCAATCCTCCCGGATGCGTGCGGCTTCCGCCAGGAAGGAATCCAGGACGGGGCGGTTCACCCGGACGACCGTACCGGTTTTCCCCCACTCCCGGACGTTCAGGAAGACGTCCACTTTCCCCCGCCTCAGCGACTCCCGGACCAGCCCGCGGATCCGGGGCTCCCAGGAAAGGAATTTCGCTGGGCAGCGGACGTGGACATCCAGGAACCGGTGGTTGATCGACCGGATCTCCGCCGTGACGGCGACATCCTCCCGGTGTGCCTCGCCCCGGCCGAATCCCGTCATGCTCATCCACATCGGGACTGCCTCCCTTCCCTTTTCCTGGCCTTCCGAAGCTCTTCCCGCACCTCCGCCAGGAACGCTCGGACCCCCGGAGCGGTGAAATCGGGGTAGGTCCAGGGCAGCGGACGGTACTCCCCTTTTCGGTACACCAGGGTCAGGTCCGCGAACACCCCGTCCCGCAGGTACACCCGGTGGCTGTAATTCTTTCCCGTGGCGAGAAGAAAGCTCTCCTCCGTTAGGATGCCCGGATCGAGATTCACCGTGCGCATTCCGTTCACGGAAAACATCCTTTCCAATTCCTCGGCTTCGATCTTCACGGCCGCCAGCTGATCGCGGGGAACCAGCCGCTCCATCACCACGAAACGCCGGTACAGGGGTGCGCCCATCTCCCTCTCGTAGTAATCCGTCCGATCGAAGAGGAACGGCCCGCTTGTCCGCTCCACGGGGCCAAGCCGCGTCCCAAGATTCGACAGGACTTCCTCGAAGCGTCCCTCCTCCCGGTAGATCGCGGAAACCAGAAGCCTGGCGGACGGAGGAATCTTCCGAGAGCTCATCCTGCAGGGCTCATCGCTTCCCCCGGAGACGCGGGACCTGCCGCTCTTCCTTCGCAACATCCCTCTCCCGCTCCTGGAGGCGGAGGGCCCGCGCGAGCTTCTCGCGCGTAATCGGGGCGGTGCCGACCTCCCCGACGACAACGCCGGCGGCAAGGTTGGCCAGAAGGGCCGCGTCGCGCAGCGAAGCCCCCGCCCCCATCCCCGCCGCGACCGTCCCGATCACCGTGTCCCCGGCGCCGGTGACGTCGAAGACCTGCCGGGCCTGCGCCGGAATGTGGAAGAAGGCCTTGCGCCCGCGTTCGACCAGGCTCATCCCCTCCTTCCCCCTCGTGATCAGGATGGCCCTCGCGTTGCTCTTGCGGAGAAGCGCTTTCCCCCCTTCCATGATCTCCGTGTCCCCGGACAGTTCCCGGCCCCCGAGGGCCGCCTCCGCTTCCGGCTTGTTGGGGGTGATCAGCGTGCATCCGCGATAAAAGGAAAAGTCGGTTTGCTTCGGATCGACGACGACGAAAGCACCGCTTCGTCTCGCGGCAACTAGAGTGTCCTCGACCAGCTCTCGGGACAAGGCTCCCTTCCGGTAGTCGGAAAGAACCACCCCGTCGACCTCCCGGATGGCGGAGCGGACGTTTTTCCTGAGGGTGTCGCTGGCGCGTGCATCCGGGGGCTCCTTCTTCTCCCGGTCGACGCGGACAACCTGCTGGCTGTGCGCAACCACGCGCGTCTTGGTCGTCGTGGGACGATTCCGGTCGATAACGATGCCGGAGATGCCGATACGGTGCGCCTTAAGCATCCGGACGATCTCCCGCCCCGGGGGGTCCGCGCCGATGAGGCCGGCAAGGACGACGCCCGCCCCGAGCCCCGAGAGGTTGACCGCGACGTTTCCGGCCCCTCCCAGCGCCCGCGTGTCACGCGTCACCGCGACGACGGGAACGGGCGCTTCGGGGGAGATCCGTCCCACGTCCCCCCAGACGTATTCATCCAGCATGATGTCCCCGACCACGAGGATCCTGCAGGACGGAAACCTCTTCAGGATTTCGAAAGCGCGGGCGGTGAAGCTTCGATCAATCAAGGGGGGACGCCTCATCGATCAGGAGAATGGGAATCCCGTCGTCGATGCGGTAGCTCAAGCGGCACTTCTCGCAGCGCAGCTCGGTTTCGTCGGTGGTCATCTTGAGGTCCCCCTTGCACTTCGGGCACGCCAGGATCTCCAGAAGTTCCTCGTCCATCGCGTCATCCCCCTTCCCGCGGAGGCATCAGCTCCGCAACCAGCGTCCAATCCTTGATCTTCCTGAACTTCGCGTAGAGGCGTACGGGGACGTGCCGGGCATCGTTGGTCATCCACATCCGCAGATCTCCCTTGTTCTCCAGCTGGCCTTCCCGCTTGATGACCGGCTGGATGACGACGGTGTCTACCGGCCCTCCGGAGGTGTCGATCCTTTCCTGTCCCAGCAGCCTCGAGGAGATCTGCCACAGCTTGCGGCCGGCATAGACGTGGCGGGGGCGCTCCTCAACACCCAGGTCCCGCACCCGGAAATAGTAGGCGGCAGAGACCGGATCGTGGACACCTGGGGTCACATCGACCTGTTTGCGGATTTTCCCCGTATCCTTGTAGCGGTAAACGATCTTCCCGTTCTCCTGGTCGAAGATGGCAACGTCGTCCTTGCCTTTTCCGATGTGGGTGAACTCCTGGCGGAGGGGGGCCAGCGTCTTCACATCCAGGTAGTAATCGATATTGTCGTTGATCGGGTAGATCACGGAGAGGAAATCCGATGTCCACGCCCGGACATTCAAGTGGTACGTTTCCCTCCCGTGCAGCGACACTTTCCCCTGGAAGGTAAAGCGGGCATACCCCATCGTCAGGCCGAGAAACTCGACCCGGTAGACCAGCACCTCTTTCCCTTCGGCCCACGCGGGCACTTCGGTGGGGGGAGAAGTGAAGATCTTCCCGCCGGCCGGCGGTGCCGCGCCAGGCGGTTTAGGTTTGGGCGCGGGTTCTCCGGATTCCGCGAGTGGAGCCTCTCCGGCGGATCTAGACGGGGGCGCGCTTTCCTGCGCGGCAACGGCTTCGGCCCCTGCCGGTGAGTCGCCTGCAATCCCAGTCTCCTCGTGTCTTTCTTCCGCGCCGGACGAAGAGGTTGTCGCCGAGCCGGACGCCAACGAGTCCTGGGATTCGGGCGGCAATGGTGGAGGACCCTTTTTCGTTCCCCCCCAAAGGCACCCTGCTCCCGAAACCAGCAGAACCGACAAGGCGAAAAAAATGGAGAATCCGGAAGAGAGAGTGCCGCGTCCCGATTCCCGGCTCACTCCACCTTCCCCCTGGACTCTATCCACGCCGTCGCCTCCCGGATGCTGGGAAGGAACTTGTCGGGGCGCTCCCCCAGACGCTCGCCTTTCAGGTTTTCTTCCTCTCCATGCCCGGTCGCGACCAGGATTGTTGTCGCCCGCAACCGTTTCCCCATCAATATATCCGACATTTTATCACCGACCACCCAAATTCTGCAGGAGGCCGAAATGCCAAGCCTTTGAAGAACCTTCTCGGCCATTCCTGAGGCGGGCTTCCTGCAGCCGCAGACCCTCCGGTACCGTTCCACGACCCCTTCCGGGTGATGGGGGCAATATTCCACCGCGTCGAACTCGACGCCACGCGCCCGGAAATATTCGACGAACGCCCGGTGGACCGCTTCCATCTGGTCTTCACGGAACTTCCCCCTGGCAACCCCCGCCTGGTTGGATACCACAGCAAGAACATAGCCTTCCCGGGCCAGGCGATAGAGGGATTCCGCCGCCCCGGGGATTTCCTTCAAGAGCGACGGGTCGGAGAGATACCCCATCTCCTCGATCAGAGTGCCGTCTCTGTCCAGGAAGACGATCCCTTTCAATGCGCCTCCCCGTAAATGCCGGGCTCTCCCGGTGGGCGGGTCTTCCACCGCCGGTGGAACCAGAACCATTGCGTCGGATCCTCACGGATCGCCTTCTCCAGTTCTTCGTTGCATCTGCGGGTCAGACAGAGGACCTCCTCCTCCCGCGGGGCCTCCGGGTCCATCCGGATGGGCGGCCCCCACCGGATGGTATGGTGAAATTTCCTTTCCGGGTCACGGAAGATGAACCCCGGGTGGACGGTTGCCTGCATCGCCAAGGCAAGCCGTGCGATGCCGAAGGTGGTGTACGCCTTCCGGGTGAAGAAATCGACGAGCACCCCCCTGTAGGTGTCCACGTTCTGGTCGATCAGGATCCCGACGAGCGTTTTCCTGCGGATCTCGCGCATTATGAGCTTTGCCGAGTCCTCCTTCCGTATCACCCTGTTGCCGGCCCACTCCCTCCGCTCCGTCACGATGCGGTCGAGAACGGGGTTTTTCAGCGGCCGCACGATGAACGCGATCGGGGCCACGACTACCCCGTGGACGAAGGCGAAAAGCTCCCAGTTCCCGAAATGCCCCGTCATCCCGATAGGGGCGATCCCCCGCTCCTCCGTCGCTTTTATGACGTGCTCCGCGCCCTCGATCCGGAAATGCTCCGCTATGTACCGGGCGTCCATTTTGGGGATATGGATGAATTCCGCGGCGAAGGTCCCCATACGGGTAAAGCAGAGCCGGACGATCCGCGACATTTCCTTGTCCCCCATCTCCGGGAACGCGATCCGGAGGTTGATTCGCGCGATCCGCCGGTGCTTCGCGTCCAGCGCCCAGACCCCCAGCATGGCCACCTCGAAAATCGCGGCCCGCAACGACAGCGGAATCGCTTCGAGGACCCTCAGGAACAGCCGGATCACCTTCTCCTTCATGCGCCCCCCGCGAAACGCATCCTTTCAAGGAGGAAACGCGACAGGGAATCCCAGCCGGCCAGGAACTCCACGCCGACGCGAACCGCCTTTACGTCGAAGGGGAGTCGATCGGGAAGCCGCACGAGATCCTTCTCCGTCGTCAGCACCGTCAGGCCTCCCGCGGCCGACGCGATCTTCCCGATCTCCGAGGTCCGGTACCAGTGGTGGTCGGCATAACCCATGAATTTCCGTATGACGAATCCAGACTCCCGCAGGGTCGCCGAAAACTGGTCGTTGCGGGCCAGCCCGCAAAAAGCGACCACTTCCACCCCCGGAGAAGGAAGGGGCGATTCCGCTCCTCCGCGTTCCACCAGCGACCGGGCGACCAGGCGCGAGAATGCCCGGGGGCGATCTGCGGGAAACGGGACGGTCGCCGCCACGCCCTCCCCCTGCGCCAAGCCGGCGCACTTGGTCACGACGAGAGCGTCGGCGAAGCGCGCGTTCCCGGCCGGCTCGCGGAGAGGGCCGAGCGGTAAGGTAAGTCGGTTCCCCAGCCCTCGCCCGGCATCGACCAGCAGGATGTCGGCGTCCCGCCGGAGGGAAAGATGCTGGAAAGCGTCGTCCAGGAGAAAGACGTCCACCTCCTGCCTGCGGAGACATTCCATCCCCGCCTGCACGCGGGCCTCGCCGGCCAGCACGGGGACTCCCGGGAGGGATCCCGCAAGAAGGACCGGCTCGTCACCGCCCATGCGCGCGGAAACGAGCGGACCGCCTCCGCGCGAGACCCAGACGATCCCCCGGCTCTCCCGCCCGTATCCACGGGTCAGCACCGCAACCTTCAGGCCAAGTCCGGTCATCCACGACGCGAGAAACCGGACGTGCGGCGTCTTGCCGGATCCGCCCGCCGCGAGGTTGCCGACACTCACCACGGGACGGGGAAGCGATTCGGACCGCAGGATCCCCCGCCTGTACATCGCCCTTCTCAGGCTCGAGAACGGCCCAATCACGATCCGATCCTCCGCCGCCGCGCTAGCTCGCGCTCCACGATCGCCGCATTCCTCTCCGTGGCTCCCCGGAAAGCGGCCAGAAGCTCCTTCGCCCGCAAACCCGTCTCCGACATTCCCGACGGGTCCGCCGCCCAGCGCTCGAGCCGATCCGCAAGCTCCGCCGGGTCCTTCACCTTTACGACGGCCCCGGCGTCCCCGAAGATCTCGGCGATCTCCCGGAAATTCTCCATGTGGGGCCCTACGAGCGTCGGTACGCCGAAAAAGGCCGGTTCCAGGATGTTGTGCCCCCCCTTGGGAACCAGGCTGCCGCCGACGAATGCGATATCAGCGGCTGCATAGGCTGACCGGAGCTCCCCCACCGTGTCGAGCAGGATCACGGGAGGAAGCCTTGCGCCGCCCTCCCGGGCCGCGCGGGTTTTCCGGACCGTCTCCCATCCCTCGCGAAGGCACAACTCCTCCACCGAATCGAACCGCTCGGGGTGCCGCGGCGCCAGCAGCAGCTTCACCGAACCGTTGACTTCTCTTGCCTTCGCGAATGCGCGCAGCACTTCCTCCTCTTCTCCCTCGTGGGTCGACCCGGCGACGAACCACGCCGTCCCGCCGTTCTTTTCCCCCATGAGAAAGGAGTGCAGGGGCGACAGATCCTGCGAGGGGGGGGTGACGTCGAACTTCATGTTTCCCGTCACCGCGACCGATCCGGGCGGCGCTCCGAGAAAGCGGAACCGCCGGGCGTCCTCTTCCGTCTGAACCGCGATGGCGGTGAAGCAGCGGAGGGCCCTGGAAAACAGGAACCGGAGCCGTCCATACCCGCCGAACGAGCGCTCCGAGATCCTTCCGTTGAGAAGAATGGCGGGGATCTTCCGTCCCGCGCATTCCGCAAGGAAGTTCGGCCAGATCTCGGTCTCGAGAATCACCACGACGTCGGGACGGACACGATCGAGGAATCTCCCGGAGATTCCCGGGAGGTCGAAGGGGAAGTAGAATCGCGCGTCCGTCTCTCCGCTCAGGATTTTTTCCGCTGTTTCCTGGCCGGTGATCGTCACCGTGGAAAGAAGAAGCTCGGCTTCGGGAAGATGTCCGCGGAGCAGGCGGACCAGCGGCGCGGAGGAAAGGGTCTCGCCGACGGAGACCGCGTGGATCCAGATTCTCTCTTTCCCGGAGGGGGGCGGCACGCGGTCCATCCGGACCCCCAGCCGGTCCAGGAAATTCTTCCTCCGCTTCCGGGATGCCAGAACCCATGGGCCCCAGGCAGGCGCGGCAAGGAGGAGAGCGCTTCCCAGCGCCAGATTGTAGAGAAGGTGCGCCCCGGTCCGGGGGAGGAACGCCTTCATGAAACGGTCAAGCCGGTCCGGCGCCGGTCGCGGCCCCGGACTTCCGCTCCTCGAACTGTTTCAGGTAGAACGAGCGGTATCGCGTATCCCCGGAGAGCAATTCCTCGTGGGACCCTTTCTCCACGATCCTCCCCTCCTCCACGACGACGATCATGCTCGCGTTCCTGACCGTGGAGAGACGGTGGGCGATGACAAACGTGGTCCGACCCCGCATGAGCGTATCCAGCGCCTCCTGGACGACGCCTTCGGACTCCGAATCGAGAGCGGAAGTGGCCTCGTCCAGGATGAGGATCGGGGCGTCCTTCAGCAGGGCGCGGGCGATGGCCAAGCGCTGCCGCTCACCCCCGGAGAGCTTCAGGCCCTGCTCCCCGACCACCGTGTCGTACCCGTCGCGCAGCCGGGAGATGAAACCGTCCGCGTTCGCCTGCCGCGCTGCTGCTTCGACCTTCGAGAGAGGTGCATCCGGCATGCCGTATGCGATGTTGGCCCGGACCGTGTCGTTGAAGAGGATCGTGTGCTGGCTCACGACGCCGATTCGCGCGCGCAGGGACAACAACGAAACGTCCCGGATGTCCACGCCGTCGATTCGGATCGCGCCGTTCTGGGGATCGTAGAAGCGGGGAAGGAGATCGACGAGCGTCGTCTTGCCCGCGCCGCTGGAACCGACGATGGCCACCATGGTGCCCGCCGGCACCCGCAGCGTAATGTCCTTCAGGATATAGTCCCCTTCCCCCTGGTAGCGGAAATCGACCTGGTCGTACTCGATTTCCCGGCTCACGGGGGGAAGCGCCGATGCGTTTGGCTTTTCCTCCACCTCGGGCAGGGTGTCCATCACCTCGAAGACCCGCGTCGCGGCGGCGATCCCCTGCTGGATGACGTTGTTGACGCGGGAGAGGCGCTTGACGGGCTCGTACAACATGAAGAGCGCCGTCATGAACGAGAAGAAGTTTCCGGGGGTGCTGTGGCCGTTCACCACGCTGTAGCCGCCGTAGAAGATCACCGCGGCCGCACCGATCCCGGCAAAGGTTTCCGACATCGGCGAGGTGAGCGCCTGCACTTTCACGATCTTCATGCTCAGCCGGAAGAGGTCGGTGTTCCGCGCGGCGAAACGCTCCACCTCGTATTCCTCCGCGCCGAACGCTTTCACCAGCTTGGCCCCGCTGATCGTCTCCTGGAGGTGGGACGTCAAGACGCCGGTGACCTCCTGGGTCTTGATGCTGGTCCTGCGCAGCTTCCGGCCGAATTTCGCGATCGGCCAGAAGGCCAGCGGGAAAGCCACGAGGGCAATGAGGGCCAGCTGCCAGTCCCGGTAGAAGACCACCCCGATCAGGAACAATCCCGTGAAGAAGTCCTTGATGAGTCCCGTGACGGCCTCGGTGACCGCACCCTGCATGAGCGCCACGTCGTTCAGAACGCGGGACATGAGCACGCCCGTGGGGTGTCGCGTGTAGAAGGACAGCGAGAGCGACTGCAGGTGCCGATACAGGCGCTCCCGGATGTCCCGGATGACCCGCTGGCCGACGCCGCTCATGAGATAGCCCTGGGAAAACTCGAAAACGGCCTTCAGGAGGTAGACCGCGAGTACCAGGAAGGGAATGAGGACGAGCCGCGATGCGTCCTTCTTGATAAAGATGTCGTCCAGTGCGGGTTTGACGAGGAATGCGATCGAGCCGTGGAATGCCGACACGCACACCATGAACAGCATTGCCAGGAGCAGCCGCGGCGTGTACGGACGGACGTATTCCAGCATCCGCCGGTAGATCGTCATCCCCATGATTCCCCCGCTGCGTTCGCCAGCAGATCGACGACCGCCTCCGAAGGGCCGGAGCCCGATAGCTTCTCCCGAAGGGACCTGCAGCGGGCAGCCAGGGATTCCCTGCGCGCAGGTTCCAACAGCAGGGCGCGAAGCTCCGCCGCGACCCGTTCGGGGCGGAACTCCCCCTGGATCAGCTCGGGCAGAAACGGCTCGCCCGCGACGATGTTCGGCAGCCCGATGGACGAGACCTTCGCCAGGCGCTTCCCGATCCGGTAAGTGACCTCCGACGTACGGTACACGATGACGTGCGGCACGCCCAGGAGCGCGAGTTCCAGCGTCGCCGTGCCGGAAGCGGCGACGGCCGCGGCCATCCCGCGGAAAAGGAGATAGCGCCCGTCCTCGACGACGGTCAGGGGAAGTTCTTCCCCGCGCAGCTCCTGCTCGATTGCGCCGCGAAAACGAGGCGACGCCAAGGGAACCGCGAAATGGACGTCGGGAAATTCCCCCGCGATCCGCCGCGCCGCGTCCGCCAGGACCGGGAAATGGGCGCGGATCTCCCCGGTCCGGCTCCCCGGCAGCAGCCCCACGACCCTTTTCCCCGCCGGGATGCCGAACCGGGCGGGATCCGGCGCCGCGTCCAGATACGGAGCCAGCTCCTCCAGCAGCGGATGTCCTGCGAACCGGACGTTCACTCCCTGTTCCCTGAGGATCGTTTCCTCGAACGGAAACGGGACCACGACCCCTTTCGTGAAGGCCGCGAGTTCCCGTGCCCTTCCCCTTCTCCACGCCCACAGCTGCGGGGGGATGTAGTAGATCACCGGGACGTTCCTCCGATGCGCCTCCCTGCCGACCCGGAAATTGAAGTCCGGGAAATCGACGAGGAGCAGCGCTCCCACGTCGGGACGGCCGACGCGGCGCTTCGCGTCCCGCAGCGCGGAAACGACCGCCGGGAGATGCCGCGCCACCTCGAGAATTCCGACTACCGAGATCGACCCGTAATCCAGCAGGAGCCGGACTCCTTCCGACGCGAGCCCGGAGCTTCCGATCCCCTCCATCGGGGCGAGCGGGAAGCGCCGGCGGAAAGCGCGCGCCACGCTCGCCGCATAAGTTTCTCCCGACGGCTCGCCGCAGATAATGAAAAGGGTCTTGGGCGCAGGGCTCAATTTCTCCTCATGTTGCGCAGGATCCGAAACGCGGCTTCCAGCGCCGCCAGCCCTTCCACGCCGGAGACCCGCGGCGCAGCCCCGTCCCGGACGCAGTCCAGGAAGGAGCGGATCTCGTCCCTTAGCGAATCCCCCTTTTCGGTCTCCAGGAGCTCGCCGGATATTTCCGGAGGGCTCTGGAGGCCTTGGGGGTAGGTCCTCCGGAAGATCTGGATCGTGCCCTCCACGAAATCCATCGACATGTAGGTGTCCTTCTGGAAGATCCGGATCTTCCGCTGCTTGCGCGCCGACACCCGGCTCGCCGTCACGTTGGCCACGCACCCGTTGGCAAAGGAAAGCCGCGCGTTGGCGATGTCGATGTTGGGGGAAATCACCGGAATACCGACCGCGTGGATGCGCAGGACGGGCGAGCGGACGAAGGAAAGAATCAGGTCGAGGTCATGGATCATCAGGTCGAGAACGACGTCGACGTCGGTCCCGCGTCCTCCGAAGGGTCCCAAACGATGGCACTCGATGAACCGGGGCTCCGTGAGGAGAGTCGCCGCCTCCCGGACCGCCGGGTTGAACCGCTCCACATGGCCGATCTGGAACACCAGCTTCCGTTTCGCGGCTTCCCGGACAAGGGCGCGCGCCTCGCGGACGTTCGCGGTGATCGGCTTCTCCAGAAGAACGTGGACGTCGGCCCGCATGGCGTCCATCGCCACGCGGTAATGGGCGGTCGTCGGGACCGCGATGGACACGGCGTCCACTTCCGCCAGGAGCTCCTTGCGGTCGGCGAAAAAGGCGGTCCTGCACTCTTCCGCCACGGACTTTCCGCGGCCGGGGTCGGCGTCGCACACCCCCACGAAACGATGGTCGGAGAACGAGGCGATCTTCTGCGCGTGCAGGCGGCCAAGATACCCCACGCCGATGACCCCGACCCGTATCGGCCCGCTCCCCGCCATGGCGGTTTACCTCAGGACCCCGCGCTTGCTCGACCGGATGAAGTCGAGGAGGCGCCGCACCTCGGGAAGGAGCTCCACCTCCGCCTCCACCTTCGCTACGGCGTCCCGCATCGGGGCCCCGGAACGGAACAGGATCCGATAGGCTTTCTTCAGCGCGGAGATGACCTCTTCCGTGAACTGGTTCCGCTTGAGGCCGATGTGGTTCAGTCCGTAGAGAGATGGCGCCTTCTGGGGGCGGGCAACAACGGCGATCACGTACGGCGGAACGTCCTGCGGAATCCCGGAAAGCGCACCCACGATCGCATATTCCCCGATGCGGACGAACTGGTGAACCCCGACGAGCCCGCCGATGATCGCCCCGTCGCCGACCTCCACGTGCCCGCCCAGCGTGGCGGCGTTCGCCATCACCACGCGGCTCCCCACCTGGCAGTCGTGCGCGAGGTGGCAGTAGGCCATGAGCAGCGTGTTGTTCCCGACCCGGGTCACCCCCGCACCCTGCGCAGTCCCGCGGTTCACCGTCACATACTCCCGGACCGTAGTCCCTTCCCCGATCTCCACCCAGGTGTCCTCTCCCTTGAACTTCAGGTCCTGCGGGGGGGCGCCGATCGATGCGAACGAGGACACCCGGTTCCTCTTCCCCATGCGGACGTGCGAGGCAATCTGGACGTGGGAGCTGATCGAGCACCCGTCGCCGATCGTCACCTTCGGGCCGATCACGGTGTAGGGGCCCACCTCCACGCCTTCTCCCAGGCGTGCATCCGGATCGATGATTGCCGTGGGATGAATCATTTCACCGCTCCCTCCTGGGTGGGGTCGCCGAAGGACTCGCGGATCGTTGCGGTCAAGTCGGCCTCGGCAACCAGGGCGTCCCCCACCCGCGCTTCCCCGTGGATCTTCCACACGGGCCCCTTGTGGGCGGTGATCGTGACGTTCAGCAGGATCTGGTCTCCTGGGACCACCGGCCGCCGGAACCTGCAGTTGTCGATCCCGGCGAAGTAGGCGAGCTTCTTTTCTCCGCCGAGCGCCTTCAGGGCGAGGATTCCCCCGGCCTGCGCCAGCGCCTCCACGATCAGGACGCCGGGCATGATCGGATGCCCGGGAAAATGGCCGACGAAAAACGGCTCGTTGATCGTGACGTTCTTGAGCCCTACGATACGCCTTCCGGGCTCCCACTCGACGATCCGGTCCACCAGAAGGAACGGATAGCGATGCGGTAAGAGATCCATGATCTCCTGGATGGTGAACATCTTATTTCTCCCCCTTCGGAAGTTTGGCATCCTCCAGGCGCTTCACCCGCCGGAACAGCTCCGGCAGCTTCGGCAACAGCATCGCCATCCGCAGCCACGTCGGATGCGGAATCGCGGGAATCCCCGACCAGACCCGCGCCTCCGACGCGCGTAGCGTGTGTGCAACTCCGCACTTTGCTCCCAGCAGGATCCCGTCCTCCACCTCGAGGTGCCCCGCCAGACCCGCCTGGCCGCCGATCATCACGCGGTTGCCGATCCTGCAGCTGCCAGCGATTCCGGTCAGCGCGGCGATCACCGTGTCCTTCCCGATCGTGACGTTGTGCCCCACCTGCACCAGGTTGTCGAGCTTGGTCCCCCTGCCGATTCGCGTCACGCCGAGGACCGCCCGGTCCACGGTGGTGTTGGCCCCGATCTCGACGTCGTCCCCGATTTCCACCGTCCCTACCTGGGGAATCTTCCGGTATCCCTCACGGGAAGGTGCAAAACCGAACCCGTCGCACCCGATGACACACCCCGCATGGAGGATCACGCGGGACCCTACGCGCACGTCGTGGTAGAGAACGACGTGCGGGTAGAACAGGCAATCCTCCCCCACGACAGCACCTTCGCCCACAATGACGCCCGGGTACAGGACGGTCCGGTCGCCGACGACGGCTCCCTCCTCCACGACGACGAAGGGGGAAACGGTCACGTCCTTTCCCAGCCGCGCCCCGGAGTGGACGCTGGAAGCGGGTGAAATCCCCGCGGGCCGGCGTACCGGGGGGTGAAACAGCTCAACCACGCAAGCAAACGTGAGATACGGGTTCTCGGAAAGGAGGAAGGCCGCACGCGCCCCCTCGACGCGGTCTTTCGCGATGATCGCGGAAGCCATCGACTCGCGGGCGAAGCGCATGTACTTCGGATTCGCGAGGAACGTCACCTGCCCGGGCCCGGCCTCCTCGATGGGTGCAACCCCGGTCACCATCGCATCGCCTTCCCCCGTCAAGCGCGCCCCTATGCGCGCCGCCAGGTCGGACAGACGGATCTCATTTTCCACCGGCCTTCTCCTTGTTCACCATTTCCAGCACCCGGTCGGTAATGTCGAGAGCGGGATTGAAGTGGACCACGCCGCCCTGCGTCCGGTCCAGCACCAGGTCGATCTTCTCCGTGGCCACCATCTTGTCCAGCTGGGCCTCGACGATCTTGAGCACCTCCCGCGTCTGCTCCCCTTGCCGGGTCTGCATCTCCTTCTCTGCTTCCTGGGTCAGCTGGCGCAGTTCGGCGACCTTGCCGTTCAATGCATCCTCCTTCTCCTTGAGCTTCTCCTTCCCCAGGAGGATCTTCTGCTTGTCGATCTCGTCCTTGATTTTCTTTGCCTCCTCCTGCTTCTCCTCGATCTTCCTCTTCAGCTCCTCATAGCGGTCCTCGATCTTCTTCTTCGCGACCTTTCCCGCGGCGGACTCGTTCAATATCTTGTTCACGTCGATCACCGCGACCTTGAGGTCCGAAGCATAGGCAGCGCCCGTGATCATCAACGCCGTCGTGAAAACCGCCGCCATCCTCCACGCTTTCCCGCTCTTCATTTTTCTTATCCCCCTGGTTTAGAATGCCGTCCCTATCGTGAACTCCGCCACCCTCCGGTTCTCTCCAGGCGCCGGATGGAGGTTCCATCCCCACTCGAAGCGGAGGGGGCCCATGGGCGAATACCACCGCACTCCCACCCCCGCGGAATATTTTAACTGCGGACCGTTCCAGGGCCAATCCCCCTGGCGGTAGGCGTTGCCCGCGTCGAAGAACACGACCCCCTTGAAGCCGATCTCGTTGAACAGCGGAAAGATGTATTCCATGTTCGCGATCAGTTCTTTGTTGCCGCCGATGAGCTCCCCCGTGTTCGAATCCTTCGGCGACACGGTGCGCGACGGGAACCCCCGGATGCTGTAAGGCCCTCCCAGGAAGAACCGTTCGAAGATCGGCACCCTTCCCCCCACGGTACTGATCGTGTGCCCCCAAAGAAGGTTCCCGCTCAGGACCGTCGATCCCAGGATCGGATAGTAGCCCTTGGCGTTCAGGAAGTATTTCACGAACTGGCTGTCCCCCCCCAGGGGCCCGCCCGCGTACTCCACCGTCGCGGACCCGATCGACCCCTTGGAGGGGTCGAACAGCTTGTCCGTCGTGTTCCGCACGATGCCGTAAGAAACGCCTCGCGTCTTCTGGACCCCCTTGCTGAACTCGTCCTTCAGGATCTGGGAGATCGCCGCACCCGCGTCCGTGATCCGGGTTTCGTCGATGCGCAGCATGAGGCTGGCGGACGTGTACTTCGTGAACTGGTACCCCACGCCCGCCCTCCCCCCCGTCGACTTGCGATGGAAATCCGTGTATCTCGTGTCGACCTTGTAGGCGCTCAGGAGGAGGCTGTAATCCGTGTCCAGGAAATGGGGATCTCGAAAATCCAGGCTGAACACCGTCCTTCTCGCACCGAACTGCGAGCTGAGCGACGCTTTCCAGCCCTTGCCGAACAGGTTGTTCTCGTTCACCTGCACGACGCCGAAGATCTTGTCCAGCGAACTGTACCCAGCCCCCCCCGACAAGGTCCCCGTTGGACCCTCCTGCACATCCACCTTGACGTCCATCTCCCCCGGAATCCTGGAAGGAGCCGTGGTGATCTTGACGTCCTTGAAATAGGAGAGCCGGGCCAGGTTTTCCTTGCTGTCCTTCAGGCCGGTCGCCGTATAGATCTGGCCGTCCTTGACTTCGAGGTCCCTGCGGATGATGCGGTCGAGGGTCTTGGTGTTCCCCGTGATCTCCACTTTCCCGAACCGGAACTTCCCGCCGCGCTCCGTCCTGTAGGTCACGTCCGCGATCGGGTACTCCTTCCGCTTCTCCACGATCGGGGAAACCAGCGCCTGGGCGTACCCCTTGTCGTTCTGGAGCGTCGTCAATGCCAGGAGGTCGGCCAGGAGCGTCTCGCGGTTGAGAATCTCTCCCCGCTTCAGCCGGATCGCTTTCCGGAGCTCCGCCTCCGGAAGATCGCTCTCGCCGGAGAAACGCAGGTTTCCCACGCGGTATTGCCGCCCTTCAAACACGTGGATCGTCATCTCGAGCCCCTTGGGGCCCCGCCGGAATTCCGGATCGGACACCTTCGAGTCGAGGAATCCGCTGTTCTGGTAGAGCGCCTCGATCTTCCGGATGTCGTTTTCCAGGACGTCTTTCTTGAAGGTTCCCGAATCGGTGATGAAGGAGAAGAATCCTTTCTCGTTGGTGTCCATCACTTTCAGGACAGCTTTTTCGGAGAGATAGAGATTCCCGGTAACGCGGATCTTCGTGATCTTCAGCTTCTCCCCTTCCACAACGCGAAAAGCCACCCGGATCGAGCCGTCGGCCTCCTCCTCCACTTTCGAGTCCACCGTGGCGTCGAAGAATCCCTTGTTCTGATACAGGTCCAAAATCTTGCGGGAGGACTCCTTCACCTGCTCTTCCTTGAAAAGCGACCGGTCCTTGAGGGTGATCGCCTGACGGATGTCGGCGGCCTCGACCTCCTTGTTCCCTTCGATCTTGACCGAGGAGACGATCGGCTTTTCCGTCACGATCACGGTGAGCCGGTGCCCCCCAGGCACCTCCTCGGCGTCGAACCTGACGTCGATGAAATATCCCATCCGGTAGATCGCCTTGACGTCTTCCCGGATCCGCGCCAGGTCGAACTCCCCCCCGACCTTGGTGCTCATCGCCGCCCGGATGGTTTCAGGACCGACCCGTTGGGCCCCCTGCACGTCGACGGTCACCACGCGAAAACCGGCGGAGAGGGCTCCGGCGGCAAACAGCGCCGCAAGCACCCACACCGCCGCAACGACGGCCGAGGCCCTTGCCCGGTGCGTCAAGAAACGACCCGCCCGTCATCGATCCGGATGACCCTGTGCAGTCGGCCGGCCAATTCCTCGTTGTGCGTCACCATCACCAGGGTGAGTCCACGCGTCCGGTTGAGTGCGAGCATCAGCTCCATCACGCCTCCCGCCGTCTCCTTGTCCAGATTCCCCGTCGGCTCGTCGGCGAGCAGGACGGCGGGCTCCATCGCCAGGGCCCGGCAGATCGCCACGCGCTGCTGCTCCCCGCCGGAGAGCTCCCCGATGCGGTGGGTGAGCCGCTCCGAAAGCCCCACTTCCGATAGGAGCGTGTCCGCCCGAAGACCCGCGTCGTACCGGCCCATCCCGGAGATCAGACAGGGAAGCATCACGTTTTCGCGTGCGGTGAACTCCGAAAGAAGGTGATGGAACTGGAAGACGAACCCGATCGTCCGGTTGCGAAAAGACGCCAATTGATCCTCCGGCAGGACGGTCAGTTCGTGTCCGTCGTAGGATACCGTTCCCGACGTTGCCCGGTCCAGAGTCCCGATGATCTGAAGGAAAGTGGTCTTCCCCGCCCCCGAGACCCCCACCACGCCAAGCGTCTCGCCCCGCGCGACGGAGAGGGTGATTCCCTTGAGAACCTCCAGCGATCCGCCCCGCTTGTGGAACGACTTCCGGAGATTTTCGACGCGGATCCGCTCGCCGCTATTCATAGCGGATCGCCTCCGCCGGATCGATGCGCGCTGCCTGCCTGGACGGGTAGAGGGTCGCCAGGAAGCATATCAGGACGGAACTTCCGCTGACCAGCAGAATGTTCAACGGATCCAGGAGAACGGGGAGGGTGGTGATGTAGTAAACGTCGCTCGGGAGGTGGATGAACCGGTACCGGCGCAGAAGGTCGCACAGGACCGTGCCCAGCGCCGTTCCCAAGGCTGTCCCCGTGATCCCGATCAGCAGCCCCTCGAGGGCGAACACCCTGCGGATCGTCTTCCGTGTGGCCCCCATCGTCATCAGGACCGCGATGTCCCTCGTTTTCTCCATCACGACCATGATGAGCGTGCTGATGATATTGAAGGCCGCGACCAGCACGATGAGGACCAGGATGATGAACATCACCACCTTTTCGAGCTTGAGCGCCGAGAAGAGGTTGCGGTTGCTCTGCATCCAGTCCTTCGCCCAAAAGGGGTACCCGAGAGACGATCGGATCCGGTTGGCCACCTTCCCGGCGGCATAGATGTCGTCGACCTTCACCTCGATCCCCGTTCCCCTCCCGTCCATCCCGAGCAGCTTGCCCGCTTCCGGGAACGAAACGTACGCGAACGTGGCATCGTACTCGTACATCCCCGACTCGGAAATTCCCCCCACGCGGTACCGCATAACGCGCGGAAACATCCCCAGCGGTGTCACGTTCCCCCCCGGCACCAGGATCTCCACGACATCCCCGACCGATACCCCGAGGTTGCCGGCCAGTTCCTTCCCCAGGATCACGCCTGGCATGCCGACGGGACCCTTTTCCCTCAATGCCTCGATGCTTCCCCGATGGATGTCCCTCGGGAGCCGCGTGACGTCCCCGACGGTCGCAAGGTCCACGCCTCGCAGCACCCCGCCCGCCGCGGTGACCCCGGAGGAGATCATCATCTGGGAGAAGATGTAAGGGCTGGCTCCGACAACGCCCGGAACCTGCCGGACGCGCTTCGCCACGGAGAACGGGTCGGCGATGCTGCCGTCGAGGCTCGTCACGTGGACATGGGCGGTCGCGCCCAGGATGCGGTCCTTGAGCTCCTTCTCGAACCCGCTCATGACGGCAAGGACGATGATCAGCGCGGTGACGCCGACGGCCACCCCCGCAACGGAGATGATGGAGATGATGGAGATGAACGTCTGTTTGCGCTTGGCGAGGAGGTATTTCAGTGCGATGTAATATTCGACGGGAAGCCTCAAGGCGGAGCTACCCCTCTTTCCGCAGTTGGGGGAAAAGGATCACGTCCCGGATGGAGGGCGAATCGGTGAAGAGCATCACCAGCCGATCGATCCCGATTCCCTCCCCGGCGGCGGGCGGCATGCCATGCTCCAGCGCGCGGAGGAAATCCTCGTCCATCGCGTGGGCCTCCTCGTCCCCCCGTTCGCGCTGAACCATCTGCTCCTCGAGCCGGCGCCTCTGGTCCAGGGGGTCGTTCAGCTCGGAAAACGCGTTGGCGATCTCCCGGCCCAGGACGATCAGCTCGAACCGGTCGACGATCCCCGGACGCAGATCGTTTCTCCGCGACAACGGCGACACCTCGATGGGATATTCCGTGACGAAGGCCGGTCCCTTGATCTTCCTTTCGGCGACTTCCTCGAAAATCTCGAACAGGAGCCGGCCCGGGGCCCAATCCTCCCTGGTGGCGATGCCCAGCGAAATCGCCATCCGGCGGAGAAATTCCGGATCGGAAAGCTTTTCCTCCGGGACGCCGGCGTACCGGGCGACCGCCCCGGCCACCGTGATGCGCTCCCACGGAGGCGTAAAGTCGATCGTTTTCCCCTGGACCTCCACTGCCGTCGTCCCGAAGAGGGAGAGGGCGAGGCTGGAAATCATCTCTTCGGTCAGCCGCATCAGGTCCTCGTAGGTCGCATAGGCCTGATAAAACTCCACCATGGTGAACTCGGGGTTGTGCTGCGTGGAGATCCCCTCGTTCCGGAAGTTCCGGTTGATCTCGAAGACGCGCTCGAACCCCCCCACAAGCAGCCGCTTCAAGTAAAGCTCGGGAGCGATCCTCAGGTAAAGGTCCATGTCCAGAGCGTTGTGGTGGGTCACGAACGGCTTTGCGGCGGCGCCCCCCGCTACGGGCTGCATCATCGGGGTCTCCACCTCGAGGAAGTCCCGCTCCGCGAGGAAGGAGCGGATGTACGCGATGATCCGGGCACGGCGGCGGAACACCTCCCTGACCTTCTCGTTGACGATCAGGTCGACATACCGCTGGCGGTACCGCGTCTCCACGTCGACCAGGCCGTGCCACTTCTCGGGGAGCGGCCGGATCCCCTTGCAAAGGAGCCGGAACCGCTCCGCCAGTACCGTCAGCTCTTTCGTCCGGGTGATGAAGAGCAACCCCTCGACCCAGACGATATCGCCGACGTCCGTTGCCTTCTTGAAAAGGGAATACGCCTCGTCCCCCACCCTGTCTTTCCGGATGTAGGCCTGCAGGCGGCCTGCGCGGTCCGCGATCACCACGAACGTCGCCTTCCCGAAGTTGCGCGCCGCCACGATCCGCCCCGCGACGTCCACGCGGATCCCCTTCCGCTCGAGCTCCTCGGCGCCCAACTCTCCCGCCGCCCGGCGGGCAGCGGCCGTCGTCCATCCGACCTTCTGGTCATTGGGGTAGGGGTCCGTTCCGCTCTTTCGTGCCTCCTCGGCCTTTCGGATCCGCTCGTGGATCAGATCGTTCCAGTCCTCGTTCACGCTGCTCCTCCCCTGGCTTCCTCTTCCCCTCCGGCGAGCAGGAACCGCCGGATGAACTCCATCAGGTCCCCGTCGAGGACGGCATCCACGTTCCCGGTTTCATAGCCCGTCCGGTGATCCTTCACCAGCCGATATGGGGCCAGGACATAGGAGCGGATCTGGGACCCCCAGGCGATGTCCTTCTTCGTCTTATGCGCCTCGGCCGCTTTCTCGGCGCGCTGGCGCATTTCAAGCTCGTAGAGCTTGGACCGCAATATCTTCATCGCCGTCGCGCGGTTCTTGTGCTGCGAACGCTCCTGCTGGCACAGGACCGTGATTCCGGTAGGCACATGGACGATCCGGACGGCGGACTCGACCTTGTTCACGTGCTGGCCGCCGGCCCCCCCCGAACGGAGGGTGTCCACCTTGAGGTCCGACTCGTTGATCTGGATCTCCACGGCATCATCGACCTCGGGGGAAACGAGGACCGAGGCGAAGGAGGTGTGTCTCCGTTTGTTGGCGTCGAAAGGGGAGATCCGGACGAGGCGGTGGACCCCCCGCTCCGCCTTCAGATATCCATAGGGGTGATCCCCCTTCAGGAGAATCGTTGCACTCTTGATCCCCGCTTCCTCGCCCTCCTGCTGCTCGAGGAGCTCCACGTCGAATCCGTTCCGGTCGGCGAAGCGCGTGAACATCCGCAGGAGCATCTCGGCCCAGTCCTGGGATTCCGTCCCTCCGGCGCCGGCGTGGATCGTCAGGATCGCATTGCGCTCGTCGTCCTCCCCCGAGAGCATCCGGTCCAGTTCGATCTCGTCGAGGTCCTTCGCGACCTTCAGGGCGTGCGAGTCGATCTCCGAGACCAGGGAGGAATCGCCCGACTCGTCGTGCAAGTCGAGGCAGGCCCGCAGGTCCTCCAGGGACCTCTCCAGGCCGGACCATTTCAAAAGGAACGTTTCGAGGACCTTCCGCTCTTTGAGGAGCGTTTCGGCGTTCTCCGGAGAATCCCAGAACCCCTCCCGCGCGGCGGCGGCCTCGAGCTCGGCAAGTCGGGACTTCTTGCGTTCTACTTCAAAGGTAACCCCGGAGCGCGCGGCAGCGCGATTCAAGTTCGGCGAATTTTTCTTCGAGCATTCCTGACGCCATCAGAGCCTCGCAATGGGATCAACAGAATTAAAAAAGCTATTATAGTACAAGATATTGCAAAGATTTCACCTGTTTTCGCATACAGCGTTTCCCCGCTCCGGGGAACGATCTCCCCGACCAAGGTCCCTGCCCGGAAGAGGCCAAGGGTTTCTGTCGCCACGCCTCGTGTGTCGATCAGGGCGCTTACCCCTGAGTTGGCCGCCCGAACGATCGGTCGCCGGAACTCCACCGCGCGCATCCGGGCCATCGCCAGATGCTGGAGCGGAGCCACCGTGTCACCGAACCACGCATCATTGGTGACGTTCACCAGCCACTGCGCCCCCGAAAGGACGCTTTCCCGGATGATCCCCGGAAAGACCGCCTCGTAACAGACCGAGGCGCCTGCCAGCCCCCCCGCGACGGGAAGCAGCGCGGGAACCGTCCCGGCCGAGAAGTCTTCCCCTCCTTCCGTCAGCTTCCGTACGAAAAAGAGGATGGATTTCAGCGGCACGTACTCGCCGAACGGAACGAGGTGCCGCTTGTCGTAGCGCCCCTCCGGAACGCTTCTGCCGTTCAGGATGAAGACGCTGTTGTAATATTTTCCCCCTTCCGAGGGACTGAACCACGGGGCGCCGAAAATCAGGGGGATCCCCCCTTCCAATGCGACCCGATCGACTTCCCGGCTCTGCTCTCGCTCCCATCCGTAAAAAAACGGCGCGGCGGTTTCCGGCCAGACGATCACCTCGGCGCCTTTCGACCTCGCCTCCCTGGACAGTTCCTTATAGATCGCCAATGTCTCGCCCTGAAAGTCGGGGTCCCATTTCCTGTTCTGGTCGATCCCCCCCTGGGCAATTCCCACGCGCAGGCTTCCGCCGGAAGGACGCGCTCCCAGCTCGCCGATCCGATGCGTTCCGTAGGCGGCCAAGAAGAGCAGGATGGCGGCAAGACCTGCGATAAAAATCGCTCCAACGCGGTATTCTCTCCGCATTAGACATTCCCCGGCCCGGTACAGGGAGACGTTTGCCGTGACCAGGAGAAATCCCAATCCGAAAACACCTGCCAGGTCCGCCGCCTGCATAAGGGTCGTACTTCCGGCCAAACTGTAGCCGAAGAGCACCCAGGGGAAACCCGACAACAGGACCGATCTGGCGAATTCCAGGCCGATCCACGCGAACGGAAAGGCCCAGAGTCCGGCGAACCCGAACCGTCGGACCAGGCGCAACGCGATGAACCCGCCGGCGGAGAAATACATCCCCACGTAGGCGGACACCAGAAGCGCGGCCAGGCAGCCCAGCGGCCAGCCGAGTTTTCCCATCACCGCCACGGTGTAGGCGATCCAGTAAAAAAGCAGCAGGTTCGCCGCAATGCCGGCAAGGAACCCCCGGATCGCAGCCCGCCGGAAACTTTTCGCGGAAACGGAGAGCAGGAAAAACGGTATCCAGCAAAAGAAGGGAAGCGCCGGGATGTCGTATCCCGGCATCCCCAGCGCATACGACGCCGCGAAAAGGGCGCCAAGACCCCAGGGTACCGCCCGTTCCGGCAGGTTCAACCGCGTGCCCCCGCCGATGATCTGCCCAGGGCCGAAAGATATATTTTCATCTCCGCCCTGCGCATCCTCCTGGCCTCCTCCCCGCCGCGTTCGTGGTCGTACCCCGCGAGGTGAAGGAGACCGTGGACGATAAAAAAGAAAACCCGTTCCTCGGGGGATCCCGGCCAGCCCCGCGTCTGCCGAAGGCAGGTCGGGGCGGAGATCAGGATATCTCCCGAGAGCCTTTCGGGAGCGGCATCGCGCAGTTCATCCTCGGGGAAGGAGATGACGTTCGTCGTCCGGAAGCGATGGAGGAACCGCCGGTTCCATGCCCGCATGTCCCCGTCATCCACCACGAGGATCCGGAGGTCCGCCGCGCCGGGGGCGACCTGCGCCAGCGCCTTCCGAACCAGCGCCTGCAACCGGTCCCTCCGAAACGGGACCGGGCGGAGGTGCTGCAGAATGCTGATGCGCTGGAGGTGCCGTCGGGCGGTCACGTCACGGGACCTGGCCCAGGGGGCCTCTCCCGCTCTCGGGATAATCGACCCGGGCGTGCACCACCGCCGACAGGACCCTGATGAAGGCCTGCTCGACCGCGTGGAGGTCGCGCAACGTCATGTCGCATTCATTCAGCTGTCCATCCAGGTAGGCGCGGTTCACGATCCGGGTGACCGACTCCTCGAGACCGCCCTGGGTGGGATTCTTCAGGCTCCGGGCGGCCGCCTCGGCCGTGTCCGCCAGCATGATGATCGCCGCCTCCCGAGTCCTTGGCCGCGGTCCCGGGTACCGAAAGGTCTCCTCCGAGGCCCGCCTCTCCTGAATGAGGGACTGGGCCTTTTCGAGAAAACAATACAGGAGGCTGGTCCCGTGGTGCTGGGCGATGATTTCCGCAACCCGGTCGCCGAGACGGTATTCCTGTGCCAGCTTCAGTCCTTCCTTGACGTGGGAGAGGATGACGACGCGGCTCATTCCGGGGGAAAGGATATCGTGGACATTCACCGTTCCCGCCTGGTTCTCCGAGAAGTATTGCGGCTTGCCGACCTTCCCCACGTCGTGGAAGAGCGAGGCGACCCGGCACAGCAGAGGGTTTGCATGGATGGCGGCGGCGCCCGCCTCGGCCAGCGTGCCGACCACGACGCTGTGGTGGAAGGTTCCCGGCGCCTCCAGCATCAGGCGCTGCAACAGCGGGTGGCCGGTGCTGGCCAGCTCCATCAGCCGGATGTCGCTCGCATAGCCGAACACATATTCCGCCAGCGGCAAGAGCGCCAGTGCAATCGGACCCGCAACAAGGCCGTTGATCGCCGCCAGAAGACCGGCCCACCAGATCCCATCCGCGCCCTGAAACGCCAGCTCGAGCGCGATGGCGCCTAACGCGCAGATGGGGGCCGTGGTGACGCCCGCGAGAAGCATCCGGTACCGGTCCTGGACCCGCCCCGAACGCGATGCAGCCGCCGTCCCCGAAAGAAGCAGGAACAGGAGCGCGGGCCATCTTCCGGAGGCCGCCGCGGCCGAAAGCACCGATGCGGCGACGGTGAAGAGAATCGCGACTTCCGAATTCAGGAGAACGCGGACGATCATGGCGAACGCAGGGAGAGGAATCAGGTAAACGTAGAGGCGTGCGGGCACCGCACGGTTCCACGACGGCACCTCCGGAAGCACCTCCACAACCCCCTTCGCCAGGAAAAACAGGATGAACGAGAGGGTGCAAAGGAAGAGAAAATCCCTCGCGGCAAGGCGAACCTTGCGCACCTCGCGCCCGGCGAAACGGAACCATTCCACGAGGAACAGCGCAACGGCAAGCGTCAGCGCGACCGCCCCGACGAAGGGAAAGTAGCCTCCCAGATGCCCCGCTGCACGGGGAAGAAGCTCCTCCCCCCACAGGTAGAACAGGACCGCGAAGACGGCGGCGGAGAGGAGGCCGATGGAGGCCTCCCGGAAGGAACGACCCTTCTGTCCCTCCGCGGTTTCCGGCCCGCGGGGTTCCCTATCCGCGTTTTTCGTAACGTTCATACGCCTTGATGATCTCCTGGACGATCGGATGGCGCACCACGTCGATCTCGGTGAAGTAGCTGAACCGGATCCCCTCCACCCCGTCAAGAATCGACAGCGCCTCGTTCAGGCCCGACACGCGGCCCGACGGCAGGTCGGTCTGCGTAATGTCTCCCGTGATCACTGCCTTGGACCCAAACCCGATCCGTGTAAGGAACATCTTCATCTGCTCCGAGGTCGTGTTCTGCGCCTCGTCGAGGATGACGAACGAATCGTTCAGCGTCCGGCCCCGCATGAAAGCGAGGGGGGCCACCTCGATCGTGCCCCGCTCCATCAGCTTCGCGGCCTGCTCGTACTCCAGCATCGTGTAGAGCGCGTCGTGCAGCGGCCGCAGGTACGGGTTGACCTTCTCTGCCATGTCCCCCGGCAGAAATCCCAGTTTCTCGCCGGCCTCTACCGCCGGCCTGGCGAGGATGATCCTCTTTACCTCCTTTCGGAGGAGGAAGCCCACGGCCATCGCCATCGCGAGGAATGTCTTGCCCGTCCCCGCCGGTCCGACGCCAAAGACGATGTCGTAGTCCCGCATGGCGTCGAGGTACCGTTTCTGTGCGACGCTCTTGGGCGTGATGATCTTGTTCCGAGAGGACTTGAAGACCACGTCCTGGAACACCGTAAAGACGTCGGCGTTCCTGTCGGAGCAGACGATCCGCACCGCCGCGATCACGTCGTTCGACGTGATCGGAATCCCCTTGCGCAGCACCCGGTAAAGTCCCCCGAGGACCTTGACCGCCAGCTCCACCTGCAGAGGGTCTCCCGCCACGGTCGCCTCGTTCCCTTTCGGGTGAACCGACACTCCGAGCGCCCGCTCCACGATCTTCAGCTGGTCGTCGTGACTTCCGAACAGCTCCGACAGCACGGAAGAATCGTCGAACCGGATCACCTCTTCCCGTTTTTCCACCGCTTCCATCCCGCCTCCCCGGAACCTCCTCCTTTTAGAAGAATCGGACCCAAACCGCGAATGCGTTCGTCGCGGCAGGGGACAACAGGAGCGTGTAAGCCCAAATAGCGGTCACGGCGGCTGCGACCAACCAGGTCGCCGCCCGCAGATATCCGACCTTCCTGCGCCGAACGAAATCCTCCCTGATACCACGCTCCGGGTCCTCGGGCCGCTCCTCCGCCACGGAAATCTCCACGAAGCCGCGGTCGACCAGAAGCCACAACGCCTTGACCCCTTCGAACCAGGTCATGCAGGCCTTGCGGAAAATTCGCTGCGGCTCCGTCGAGAACTCCGTCGCCTTCCAGACCTTTCGTTCCTCGGCGGACAGGGCGGTGGGGTCGACCCTCTCGCCGCGCGTGCGGGCGATGCGGAAGTCGCCCGGAGGGAACTTTTCCCGGTAAATGGGATATTCGTCGAGGAACTGCATTCCCTCCATCAACAGCACGTCGGCACGGACCGGATCCTTCATCCAGGAGGGCGGCCGGACGGCGAATCCCTCAAACCGGTATTCCCCTTCCTGGAGTCTCAAGGTCTCGAAAAGGCTTTCCTTGATCTGCAAGGCAAGATAACGGGCGAGCGTCTCCGCCGAGATCACCCTTTTCTCCACGAGGAACTCCCCGAGCTTCTTCCCTCCCTTTTCCTGGCCTGCCAGGATCCGGCGCAACTCCTCCCCGGTGAGGAGTCCCGCATCCACCAGCATGGCGCCGAGCATCCCCGCCGGGTCGCGCCGGTCGGGACGGACATCCACGATCAAGCCTTCCGCGAAAAGGAATATCGTCTCCCGATCTTCGCCGCAAATATTGAGCGAGCCGCTTTTCCCTTGGCTGGCGATAAGCTGGAAGATGTCGGGGATGCTGAAGTCGGAAATCTTTCCCTGCATGCCTATATCCGTTCTCCCGCAATGTTATAGGCACGCTGCAGCATGGAGAAGGACCGCATCCCCCATGCCGCACCTGCCGCCCAAAGCAATCCCGCCAGAAACGTCGCCCAGATGGCCATCGTCGCCTGCAGTTCGGAAACGAGCGGATCCCCCGCGCGCGCTCCGCCCAGGGACGCCGTGACGGCCCCGAGGGCTATTGAAAGCACCACCCCGTAGACCAGGGCTCGGACCTCTTTCCCTGCCCATAACGCCCCCGACCCGGGCACCAGCAGGGAGGTGACTTTTACATACCAACGGTGCATCACGATGCCCTGCACCCGGCGATTTCTCTCCGCTCCCGCACGGATCCCTCCCCCGATCTTGACCCGGCACGGGGTACAGATGTCAGAAGATTCCCTGCTGCGCACGACCAGCGCGTGGCTCCCGCAGGCCCGGCAGGTGCCGTGGACCCAAAGCTTTCTCGATAAAAGTTTCCAGGCTCCCGAGGACAGCCAGACAACGGCGAGGAACAGGAGGGCGGCCCGGGGCGAAAGGGGGTGGAAAAACAGGCCGAAGTAATCACTCTCTCCCGCCGACCGGACCCACTCCCCGCGGAACTGGAAGATCGCCTTCCAGATCCCGCCCACGGGAAGGGCGGTTGCGATCCATTCCTCCTGCTCCATATCGAAAGGGCGGAACAGGAACGGCGTCATCTTCTGGACCCGTTCCCAGGCCTCCGGCTGGATCTTCCTCGCCCGCTCCAGGTTGAACTCCTGCAGGTGGACCTGGTAGGCGTTCCAGAGGGCCGGCCCATCGTGCGGACGCTTCGAAACCGCCGCCTCGAAATCCGACAGGGCCTCGTCCATCTTCCCCTGCTGCGCCCGGACAATTCCCCGGTTGTTCAGGACCGCGGGAAGATCCCTCCCCTCCTCGGCCAGCGACGTCCACAGCCTTTCCGCAGCGGCGGCATGCCCGGCCTGCATCTCCGTCCGTGCCTTCTCGAATCGCACCATCCAGGAAAGCGTACCGGCGAAGAGGAGGCCTTGTGCTTCCTCCGCTTCCTTATGGCGCACGACGGCAAGGCTGCCCTCTCCCCCCAGCCATCCCCCGCGTCCGCCGTCTCCCCCGAACATCCTCAGGGAGTGGAGGATCCCGCCACCCAGCAACAGTGCACCAAGGATCAGGATTCCCGCTGACAGGATGACAAGTTCGCCCCGGCGGAGATATCCCGCCGACAACATGAGCCAGATGCAGGCCGCAACCGCAAGGCCGAAGCCCGCCAGGAGGGGCACGACAAAAACGAGGACGGTCAGGACGGGAGCGAGATATTCACGGAAAGGAACTCGGAGGAACCGCAGAAAATCCGATTCCAGCGACGGCCGCGCCCGGAGGAAAAGAGAGATGGAACCCCAGACGACGAACCAGCAGCCCGCGGCGGAAAAGAACGAGATCAGCCATGCCGAGTACCCGATCAATGCCGGGGCGAACCGCTCCAGCGAACCCGACAAACCGTTTAGATCCTGAGTGAGTTCAGGCAGACTGAGGTGGAGAAGGTCCTCCTTTACCAGCCACACCCACATCGGAACCGAAAAGGGGGCAACCTCCCGCACCGCCCGCATGAGAGGACCCAGGTCTTTTTTCCACCCCTCCAGGACGGCCCGCTCGAAAAGGAGTTCGGGAACAGCGTTCATGGACAGGATCCCCAGACCATGCATCCGGATCCGAAGCAGCCGCACCTCCTTCGCCAGGGCCGTTTCCTTCCCCGGCCCCGCGAGGGCCACTACCCGTTCCGCCTGCGTCCGCACGGCGTCCGGATATCCGGGAAACAGGCCCCCGGCGTCGGCCGCCCGTGGAAACACCAGCGGAACCAACAGGAAAAACGCAAGTGCCGCCGAGGGGCCAAAGCAGCAACGAATGAGAATCCGCCGGCTCATCAACCTTACATGTTATCATTCTTCATGGGAAAAACCGCCATGGACGATTTTCGCAAGCTGGTCGGCATCATGGCCCGTCTCCGGGCCGAAGGCGGATGCGAATGGGATCGGGCCCAGACCCATGCCTCCCTCCGCCAGTATCTGCTCGAGGAAACGCACGAAGTCCTCGACGCCATCACCCGGAAGGACCCCTCTTTCCTGTGCGAGGAACTTGGCGACCTGCTGATCCAGATCCTTTTCCATGCCCAGATCGCCAAGGAGAACGGACACTTCGAAATTTCCGACGTCATCTCCTCGATTTCGGAGAAGATGGTTCGAAGGCACCCGCACGTATTCTCCAGTGCAACGGCCGACTCCCCGGAGGCCGTCTCCCTGCAATGGGATCACATCAAACGAAACATCGAAAAAAGAAACCCCTCCTCGTTGATCGGCGGAGTCCCGAAAAAGTTCCCCTCCCTTCTCAGGGCATCCAAGCTCACCAAGAAGGCGGCGCGCGTGGGGTTCGACTGGGAGAACACAGAACAGGTGCTGGCGAAGGTCGAAGAGGAGATGAGGGAGCTAACCGAGGCCGTGTCGCGGGGCACCCCCGAAGAGAAGGAGCACGAACTGGGAGATGTCCTCTTCGCGCTGGTGAATCTGGCCCGATTCCTCAATATCAACCCCGAGGTAGCCCTGATGACCGCCAACGAGCGCTTCGTACGCCGATTTCAGGCTATGGAAAAAATCGCAGCGGAATCGGGGAGTTCTATCGAAGAGTCCGATCTCGCTACGCTCGACCACTTCTGGGAAAGAGCGAAGAAGACCACCCCGTAAGATTCCTCCCTTTCTCCACACCCGCTGTGGAAAGGCTGTGGAAGTCCTTGTGGATATCTTCCCCCCCTCGCGTAGTTTTTACAGGTTATACATTTTGCCCTTTTATTGTGCAACTTTCCCGCAGCCGGAGGTTCCGCACCTCGAACCGCTCGTATTCTCCCACCCCACCGAGACCAGCCGCCCGCCGGAAATTACGACGCTCGCCCATCCGAAGGGCAGGGAAACCGGAAGAGGAAAGGTAACGGATGTGGTTTCCACGCTTTCCGCTTCCAATCGTTTTCCCTTTGACATGTGAATTCCTCCCGTATAACATTTTATATTCGTGTAAATACTAAGAATCCTGCAGGGAGGAGTCCGTTGGGCAAGTCGAAGTCAGCCGCAAAAAGGCACAAGCAGAGCCTGAAGAAAAGGATAAGGAACCGGCACATCCGTTCGACGGTGAAGACGGCCGTCAAAGAAGTCCGCGCGGTCGTGGCAGAGGGTGCCGCCGCCCATGCCGTGGAAACGCTCTCGAAAGCGGTATCGATCATCGCACGGGCCGGATCCAAAGGCGTGCTGCACAAGAAGACGGTCGCCCGGAAAGTGGCCCGCCTCTCCAAGGCCGTCCACAAGGCCGCGAAGTAGCCGTCAAAAACAGGGACGGTCCTGTCATCCTCTTTCGTCCCGTCAACCTCGGTTGTTTAACTGCGATCCATTTGTGGTCCTGCCAGGTCCCTATCCAGGACCGTCCCTGAGGAGCTTCAACAACTGGATTTCGAACAGTTGCTCGGGGGAGAGCCTGCTCTCTCCTTTCATTCCCCTGTCGATCCTGGAGAGCGCCGCGAGGATCTCTCCTCCCCGGTGCGGGGCCAGTGCCGTCCCCTTGTCCGCGAGCCGCCTCCGGACGAACCACGCGATCGCGCCCACCAGTCCGTGGTAATCGGCAGCCTCCGCCCCGGCGGCGAATCGCCGGAACAGGGTCAGGCATCCTTTTTTATCCCTGTGCACCAGCTTCTCGGCGAGACGGAAAGGATCCACCGCGCCGCCCGAGATGCAGACCGCCCGGATCTCCTCCTCCCCGATCTCTCGAAGTCCGGCTGAATAAGAAAGCAATTTCCCCAGCTCCTCCTTTACGCGCGCGAAGTCCATCCCCACCCACCGTACCAGGAAAGCCGCGGCGTCCTCGGAGAGCTCTTTCCCGGTTTCCCGCATCCTCGACACGGCCGCCCGCGCCAATGTGGAAACCACCTGCTCCTCCCTGGGAGCGGTGGACCGAACGCCGGGGATGGCTGAAAACGACCTCGCCGTTGCCTTGTCCGAACAGGGAAGAACGAGGATCACGGACGGATCGGGTGCGCCCAGGTAGCCGAGGAGCACATCCCGGGGTCCTTTCTTCAGATCCCCGAGGTCGGGAAGAATGAACATGCGGAAACGAAAGAAGAAGGACGGTGTGCGGAAAACGGCGTCCATGGATTCCCGCTCGATGTCCGCGGGTGTCCACCGGATGAGCTCCGCCGTGATCCCTTCCGCCCGGAACCTGTCCAGCCAGAGCTCCGCGACGAGATCGGCAAGCCCTCCCCCTTCTCCGGAAAGGAGATAGGCCGGCGCAGGGGAATGGGAGAACCAGGGCTGAAACAGCGGAGGGACGGGGAACGGTTTCACAGGACGACCCGTACGGTCTGGCCGATCCTTCGTGCCATCCTTCGGCACACCTCTTCGATCGCCGCCCGGCGGTTCGATTCCGCGTACTGGAAATCCGCCTCGGCGAAATAGGAGGCCGATTCGGTCATTCCCTCTTCCTTCCATAGGAGACGGCCCTGGACGACTTCCGCGACCCGCACGTCGACGAACAGCGTCAGCCGGTGTTCAAGAGCGAAGAGGTCCGTGCCGTGGGAAACGACTTCCTCGCGGATCTCCTTGACGGTTCCCTCGATCAGGGTATCCGCCCCGATCCGCTCGAAGACGCCACGGAAACCCATGCGCCGGAACTCCTCCCGCAGCCGCGCCGCGAGAAAAACTCCCGCATCCGGGACAACGGAGGCGTTGGCGAAGGGCCGAAGGTCCACGCGGAGGGAGGGATCGGCGAACCGCGACCCGGGTTCCGACTGGAAACGATAGCCGCAGGACGCAAGGACCACGAACAGGAGACAAGCCGCAATCCGCTTTCCCGAGCGAGGATCAAAAGAGTCCATCACGATACGACGATGCTCACGAGCTTCTTGGGGACAACGACCAATTTTTTCAGGATTTTCCCCTTCGTATATTCCCTGACACGCGGATCGGCAAGCGCCATCGACCGGATTTCCTCCTCGGTCGCATCGGCGTTTGCCGTAATCCTCGAGCGAAGCTTCCCGTTGACCTGCACGACGACCAGGATCTCTTCGGCGCGGGCCATTTCCTCCTCCGCTTTCGGCCAGGCCTGCCGACAGACCATGCCTGTACAGCCGATCTTCTCCCAAAGCTCCTCCGAAACGTGCGGCGCGAAAGGGGAAAGCATGAGGAGCAGGATCTCCACCGCCTCGCGAAGCGCAGGGGCGGTTTCCGGGGATTCCCAAGCGGATTCCTCGACGAGATAGAGGAAATTCACCATCTCCATGATGGCGGAAATGGCCGTGTTGAAGTGATGCCGATCCTCGATGTCTCCGGTCACCTTCTTCAGCGTGCGATGGGTAATCTGCCGGATCCTCCTTGCCGCTTCGCCGGGTCTTCCGGAAACTCGGCCGGCGGCGCAGATCGCTTTCCCCTTCTGCGCGATCAAGCGGTATACCCTGCCAAGGAACCGGAAAGCTCCTTCCACCCCCTGCTCGCTCCAGTCGAGATCCTTCTCCGGAGGTGCCGCGAAGAGGGAGAAAAGCCGTGCCGTGTCGGCGCCGTACCGCTCGACGAGCGTGGACGGCTCGACGACGTTGCGCTTGGACTTCGACATCTTCATCGAACGCCCCACATCGACCTTCTCGCCGCACTGCCGGCAACGCCCTTCGGCGTCGACTTCTTCGGGATAGCGCCACCCGTGCTTGGGGCACTCCAGCGTCGCCATGCACACCATCCCCTGGGAGAGGAGCCGCAGGAACGGCTCGTTCCCCGGGGCAAGGCCGCGGTCGCGAAGATATTTATGGAAGAACCGGGCGTAGATCAGGTGCATGCACGCATGCTCGACGCCGCCGATGTATTGGTCGACCGGCATCCACGCCCGAATTTTTCCCCGGTCGAGCGGTTCCCTGTCGTTCCGAGGATCGATGTACCGCAGGAAATACCAGCTCGACTCGAAGAACGTGTCGAAGGTGTCGGTTTCCCTACGCGCCTTCGCCCCACAGGAGGGACAGGATACGGAGGCCCATTCCTCGGCTGCCGCTAATGGATTCCCTTTCTCCCGGGTATAGGGAAGGTCTTCGGGAAGCACCACGGGGAGGTCCTTTTCCGGGACGGGCACGACGCCGCACTTCCCGCAATGGATCACAGGGATCGGGCATCCCCAGTAGCGCTGGCGGCTGATCCCCCAGTCGCGGAGGCGGTACCGAACCTTCCCGTGGCCGATCCCCTCCCTCTCGAAATACCGGGTGATCTCGCGTTTTCCCGCTTCGCTCTCCCGCCCCGTGAAAGGACCCGAATTCACCATCCGGCCTGTTCCCTCGTACGCGCAGGTCATCGACCCGGCGGAAATCGCATCCTCCGCTTCCGGCTGGATGACCACCACAACGGGAAGGTCGTACTTTTTCGCAAACTCGAAATCCCGCTGGTCGTGCGCGGGGACCGCCATCACCGCGCCTGTTCCGTACTCGTACAGGACGAAGTTCGCGGCGAAGATGGGAATCTTCCCGCCGGTCAGCGGATTGACGCAATATCCGCCGGTGAAGATCCCCTCCTTTTCCATCTCCCCGCTCGAACGGACCAGCTTGTCCTGCACCGCTACGCGGTCGACGAACTCGCGAACCTCCTTTTCGCGGCCCGATTCCTTCGCGAATTCCATCACCAGGGGGTGCTCCGGGGCCATGCTCATGAAGGTGGCGCCGTAGACCGTGTCCGGCCGGGTCGTGAACACCTTGATCTTGCCGCCGCCATCGGCCAGCGGGAAGTCGATCTCCGCCCCTTCGCTGCGCCCGATCCAGTTCCGCTGCATCTCCAGGATGTTTTCCGGCCACCCCCCCCGCAGCTCCTCGTGGCCGGAGAGAAGCTCGTCCGCGTACTTCGTGATGCCGAGGAACCACTGCTCCAGCTCGCGTTGGGAGACGCGCGTCTGGTCGTGAATGAAGCACGTCCCGTCCCGGTTGACCTGTTCGTTGGCAAGGACGGTCTGGCACTCCTCGCACCAGTTGAGTTGAGCCCTCTTCCGGTAGGCGAGTCCGTCCCGGATCATCCACAGGAAGAAGAGCTGTTCCCAGCGGTAATACTCCGGGGAGCAGGTGGCGAACTCACGGTCCCAGTCGTAGGAGATCCCCAGCTCTTTTAGCTGCAGGCGCATGAAGCCGATGTTTTCGTAGGTCCACTTGGCGGGGTGCGTTCCGTGACGGTGGGCGGCGTTCTCCGCCGGAAGACCGAAGGCGTCCCATCCGATGGGGTGAAGGACCTGGTACCCCCGCATCCGCTTGAACCGCGCGAGCAGATCCCCGATCGTGTACACGCGCACGTGTCCCATGTGAATGCGACCCGACGGATAAGGGAACATCTCCATGCAGTAGAACTTGGGGGCGGTGATCTCGTCCGGGCAGCGGGAGACCGCGGCCGCATCCCACCGCATCTGCCACTTGGCTTCGATCGCCTGCGGTTGATACTTCATGATATTTCCTTCTTTTTCAGCGAGATCTCAGCTATTTTATCAAGTATTCCATTAATGAAAGCACCGGATTCCTCCGAGCCGTACCTCTTTCCCAGGTCCACCGCCTCGTTGATCGCCACCACGTAAGGAACGTCGGTGGAGTGACAGATCTCGTAGGCGCCCAGGCGAAGGATGTTCCGGTCGACCAGGGCCATCCGCTCCAGTCGCCAGTGTTCGGCGGCCTGCCGGATGAAACCGTCGACCTCCTCCCGGTGTTCCCAGACACCCCGCACCGCATCGCCGTAGTACTCCGGATCGGAGGGCGGCTCGGACGTCAATGCAAAAAGGGGGATGGCCTCGTCAGGGCCAACCCCCAGGACATCCATCATGAAAAGCGTTTGAAAGACCTTTTCCCTCGATTCCCGGCGCACTTCTTCTTTCGCCCCCGGGCCCCCCTTACATCTGGCGCAGCAGCTTCGCCATCTCGATGGCCGACAGCGCGGCTTCGAACCCCTTGTTTCCCGCCTTGGCACCGGCGCGCTCGATCGCCTGCTCGACCGTATCGGTGGTGAGCACGCCGAAGGCCACGGGGATCCCCGTGTCGAGAGTCACTTGCGCAACCCCCTTGGTCACTTCGGCGCTCAGGTAATCGAAGTGCGGAGTCCCCCCGCGGATCAGCGCGCCCAGGGCGATCACGGCATCCACCTTGCCCTTGGCCGCCTTGCGGACTCCCAACGGGAGCTCGAACGAGCCGGGAACCTTCATCACGGAGATGTCCTTGTCCTCCACGCCATGCCGCCGGAGGGCGTCCATCGCCCCTTCCAGCAAGCGGTCGGTGATGAAGCTGTTGAACCGCGCCACGACGATCGTCACCTTCAATCCCTGTCCCTGGAGGTCCCCCTCGATCATCCGCACCATCGCTTCGCCCCCTCACTCGACGTTCAGGATATGTCCGAGCTTCTTCTTCTTGGTTTTGAGGTACTTCACGTTCGCCGAGTTCGGGGCCACCTCGATCGGGACCCGCTCGACCACCCGCAGGCCGTATCCCTCCAGGCCGATGATCTTCTTCGGATTGTTCGTGAGAAGGCGGATGTCCCGGATGCCGAGGTCGACCAGGATCTGCGCGCCCACTCCGTAATCCCGCAGGTCCGATTTGAACCCGAGACGCTCGTTTGCCTCCACCGTGTCGAACCCCTTGTCCTGCAGGTTGTAGGCGCGGATCTTGTTCTTCAGCCCGATCCCCCGCCCTTCCTGCCGCATGTAGAGGAGGACCCCCGCGCCTGTCCTCTCGATCATCCGCAGGGCATTCCGGAGCTGCTCGCCGCAGTCGCACCGTAGCGACCGGAATACGTCGCCGGTCAGGCACTCGGAATGGACGCGGACCAGTACGGGGACATCCGGCCTGATCTCTCCCTTGACCAGGGCCATGTGGGTATCGTCGTTGATCTCGTTCCGGTAGGCGATCGCGACGAATTCCCCGCCCTCCCGGACCGGCATCCGGGTCTCCGCGACGCGCGTGACAAGGCGCTCCCTCATCATCCGATACTCGACAAGATCCTGGATCGACACGATCTTGAGGCCGTGCTCGGCGGCGAAGACCTTCAGGTCGGGCATCCGGGCCATCGTCCCGTCTTCCTTCATGATCTCGCAGATCACGCACGCGGGAGTGCACCCCGCCAGCCGGGCGAGGTCGACGGAGCCCTCGGTCTGGCCGGTTCGGACAAGGACCCCGCCCTTCTTCGCAACGATCGGAAACACATGCCCCGGCCGCACGAGATCCTCGGGCCTGGCATTTTCCGCGATGGCCGTGCGGACGGTGGTGGACCGGTCGTAGGCCGAGATTCCCGTGGTCACCCCCCTGCGCGCCTCGATGGAAATGGTAAAAGCGGTCCCGAAGGGAGAGGAATTGTCGTGGACCATGGGGGGAAGCTGGAGCTGGCGCGCCCGCTCTTCCGTCATGCTCAGGCAGATGAGCCCCCGGCCATACCGCGCCATGAAATTGATGGAGTCGGGGGTTACATGGTCGGCCGCGATGGTCAGATCTCCTTCATTTTCGCGGTCCTCGTCATCGACGAGGATCACCATCTTCCCGGACCGGATGTCCTCGAGCGCGTCCTCGATCCTGGCAAGCGTCATCTGGACGACCTTTTCACGCGAACCCGTGTTTTTTGAGAAAATCCTTGGAGATCCCCGAATCCTTGCGTTCCAGGAACCGGAGGACATATTTCCCGACGATGTCCGTTTCCACGTTGACCCTGTCCCCAGGTCGGGCACCGCCAAAGGTGGTCCGATTCAGGGTAAACGGAATCAACGTCACCTCGAACCCGTCCGGATGGACCGTGCTGACCGTGAGGCTCACGCCGTCCACAGCCACGGCTCCCTTGAAAACAACGTATTTCATTATAGAGGAATCGGTCCGTATATGGAATACCCGGGAATCCCCCGCGGGCCGCATTTCGCGGACCGTTCCGGTGCCGTCCACGTGGCCGTACACCAGGTGACCGTCCAGCCGTCCGGAAACTACCATCGCCCGCTCCAGGTTCACCCGCCTCCCTACCGCCAGCGAACGGAACGTCGTACGGTTCAGCGTCTCTGGGGAGACATCCGCCAGGAACCGTCCGGGCCCCTTTCCGGTGACCGTAAGGCAGGCGCCGGAAACCGAAATGGAGTCGCCCGCCCGGATCTCCTCCAAAGGCAGCCCCGTGGACACTTCCAGGACGGCGCCGGTCCCTTCGGGCGCGAAAGAAACGACCGTTCCGACTTCCTCCACGATGCCCGTAAACATTTATCCCCCCGTCCCCTTTAGTACCTCAATTCACAAATACAGTCGCATTCGAACGCCGCTGCATCCGCCCCTGCTGCGTTGCGCTCCTTACGCCGTACTATCTAAGTACGCCTCAGTCGCGCGCCTTGCCGGAGCGGCGCATCGACGCTCTCGGTGCTGACCGTATTTGTGAACTGAGGCACTTGGGGCTCCGCCGTCACCACAAGATCGTCCCCCGCGCGGCGGACATCCGTGATCGCCAGTTTCCTGCCTCCGGCCACAGATCGTGCCCGGAATCCCGTCACCGCCCGCATCCCTTCCCCCAGCAGCAGCGGGGCGAGGAAGAATACGAACCGGTCGACGGCTCCGGCGGAGACCAGCCACCCGGCGGTCCTCCCCCCTCCCTCCACCAGGAGGGACGTCACACCTTCCTTCCCCAATGCCCGAAGGAAAACCTCCGCGGGAATACGCCCTCCCCGGGATGGGAGCCGGAGCACCCTCCCCCCAAGGGAAACAACCCGTTTCATGTCGCGGTCGGAAACGCCCCGAGGGCAGACAAAGAGGATCTTTCCCTGCCCCTGTCGGAAAAGCCGACGACCGGAAATATCCGACAGGCGCGAGGTGAGGATAACACGCCGGGGATCTCTTCCTCCCGGGATGCGGGAAGAGAGCAGCGGATCGTCCTTTCGGAAGGTCCCCCCCCCGACCAGCACGGCGTCGGTTTCCGCACGCATCCGGTGGGTCCTCTTGCGGGACTCCTCCCCGCTGATCCATCGGGACATTCCCGTGGAGGAGGCAATCTGTCCATCCAGCGACATTGCGAGTTTCAGGGTGACGTAGGGCTTCCCGGAAACCACCCACCGGCAATAGGGGCGGTTGAGAGACCGCGCCTCCTCCTCGAGAAGGCCGTCGGCCACCGCAACACCCGCCCTTCGGAGAGCCGAAAGCCCCTTGCCGGAGACCAGCGGGTTCGGGTCCTTCATGGCGGCCGCGACCCGCCGGATTCCCGCGGACAGGATCGCCTCGGTGCACGGACCCGTGCGACCGACATGGCAGCACGGCTCCAGGGTCACGTAAAGGTCGGCCCCCGTAGCCAAGGATCCGGCGTCCCGGATCGCCTCCACTTCCGCGTGGGGCAGTCCAGCGGCCCGGTGAACACCGCAGCCGACGACTTTCCCGCCCCGGACGAGGACCGCTCCCACCGCGGGGTTCGGCGAGGTCCGCCCGACGCCCTTTCGGGCGAGCCGGAGGGCCATCCGCATGAACTCGGGCCGCGGGAAGGTCACGTCAGGCCCTCCCCCGGTGAAACGAGACGCCAGGCACGTAAGGTGCTGCGCCTCAGGGGGGACCTCGCTGGCGATCCGCCATGGCTCCCCGGCTTCGTCCAGCAAACGTGCCCCAATTTCCTATCCCCGGCCTTCGGTCTCCCGTAACCGACCGCCAAGCTCTCCGTTGCCAGGAACGCGTGGCCTACGCCGGTTCCGCGATTGTGGCTGCTCGCTGCGCGAGGCCCCCCTTCGGCTGCACCTTCCGTGCGGGCGGTACGCGCCATCGACGGAAGGCACACGCCGCGGGAAGGTCCGGCGGAGCCGCCGCAGGAGGGGGGCGCAGTGAGACCGGCCTTCAGGGTTCCGTTCCCGCAGAGGCCGTGCACTGAGAGGGTCGATGCGCCGCGTCCGGCGAGGCGCCCGACCGAAGCGTACCGCTGCGGTACGGTGAGGGAGGGCAACGAAGCCGGGGCGGATGCAGCGGCCCTCGAATGCCGGGATCTGAGGGAATGGAGCCCTGGAGGCCGGTGCGCAGCCGTGCGGATCCACCGCACGGCGAGCCACGAACGGAGTCCCCCTCCGAGGCGGCGCAGCCGAAGGGAGATCTGAGCGGACGATTGACGGTGTCGCATCGCGCGGGCCCCTTACGGCTTCGTCGGGCGGTCCGTCGGTTCGGAGATGAGCGTCTTGATCTCCTCCACGAACTGGCTCAGATCCTTGAACTGGCGGTACACCGAGGCGAACCGGACGTACGCCACGTCATCCAGCTTCAACAGCTCCGCCATGACGCGCCCCCCGATCTCCACCGAGGAGATCTCCTTCTCCCCGGAAGCCTGGAATTCCCCTTCCAGGGTTTCCACGACTTTTTCGATGGTGGCGTAGCTGATCGGCCGCTTCTCGCACGCCTTGAGGATGCCGCTGAGGATCTTCTGGCGGTCGAAGGACTCCCGGCGCCCGTCGCGCTTGATAACCAGGGGGAGTTCCTCCTCGATCCGTTCGTAGGTGGTGAACCGCTTGCGGCAGGAGAGGCACTCCCGCCGCCTCCGTATGACGTCTCCTTCCTTGCCCGCGCGGGAGTCGACCACCTTGTTGTCGACATGGCCACACCGGGGGCACTTCAAGGATCGCGCTCCTCCAGGCGGACCAGCTCCATGCCCACCTCCCGGATCATCTCCTCGGTGAGCGGGTCGGCGTAGCCTTCCAGGTAGACGATCCGCCGGACGCCGGCGTTGATCAGCATCTTTGCGCAGATGATGCAGGGAAGGTTCGTGCAGTAGAGGACGGCGTCGCGGATCGAAACGCCGTGGAACGCCGCCTGGATGATCGCGTTCTGCTCCGCGTGGAGCCCGCGGCACAGCTCGTGCCGCTCTCCCGACGGGACGTTCAGCTTCTCCCGGAGGCATCCTGTCACCTCACAATGGGTGACTCCGGACGGGACACCGTTGTACCCCGTGGCCAAAAGACGGCGGTCCTTGACCAGCACCGCGCCCACCGCGCGCCGCAGGCAGGACGATCGCCGGGACGCCAGCTTCGCCATGTCCATGAAATAGGTGTCCCAGTCAGGCCGCACGCGCGCCGCCGTCTTCAACGTTTAGCTTCCCGCATAAGCCGCCAGCCGTTCGGGGTAGAGGGGGAACGCCTCGCAGATGTCGCGGACGGCCGCCATCACCCGTTTCTCCACGGTGAAGTCGCCGGGCGCCGTGAGGATATCGGCGATCATATTCCCGATCCGCTCCATCTCGCGCTCCTTCATCCCGCGCGTGGTAACTGCCGGTGTCCCGGCCCGGATGCCGCTGGTGACGAACGGACTGCGCGTCTCGAACGGAACGGTGTTCTTGTTGACGGTGATCCCCACCCGGTCGAGTGCCTCCTGCGCGTCCTTCCCGGTCAGGGGGGTATCCTTGAGATTGACGAGGAACAGGTGGGTGTCCGTCCCGCCGGAAACGAGCCGGAAACCCCGCCCGGCGATCGCCCCCGCCATGGCCCGGGCGTTGCGGACGATCTGCGCCTGGTACACCTTGAACTCCGGAGTCATCGCCTCCTTGAGCGCCACCGCCTTCGCCGCGATGACGTGCATCAGCGGCCCGCCCTGGGTGCCGGGAAAGATCGACGAGTTCAGCTTCTTGGCCATCTCCTCGCGACACAGGATGATCCCCGCCCGGGGCCCCCGCAGCGTCTTGTGCGTTGTGGTGGTCACGAACTCGCAGTAGGGGACGGGATTGGGGTGCAGGCCGACGGCCACGAGCCCCGCCACGTGGGCAATGTCCGCCATCAGCATTGCGCCCGTCTCGTCCGCGATCTTCCGGAAGGGGGCGAAGTCGATGATCCTGGGATATGCGGACGCGCCGATGACGATCATCTTGGGCTTGTGCTGAATCGCCAGGTCGCGCACCTGGTCGAAGTCGATCGTCTCCGTGTCCGGCCGCACGCCGTACGAAACGACGTTGAACAGCTTTCCGGAAAAGTTGACCGGGCTGCCGTGCGTCAGGTGCCCGCCGTGGGAGAGGTTCATCCCCAGCATGGTGTCGCCGGGAGTCATCGCGGCCAAGTAGACCGCCATGTTGGCCTGGGAGCCGGAATGCGGCTGGACGTTTACGTGCTCGGCTCCGAAGATCTTCTTCGCCCGCTCGATGGCCAGCGTCTCGGCCTGGTCGACGAACTCGCATCCGCCGTAGTACCGCTTCCCTGGGTACCCCTCCGCGTACTTGTTCGTCAGCACGGAGCCGGTCGCCTCCAGCACGGCCTCGCTCACGAAGTTCTCGGAGGGGATCAGCTCCAAGCCGAACGCCTGCCGCTCCGTCTCCCGCCGGATGACTTCGTAGATCTCGGGATCCACCGTCTTCAGGATAGACATGCGCGCTTCGCTCCTTATCTCACGCCTGCAGGCCGAGGCGTTTCTCGATGCCGTTGATTTTCTCCACCCTCCGGGCGTGCCTCCCCTTCTCGAAAGGCTCGGAGAGAAAGATCCGGAGACGGGCCACCGCGGCGTCGACCTTCATCGTCCGGGAGCCGAAGACCGCCACGTTGGCGTCGTTGTGCAGGCGGGCATGCCGTGCCGTGAAGTCGTCGTACAACAGCGCCGCGCGGACGTTGGGGAACTTGTTGGCGGAGATCGACATCCCGACGCCGGTCCCGCAGACCAGGACCCCCCGGGCCGCCTGGCCGCCGGAGACGCGCAAGGCGACCGCCTCCGCATAGTCGGGGTAGTCCACCGCGTCGGTGGCGTCGGGGCCCAGGTCCAGGACGGCATAGCCCCACTCCTCAAGAGCGTCCCGGAGGCGCCGTCTCATTTCCAGGCCGGCGTGATCCGACGCAACCGCCACGGTCAGCGTCATGCGGTCCATCCGCCTACCCAGGGAACCTGCCGAACAGCAGGCACGAGTTGGTTCCGCCGAACCCGAACGAATTCGAAAGGACATAACGGATCGGCCGGTTACGCGACGTGTTGGGCACGTAGTCCAGGTCGCACTCCGGGTCCGGCGTCGTGTAGTTGATCGTCGGCGGGACGATCCCGTCGCGCAGCGCCAATACGGAAAAGACGCTCTCGATGGCGCCAGCCGCTCCCAGGAGGTGGCCGGTCATCGACTTGGTGGAGCTGACCATCAGGCGGGAGGAGTGACCCTTGAAAACGGTCTTGATGGCCATCGTTTCATAAAGGTCGTTGTAGGGCGTCGAGGTCCCGTGGGCGTTGATGTACTCCACCTCCTCGGGGTTGACCCGCCCGTCCGCGAGCGCCGCCTGCATGCAGCGGACCGCTCCTTCCCCGCCGGGAGCGGGGGCGGTGACGTGGTAGGCGTCCGCCGATGCCCCGTAGCCGAGCAGCTCCGCGTAGATCTTCGCGCCGCGCCGCTTCGCAAATTCCAGCTCTTCCAGGATGAGCATGGCCGCGCCTTCCCCCATCACGAAGCCGTCGCGATCCTTGTCGAAGGGCCGGGACGCCGCGGCGGGGTCTCCGTTCCGGGTGGAGAGCGCCTTCATGGCGCAGAATCCACCGAGGCCCATCACGGTGATGGTGGCCTCCGACCCGCCCGCGATCACCGCGTCGCAGGCTCCCCGCCGGATCGCCTCGAGCGCCTCCCCGACCGCGTGGCTCGAGGCCGCGCAGGCCGTGGTGGTCGTGATGTTCGGCCCCTTCGCCCCGTACTTCATCGCGATGTGGCCGGGAGCCAGGTTGGAGATCAGCATCGGGATGAAGAAGGGGCTGATCTTGCGGGCTCCCCCCTCGAGATACGCCTTGTGGTAATGCTCGAGCGTGGTGAGCCCCCCCAGCCCGCTCCCCACGTAGACCCCGATGCGGGGACCGAGCCTCTCGTCGATCGTCAATCCGGAATCGGTAACGGCGAGATGGGCGGCCGCCATGGCGATCTGGATGAACGGGTCCATCCGCTTGATCTCTTTCCTGTCGACGAAGTCCTCGGGGACGAACCCCTTGACCTCGGCGGCAATCCTGGTCGGGAATTCCGCCGCGTCGAACTTGGTGATCAGCGAAACGCCCGACCGGCCGGCGAGGAGCGCCTCCCACGTCGGCTCCACACCGATCCCCAGCGGCGTCACCGCCCCCAACCCAGTTACGACCACTCTCCGCATCCGGTTCCCTTCCCATCGCGGACCGCGTTCCGTAGGCGTCCTTTCCGCCGCCGGACCCCGCGGATCCATCGTTATTTCGCGTGGGCCTTGATGTACTCCACGACGTCGTTCACGGTCTTGATCTTCTCGGCATCCTCGTCCGGGATCTCGATCCCGAACTCCTCTTCCATCTTCATCACCAGCTCCACGATATCGAGCGAATCCGCACCCAGGTCGTCGATGAACGACGCTTGGATCGTAACGTCGTTCACGTCCTTCCCCAGTTGCTCCGCCACGATCTCCTTCACTTTTTTCTCAACCGACATCTGTGGTCCTCCCTTCCTTTTGATATACTCTCACATGTACAGCCCGCCGTTGATCCCGATCACCTGCCCGGTGACGTAACCCGCGCCATCCGTTGCCAGGTAAAGCGCAAGCTCCGCGACTTCCTCCGGGGCGGCAAACCTCTTCAGGGGAATCTGCTCCATGAACGATTTCTGCACCGCCTCCGGCAGGCTCGCCGTCATGGCTGTCTGGATGAACCCGGGCGCGATGGCGTTCACCGTGATCCCCCGCGAGCCGAGCTCGCGCGCCATCGACTTGGTGAAGCCCGCGATCCCCGCCTTCGCCGCCGAATAGTTCGACTGCCCCGCGTTCCCCATCAACCCGACGACCGAGCTCATGTTGATGATCCGGCCGCCCCGCTGCTTGATCATGTGCCGTGACACGGCCTTGGTGAGGAGAAAGGTCCCTTTCAGGTTGGTCCGGACGACCGCGTCGAAATCCTCCTCGGACATCCGCATCAGGAGGTTGTCCCGGGTGATCCCCGCGTTGTTCACCAGGATGTCGATCCTCCCCTGCGCAGCGAGGATATTGGCAACGGCGGCATCGACCTGGGCGGCGTCCCCGACGTCGAACATCTCCACCCTCCCCTTGCTCCCGTTCTTCTCGAGGCCGGCGAGGGTTTCCCGGGCGGCGGTCTCGTTGGCCACGTCGCTGATCACCACGACGGCCCCTTCGGCGGCGAACCGCTCCACAATGGCTTTCCCGATCCCCCGCGCAGAGCCGGTGACCAGAGCGACCTTGTCCGCAAGCCGCATCGCCTTAGCCCCCCTTCCCGAAGTTCATATCCTCATTACCGGTAATCGTTCAAGAGAAAACTCCATCCGGGGAGGCCGCGGACCCCGGTCAAGTCGACGGGCGCACAGAAAGCCGCCACGACAGCGTCCCGATCGATCCGACGGAGCAGCCCGGAGAGCACTTTTCCCGGCCCCACCTCCAGGAATGCGGCGACGCCCATCCCCCGCATGTTCCGGATGCATTCCTCCCAGCGGACCGGGGCGACGATCTGGCGGATGAGCCATTCGGCAGCCGGGGCGGCGGGAGGATACGGATCCGCGGTGACGTTCGCCACCACCGGGAACCGGAACGGTCCCTGCGCCAGGGCGCGAAGCTCCGGGGCGAGTCGATCGGCGGCCGGTTGCATCAGGGAGCAGTGAAAGGGCGCACTGACCGGCAGCGGCATCGCTCTCTTCGCGCCCGCCGATTTGGCCGCCTCGCAGGCGGCGTACACCGCCTCCGCGCTCCCGGAAATCACGACCTGGTCCCCGCCGTTGAAGTTCGCCGGCTCGACGACGCCCTTCGCGGCGCCCGACCGGCAGGCCGCGGCCACCCCCTCGGGAGCGAGGCCGATCAGAGCAGCCATCGCACCCTCCCCCACCTTCACGGCCTCCTGCATGTACCTTCCCCGGGAACGCAGGACGCGCGCCGCATCTCCCACGGACAGCACGCCCGACGCAACCAGAGCCGAGTACTCCCCCAGGGAGTGCCCCGCGGCGCAGAGCGGCTGGATCCCGGTTTCCGCCTCGAGCGCTCGGAACGCCGCAACGCTGACGGTGAAAATCGCCGGTTGCGTGTTTTCGGTCAGCCGCAATTCCTCCTCGGTGCCGCGAAAGCAGAGCGCCGCCAAGTCCATCCCAGCAGCGTCGGACGCTTCCTCGAACACGGCGCGAGCGGCCGGATACGCCTCGTGCAGCTCCTTCCCCATCCCCGCGAACTGCGAGCCCTGCCCGGGAAAAAGGAGACCGATCCCCACCGTCGTCCCTCTCACATCCGCAGAAGCGCGGAGCCCCAGGTGAGCCCGCCGCCGAACGCCGCCAGGAGCACGAGGTCGCCCTTCGAGTAACGCCCCTTCTCCCGCGCCTCCGCGAGCGCAATCGGGATCGAAGCCGCGGAGGTGTTTCCGTAACGTTCCAGGTTGACGAACACCTTTCCCTCGGGGACCCCCAGCCGTTTCCCCACCGCGGTGATGATCCGCAGATTGGCCTGGTGGGGAATGAAAAGGTCGATATCCGCGACCGTGAAGCCGTTCCGGGCCAGCGCTTCCTGGCTCACCTCGGCCATCCGATTCACGGCGCATTTGAACGTCTCGTTGCCCGCCATCCGGATAAAGTTCGTCCGTTTCTTCATCGTCATCGGATCGCAGGGGTCGACGGTTCCCCCGCCCGGGCAGTGAATCATCTCCCACAGGTTCCCGTCCGAGTGGAGGTGGCAGCTCAAGACCCCCTCCCCGTCGCCGCATTCGGAGAGCACCACCGCCCCCGCCCCGTCCCCGAAGAGGATGCACGTGGAACGGTCGGTGTAGTCCGTGAGGGAAGACAATATTTCCGCCCCCACGACCAGGACCTTTTTCCCGCGCCCCGCCCGGATCAAGGCATCCGCCACGGTGAGGGAATAGACGAACCCGGAGCACGCCGCGTTGAGGTCCAGCGCGAACGCGCGGATTGCCCCCAGTTTCATCTGGAGAAAGCAGGCCGTGGAGGGCAAAGGCATATCGGGGGTACAGGTCCCCACCACAACGATGTCCAGCTCCCCCGCGTCCACGCCGGCGTCCGCCAGCGCCAAGCGGGAGGCCTCCAGGCACAGGTCGGAGGTCGCCGACCCCGGTTCGGCGATCCGGCGCTCCTTGATCCCCGTACGCGTCGAGATCCACTCGTCGTTCGTGTCGACCATCTTTTCGAAGTCGTCGTTGTTCAGGATTTTCGGCGGGGCGTAGCCCCCCACACCGATGATCTTGGATCCCACCTTTTTCTCCCCCTCCCGCCGCGTGGGCATCCGCCCTATTCCGCGGCCGCTTCCTCGTCCCGCACGTAACCGCCCCGCGCGACCAAAACGGCGATCTCCTCTTCGACGCCGCACCGATGGAGCGATCCGGCGGATCGGATCGCGTTCTTCATCGCCTTCGCGTCGGATGAGCCGTGGCAGATCACCACACCTCCCTTCACTCCGAGCAGCGGCGCCCCCCCGTACTCCGTATAATCCATGCGCTTTTTTACCTGGCGGATCGCCCCACCCGCCAGGAGGACCCCCAGCTTCGCCATGGCGGATTTTTCGATCTCGTTTTTCAGAAATTGGCCCAGCGCGGAGGCCATCCCCTCCATCGTCTTCAGGGCGACGTTCCCCACGAATCCGTCGCAGACGAAGACGTCCGCCTTTCCGATGAAAAAGTCGCGCCCCTCGACGTTTCCCACGAAGTTCAGGCCCGTCCTGCGGAAGAGCGCGCCCGTCTCGCGCGTCAGGTCCGTCCCCTTCGAATCCTCCTCGCCAATGCTCACCAGGCCGATCCGGGGACGGGAAATTCCGAGAATCTTTTTGGCGTAGGCATCCCCCATGAATCCGAACTGCAGCAGGTGAGCGGGCTTGCAGCCGACGTTCGCCCCCGCGTCGATCAGGACGATCGGCCCCGATGGGGTGGGGATCGTCGCCGTGATCGCGGGCCGGTCGATCCCCCGGATCTTCCGTAACACATAGAGCGCTCCGGCCATCACGGCCCCCGAATTCCCCGCGCTCACGAATGCGGAGGCCTTCCCCTCCGCTACCAGGTTCAACCCCACGCGGATGGAGGAGTGTTTCTTCTTCCGGAAGGCCACGCCCGGCACATCGCACATTTCGACGACCTCGGATGCATGCACCACCTCGATCTTGCCGATGCCGACACCGAGGGAACGCAGTTCGTCCCGGAGCAGCTCTTCGCGGCCCACCAGCACGATCGGAAGGTCCATCTCCTGCGAGGCCTGCACCGCCCCCCGGATCACCTCCAGCGGGGCGTGATCCCCTCCCATCGCGTCAACGGCAATTTTCATCGGAGGATGGTATTAAAGACCGTCAGTCCTGTGCAATGACTTCCCGGCCGTTGTAGGTCCCGCAATTCGGGCACACGGCGTGGGGCCGTTTGACCTGCTTGCACTGTGGGCACGTGCTCCGTGCGGGATTGGCGAGCTTCTTGTGGGTCCGCCGCTTGTCCCTGCGGCATTTCGATCCCCGTCGTTTGGGATTCGGCATCCTCTACTCCTTTTCTTTCTTCAGGCTCTTCAAAATATCGAACAGCCCCGCGGCTTGAGGTTCGGGGCAGTTGCACTCCTCCCGGTTGCGGTTGCCGCCGCACTTCGGGCAAATCCCCCGGCATTCCTCCGAACAAAGGAGCTTGACCGGCAAGGTCAGCGCAACCTGTTCCCAGATAAGATCGTTCAACTCGATCCCGGCCCCGTCGTAATAACCGATGTCGAGGTCGTCCTCGTGCAGTTCAACGTTCGAGGCCCCAGCGGGGCCCCTGTCGCGGGGAACGAGGATCGCGGAGAACTCCTTCTCCAGCGTGACCGTGAACGCCTCGGCGCAGCGGTCGCAGGAAGCCTCCCCCTCAGCCACAAACGACCCGTTTGCAAAAAGATTTCGTCCCTCAGGCGTCAGGATCAGGCCGGCGGAAACCAACCGGCACGTCCGCAGGGGATACGGGTCCATCCCCTCCAGGATCCGGGGAATAAAGGCCTTTCCCCTGTTTGCTACGACGTCGAGCCCCTTGCGGGGAATCTCGGAAATTTTTATGTACAAAGGACGAACTTCCCCGAAAATTCAAAAGGATACTATAGAAAACCCTCCGATGCCTGTCAATCGCGAATATTCCTTGTTATGGTAACATGTTTATATGATACGGGCCCCCGCTGTCGCAGGCCAATTCTACCCCGGCACACAGAGAGAGCTGGACCTGGAAGTCCGGCGCCTGACCCGGGACATCCCTGGAAAGATCCGTGCCAGGGGGATCGTCGTCCCGCATGCTGGATATGTCTATTCGGGCGCTGTGGCGGGGGAAGTGTTCTCCTCGGTGGAAATCCCCGACCGCCAGATCATTTTCTGCCCCAATCACACGGGGATGGGAGCGGAGGCCGCCGTCATGACCCGGGGGGCATGGAGGATGCCCTGGGGAGAGGTCCCGATCGCCGAGGACCTGGCGGGGCGGCTCCTCGCCGCCTCCCCCCTCCTCACGGAGGACCGGTCGGCGCACAGCAGGGAACATTCCCTCGAGGTGCAGCTCCCGTTCCTGAGGAGATTCCTGGGGGCATTCCGGTTCGTGCCCATCGCTCTCGGCCGCCTCTCCCTGATCGACTGCCGGACGCTGGGGGAGGCCGTTGCGGACGTCATCCGGGACGACCCCTCGCCGCCCCTGCTGATCGCGAGTTCGGACATGACCCATTACGAGCCCTACGCAACCGCACGGAAAAAGGACGAGAGAGCCATTTCGCGGATCCTTGCACTCGACCCCGAGGGCCTCTACCGGACGGTCCGTTCGGAGCGGATCACCATGTGCGGGGCGATTCCCACGACGGTGATGCTGTTCGCCGTCCTTTCCCTTGGCGCCACCGAAGCCCGTCTGATAAAATATGCCACCTCCGGCGATGTCAGCGGGGATTACGGTCAGGTCGTCGGATACGCGGGCCTGGCCGTCCTGTAGCAGGAGATCCGCAACCTTCGTTGGCCGCAAACGAGGCAAGAATGTCTTCCGTCGTCACCCGTTTTGCCCCCAGCCCGACGGGCTACCTCCACATCGGAGGCGCCCGCACCGCCCTCTTCAATTGGCTCTACGCGCGGCGGACCGGGGGTAAGTTCATCCTGCGGATCGAGGACACCGACCAGGAGCGGTCGACGCCGGAGTCGGTACAGGCGATCCTGGACGGGATGCGATGGCTCGGGATGACGTGGGATGAGGGCCCCTATTACCAGACCGAACGCACGGAGCTCTATCGCAAGGAGGCCGGGCGTCTTCTGCTCGAAGGAAAGGCGTACCGCTGCGTCTGCGATCCGGTGAATCACGATTCGCGCCGCGAGGCGATGAGAGCCCGGGGGGAGAAGCCCCGGTACGACGGACGGTGCCGGAACCTCCCTTCCGCGGAAACCGAAGGGAAGACCCACGTCGTCCGCTTCAAGGCACCGCAGTCCGGCAAGACCTCCGTCCACGACATCCTCCGCGGGGATGTGACGTACGAGAATACCGAGCTGGACGACCTCGTCCTCCTTCGGTCGGACGGCTCCCCGACCTACAATTTCGTCGTTGTCGTCGACGACGCCGCGATGGGGATCACCCACGTCCTGCGGGGGGATGACCACCTCAACAACACCCCGAAGCAGGTCCTTCTCTACGAGGCGCTCGGGGTTCCCTTGCCTGCGTTCGGCCACTTCCCGCTGATTCACGGAATGGAGGGGGGGAAGCTCTCGAAGCGCCAGGACGACGTGTCCGTGATTGCGTACCAGGAAAAGGGGTTCCTGCCGGAGGCGATGATCAACTACCTGGTCCGTCTCGGCTGGGGGCACGGCGACCAGGAAATCTTCTCCGCCGAGGAACTGCAGCGCATCTTCACCCTGGAGAACGTGGGGAAATCCCCTTCGAAGTTCAACCCGGACAAACTGCTCCACCTGAATGCCCATTACATCAAGGCGGGAGATCCGGACCGGCTGGCCCGCCTTCTCATTCCCTTCCTGAAGCGAAAAGGGATCGAGGCAACCCACTCCTCCTGGCTGGTCTCGGCAGTCCTGACCCTGCAGGAGCGCTCCCGGACCCTCGTGGAGATGGCCGATTCGGCCGAGTATTACTTCCGGGAGAAGGAGGTCGACCCGAAAGCAGCAGCGAAATTCCTCACCCCGGAAATGGCTCCCATCTTCGAGGAGATCATCGAGGCGCTTTCTCCGGTGAAGGAGTTCACCCCCGCCGCCATGGAGGCGGCGATCGCCGGAGTCGTCGAGCGGGTCGGGGGCAAACTCGGAAAGATCGCCCAGCCGATGCGCGTGGCACTTACGGGGGGCACCGCCTCCCCCGGACTCTTCGACGTCATGGAGGTCCTCGGCCGAGAAGAGGTGGTCAAACGCCTTTCCACGGCGGCGAAATGGATCCGCGTGCACTGAGGAAGCCGCATCCATGCCGAATTCCACATCGAATCCACAGGGGCACGAGGGCAGGGAGAACCTCGATTTTCTCCGTGAGATCGTCAAACGCGACACCCTCTCCGGCCTCTACCACGGCCGAGTGGTGACGCGCTTCCCCCCAGAGCCGAACGGCTATCTGCATATCGGCCATGCCAAATCCATCTGCCTGAACTTCGGCATCGCGCGGGAGTTCGGCGGCGTCTGCCACATGCGGTTCGACGACACGAACCCGGAAACCGAGGACATGTCGTACGTCGAGTCGATTCTGCGCGACGTGCGCTGGCTGGGCTTCGACTGGCAGGACAAGCTTTTTTTCGCTTCGGATTACTACGAGCAGCTCTACGAGTTTGCGATCCGGCTGATCCGGGACGGCAATGCCTACGTGGACAGCCAGAGCGAAGAGGAGATCCGCCGCTACCGCGGCACCATTACCGAACCGGGCCGCGAAAGCCCTTGGCGCAGCCGTTCCGTGGAGGAGAACCTGGACCTCTTTACCCGCATGCGCGCAGGCGAGTTTCCGGACGGAGCGCACGTCCTTCGCGCCAAGATCGACATGGCGGCCAGGAACATGAAGATGCGCGACCCGCTGCTCTACCGGATCCGCCATGCGTCGCACTACCGGAGAGGCGAAGCCTGGTGCATCTATCCGATGTACGATTTCGCTCACCCCCTGTCGGACGCCGTCGAGAACATCACGCATTCGATCTGCACGCTGGAGTTCGAAAACAACCGTGCGATCTACGAATGGCTGGTCGGCAACCTGTTCCCTGAACCGCGGCCTCGCCAGTACGAATTCGCGCGGCTCAACCTCGACTTTACGGTCATGAGCAAGCGCAAGTTGCTCCAGCTCGTGGAAGAGGGCCTGGTCTCCGGCTGGGACGACCCGCGCATGCCGACGATCGCCGGTATGCGACGGCGGGGCTACACACCGGAAGGCATCCGCCTTTTTGCGGCGCGCATCGGCGTCGACAAGGCCAACAGCCGCGTGAGCATGGAACTGTTCGAAGACGCGATCCGCGACGACCTAAACCCGCGCACTCCGCGCGTCTTGGCCGTATTGCGGCCCCTGAAAGTGACGATCACCAATTACCCGGCGGGAAATGTCGAGTGGCTGGAAGCTCCCTACTGGCCGCATGATATCGATCGGGAAGGCTCCCGCCGTCTCCCGCTGACCCGCGAGATTTTTATCGAAAGAACCGACTTCAGCGAGAACCCTCCAGCCGATTGGATGCGGCTGCGGCCGGGGGGGGAGGTGCGCCTGTTGAGCGCATACCTTATCCGGTGCGAGGAGATCGTCAAGGACCCGGCCACGGGGAACGTCATCGAACTTCACTGCACATACGATCCGGGTTCGCTGGGCAAGGCGGCCGGAGCGAAGCGCAGGAAAAGCGCGGCCATCCAGTGGGCGTCGGCAGCGCACGCCGTGCCGGCCGAGATCCGCCTGTATAACCGGTTGTTCACCGTCGCCAACCCCGAGGAGGCGGAGGATGGAAAGACCTTCAAGGATTATCTGAATCCGGATTCGGTGGAAATTTTACGCGGTTGCCTCCTCGAGCCCGGCCTGGCGGACACGCCGCCCGGCGAACGCTTCCAGTTCGTGCGCCACGGCTACTTTATCGCCGATGCCGTCGACTCGAGACCAGGCGCTCCCGTGTTCAACCGCATCATCGAACTGCGGGACACCTACAAGAGTGACAAGGGCATCGATACCCCCCGTGGGATCACGAGCGGCACAAAGCCCGCCCGCCGGGCGGAGAAGGCGAAAGACACCCCCGCGGTTGCCGCAGGCACGATTTCGGACGAGCGCTCGCGTGCGCGTGCCGCAAATGCTTCCCTCTCCCGCCGTTACGACGACTACATCAAAGTCCTTGGGTTGACCCCGGAGCTGGCCGATGTGCTGACGGGCGAATCGGCAGTCGCCGATTTCTTCGACGCGGCCGTTGCGGCCTACCCCAACGCCAGGGCCGTCGCCAACTGGATGGCCAACGACGTCCTGCGGGAGCTCAAGGGACTCCGCATCGACGAGTTGCCGTTTACCGCTTCGGAGCTGGCGGAACTGATCCAACTGGTCGATCGGCAGGCCATCACGAACCCGGCGGCAAAAACCATCTTCGGGGAGATGTTGACCAGGGGCGGAAAGCCACGAGAGATCGTCGCGCGGCTTGGTTTTGATCAGGCGTTATCCGCCGCCGAATTGGCGGCAGCGGTCGACGCGGTCCTGGCCAGGCTGCCGGACAAGGTGGAAGCGTATCGCACCGGGAAGACCAGCCTGCTGGGTCTTTTCATGGGACAGGTGATAAAAGCCACGGGCGGCAAGGCCGTTCCGCGCGCGGTGCAGGAGCTGCTCAAACAGAGGCTTGGTTAGCCGGATTGGCTCTTGACGCTCCGCCACGGCATCGGTTAACCTGCTTTTCCGTTGAGGAGTAGTGAAACGGCATCACACCTGGCTCTGGACCAGGTTTTCCAGGTTCGAATCCTGGCTCCTCAGCCAACTTTTTGCGGTCCCATCGTCTAGTGGCCCAGGACACCGCCCTCTCACGGCGAAAACGCGGGTTCGAACCCCGCTGGGACCGCCACGAATGCCCGAGCCCCCGCAAGGGGGCTTTTCATTCGTGGCGGCTTCACAAT